>Ga0182738_1006492_pt1 | contig 12106 bp, 9 predicted proteins | sample eDN5th30CBELigMG_FD_128876 | JGI IMG/M metagenome (GOLD analysis project Ga0182738, IMG submission 128876) | Enriched Miracle-Growth compost microbial communities from Emeryville, California, USA - eDNA 5th pass 30_C BE-Lig MG (version 2)... ...
AAGAAGCGCGATATGCCTTTGCAATGTTTTATGCCACGGCCAACGCCGCATCTTCCAATGGCAATCGCACGTTTTCGTGTCCCAGCAAGGCTGCCGCTTCGCGGGCGAATTCGTTGTTGGGCTGCACGAAATAGGAGGGCGAAACGCGCATTTGAGCGGAGCGCACACCCGTATCGATGCGCAACCACACCTCGGTGGAACCGTGGTGATTGCGGCACAGATGCCAGAGGCGGCTGATGGTGTCGCCGTTGGCGTTTTCGGGAGTGATGGAGAGATAAACGCGTTGATGGACAGCTTCATCCACCGGCGGAGCCGCGTAAGTGGCCGCCGGTTCGGGAGAATATTCGGACATGGTTGGAGAATGAGTTGCAGAAGTACTTTTGGCGGGCGCCTGATTGCCGTTAAAAGTACTTTTGGCAGCGCCGCCATTGCGGTATTTCGGCTTTTGAGCGGGTTGCACCAATCCAGCAGCTTTGGCGCCGGCCCGCGCAGCGACGAAATTCTCCGCATCAGCGGGGATTTCTTCGATGCTATCGACCATGAGTTTATACACGGTGTTATCTTCCATGGCGTTGTCATCGTCGCTCTGATTGAAATTGCCGCGCCGGTTATCAGCGGAGAGTTTGCCTTTGACAATGATCCTGGCATCTTCCTGAATCCACTGGCCGCACCTTTCGAACGTCCGCGCAAAGGCCAGCGCCTCGATGGAGCCAGTGAGATCTTCCAGTGTAAAGATCGCCCAGGTATTACCTTTTTTATCGATGCGTCTTTGCTGCGCCGTGATCATGCCGCCCACGGTGACGCCGGTGCCATCGGTGAGTGCGGGATCCTCGCTGACGCGCGCCAGACTGACGGTTTGATGATCCAGATAATCGCGATAGGGAAAGAGCGGATGGTCGGAAATGTATAATCCCACCAAATCCTTTTCCCAGGCCAGACGCGCTTCGCGGGTGGCATCGGGCACATCCGGCAATTTGTTGGGAACCGCTTCGTTGGATTCCTCGGCGGTGCCAAAGATATTCATCTGGCCCGACAGCGCATCCTGCTGCGCCTGGCTGGCGGCTTTCATGGCATTTTCCAGGGCGTCCAGCATGGCCTGGCGATTCTCATGCAATGAATCGAAAGCGCCGCTTTTGATCAGTGTTTCAATCTGCGACTTGCCACAGGCGCGCTGCGGCACGCGTTCGCAGAAGTCAAATAACGAGGTGAATTTGCCGTCTTTACGCGCTTCCACGATGGCGCTTACCGGCGTTTCGCCGACGCCTTTAATGGCCTGCAATCCAAAACGAATGCCGCTGTCCGTAACGGTGAAAGCGTGATCGCTCTCGTTGACGTCCGGCGCCAGCACATCGATGCCGTGTTTGCGGCAGTCGTCGATAATGACCAGTAATTTATCTTTATTGCCCAGCAAACTGGTCATTTTGCAGGCCATGAATTCGGGTGCGTAATTGACTTTGAGATAGGCCGTCCAATACGACACCAAGGCATAATAGGCGGCGTGTGATTTATTGAAGGCATATTTGGCGAAGGACTCCATGCGCTCGAAAATATCGGTGGCGTCTTCGCGCGCGATGCCATTGGCGACGCAGCCGTCGATGAAGAGCGGCTTGAGCCGGGCCATTTCCTTCTCTTTTTTCTTGGCCATGGCGCCGCGCAATTCATCGGCCTGGCCCCCGGTAAATCCCGCCAATTCCTGCGAGGCGCGCATCACCTGTTCCTGATAGAGGAACATGCCGTAGGTGTCTTTGAGAATAGGCTCCAGCTTGGGATGCGGATAATCCACCGCGCCGCCATTCCGGCCTTTCAGATATTTCGGAATTTCCTCCATCGGGCCGGGACGGAACAGCGAAATCTGCGCGATGATATGTTCGAGATTTTCGGGTTTCAATTCACGCAGCAGATTGCGCATGCCGCCGCCTTCCATTTGAAACACCGCCACGCCATCGCCTTTGCCCAGCATGTCATAGACTTTTTGATCGGTTAGATCGATGTTTTCCAGATCAATCTTCTGGCCGTGCCGCGCCTCAATCAATTCCAGCGTATCGTTGATGACGGTGTTGTTTTGCAGTCCCAGAAAGTCCATCTTCACCAGGCCCACCGCTTCCACCGCTTTGGCGTGATACTGGGTGATGATGTCGCCGTCTTTTTCTTCGAGCGGCACCAATTCATCCAGCGCTTCCTGGCCAATCACCACGCCGCAGGCATGGCGCGAAGCGTGCCGCGTGAATCCTTCGATCTGCTGCGCCGTATCCAAAAGTACTTTTACGCGCGAATCGGAGGTATATAATTCCTTCAATTCCTTAATTTCTTTCAGTGCCTGCGGAATGGAAACCGGATGGCCGGGAACGGCCGGAATGAGTTTGGCCACGTTATCGGCGGTTTTCAAATCGATGCCCATGGTGCGCGCCGTATCGCGCACCGCGGCGCGTGCGGCCAGCGTTCCAAAGGTGATGATCTGCGCCACTTTGTCTTTGCCATATTTATTGCTGACGTAATGCATCACTTCGTCGCGCCGTTTGTCGGGAAAGTCCACGTCAATATCAGGCGTGGAAACGCGTTCGGGATTCAAAAAACGCTCAAACAACAATCCATAGGGCAAGGGATCAAGGTTAGTAATTCCCAAAACATAGGAAACGAGACAGCCCGCCGCCGAACCCCGGCAGCCCACCAGAATGCCGCGTTCCTTGCTCCAGTTGATGAAATCCTGCACCACCAGAAAATAGCCCGGATAACCTTTCTGAATGATCACGCCGAGTTCATATTCCATGCGCTTTCTGGCTTCTTCGCGGCGTGTGTGGCCGGGCGGATAGCGTTTATCGAAACGCTGTTTGCACAATTCGCGCAGATAACTTTCCAGATTATGGCCGGGCGGCACGTCGAAATCGGGGAAATGCACGGCATCCAGATCTAACTTCAAATCGGTCATATCCGCGATGCGCAGCGTATTTTCCAGCGCTTCGGGAACGTGCTTGAATTTCTCCCACATTTCCTGCGGCGATTTTAAATAGAAATTCGGCCCATAATGCAGCGATGCCGAATCAATGGTGCTGTTGGTGCCGATGCACACCAGCACTTTGTGCATCTGTTCATCGGTGGCGCGGGTGTAATGCGCGTCATTGGTGGCCACCAGCGGAATGCCGGTTTGATGGTGGATATCGATGATGCGCTCGTTGACTTCGTGCTGCTGTGGCAGGTCGTGATCCATCAATTCCAGGAAGAAGTTTTCCCTGCCGAAAATCTCACGATACTTCTCCGCACGCTGGCGCGCTTCGGTTAGTTTTGAATTGGTGATGAACTGCGGAATCTCGCCGCCCAGACAGGCGCTGCCGCAAATCAATCCCTCAGAATATTGCGCCAGCAATTCATGATCCACGCGCGGCCGGTAATAAAATCCATCCAGATGCGCCCGTGTCACCAGTTTCATCAGGTTCTTGTAACCGGTGAGATTTTTGGCCCACAGCGTGAGATGCGAGGTGTTTTTCTGGCTATCCAGCCGCGAATCTTTGTCCTTATGAGTGCGCGGCGCCACATAAACTTCGCAGCCGATAATTGGCTTGACGCCTTCTTTAAGGCAGGCCTGATAATGATCGATGGCGCCATACATCACGCCATGATCGGTGAGCGCGATAGCGGGCGTATCCAGCTCCGCCGCCACTTTGGCCAGATCGCCAATCCGGTTGGCGCCGTCGAGCAGAGAATATTCAGAATGCACATGCAAATGGCAAAAGCCGCAGGGACAGTTCGACATGGGGAGATCACTATTAAGATTAGCACACTCGCCGCCTCACTTCAGCGCATATTGACGCGGGACAACGGAAGAATTTACCGGAATTTGTCCCCAAAAGTACTTTTCCCTGAAGTTATGCACTGCATGGATAACTTTATGCGGGGGTGGGGATAACGGGTGTCTTAATAACTGATGGTTATAGAAAACAGAAAATATTGAATTGTTTTAATATAAAACTGCATATGCACAGACAAGCCAAACGGCTGTGATTGCAAATATTCAGTATTCACTGGATCAAGGTGATACCTGGATACATTTGTCAATAACTTCCGGATCGTATACTACCGTGACGCAAGATAGGCTATTCTACTCCATGATGCGCGGATTCTCCGCGCTTTCGCCCTGGGGCTGGTGATAAAAGGAAGGACGATGGATGCCCAGCAAACGGCATTGGGCGCGGATACTCATCGCGTCGCCTTTATCCACCAGCAAACGCATGTCTACAAGATCCCCAACTTGCGCAAACTTTTTTTTAGAAAGTCCCGTTCCATCTCCAACTGCCCGATCTTGGCATATAAATCCGTCGGATCCGCGCCTTCCTTTTCAGCGCTAAAAGTACTTTTAGCGCTGAAAACCGACGCCGCATTCTCCAAAAACTCCTGATTGTCTAACCCCTTGTGGATTGTACTATCCACAACTTAACTGGTGGCCTTATTTTTGGGGAGTATTATAATTTTGCTGCTTCTTGTTTTCTTTCGCTGTTTGATATGGTGATTGAGATACTGAGAAAAAGTACTTTTAGACGATTCCAGATCAATTATTTCGTTGCAATTCCCGCGTTTTTCTCACCATCCGCGCCACCGTTTCTTCGTCGGATAATTGAATGGCTTCCTCCAGCGTGACCCAGCGCACGCCGCGTGATTCGTGGTTGGAAATGAGCGGTTGCCGGGGATTGGCGGTGAAGAGATAGCGCACGTCGAAATGCAGATGCTGAGGCGTGTTCCAGTATTCGGGAATGACGTGGATATCGATATCAAAAATGTCCTGGCTGAGGGCTGTCACCTGCAATCCGGTTTCTTCGTTGGCTTCGCGCGCGGCCACTTCCAACACGTTGGTTTCGCCATCGCAATGGCCGCCCGGCTGCACCCATTTTCCCAATTTGGCGTGATGCAACATCAGGCATTGGGTGTAATCGGGCGTCACGATCCAGGCCGACCCGGTGACATGTCCCCATTCCGGCACCTGGCCGGTTAGCTCACGCACGAACGGATCGCGCGGGCCATTGGCCTCCAGAAACTGCTGTAGGCGCATTGCCATGGCAGCTTCATGTTGGTCGGTGGGATGATAATTTTGGATCTGGGCCAGCAGTGGGGAATTCATAAAAGTACTTTTAGAAGGTATCAGGTGGAGATGATTTTAGGCAAAAAAGAGGTGTGCCGCAAGCGGGTAAAAGTACTTTTACGGTTCCTTGCCATGCCAAGAATCAATCTTCCAGCGGCTGGGCCAAAGCCGCCGGTGCGCGTGATTTTCCGGCGAATCCGGCCAGTGTCAGCAGCGTGAAAATATAGGGCAATGCCAGCAGTAAAGGATAAATAATAGCGCCCCAGGCGGCGTTGGCGAAAAGTGTTTGCAGGTAAAATTGCGCACCTTCCGCCGCGCCGAAAAGCAGGGCCGCGGCCAGCGCTCCCAGCGGATTCCAGCGGCCGAAAATGACGATGGCAAGTGCGATGAAGCCGCGTCCGGCTGTCATGTTTTCGGCGAAACTGTTGGTGTGTGACATCGATAAGAAAGCGCCGGCCAAGCCGCATAAAGCGCCATTGAGCAGGGTGGCGATCCAGCGGGTGCGTTTGACGGAAATGCCCGCGGCTTCTGATGCCAGCGGATATTCACCGGCCGCCCGTAAACGCAATCCGGCAAAAGTACTTTTGAAAAACCACCATAGGAGAGGAACCAGCATCGCGCCGGCGAGGCTGAATATCCATTGCGGCAGCGGGATTGAGGCGTAATTGGGCGCATGCGTTCCCAGGGCGCGATGGGCAATTCCGGTGGCTCCCAGCGCTAGCAAATTAATGCCGGTGCCGACCACGATGGCATCGCCTTTTGCCGTGAATGTCAAAAAGGCAAAAAGCGCGGCCAGCACTACGCCACCGGACGCCGCCGCCAGCAAACCGATCCATCCCTGACCGCTGCCATAGGACGCCGCTGCGCCGCACCAGGCGCCGGCCAGCATCATGCCTTCGAGGCCGATGTTGAGCACGCCGGCGCGTTCGCCAATCAATTCTCCCAGCGCCGCCAGCAAAAGCGGCGTGGCAAAGGCAAAGGTGCTGAAAAGCAATTGGCGGAAGATGAAGTCTTCCATCATAAAAGTACTTTTAGGCGGAGCGGCGATCGCCCAGAATCCAGGTGCGCACAGCCAGCACCATAAACCGCGGCACATAACTCATGCGCCGCCAGCGCGCGGGTTCCTGCCACACGCGATACGCCCATTCGAGGCCGGAACGCTGGATGTAAGCGGGTGCACGTTTGAGTTTTTCGCTGTAAACATCAAAGCTGCCGCCCACGCCGAGACTGACGGGTACCTGCAATGCATCGAAATGCCGCGCGATAAATTTCTCCTGTTTGGGAATGCCAAATGCCACGAATAAGACATCGGGTTTGGCCTCGCGAATGCGGCGCACCACTTCTTCCTCGCTGATATTATCTTGTGCGAAATAACCGTGTTGGGTGCCGGCCACGCGCAATCCAGGGAAGCGCTCTGCCAGTTTTTCGGCGGCAGTGGCGGCAATTCCCGGGGCCGAGCCCAGGATGTAAATCGAATATCCCTTTTGCGCGGCCATTTCACAAATGCCGGTAACCATATCCACGCCGGTGACGCGTTCATAAACCGGTAAATTCAACAACCGCATGCCCCAGACCACGCCGAAACCGTCGGGCGTGATGAGCGCGGCGCGGCGGATAATGGCGGCATATTCCTCGTCTTCCTGAGCGCGCAGGATGGCGTTGGCATCGCTGGTCACCACGTGATGAGGCTTGCCGGAATGAATGAAGGCATCGATTTTTTGCATTGCTTCATCCATGCTGACAGCGGTGACGCGCACACCGAATGCTTCCACGTCTTCGGGCACGTGTTCATGGAGGCTGCGTTTCATCAAGACGCGGAAAAGTGAGAAGAATAACAGAAAGCCGCAGCAAAAGAGCAACAGAATGACGGCCAAACGCAATCCCGCCTGCCACCAGACGGTAGAGCCAAAGACAAAGCGCGATGACAAAACGCCCAGCAGGCAGATCCACACGCCGACCGCCAGATAGAGCATGCTAACTTTGAGGGCGGATATGCCGCGTTGTTGCAGGGCTGCGTGCAAACGCCTTGGCCCCAAAGTACTTTTAATGCCGCGCATGCGATAACAAAAGATATCGATGAGAGGCAAGCCCACTACGATGGCGGAAAGCAGCAAAATGGCGAAGGTGGCGTTCTTTAATAATCCGCTGGTGGCGATCAAAGCGATGAAAAATCCCATGGCCAGCGCAGCCGACCAGCCGATATTAAAATGCGGGCGTTTGATGGAGAAGGGCAGTGTGGCGAGCCCGGCTCCGGCCAGCGCGGCGGCTCCAAAAAGCGGAAAAGGCGAGACGCTCTGGAGATGAGGCAGCAATAGAAACAATAATGTCAGGGCTACAAATCCCAGATATCCGCCCGTTACCTGCGGCACTTGATTGAGTGAAGCGGTGAGGCGCGAAACCACCCACATCCACACAATGGTCAGCGGCAGCGCCCAGCCGCCCAGGCTCCAGTATCCGCTGGTGGGCGATGAAACACCGGCCACCACGGTGGCATTAAAGAGATAAATCGCGGCTGTGCCGGCCAACAGGATGAAGCAATCATTAATCCAGATCGGCCAGTGCAATTTGCGCCGCCAAGCGGTGGCCAGATAGAGCAGGGTAGTCAAAATGATCCAGCCCGGGCCGTTTTCCGGGCGATATTGCGCCAGCGGCGAAGCGAAGAAGGAGGCGTAAATGATCCAGCCCGCCAGCGTTGCGACCAACACCGCGCCAACCACAATAACGCCGTCAGGCCGTGGCAGCCTGGCCTTGAGCCTTGCCGGAGCCTGATATCGTAAACCCACAAAAGTAATAAGCGCCGCCGCGATGAAAATGCCGGTGAGTAACATAAGCAAAAGTACTTTTAGTCAAGATATGGTATTGTTGCACAAATAATATCAGGTGTCATTTTGGCCGGAAAAATCTTGCCATAAAAGTACTTTTATAAGATCTCTCCACTCCGCTCGTGCCTCGCTCCGGTCGAGATGACACTAAAATGTTCATTTTTTACTACTAATGAACCTCACCACTTTGAATTTCGTCATTCCGGCGTGCTGTTGGCCGGAATCCATAACGGTCTCTGGCCGTATTCCTGGATTCCCGATAACGACATTCGGGAATGACAGAATTGTTCATTTCTACGACTTGACAAGTTTGCTGGCCTCAATGCCTCGAAATGACATGTTTACTCCTAAGCTTGCGTTAGAGTTTAGCAAACATCGGTGGCACAGCAGGCCGTTTTATTCCCAGTATTTATTGGGAAATTTCCAAATTTCAGTGCGCTTCCCGCTGCTCACATCCACCTTCCACAATTTACCCTCGGCGGCCACCAGAATTGCATTCTCGTGATTGAACCATGCGGCGTCATCGGCGTGCCAGTCGTTGTTCTTGCCGATCTTGCGTACTTTGAGGGATGGCACTTCAATCAGCCACAGGCCGTTGCCGACAGCACCCAGGATGTGCTTGAAATCGGGTGACCAGTAAACCGCGATGACATCGCCTGGCACTTGCGCGGTTTTTACTTTTTTCAAGGTATCGTTTTGCACCTGCCACAGCGTCCATATCCAGTCTTCGCCGTTGGGTGCGTTGGAACAGAGTAGAAGCCATTTGGCGTTTTCCGACAAATAGGCCCAGATAATATCGCCAAAAGGCTGGCCTATTTGCGTGGTGTGTTGGTCGTGAATGCGGAACAGGGCGGCCTGTTTGCCGCCGCGATCGATATCGCGCACCACATAATAATCATTGCCCTGCGCGGTGCTAATGGCGCGGTTTTGGTAATAGGTGCCCGGCGAATGATCGAGCGATGTCATTTTGCCGTTGTTTATGGTGAAAAGCGACCTGTCCGAATGCTGCGTTTTGACGACTAAATGGTTCTGTGCCGTCCAGAATCCGGCATAAATGCGTTCTCCGGACTGGTGCAAATTTTTTGATAGCTGTTGCTGGCCCTCCCATTGTGGTGCGTTTTTATCAGTAGTGATTTTTTCGCTGTAAAGCCCGGCTTCGGCGCCAGTCACAATCTGAGGGATTTTGCTGCGTTCATACAATAGCGTTCTGCCATCGTTTCCCCATTGCACCATCGAGTCCTGCCAGCCGGTGGGCGTATCCACGGCGTTCCAGTGGTAGTTTTTTAAATCGAACACGAAGCGGCTGGATTGATTGTAACCGTGGTAGATAGCGGTGAAAGCCACCAGTTGATCATCGGGAGAAACGCGCAGGCTACGTGTCACCGGCGGCGAGGGCGGTGCGGTGGCTGTGGCCGATTTTTGGTGAACGGCGGCGTTTTGGTAGGATTGATATCCCAATCCGATAATAAATCCGAGAACCAGCAGGGTGAGCGAAAATAGCGTGACTTTCAGCGGTGAAAGTGTTTTCATGCAGCAAGCTCCAGCCAGTAACGGTGCAATCGCGCATCGCCGGACATTTCGGGATGAAACGTAGCCCCGATGATATTACCACTTTGCACAGCCACCGGTTGATTTCCATGAGTGGCCAAAACCTGCACTTTGTCGCCGACGCGGGTTATTTGCGGGGCTCGGATGAAGACGGCATACAGTGCTTCATTTCCCAGTTGCGGCGCGGTGGGAAGCGTTGTTTCAAAGGAGTCGATCTGCCGTCCGTAAGCGTTGCGCGCCACGGTGATATCGAGCACATCCAGTGTCTTTTGCCGGATATTCTGTGAAGCGCCCGAAATATCGTGCGCCAGCATGATGATTCCCGCACAGGTGCCCAGCACTGGCATGCCTGCTGCGATGCGCTGGCGCATTGGTTCCCAGAGACCGTAACGGTCGCACAGGCAACTCATGGTGGTGCTTTCACCACCAGGGATAATTAAAGCGTCACATTGTTCAAAAGTACTTTTATCACGCACTTCCACGATATCTATTGCTGCATCACAGCTTTCCAGCATTTGCCGGTGCGCCGTGAAATCTCCTTGTAGTGCCAAAATGCCAATTTGTCGTTTTCTCGCAACTATCATTGTCATAGAGTATACGCAGCATGGCCCAAAAATGATATCGATAATGCGTCAGATGCTTCAAAAATGTGTCTTAAAAGTACTTTTGGCCGCAAATTTGCCGTGCATCCCGTTGAGCGAGATATATTTTACTAACAGAAGTATTTAAATGATGGTGTGCAAGATTACAGAGGGGGCGGATGATCATGTTACAAAATGCATGGAAGTTGAAGGGATTTTATATGCAGGCCACGGATGGAAAAATTGGGCGTGTCGATGATTTCTATTTCGATGATATTACCTGGGCGGTGCGTTATGTGGTGGTTGACACTGGCAACTGGCTAAGTGGTCACGAAGTGTTGCTTTCGCCGGTGGCACTATCCGGCATTGATCATCAGGCGCGTTGCATCAAGATTTCCTTCACACGCGATTATGTGGCCGCGGCGCCCGATGCCGAAAGCCAGCTGCCGGTGACGCGGCAATGGGAAGCCGAATATCACGACTATTTCGGTTGGCCCTATTACTGGGAAGGCGGCGGGTTTCTGGGCGTCGGGCCATACCCGGAATTCGTCTCGGAAGTGGCGGCGGCGGCCGAAGATGACGTGGTTCATCCGCCGCAAAAACCGGTAAATGAAAATCTGCATCTGCAAAGTGCGCGTGATGTTGGTGATTGCCGCATCGCAGCCACGGACGGGGAAATTGGTCATGTGGTCGATTTCATCATTGATGAAAATAGTTGGGTCATTCGCTATGTGCAGGTAGATACCGGTAATTGGCTGCCCGGCAAAAAAGTACTTATATCGACGCGCCTGATTCCGCAAATCGATTGGACGCAGGCTTCCTTGCAAATCCCGCTCACGCGCGAAGTCATCCAGAACGCGCCGCCCTATGATCCCGACTTGCCCCTTGAACGTGAGTATGAGCAGGGATTATTCGATTATTATAAAAGCCACCTGGAATGGAGTCATCAAAAACCTTACTGGGAGCTGGAACAATAATTGGCAGGATACGGTCAGTTAGTATGTTGTTCAATTTTCTACAAGGAGTTTGTAAGATGAAGAATCTCAAGTTGAAGCAGGTTAAGATGCAAAAATGGTTATGGGTATTGGGAATTATTACCCTCATGGGGGCCATGCCCGGAACCGCGCGAGCCGATCGCGACAAAGAGGATTGCCCCGAACGTACACTGGCGGTTTCTGGCCAGGCCGAAGTCAAAGTTGCCCCCGATCGCGCCCGGGTCACCATTGGCGCTGAAGCTCAGGAAAGCGATGCATCCGAAGCCACTGCGCGAGTTAATACAATTATGAACGCGGCGATCAGGGACATCAAGAAACTGGGCATCAAAGATAATGCCATTCAAACCACGCAGATTAATCTCTATCCGGTTTATGAAAACCTGAAGTCCGGTGACCCGGGCCCCGCCAAAATTGTGGGCTATCGCGCCACTAATTCCGTGCAGGTGACGGTGGATGATCTTTCGCTGGTGGGCAAGATTCTGGATGCTGCCAATAAAGCGGGTGCTAATCGGCAGAATGGAGTGAATTTCGAATTGAAGGATGATGCCGCGGCCAAAGCGCAAGCCCTGAAACTGGCGGCTCGGGAAGCGCGCAACAAGGCGCAGGCTCTGGCCGATGCATTGGGAGTTCGGTTGGTTTCTATCAAATCGGTCAATGAAGGAAACACCAGCGTCATTATGCCACGTCCCATGAGTGCAGTGGCGATGTATAAAAGCGCTTCCGCTGAAACGCCGGTGCAGGCCGGCGAACTGACAGTGCAAGCGGGAGTTTCGTTGGTTTATGTGATCGAATAATATCCTCCTGTTACGCAGTGGGAATATTTTTTCTCTGTAGCGTCATTCCCGCATGCTGTTATCGGGAATCCAGTGCTGAAAGTACTTTTATGTATTGGATTCCGGCCAACGACATGCTGGAATGACGGAATTATTTAATGTGGGAATTATTTATTGAAACTGCGTAACACGATTAATATTATTTTATTTTGATAGCATCAAAATAAAGGTAGCTGCAAAGCAATATGTTTTGCAGCTACCTTTTTTTCTGTTTCGAATAGTGGCTTTTTGCGTTTCCCTCCGGCAGGCCGCGGCAGAT
>Ga0182738_1006493_pt1 | contig 12106 bp, 10 predicted proteins | sample eDN5th30CBELigMG_FD_128876 | JGI IMG/M metagenome (GOLD analysis project Ga0182738, IMG submission 128876) | Enriched Miracle-Growth compost microbial communities from Emeryville, California, USA - eDNA 5th pass 30_C BE-Lig MG (version 2)... ...
CCATTATTCCTTTGTTCACCTTGAGAAACGTTCAGAGCGCTAAATTCAAAATTGCCAAGTGATGGGTCTTGATAAGAAAAATCTGGACTTCTTTGTGGCGATATCATCTGTTGTTGTAACTGTGAAGAATAACCAAAGTCTATAAAAAACGAAGAAAACTAAACAATTTCTTTTCTTTGCTGCTATCAAGAAGAGATGAAGGATCATTCATTTGAATAAGTTGTTGATCTGTCACATCTAATCCAGAAGCTATTTGACTTGTCGTCAGAGTGGTGCTATTTTGATAGATTTCAGGAGTCAGAGTTGATGAGAAACTAGAGTCTTTTGATTCAAGTTTTACAGAAGGAGCTCGAGATTGATGAATATTGATTCCATCAAGCTTTTGAACAGCCTTTGATTTTGCCATTTTATGCTCCATATACAAATCTTTTGCGATAAGCAAAAGTTTTACTGCAATAATTACACTTGAGACAATAGGCGTAGCCACATTGAAAGCTATGATAACGTTGCCAAAATTTCCTCTAGTGCTCCAATTTTCGTTTTTTTGGGCATCCAGAACAGCTAGAATGAATACACAGAAATTGAGCACAAAAAGAGAGCCTTCGATGGCGACTTGTTGGATAAAGTTGATTATTTTTCGCATAGGCCTTTTTATAAGAAGATCGGTGAGGATTCCTCCATTGAGAAGAACGATGATAATGGCTTGGGTGAGTGGGTGAGGGTGAAGATATACAATGACTCCGTTGAATACACTCACTCTGATTATGAAGATAAACAAGAAGATCTGCTGATAATAAGAATCTTCCTTGTAATATTAATTAAGAGTTTTTCTCTTCTCCAAAGTTGTTTGAATTAGCAGCAATTTTCTTTTTATGGATTCTTACTGCTGAATTCACAGTAAAAACTTCGTATAAGGTGAAGAGCATCAATGTATTCATAACAATCGATAAAAAGAAGCTGAGGGTTGAAACAAAATTTTTCAGATCTAGGGTCTGAAATTCAAGGCCACTGAATAAGACAGTATCCCCAGTCATGCCGCGGAATAAAGTGAAGAATAAGTTCCACCTCAAAGCTGAAAATATTTTATTTATGATCTTTGTGACCTTTGAAACGCCTTTGAGACCGCTTAAAGAAATCACAGCGACCAAGGTAACAAATAAAATGACTCCAATAATAATTAGTGATTGCCAAAAGTTGACAAGAAAATTGGGCAACATATGATATTTTCTGAAGTTATGACGAGCAATTTTATTTGATGTTTCACTTTGGAGTTTCTTTGGAGCCGCGAAAAAGCTTGAGTTAGTTGATGACTGTGCATAAAACATGAGCTGAACTTTTGGAGGGAACTTGATACCCATAAATCTTTTTGGGCGAATTTATGAGGCAAGCTTGAATAAATTTTTTTTATAAATTAAATATTTCAGATTTAGAGAAGAAACTCAATAAATGATTCATTCCAGTTTTTTATCTTCTATTTTCTTGGATAATCTGAGCCTTTGGGATCTTCTTTATTCTTCTTCTTCTCTCCTCATCTAAACTGAAAATCCCTTTTTTTGAGGACTGCCATTTTGGGTAATGATCTTGATAAGAACCATTTGAGAATCTTGTCTCCTTTGTTTCTTGATGACTTGTCTGATATGTGAGTTATCAAGCTCGCCTCATCCATAAAATGGTTTTTCCCTATCAAATATAATGAGAAGTCTCTCATAAGATTCTTCTTACTCTTTATTTTTGGTCTTAATCTCTCTTTGCTATAATAAAATTGAGCCATTCCCGCTGCTGGAAAATAGCTTATTTGATTACTATGGCCCATCATATTACTCATATCCAATCTATTTCTCATCAATTCAATTCCTGAAGTATCTCCTGAAAGGCTCATTATTGAAGAAGGCTGCTCTTCTCCTATATCTGACTTTCTCGCCTCTTCAATTTTGAATTTCGTCACTTGTTTTTCATTATTCTTTCCAGTCTTCCAGAGGTTGTAGATTTCAATGGCCTTTATCAATATTTTTGCAATCAAAATCAAAGAAGATCCAATCGTGACAATGATATTGATAAGGATCATAACTTCACCAATATTTTCACGAAGAATCGTTTCTTGATCTTCTTCTTTGTCCAAATCAGCCAAAATTGATATACAGATATTATAGACAAGAAGGCAAGATTCAATTAAGAGTTGCTGAATAAAATTGATGAGCTGTTTCATTGGTCTTTTGTAGATCAGATATAAAAGCATGATGAGGTTTGTGAGAGTGATAATAAGAGCTTGAGGAAAAGGATGCTGAAACAACGAGCCAACAGCAATATTAAAGATGGAAACCCGGAGAATAAAGAAAAACAGGAAGATTTGTTAGGAGTAAGATTCTTTTTTATAACAAGCAAACAATGTGCTGAAATGAGCCCACTGAATTTCTATATTCTCTTTATCTGCTTTATTTGTGAGACTTGCCTTGAGTTTTCTGATAAAAAGATTGACATCAAGGATTTTGAGAAGAACAAAGATCGCAATCAGGTCAATAGTTGTGCAAAGAGCAAAGCTCAAACCTGCTTCAATTGAGTCAACTACGAGGGTTTGGAGCTCGAGGATCGAGAAAAGGACAATATCTCCAAACTGCCCTGAGAAGATAAGCAAAATTACATTCCATTTTAACAAAGGGACAACTTTTTGTATAATCTCAGAGGTGAATGGAAGGAGAGGGTTCTCACTTGATAGAGCTGAATGGAGAAGGAGAAAGTAGTGCAAGAGGAGAAGGCTTTGGGAGGTTTTCATGGGGATTTGATTGAGTTGGTTGGGGATTCTTGAGAGGTGGTTGAGGGTGTTTTTTAAATCTCTGAGATTTAGTTTGCAATACTTATAATTAAATTTCTCAAAGAAACTTTTTGAGATGAGAAATGCAGGCAAATTAATTTTTTGATTGACGAATCGAACCCTCTTTTGATTGAGAGTCTTTAAGAAAGATCTACAAAATGACTTGATCTCTGCAAAGAGATGAGAAAATGACTTTTAATGCTGATGAAACTCACCCAACCCCTCTTGACCCTTTGATGGAGAATTTAAGAAAGAACATCCTCAGATTACAGTTTCTACGGAGATTTTAAACGTCTGAGGAGATCCTGAAGAGTTTATGAAGGTGAGGAATTTGAAAGAAAAGGGGTGAAAAAATTGGCAGAGATTTGATCTGAGAACTTTTTTTGTTGAAATGATCAAAAGAAACCCTCAAAATCAACTTTAAAAGCAGTTGTGAAGAAATAAAAATTTAATCAAATCTGAATCCAATCCACGCTCAATATTAAAAAAATCACAGACTTCTCATAAAACTTGAAAAGGATCTTCACTTTCTCCTCCCAAAAGCCTGAAAACAATAAAGCATCCATCAGACCTGAGAATCTTCTCATTTGGAGAGTTTTTAGTCTCTTTTTCTTTGACATAACTCCCATTCTTTTGAACGAAACCCAATTGTGAATCTTTCCACTTTTCCTGTTTTTATTGGATGTCAGCTCTTTAGAAGAAGAAAATTGAACCTCTTGGTCTTCCTTGGGGTTTGTAAATCATTTTCTTTGAGTTGTGATTGCTTTTTGGCTTGCCTGCTAATAATTTGTGAAGAAAATTTTAATCATGAGCTGAATTAAAAAAAACTCCTTTGATTAAAAATAGTAAACTCTCAACCTGAGATTCATTAGATGTATGAAATTATATTATCGAACTTTTCGTCTAAAAATAGCTAAAATTAATTAGCTTTGAGCAAAAACATCTCATTCAATAGAAATCCGAAACCAAATGAGACTTTTAAATAAAACTAACTTCTTTTCAAGGAATCAATTCACTATTGGAATTAGCCTATGAACTACTTTTGGAGAAGCTCTTTTCGTAAAAATTACTTTTTCGAACCTTGAGAGTCACTCTTATTTTTGTTTGAGGGGATGGATTTTTCTGAGAACTTCTAGAGTTTCTGATAAACAGATGAGCATATGACTTGATAGCGGAGGGTCTTGCGATTTTTATTTGAGGTTGGAGGCCTGAAGGATTGGGATTGAGAATAAAAATCTTGAGAATTCAAGCCAGAAGAATGAGGTAAATCGAGTAGCAGCAGTCTACTTTTAAGACGTTTGTTTCAGAGAGGATTCTTGATAATAGAGAAGACTCTAAGCAGATTTTTAATTGGAAATTGAGTTTGATAATCTTTCAAACCTTGGGTGTTTTTTATTTTTTTTTATTCTAGAAAAATCAAGATTCATTTTTCTGAGTGAATTAACTGACTTGCAAAACTTTTTATTTTTTCGGAGAAATTCATCAAAAATACTTGAAGAGAAAATCATGGAAATTATAGAGAGAAGATTTTTGAAAAGAAATGAAAGTATTCTTTTTGGTTTCGAATTTCTGAATGATTAAAAAAAAAAGTTTTTTTGGAAGAATTTTTCTGGAAAAGTTTTTTGAAAATTTTCTTTGAATTTTTTGTAAAGATTTTTCTCTGATTTTCTCAATTTTCTAGGAGGAAAAAAATTTCGTTTCAAAAATTCCCCAGAATGAATTTCAAATTTTTTCACAAAGATTTCACAGAACTTATTTCACAAAATTGGCGAGAAAATTTATTTCTCGTTAGGAAAAACTTTTTTGAATAATTTTTTTTGGCAGTTCGTTCAAGTTTGACCTTTCAAATAAATATTGAAGCAATTTTTAAAACTCAATGAGCCATAATTTTATAAAGAGATAGCCTTTTAATTTTTTGAAATAAGTCACTTTCAAACTTTTCTGAAATTTTTTTCTCGTGAGGAAAAATTATCTGAGTATGATCAAAGATGTTTATAAAATTTTTATTTTCTAAATTATTCCAAAATTATACACAATTTGTACAAATTTTATTGACGACATTTTCCAATTCACCTCTTTCTAGTTCCCATTTCCCAAAAAAAAGGCTTTGATTGAATTCAAAAAATATACAAACAAAGAGACAGAGACTTCTTTTCCACATTTTATCTCTTTTAATCAAGAAATCCAGACCTAAACTTTTCTAAAAGGAAAAATTTTCCTCATTGAAATTAAACTGTGGTTTCCCTTCCTATTTTATTGCTGCAATGTAGATTTTGCCTTTGATTGGTGCCCCAAGTCCTCGGTGATCTCCTTCCATATCTTATGACCTTCAAAACTCTAGTTAAAATCGATAAAAACTCTGATTAATTACAGGAGAGAATTAAGTGACGCACGTAAAAATTTAAATGACTCAAATAAAGAAGTCAGTTGAACGATTAATTAAATCAGCAAATTTTACCAGATTGAAGAAAAATACCGATTTCTGGGCAAACCCTTCTCTAACAATCTAACCCATCCGTGGCCTTCAAACCAGCAAAGAAACCCTGGTTAGACTCTCGAAGACCCATAAAGCCTCACTTGTTTTGTCCCTACTGAGAGAGTTGATAAGCTTAATATTTTCCACATCAACCAAATAAAATCATTTCTCAGAGTTTTTTCTTTATTCAAGTCAAAAACTCAAATCAACCTCAGGCCAAAATGCCCACCAAAGACGCCTATAAGACAGCTTTATCTCAATTTTTGGAGGGGAAAAGGCCGGAACAAAGCTTTTGTAGGTCATCTCTCTTAGATATCGTTTCAAAAGGGTTTTTTTAGTTAGCAAGGTTAATTAGAGTCATAATTGGGTTGGTTTTAAGTCACTAACAAGTGTTGATTTTAATGATTTTAGTGGTTTTATGACCTTTTCGCTTGTGAGAATTTTATCACAAATTAACTTAAACTGTGAAAATCTTTTCCCGCAATGATCTTCTCAAATCTTCTTTTTATTATTCTCTTCGCCCTTTCAAGCCTTTCTAATGCATTCTATGAATACATTAAACAACCTTTCTTTACCATCTTATTGTTTAGGCTCTTATATCTGGGATTTACAAGGAACCAACCTTATCTTGTTCTCCCAAGACGCTGCCTACTGGAACATTTCAGATCCCTCCACATCCACTCTCTCTTCCAGCAAAGTCTCGACATTTAGCTCACCCTTCTCTTCCTGTTACGTCTATTCAGAACCTTTACTTGGCGGTCCGAATATCCTCACTCAAAGCGCAGAAATGCAAAGAACCTACACAATAACTTTCCCCAATTACGGGTATCTGGCCGTTGATTTCGATTTATGGGCTTTTTATGACACTCCAATACAAAGCGACCCCAGTGATTCTTCGTTCTATCGGATTTATATTAATGGAAACCCGCCTTCTAATTCAGAGACTGTCCTTAAAAAAGCTTGTGATATGAGTTTTTTCAGCAATTCTGGGGTGATTATAAAGTCTTTTTATCAATACCATGTCCAAGCTTTTTTCTACAATGACTACACTGGATCTCCTCTTAATATAAAAATCACCAACCAGATCTCAACCACCTCAAGATTGCAGTCCTTTGGGGTGAAGAATCTTTACATTTATTCCAGTAGCTCGTTTACTTCAACGAGTACAATTTACGCTGCAAGTTTCCCGTGTAATACTGGATATTACTGGGCTGGAACTTATTGTAATAATTGTCACTCTGCTTGCAAAGATTGTTACGGGAGTACGGAAAATGCTTGTACTGCTTGTAATTCCGGGTATTACAATTATAATAACGGAAGCTGCTGGTCAACTTGTCCTATGAACCTTTTCACTCAAATAACGAAGCAGGATAATACTCCGTATTACTGCAAAAAAACATGCGATACTGGCTATTACTGGGCTCATAACTTGACCTGCGTATCAACTTGCCTGATCCCTCTTTCTCATTCTTATGATGTGAATGGTTTTTTGGTCTGCTCAAACCCCTGCTACAGCTTGAGTCAATATCTTTACCCAGATCAGTCTTGTGTTGCCACTTGCAGCGCGCCTTTGAGACAAAAAGACCCTTTTTTGTGTATAAGCCCTTGTGATATTTCCACACAATTTTACTATTCTAATGGCACTTGTCTTGGGGCCTGCCCAAAACCATTGCAGAATATCACTGTAAATGGAATCAAGTACTGCAATCCCCCTTGTCCAAGTGGACAGTTTATCTACTCTACTTACGGATGTTCTGCTGATTGCGCTTTTCCGCTGGTCCAATACCTCGATTCTGCCTCTATAAAATACTGCAACAGTCCTTGCCCAGCGAACTCTTTTGTTTTTACTAACGGTTCTTGCACGACTACTTGCGAATTCCCTTTACAAAGCACGACAGTCCTTGGAATAAAATACTGCAATTCTCCTTGTCCTGGCAAATACATCCACTTTAATGGGACCTGTTCTGTTGACTGTGTCTCTCCCTTGGTAAAAAGGGATGAATCTGACATCAAATTCTGCAACAATCCTTGCCCTTCTTCTGGCCTCTTCTTGTATGTCAATGGCTCTTGTCTGAGCGCTTGTCCTCCTCCGTTATTCAATCGATCGGAACCTGGCACAAATTACTGTTATAATCCATGTGATCCGACCACAGAATATTTGTTTGATAGCGGAACTTGTGTCTCACAATGCGATTCTCCTCTTATTGTTATAGTACAACCTGATGTGCAATATTGCCATAACCCTTGTTTTATGACAGAGAACTTTTTGTATCCCAATAAAACATGTAAAAACGCCTGTCCTTCTCCTCTTTTTAACCGCACTGACATTGTTGGAGTGAGATACTGTGAGAATCCTTGCAGTGGGAACGACACTTTTTTGTACAGAAACCAGTCATGCCAGGAAACCTGTCCTGATCCTAATACCCATTATAATGAATCTATTGGAAAATTCTGCGTTTTTCCTTGTGAGAACTTCTTGGTATATTACTACTATCAAGATCTTGGGCAATGTCTTGGAACTTGTCCTTATCCTTACGTTGCTACGGATCTTCCTTTACCAAAAATCTGCGCTTCTTCATTATCAAAGTCTCAAAAAGAAACAATCAAGTCGATTTCTCAGGCGACAGATACCGCGAATTCAGCTTCCAGCGGTGCCATTTATATTGCTAGTCTTTTGAGTTCCAGTGATTCGACCTCGGTTTGTATGGGCCCCATCTCGAAAATGCTTCAGCATATCAAATTTATGAAGATTGTCTATCCTTCTAATGTTCAATTGATGCTAGATTCACAAGCAAGTGGAGGCGGATTCTATGGAAAAGTCACTGATAGGTTCTTGGCCAATTTCTCGAGCTCCGCTAAGCCTCCTGAAATGTTTCAGAAATACAATATCCCCTCAAACTTCTTTGTCAATTTCTGGCCTGTCCTATTCAACCTCTCCCTGTTACTTATCTCCATAAAGGTGGTCACTTTGCTGGTTTTCGTGGCAAAAAGATGTGAGAAAATTGCTTCAATTTTGAACAAGCTACAGGTGACGCTGAAGTGGAATTTAGTCCTGATTATTTTTTGTGGAAGTTTCGGCGATATTGTCTTGTTCACCGCCTTACAAATTCCGACTCTTCGTATGATCACTTTCCAAGATATCCACGTTAATCACCCTTTTGTTCATAAATCTCCTTGGTTTTGACGTGCTTGTGAGGATCCTAAACGTCAACTATCTGATCCGAAAATCCAAGAAGAACCTCACAGGCGATGCATTATCCCAGCAAGACCAGAAAATTACCAAAGAATGGGCCAATTTTACTTCGCTTTTTGCGAGTTATAAAGACCGCGATTACTCCCAGCAGATCTTTTTATTCGTGTTTATTTTGAGGCTCTGTTTGTTTAACGCGACTATTGGGTATTTGCATGAGTATCCTTTGGCCCAAGCGGTGCTGATTACGCTGTTAAGCGTGCTGATGATTGTTTATTTATTGATGAAAAGGCCAATGAAGCAGTTGATAAATTTCATTCAGCAGGTTATTTTGGAGGTTATTTTGTTTGCTTTTAATATTTGTGTGTTGTCGTTGGCAATAATGGACCAAGTCGGGAATCAAGATGCAGAGAACAGGGACAGAATTGGAAAGACGATCGTCTATATTAATTTGGCCATTTCGATTTTGTCTGTCGTCTTGATGGGAGCGAAATTTTTGGTGCTCGCTAGTGAGATTTATAAAGAATGGAGAAAAAATAGAGCAGGGAAAAGGAAAGCCAAGAAGGTAGTTGAAATCGAACAGACACGGGGAATGGGAGGGGGAAGAAGGCTCCAAGAAGATGATGGAAAGATATCAAGACCAACTTCTTTGAGTGAAACTGGTGGTATTGTGGAACATCATGGAATTGAAAGAGGAGGATTAGGGAATAATACAACGAATATGAATATGACGATGAATTATTTGATGAGTTTGGAACCTGAAGATAGTTCAATATTAGACCAAAGTCTGAGTCCTATGTATCGGAGAAAAGTCATGTTTCATGATGGTAAAAATAAAGAAGAAGTTTCAATGAGTGGTTTTGCATTAGAATTATCGATGGTAAATAATACAGCTTCGCGAATTGAAGAGATAACTCATGACACTCAGCAACAATGGAACAGAAAGAAAAGTAAGAATGAAAGGTTGGAATTTGAGAATAAAATGAATAATAGGTCTGCGGAGATTCCCTCAAAAAAGAAAATTGAGGTTGATTGATGTTGACGAGAAGGTCAAGGAGAAAGAAGTGGAGGCCGAAATGGAATTGAAAGAGCAGGGTAAAGAAGAAGAGAAAAGAGAAGAAGTGAAAGAGGTCATAAAAGAGACAGATATGACAGAAATGACGCAAATCACAGAAGTAGCAGAAGAAGGAAGAAAGAAAAGTAGAAAAGAGTTTGTTGAAAATGAAGCTAACAGGAATTATAGAGATGAAGAGAGCGCAATATTTAATTTGGAAGATGAATAAGCAGACAAAGACAAGTGTTTTGGATGAGTTGAATGAGTCAGGAATAAATACAAAAGAAGAGGGAAAAAGTAAAGAAGGCAAAGAAATCTGAGATATTTAGAAGTAATAAAGGAGGAATAGTGGTGAAAAAAGAATCAGACTTAGAGAAACAAGCACCAGAAGAAGAAAATAGCTTTGGAATGGACAGATTGATTAAGAAGAGAAGTAAATTTAGTGGGATTTTTTGAGATTAAAGGCGAATAGTTATGGATAAAATCAAGCATTTGGGCTCAAGAATGAAAGGAGAAAAGAGTTTAAATAATCAAGGAAATGACAAAGGTCAGTTAAGTGCCATCGGCTTGAGTAAGAAGAAGAGATTTATGTTTTGTTTATTGTGAACAGAAGGCGTACACAGAAGAAAGAACCTTTGATTGGGGCTCGTGGTTGCTTTGATTTTTGATTTGAAAAAGTTTGTTTTATTGAAAATGATTAATTAGATTTTTTGGAAATTTATTTTTGTAAAATATAAAGATCGTATGATTATGTTTCAATGTTATGAACTCTCATTCAATTCTCGAAATATGGAATTTAATTTGTCATTTTTTGAGAGTTTAGTTTTCAAAGGAAATTGGTAATTTTGACAAAAACGTGAGTTTTATCGAAGAAAATTTTAGCGAAACTAAAATTCCTGTATTATCTACTTAAACTCCTTCTGAGAATTTTTTTCATCAACAAAAATTCATCAATTCAGACAATTGCGTCCCGTCAATTTTTCTCCATAGGGCTTTTGGAGAAATTCGCATTTTCAGTCTGGGTAAAATTTGTGAGGATCTCCACAGCTTTTATCTTCGCGAGGGAAATTTTTTCGAATCTGAAAATAAGAGAGAAATGAATGAAAAATAAATGAAAAAGATTTCAAAAAATTTTTGAAGATTTTAATAAAATTTAAAGTGTTGTTTATTTAAAAAAATGCCGAAAGAAAAAAGACTGGATTGGAGGTTTTGTCGATCTTAGGCTAGAATTCCTTTTTTCAAAAGGAGGTGTTTGACAAGAAAAAGCTTCTCTGAAGTATGGGTTTCAGACCATACTTCAACTGTCTGATAGTTCCCTCTTCGTTCGAAGCGCAGCTTTTTATCTTAATTTAAAAATTAAAATTGAAAAAACAATTAATCTGTATATAAACCTTGATTTAATCATCAATTGGCAAGCAATAAAACAACTTGAGAAAAGAGTTTGAGTCCTTCTCTTGAAATCAAATCCCTTCTGAGAGCTTTCCTTGAAATGTTCTCTCCCAAATTATTCCTTTATTAAAAAAAAATAAAAGATTCTCCAAAAATTTTTTTGCCACGTAAAATTTTTTTTTAATAAAATTTTCGCGCATCTGCAAACAGATTCATTTAATTTTATTCTTTCTTTTCAATAAAACTTCTTCTCATTTTTGTTTTAAAAATGAAAGTCTCTGCCATTATTTCTCCCATAGACTAGGATTTTGGGCTAAAGAAACCATTCGAAAACCTCAAAGTCCTCTTTTCAAAGAACATCTCAAAAAGAAGGTTATTACCATGAGATCTTCAGAGAAGATCTCTTTTCATGATCTGATGAATGAGATCCCTTCTCTCTGGGTTGAAACCTTAAAGTGTGGGAAGAATCCTTTTGACTGGTTTTTTTGTTTTCTTCACGTTTTTATCCGAATTTTTTTTTTGAGCTCAATGAATGATTTAAAAACTTCTGGATTAACAAAGATTTTTATTCAAAAGTTCCTTTCATAAAATATGATTAGCTTTTCGTGCTATTTTAAAATGCCTTTTTCTTTGAATTTAGAGTTGAGGTTTTTTTCAAAAATCTCTTAATGCATGAAGGTGGAATGATGTTGGAAAGCAAGAAAAGGCCATTCAAATCTAAATCATCTGAGGTGAATGTCAAATCGGAGGATGAAGGAATCTCATAGATAACTTTTGATTTTACGAAATCAATTAATTGGCCAAATTTCCTTTGTCAAAATAAAAAATTAACGAGCGAATTGATTAAAAGCCCAGCCTTTGTGAACTTCATTGAATCCAAAAAAGGGAAAAGGCTCTTCATTCACAGGACAAGAAATCTCAAACTTGCCCTTTTCCAAACCGAACTCCTTAAAGAGACGTCTCTTTTCCTTCTTCCTGTGCCCATTTTTTTCTTATTTTCTCTCATGAAAAACCTTTCTCAAGCAGTGTTTGTGGTTGAGATGGAAGAGAAATTTAGAGAGCTTTGAGGCAAGCCTTCAAAGACAGAAATAATTTTATTTGATGACGAGATTTGATTTCTTGGTGACGTTTGGAGTCCAATTAATATGAAAGGGTTTGAATTTATGGATTAAGAAATTTAATTCTTGA
>Ga0182738_1006494_pt1 | contig 12105 bp, 11 predicted proteins | sample eDN5th30CBELigMG_FD_128876 | JGI IMG/M metagenome (GOLD analysis project Ga0182738, IMG submission 128876) | Enriched Miracle-Growth compost microbial communities from Emeryville, California, USA - eDNA 5th pass 30_C BE-Lig MG (version 2)... ...
AGGAACCTTGCTGAAAAACTCTCAAGGAACCCTTGCTAGTGCTTCTCTTTGTAAATAAATCATCATTTTAAAATCATCTTTAACCGATCTTAGCACCTTCTGATTCTCCTATCCGGTCATCATCAGTATTTAGCTCTCAATTTCTCTATAAAATTAACCATATTCCAAACAGGATACAGGGCTGCAGTTCAACTCTAATCCAAATCAGTTTATCAAACTTCCGAGCTTTGTTCCTGCTAGCCAAGATCTCTCTGTTGTTGCATCTATTGCCTTCACTTTCTATATCAAATTTGATCAAGCCCCAGCAACAGAAGGCAAGATTCTCTCATATTCTGATTCTGTAAATTTTTTCATGTACATAACTCTTCTCATTTTGATAGCTTTCAACTGAGGTCTTTAAACTTACTATTACACCAACTATGAAGCTCAGAACCTGGGTAGGCACTTCCAATGGCATAATGCCAAGCACTTTTGCGATTGGGCAGTGGGTTACAGTTTACGTCAGTTACAGTCTCACCCAAGGAGGTTATGGGGTGTCATTAATCTTTATTAATGGAGGAATATATCAAGGCTTTGCCTCGATTTATACCCCACCAAATTCAACAACTCTTTCAACTTTAGACACTGTGAAAATTGGCGGAGGTTTTACTGGACAATTGAGAAGAATGCAGATTTATTCTCCTGGTGCATTTTCTCTTACTACAGGCATTGGTAAACCCTTTTATTCTCACAGAAAATTTCTCATATCTTATACATAGAAGTGTGCAACCCAAGTGTCTGCTCAGTTGAATTGGGGTTATCAGATCCACCAATCTGTCTCACAACGACTTGTGGTAGTACGTCTGGATACTATCCCTCTTTTGGAAGTTGTGAACGTAAAATTTTTGAGATTTTTTATCTCTCATCTTCTAAAACAAAAGCTTGCCCGAAAACGTGCGCGACTTGTACAGATCCTGGAACATGTCAAACATGCAACGCTAACAATTACTTCGCTAGTTCAAGTTGTATCCCCTGTCCAGAGAGAACATATCTTGATTCTCCTACATCTTGTGCAGGTTTATCATAAAATTTTAAAAGCTTTCTCTCAAATTATTCTTCATTAGCTTGTCCTGTGCACTGTAGTTCTTGCCAAGGTTCGCAAACCTGTACATCTTGTGACACTGGTTATGGACTTTATAATGATATTTGCATAGTTTGTCCTGCTGGGACCTTTCTAAACAATGAAGTAGTTTGTCAAAGTAAACTTTATTCAAAATTTTCTTCGTCTCATCCTCCAAAATAGAAGTTTCCCAAACGCTTCAAGATACTTTGACAAATTCGCAGTTATTGAATTCTGGGGCAACTCAGGCTGCAAATATTATCTCTCAAGGCAAAGCAATCAGTCTATCAGCAGCAGTCAGTGGGAAAATATTTTCGCAGATCAAATACCTCAACATCTCTTATTCTGGAGAGCTCCAGGTTGCTCTCCTCACTTGGCTCCCAAGCTTTGTCTCGCTAGGACTAACTCCTGATTTGCCTCAGTCTATGGTTGATAAAATTCCAGAGAGATCCGTCCCCTATGTCTTTGAAAAATATGATGTTCCTTCAAGTTTTCTGATCAACTTTTGGGAAAATCTTGGAATCATCGTTTCTGTTACTGCGCTGTGGTTGTTACTCAAAGGACTTGAACGCCTTGGATCCTCAAAAAATCAACCTCGTTTTGTTTCCCTCACAAGAAAGTGTTGGAGCATGATTCAAAATTTCTTGATAACTGCACTTTATGGGGTTTATGGAGACCTTGTTATGTTTTCTATTGTTGAATATAGAACGCTGGTTTTTGGCTGGAATCTTTCTCTGCTCAGTTTCCTCACGTCTCTTATTTTGCTTCTCGTCATGTTCGGCAGTTTTCTTTACCAAATCAAGCTTTTGAACACTTACCAAAAACTCAAAAAACAAAATCCTACTAATTTAAACTCACTCAAGCAATTTACCAAAAGCCATGAAGGAAGTCAAATTTTCTGGAAAGATTTCAAAGACTACTCTCTTGCCCCACAATTTTTCCTCATTTTCCTGAGTGGTCGAGATCTCATTTTTAGTCTTATTCTTGCCACAATGTTTAAACATCCTTTGGTCCAGACAATTCTTCTTATGATTCTTAATGGCTTAATGATTGCTTATTTGTTCATCAAAAAGCCTTTTGAAAGCACTATTGATTTCGGCCAGCAATTATTCTTTGAGTTTATCGGCTTTATTGTCAATTTCTGTGTGTTTATAAATGCGATCCTTGATACTGGAAAATATGAAGCGATTGGAACCAGAAAAAATATTGGAAAGCTCATCATTGTTTGCAATATGATTTTCAATTTTGTTACAGCAGGTTTCATGCTTTTCTTTATCGCTCAGGTGCTTGTTGAGTTTTACAAATCACAACAGCTGAAACGAACAACGAAACTCGAAGCTCTCAAAGTCCTTCAAAGAAATCAAAAACGACCTCTTCAAAAAACAGAAATCAATTTTAACCATAATACCACAGAGAATAATACTTCAGAAATCATTTCTTTTCAACAAGAAAGTTTCGATCTCGATTTACTTCCTTCTCAAATTCAACCTGCTGCTCAGTTCAAAAGGCCTCGAAAAATTCTCAGAAATCCAAGGCCTCGGAATCAGATTCGCAGAGAAATAATTAATAATTAAATCAAGATTTGAATCCATTTTTGGTGGCATTTTTATGCTCTTCAAAAGACACAAAAATAAAACTGTATTTTTTCTTGTATCTCAATTTTCTGTGAAGCTCTTCTCAAATGAAGATATGAACAATTGGATCTATTCATTTCCTTGAAATTCCACTCTCATAAAATTTCTTGAAAATTTCAAAAAATTAAAAATTGAAGCGGATTGTCAGAGAAAGTTTGAAATCAAATAAAAATTCAAGCCTTTTGAATTTGCAAGATCCTTGCCAAAGAAATTTCTTCCATTTTTTTTTTGAACTCATTTCAGGGACCGAAAGAAACTCCAAATTTGTCTGGAATCCCAGGAAGTCACTTTTAGGCGATTTTCTAAGAAATCCTATTTTTCCATCTGTCTTATATGATCCTCACAATTTCCAAGTATTTTTTCACAATGTACACGCATAGTTGCAAGGGTAACGAGCAATTTTTGGTGACAATTTTAGTTGACATAAACTCTAAAAATAAATTTTACAGGAAAGAATCTCTCATATTATTCTCTTTTTTCCCTATAAAACCCTTTGTTATGCTGCATCTTCCTTTTTGCCTCCCACTAGCACTTTTAATCCTATTCTTACAAGGTAAATTCTCAAAGAACATGATTCGCTTTATCCTTTCAAGGACTACAAATCTCTACAAGCCCTTGTTATACATACTTAGTCCCTGAAACTCAAACTCCCTTTGCCTGTGGATCTCCTGGTTCGTTCGATGCCGCTGCTATGAAGAGTATCTCATTCAAGTTTTTGTTTTTATCAGCTCTTTTAGTTTCTAGCCCATTAAAACAACTTTCATTATCTCTTACCATTCAACCTACAAGCTTCTGCACCACAACCACGAATAATATCTTTCTAACTCTCACGTAAACATCTCTCTTTCTTCACGTATAACCCTGACTATTCTCAGTATTATTCCTCCTGGGGCCACCACAACGAGAAAAAAGATTATGATGTTATCTTATTCATCCTCACTCAAGAGGATTTATTTCTCGTCAGAAGACACTGCTGGAATCAAAACTATGACCTATAGAGACGTCGTATCGAAATTCTCTTCTACTATATGGATTGACTTCATTGTAGCCCACTTTTCTAAATCAACCAATTACGATATTTATGGGTGTTGATCTTGCTGTTAAAAGTTTCAAGATGTCCTTCATCGTACAGAGCGGTTTTTACACTCCAGCTACTATAACAACTTTAAGCTACCCTCTTGATTGGGTTTTTGATTCTTCGACGCTTCTGAGTCTTTGTGCTGACGAAAATGGAGGATATTCAATGGGATGCATTGTTCAAAATGTAAAAGTGACCTACCACATACCAGGTTTCCATGGATTAATGCCCTTTACAAATAATGGTACATTCTCTTTTGGGGATTTTCTTTATTGAAATCGTCTTCTTAGTCACAATGATTGCAGATTATAAGTTAAATGAAGGAAAGGGTAATTTGCTGAAAAACTCCCAAGGAACCCTTGCTAGTGCTTCTCTTTGTAAATAAGTTCTTGGTTGAGAATCATTTTTAACCTAAAATAGCTCCTTCTGATTCTCCAATTTGGTCATCATCAGTATTTAGCTTTCAATTCCTCTCTAAACTCAGCCATAGGATACAGGGCTGCAGTTCACCGCGAATTCAAATCAGTTCATCAAACTTCCAAGCTTTGTTCCTGCTGGTCAAGATCTCTCTGTTGCTGCTTCTATTTCCTTCGCTTTCTATATCAAATTCGATCAAGCCCCAACAACAGAAGGCAAAATTCTCTCATACGTTGATTTAGTAAATTTCTTTCTCCACTTTTCAAATAATTCTTCTCACTTTGATAGCTCTCTACTGAGGTCTTTAAACTTACTATTACACCAGCTATGAAGCTCAAAACCTGGGTGAGGACTTCAAGTTTTGAAATGATAAGCACTTTTGCTATTGGACAGTGGGTTACTGTTTATGTCAGCTACAGTATCACCCAAGGAGGTTATGGGGTTTCATTACTCTTTATTAATGGAGGAATATATCAAGGCTTTGCCTCGATTTATACCCCGCCAAACTCAACAGCCCTTTCAACCGCAGACACTGTGAAAATTGGTGGCGGTTTTACTGGAAATCTAAGGAGAATGCAAATTTATTCTCCTGGCTCTTTTGCTCTGACTACAGGCACTGGTAAGCCCTTTATTCTTAAAGAAAAATTATTGATGTCTGATTCATAGATGCTTGCAATCCAAGTGTCTGCCCAGTCGAGTTGGGGTTATCAGATCCACTCATCTGCCTCTCAACGACTTGTAGTAGTACTTCTGGATATTATCCCTCTTTTGGAGATTGTGAATGTAAAAATTTTGAGATTTTTGTTATCTCTTATCTCTTTAAAACAGCTTGCCCAAAAGCATGCGCGGCTTGCACCGATGCTGGGACCTGTCAAACATGCAAGGTTGGCAATTACTTCGCTAGTTCAAGTTGTATCCCCTGCCCAGGAGGAACATATCTTGATTCTCCTACATCCTGTGCAGGTATATGAGAAACTTTTTAACACTTTCCATTAAAAGTTTATAGCTTGTCCTATGCATTGTAGTTCTTGCCAAGATTCGGAAATCTGCACATCCTGTGAAGCTGGTTATGGACTTTATCATGATGTTTGCATGATTTGTCCTACTGGAACATATTTAAGTAATGAAGGAACTTGTCAAAGTAAATTTTGTTAAAAATTTTCTTCGTCTCATCCCATCACAGAAGTCTCTCAAACGCTTCAAGATACTTTGACAAATTCCCAGTTACTGAATTCTGGGGCAACTCAAGCTGCGAATATTATTTCTAAAGGCAAAGCGATCAGTTTATCTGCAGCGGTCAGTGGGAAAATATTTTCGCAGATCAAATACCTCAACATCTCTTATTCTGGAGAGCTCCAGGTTGCTCTCCTCACTTGGCTGCCAAGCTTTGTCTCGCTAGGACTAACTCCTGATTTGCCTCAGTCTATGGTTGATAAAATTCCAGAGAGATCCGTCCCCTATGTCTTTGGAAAATATGATGTCCCTTCAAGTTTTCTGATCAACTTTTGGGAAAATCTTGGAATCATCGTTTTTGTAACTGCGCTGTGGTTGTTACTCAAAGGACTTGAACGCCTTGGATCTTCAAAAAATCAACCTCGCATCGTTTCTCTCACAAGAAGGTGTCGCAGCATGATCCAAAACTTTTTGATTACTGTACTTTATGGAGTCTATGGAGACCTTGTTATGTTTTCTATCGTTGAATATAGAACCTTAGTTTTCGGCTGGAATCTTTCTCTGCTCAGTTTCTTGTTGTCAGTTATTTTGCTCCTTGCTATGTTTGGCAGTTTTCTTTACCAGATCAAGCTTTTGAATACTTACCAAAAACTCAAAAAACAAAATCCTACTGATTCAAACTCACTCAAGCAATTTACCAAAAACCATGAAGGAAGTCAAGTATACTGGAAAGATTTCAAAGACTACTCGCTTGCCCCACAATTTTTCCTCATTTTCCTGAGTAGTCGAGATCTCATTTTTAGTCTAATTCTTGCCACAATGTTTAAACACCCGTTGGTCCAGACGATTCTGATAATGATTCTCAATTGCTTGATGATTGCTTATTTGTTCATCAAAAAGCCCTTTGAAAACATTATTGATTTCGGTCAGCAATTATTCTTCGAATGTATCGGCTTTGTTGTCAATTTCTGCGTGTTTATTAATGCCATCCTTGATACTGGAAAGTATGAAGCAACTGCAGCGAGAAAAAATATTGGAAAACTCATCATTGTTTGCAATATGATTTTCAACTTTGTTACAGCATGCTTCATGCTTTTCTTTGTTGCTCAGATACTTGTTGATTTTTACAAAACACAACAGCTAAAACGAGCAAGCAAACTTGAAGATCTTAGAGTCCTTCAAAGAAATCAAAAACCACCGATTCCAAATAAAGAGACCAATTTTGACCATAATACCATGAATAATAATAACTCAGAAATCATTTCTTTTCAACAAGAAAGTTTCGATCTCGATTTACTTCCTTCTCAAATCCAACCTACTGCCCAGTTCAAAAGACCTCGAAAGATTCTCAGAAATCCAAGGCCTCGGAATCAGATTCGCAGAGAAATAATTAATAATTAAATCAAGATTTGAATCCATTTTTGTTGGCTTTTTTATACTCTTCATAATATACAAAAATAGAACTGTATTCTTTCCTTGTACTTCCTTTTCTTCATCAAGATTTTCCTAAATAAAGATGTTGGCAATTGGATTTAGGGTACAGTGACGCATGAGGTGCGAATATGAGGTTATTGAAGAATATTCAATAATAAATCACTAATGTCTTTGATTTTCCTCTTTTAAACCATTTTTTGTTGGAAGATACAAATGAAAATGAACTCACTATCATTTAAATTATTTTTCCCGCTTTCATTTTTAGACAACTTTTTCATCTGATAATAAACCCAAAACGGTTTGAGCCTCTCCCTGCTTCATTGCCTTAAGCACCTACTCTTCTTTGTTTTCAGCACTGAATATTTCCAAGGAAACTCTGCATCTGCATGTCTTTTAAACTAGATATATGAGTGGCTCGAATTGAAAAATTGATACTGAGAATTTTGAAATCATCAAGAGGACCGGATTCATATGAGAATCCTGAAAGAAATTCCAAACGAGTTTCATAGACTTCTGCAAGACTTCTCGATCTCTTTCTTGGCTTAGGCTCAGGTTCAGAACTCTCTTTGTATGAGTTTGTTTTTTGAGATTAAAAGTTCGAAAAACATGCAGTTAAACAATGGAACCATAAAACAGGTGAGTTGACCAATAAAACAATCTCAAAATCAGACATGTTGATTGATAATCCCATTAAATTCTGAATAATAATTTGTCCAAAAAGAGTTTGCCTTAATGACCCACAAAAAAATCATTGCCTTTTATTCTTTGCAGAAAAAAAATATTTTGTTTCATTAAAAAAAAAATTACTCCTCAAGTTTTCTTCCTTTTCAACTCCTCTAAGAAGCTTTTTATCTGCCAATTTTCTCTCTGAATAGACAGAAAATTGAAAAGGCTTCGAGAGAGTCCTTCTCGATATTTGATTGAGAAATCCAAATGTCGTTTTGACACAGTCAAAAGAGTAACCAAAGAAATTGATCAATTCAAAAAGAAATCCTCAATTTCAACAACAAAAATTTCAATGTTCATGGCACTTGAATTTTCAGGGGGATTTCTGGATCAAAGCTCATGGACCAGAATTTATTTTTCAAGACAATGGTGTTTTAAGATCAGCTAATTAGCAATAAAATCTTGATTAAATTCAAAAAAGGTTAATTGAAATACAGAATAATTCCAAACTCATCCAGCCCAGCAATTTTTGTTGATCCAAAATTAAAATTTAGAATTTACATCTGCAAGCTGATTGATTAAGTTTAAAACTGTTTAATTAAGGATGTAACTTTATTCCGTTTCTTTAATTCCCAACCCAAATCTCCTCCGCCAAAACCCTTCATTCTTGTTTCAAAGTAAATAAAAACAAATGCTTACGATCTTCGACTCCTACGAAACCCTCTTTGAGACCATATAACCTTTACAAACTCAGTAAAGTAAATGAATCTCATGGTGTTTTTAATGACTTCGTGCGACTTCTTTGTTAAATGGATCATTTTAAACTATGCTCAACTGACCCTCAGAGTTGGATCTTCCACCAAATCCTTTCTTTCAGTAACTGTTCCAGAACTTCGGTTTGGTTTTATTTTTTCATATTTTTAAATCACCTATTTATGGCCCATATTTAATTAATTTATCCCTAGACGGGCTTTTCAAATACGAAAGCTTCATAGCACGATGCCTAATATTCATTGATTCATGGAGAAGAAGATTAACTATCTTCATTTCAGCTTCATCATGCCATTCGACAAAGGAAAGAAGAGGTTCTTGATCATCTTCAACAATTTTTTCAATCGGCAATTTTGATGATAAACACAAACAGTTTCTGACGATGGGTTTTATAATTGTAATTAAACAATTAAAAATTAAATAAAACACAAAACTCTCGTACTCTTTTAAGCAGTTTTTCACTCATCCTCATGATCCCAATCTTCCAATTTCTCATCTTATCACTCTTCATCATAGCCTTACAAAGTATCTTTTAAAAAATTTCTCCTCAGTATTGAACCTCAAAGTCCCCCAAACCTCTTCAACCACATGCTCCAATTACCTCATCGATTCAACCCAAGCCACTTTTAGTTGTGGATCTGCTCACCTTTACACCTCTGCGAACCTCAAGAGTATAAAAGCTACCCTAAAATCCTGCTCTAACTCCTATTCCATCCTAGTTCCAAGTCCATACAAAATACTTGCTGTCTCTTTCATACTTAATCCTTCAAGCTTCTGTGTTACCGGTGGTAGTGATGTTGTCCTCTTTAGTGTCTTGTAAATCTCAATCCTCTGTCCCAAAGGCCATAATTCTGATTAGAATTACCCCTACAGGGACGACGACTCAAAAGCGAATAATGCATGTCTCTTATGTCGAAACGACAAGCATGATAGAAATAGCTACTGAGGATACCAGCGGCTTAAAATCCATCATCAGTTCATCAGTAGTATGCTAATTTCTCTAAATCCTCTTATTCTCTCTAGCCAACTTTCTTAAACGAACCAATTAGCATATACATGGGTGTTGACCTGTCGAGCAGCAGTCTTTCTGCAAAGTGCTTTATTGGAATTGGTAGTTATGGGGATACAAAGTCTCTCGCAACCCAATCTTATGGCTCTGATTGGGTTTTTGACCCTTCAACAGTCATGTCCATCTGTGCTGATGAAAATGGAAACTATGGAGTCAATTGTGTTGTCCAAAACCTCAAAGTCGCTTATAAACTTCCTGTTCAATCTATAACTATGCCCTTTTCCAATGCAAGTAGGGTACTTTCTCAAGATAATTCTCACCTGTTCAAGTGACAATGATTGGAAACTATATGATCAACGAAGGAAGTGGAACTTCCCTTATCAACTCACAAGGATCCCTTGGAAGCGCTTCTCTATGTAAGCTATTCGTTTAAAAACTCTTTATTAACCTTGTTTCTATAGCTTCCCCTGTCTGGACATCAGTATGAATTATTTCCAATAAAAACATCAATTAGGCTTCTTTGTTTAGGATTCTGGACTTCAATTTAACTCAAATTCAAACCAATATATTCAAATTGCTAATTTTGTACCCAGTGGAGAGGCTATTTATGCTACTACTTCTGTCGCCTTTGCTTTTTATCTAAAGATTGACTCCCCTCCAATTGCAGATGCCCTAATTGTATCACATCAAGTGAATAGTGTAAAAAAATTCCATTCCCTTGCCAACCTTCTTTACAGCTTGTAAAAGAGATTTTCACTCTTGCTCTCACATCAACTATGACCCTCAAATTAAATATTAATGGCACAATTGGCGAGACTCTCGAAACAGTTTCTGTTGGAGAGTGGACTGCAATTTATGCATTTTATGTCTTCACTCAAGGTGGCTTCGGGAGGGCAAGAGTTTATATTGATGGAGTCTATACGAGTGCTCTTCCTGACATCGCGAGCTCACCAGTGCCTTCTGACTTTTCAACCTCAGATATTGTGAAAATCGGAGGAGGCTTTAGTGGATATTTGAGAAGAATTGAAGTCTATTCTCCTGCATCTGTTGGATTTGCATCCGGTGACAGTAAGAAAGTTTTTTATGTGAGAAGTTTTGAAATTGAGAATAGGTTTATGTGACTCTTCAACTTGCTTGCTCGAAATTGGTTTCTCAAATCCTCCAACTTGCCTCGAGGCTGTCTGTGGTGCTGGATATTATCCCATTTTTGAAACTTGCGAAGGTAAAAGAGTCAGCTTTTGAGATCCCTTATGAATCTTCTCCTAAAGCTTGTCCAACAAATTGTGCGACATGCACTGATCAAGACACGTGTCAGTCTTGTAATAGCGGATATTACCTTGTAAGCAGCGCATGTGTTCAATGTCCAACAGGAAAATATGTTGCTTCAACAACGACTTGTGTAGGTATAAATAATTTTTTCAAAAGAAAGGAAGGCCCTTCAAACTTTTCATAGATTGCCCTACTCATTGTAGCTCCTGCACGAGCTCAATTGTTTGCACTTCTTGTAGTTCTGGCTATGGAACCTATGCCAATCGGTGTATGCTTTGCCCTTCTGGAACATACCTAACTGCTGACCAAATTTGTAAAGGTAAATCACTATATTTATTCCTTAAGATTTATTTATATTTTGAACAGAGTTTTCAAATACACTTCAAGATGCTTTGACGAGTTCTCAGCTTCTAAATTCAGGAGCTACACAAGTTTCGAATATTATTTCCAAAGGAAACGCCATCAGCTTATCCGTAGCTATCAGTGGAAAAATATTCTCTCAGATCAAATACCTCAACATTTCATTTTCTGGAGAACTTCAAATTGCTCTTCTTACTTGGCTACCGAGCTTAGTTTCGCTCGGACTGACTCCAGATATGCCTGAATCGATGATTGAGAAAATTCCAGAGAGACATGTCCCCTGTGTCTTTGAGAAATATGATGTCCCATCTAGTTTCCTCGAAAACTTCTGGGAGAACTTGGGAGTTCTGATTTTCACAACCATCTCATGGCTGCTTCTCAAGGGAATCGAAACATATTTGTCTCCACAAAAGAAATCTCGCATAGCTTCTCTTACAAGAAAAGCTCGTGTCATGGCCCAAAACTTCCTGATTACAGCCCTTTACGGAGTATATGGAGACCTTGGTACGTTTTCCATCATCGAGTATAGATCACTCGTTTTTGGGTGGAACCTCTCTTTGCTCAGTTTTATGGTCTCAGTGATTTTGCTTATCATTATGTTTCTAAGCTTTTTCCATCAAACAACACTCTTGCGGACCTACCAAACCCTTAAGGGACAAAATAACACTTCAAGTAACTTGCTGCAGCAATTCACAAAAAATCATGAAGGAAGTCAAGTTTATTGGAAAGATCTTAAAGATTATTCTCTTGCTCCACAACTCTTCTTCTTCTTTTTGAGCGGTCGAGACTTGCTCTTTAGTTTGATTCTTGCCACAATGTTTGAATATCCTGTTGCTCAAACTCTCATTCTCATCATCCTTGATTGCATCATGATCGCCTACTTACTTATCAAACGACCCTTCAAGAGCTGGACTGACTTTACCCAGCAGATTTTCTTTGAATTCATCGGTTTGATTGTGGGAATAGCAGTCTTTGTCAATGCAACAATACTTGATGCAGGAGAATATGAAGCGAATGGAGCTAGAGATAATATCGGAAAACTTGTCATTGCTTGTAATTTGCTCTTCAATTCTATCACAGCACTCTTTATGCTTATTACCATTAGCCAAATCTTGCTTGACTTCTACAAAACTCACCATGAGAAAAAAACAAAGAAAGTCCAAGCCTCAAGACTCCAAAACAGGCTCTCCCAAGA
>Ga0182738_1006496_pt1 | contig 12104 bp, 10 predicted proteins | sample eDN5th30CBELigMG_FD_128876 | JGI IMG/M metagenome (GOLD analysis project Ga0182738, IMG submission 128876) | Enriched Miracle-Growth compost microbial communities from Emeryville, California, USA - eDNA 5th pass 30_C BE-Lig MG (version 2)... ...
CCGTTCACCGTGTTCCGTTCACCGTGTTCCGTTCACCGTGTTCCGTTCACCGTGTTCCGTTCACCGTGTTCCGTTCACCGTGTTCCGTTCACCGTGTTCCGTTCACCGTGTTCCCGTTCACCAACCGGGATTTTCCAGGGGGGAGAGCAGCGATGGCACTGCGAGACGAACTGGAACGGCAACTGCGTAGTCTGCATGCCTCGCAGGCGGTGATGCCGACCTCGGTGCATGCCAGCGATCCGACAGGCATCACGATCCGGCTCGATCTCAGCCAGATCGATTCCATGAGCTGCGCCTTCACGGAACTGGTCCTGTTTGTCCCGCACCTGCAGAATGCCGCGTTCGACAAGCTGAAGGACTGGGCTGATGGACTCAGTCAGCGGGTCGGCTATCTGCTGGAAAAGATTGGTCCGCTGGAATATGACCCGACGAACGGGCAGGTTCTGATCCGGTCGACGCCGCCCCAGGCTCTGCCGAGCGGGGCCCAGTATTACGAGATCATGCTGTCGAGTTCTGGAAACGGCACCTTTTCGCTCCGCCGCTTCAAGTCGATCGCCGGGCAGCCTGGCCGTGTGCCGGTGGAAATTCAGGTGACGCACGAGGTTTTGCTGAAGCTGGTCGATGACCTGCTGGATACGCTGCCTGGAAATCCCTGAGGATCCGTTTTTCTCAATACCAGTCCGGCGGAATTCCGTCTTGTCTTACTCCGCTGAGAGTGCATTCATGCCATATTGCCCACGTTTCGCCACGCGGCGAGCGCAGGCAGCATTCACCAGAGTACGAAACGTCAGTGAGTGCATCCGGAAAGGGCAACCCGTTCGATACCATTCGTTTCAATGAACCATCCTCACCCCGCAGATTGAACGGTTGTCAGTCCGGAGACCGTTCGACGCGGGTGCCGGAAAGAGCCACCGGCTCTGAATCGTACCGCTGAGAATGAGGATTCGCGCCCATTCTCTATGGGGCGATCCAGTATGGATTGCGCTCCCTGAGCGGCGGAGTTCAACTCTGCCGTCTTCCCTTCCATGGGGCGGTCGAGTGAGACAGTCCGTCGCGCGCCGGAATTCCACGCCTTGCAGTCGGTCACATCCCGAATGGAGACCGTGCTTCCCAGGCAGCCATGCCGGCGGGACGGAATCCCGTCGCTCAGAAATCCAATTCAGAACGACAGCATTGGCAGGCAACGTCACTCGACGCGAGCATCAGAACGAGAAACCTGCTCTATTGGGGGGCCGGCTGTCCCGCAGGCTTGTTGCCGGCAATTGGTGCCCCGAATTCACCGGCATCGTATTTCTTCCAGAACTCAGCTGCCGGATAACTGTACCGATTGTCGGCGTCGGTTCCGATGGTCTGCAGAGTTTTCATTTCCCGAAGGATATCCATGCCTTTGGTCATATTTTTAGGTGTGAATAGAATTTCATTCAGGTTCAATTCTGCCAAAGGAGTCAGATCGGAAACATTTGTGGACATCAACCAGAGCCTTTTCAGTGGCAGCTTTTTCACTGGAGTCAGATCAGAAACCCAGGTCGAACCGCAATCCAGAAGAACCAACGGCATCCCCTCGAGAGGCTTGAGATCGGAGACGTGAGTTTTCCCACAGTACAGGCTTTCCAGCCGCATCCCATGAAGCGGTGATAGATCATCAACGAGATTCCGAATGCACACCAGTTCCGTCAATCGCATTCCCTGGAGAGGGGAAAGATCTCTTAACGTCTGATTCTGTCCCTGGCCCGATATGTTGAGTCGCCGCAGACTTGGAAAGCCCTGAAGGGGGGAGAGATCTGTGATGCCGTCGGAATTGAATTTCACATCTGTAACTTTTCCATCCCTGATAGAGGAAGGTTCGCCATCCCAGCCCGTCAGCTTTCCATCAAATGCAGGGTTGAGTTCTTTGAGCTTTTTGCTGACGGCTTCGACCTGCTGATCGGGGGGAAGTTTTTGTGTCTGAGTGACCCAGCTCTGAAAAGCAGGGGAATTCCCGATTTTTGTTCTGCCTGACTGACTGGCTTTCACTTGGCGATATCGATCGACATTGCCAGGCGAAAACCGATCTTCTGATTTCGTGAGTCGCGCACCTTGTTGACACGAAAGGCAGAGCGATTCCAGTAGGCAGGCATATCGGCGGAACCTCCCCGACAGATATGTTTGGGACTGTTCAGATCCCCGGCGACCGGATCGCGGTGCTGGGCTCCCCGATAAAACGTGCTGGAAGGGGAATCGAAACACCACTCCAGAACATTGCCATGCATATCGTGCAGCCCCCAGGGATTGGCCAGCAGTGTGCCCACAGGTTGCATGACTCCTTTGGCTGTCGCGTCATACCAGGCGTACTTTTTGAGCTCATTCACATCGTCGCCACAGGACCAAGCCGTTTGAGTTCCTGCCCGGCAGGCGTTTTCCCATTGGGCTTCCGTCGGAAGGCCGGCCTGCATCCCGGGAGGGCAGCACTGCTGCGTGAACCGTTCAGTAAAGGCAATCGCCTCGTTCCAACTCACATAGTCAATTGGCAAGGAGGAGTTCTGATGTTTTGAGGAGATGTCTCCCATCAGGGCCTGCCAGTGCGATTGCGTCACTTCATATTGCCCCAGATAGTACGGCTTTGAAATCTGAACCTGATGTCGCGGACGTTCGCTGGCAAGAATATTCGTCATTGCCGTGTCCGAATATTCCGGAAACCGCTTTTGCTCTTCTTCAGTCGATCCCATCTGGAATTCTCCCGGTGGAATCAACAGAAAATCCATTTTTCCCCCGCCAGGAAGTTCGACAATCTTTTTGACCGGAAGGCCGAGATACTGCGCCCAGGCGGCCTGGTGAGCCTGGGCCTGCCGGGTATCGAAAGGAGCCAGGGCCAGGGGCGGTGCGACGAGGGAGCTGGGTGGCGTTGTGACGGCGGCACTGCTGGCGCTTGCTTCGGGGAGTCCTGCGACTTCAGGCAGCGGATGGGATGCCCTGCGGAATACGAACGTACCAATCGCCAGCAATCCAGCCAGACCGATGCCGGCACCAGTCAGCACTCGCCTGCCGACCGTGGGACTCTTCCGGACAAGTCGGATTCTCTGCTCGGACTTCACCGGAATCGACGGCATTGTGCCTGCGGTCGCCCTGGTAATGATCGTGGTTTCCTGAGGAAGCGATCCTGTCTGGCTGGTAGAGGCTGTCGCCTTTCGGGTGGGAGTTCTGGCCGAGGCATTTCCCACATTGAGTGTTTTCCGAAATCCGTCCCCCCTGCTGGCGGATGTGGCGTCAGAGCCGGCAACCTGGAAATGCAGTGGCTTCAGAGGTTGGTCCGATCTGCATGTCTCCAGATCAGCAATCACTTCCGTCATATCTGCATAACGATCTTCCGGTCTCTTGGCGACCATCTTTTCGAAGATCGCCTGCACACTTTCCGGAACAGACGATTGCCGATTTCGCATGGACGGAATCGGTGCGGTCTGATGAGCCAGGAGCCGGGCCGTCAGCGTCTCGCCTGCATAGGCCGGCTGTCCGGTGATCAGATAATACAGAGTGATGCCGAGGCTATAGATGTCGCTGCGGGCATCCGCCGATTTCGTACTGAGGGCCTGTTCGGGAGACATATAGTCGACCGTGCCCATAATGATGCCGGTACCGGTCAACTCGGCCTGGGTACCAACATCGCCTGCAGCTTCCGAGAAGCGGGCCAGCCCCATGTCGAGAATTTTGACTGTCCCTTCCTTGTCGAGCAGCAGGTTCGCCGGCTTGACATCCCGATGAATCACTCCGCGCCTGTGTGCAAACTCCAGTCCGCGGGCTGCCTGCAGGACGCAGTCGATTGCCAGAGCGACAGGCAAGGGGCCATTCTGCCTGACAATGGAAGACAGGTCGCGGCCGTCGACATACTCCATGACGAGAATGTGCTGACCATGCACTTCGTCGGCATCATAAGCCGCGACAATATTGGGATGCATCAATTGAGCAGCAGCAATGACCTCCCGCTGGAAACGGGCAATGGCCGCTTCATCCTGGACCATCGCTGCCGGAAGCACTTTAATCGCCACGTCCCGGTGCATCCGTCGATGCCGGCCTCTGAGAACGACTCCCATGCCTCCCTGGCCCACTTTGTCGAGAACCAGATAGTTCCCGAAAATCAGAGCCTTCCCTCGGCCTGATAAGATTTGGCGGGCCTGATAGGCAGTCAATCTGTTCTGCCTGACCAGCACCTGGGCCAGTTGTTCGGCCGTCTGAGAATGCGAGTCTTCGGGAAGCTCCTGGAGCGATACAGCAAGATCTTCTTCCGAAATCAGGCTATTTCTGATCACCTGCTGTCGAAACTGTTCCAGAGAGACTGACATATGGCCCATCAGTTCACAGGGATGCCGCGAGCGAGACGATCGGGAGCCCATTTCCCGACACAGACTTCGCAGTCGCGGTCAAGATTAACTTTTCCCAGAGAGGAATCCCAATAAAGTCTTTCCTCAGTGGAAGGTTTTTCTAGAGTCGATTGCCCTCACGATGGGTCAAAAACCTCGCCTTCAGGTTCATTCTTTTCGTTTCGCCTGATGTGTGGTGCGAAGGCAATAATGCTTCACTTTGCCATGTGATCGAAGGAACTTCAGTCCGTCGCTCACGGGCCGGCCTCAAACCAACAGTCACTCAGTTCTCCGTCAGAGACGCCATTCGAGGTCATGTCCAACCATATCAGGAATCGGAGCTTGCGCCCACCACTTTCCCTGTACGATGTGGGTTTCTCCAGAAGAGATGTGGGTTTCTCCAGAAGAAGAGTGACGTTTCTTCAGGCGAGATGTCCCCTGACACCAGTCCCCCCCTCCGAACGAAGAAAAATCATATCGCCGCCATCCATTCACTGCTCATCCGATTTGGGTCGACAAGGCCTCTCGTCTCTCACAGTCAAAATGAGGGTCTTGTGATGTCCTTGGAGCAGGGCACTGGTTCCTCGCGATTCCGGTTCGAGGACTCTCGTGCCCTCCGACGCTGCGTCATTTGTGATCACAGCAGCGGGACAGTCGCCGTCCTTACGCGCGGTCACGGAGATTCCGCAGTGGCGGCCGGAATGGTCCGGATGATGCGAAAGTGGGTTCCCTGATAAACCGGGCGGGCCTGAATCGGGCCGAACCGGCCGACCAGCAGATAATCGATACCGGTTTTCTTCCGCAATTCCACCAGTTCTTTCGGCTGCACCGCATTGTCGGACATTGCCGCGATGCGCCAGTCTGCAATCGTCCAGAGCCGCCGGTTCCAGTCGATGAGTGCCGGAGTATCCTGCGGCATATCCTTGAAGTTCACATACTCCGGGCGTTCGGCGAACCATTTCACCGCCCAGCCCGAATCGCAGGCATAAACCAGGGCCTCGGGGGGAGTGTGATCGCGCAGCCAGTGGCAGGCGGCAATCCAGTCTGCCTGTTCCGCCGGGGAGAGCCGACTGGGATTCTCATCCGGAAACGGAATAGAGAACCCGGCCAGAGCCATGATCAGCCACAGGGCCGCCAGACGTGCGTGATGGACCAGTGAACGGTTCTGAACGGTCCCGATGTGCCAGAGTGCGAGCAGAACCGAAACGGTCGTGAAGCTCAAGGCGACCGGAACCAGCAGGTCTCCCAGCCGGAAGGGATAAAACTTCAGCAGCCAGCTGCGCCAGGCCATGCCGGGCATCTGACTGAGGGGACGTGGCCCATAGCCCACGGCGACACCGACCAGTGCAATGACAATCGCAGCCCCCACAAACAGTTGCCAGCGCAACTGCCGCTGCTGTTGCACGCGGCTGGCCTCCGGGCTGAGCAGACTGCGCAACAGCAGCAGCAACCGCCAGACAAGAATCATTCCTCCCCAGTACACATAAGCCGACTTGGGGAACCGCATGGGATCCAGATGATGGGCCAGTCGATCTCCCACCTGCAGTTGAGTCGCGATCAGGTCGAGTTTCGGGGCGAGCGACTTCAACGTCGCCACCGCCGAGATCACGCCCGGCAGCGACACCAGCAGACAGGCCAGAATGCCCGGCACAATCTGTCGTACCGGCGTTCGTACCGGCAGAAGATTCCCATCGACCGCAGGGCTGCGTCGTCGGCTCTCCCATTCCCGGATCAGGGCCAGTGAGAACGCAATCAGTCCCCAGATTCCGACCAGGGGATGAAAGCTGACCGCCAGCCCGGCGAGAAGACCGGCTTTCAACCCGCTTTGCTGCAGCGCCAGACCGAGCGCCCAGAACAGAAAGCCATAGGCAAGGACCTTCGATTCGATGCCGCCGACCAGCCATTCCCCGGAAAAGTTTCCCAGTGTCTGCAGAAACAGAAAGACCGGAGCGGCCAGCAGCCCGGCGATGGAACGGCCGGTGACGGTGCCGGCCAGACGATGCCACCCGATGGACAGCACCAGCAGACCGATCAGGCGGCTGATGATGGCTACGGTGTGGAAATCGAGCCAGGTCGTCAGCCAGCCGAACAGGGCATAAAAAACGAGATGCGGGTTCGAGGAATCGAGAAAGGGATCCCCAGGGCACCAGGCCGGATTCCACCAGTGCCGGGCCTTGGCCAGATAATGGGGTTCGTTCACGCCCGGGATCGGCACCCGACAGAACGACCAGGCGGAGAAGATCAGCCAGATACCAGCCACTGCCGCGCAGGTTCCCCAGCGGGCAGGGCCGGATGCGTCACGACGCAGAGAGGGCGAAGAATCCGGAGCGGTCACGCCTGTGTCTCCCTGCAAACCGGAACCATCTGCCTCGCGAAAGTCATTTCTGACGGTGACGTCTCTGGAACGCTGTCCCCCTGCGCGCTGCTTCCGACCGGGAGCCGGTGACTCTGGCCTGAGCCTGCGCAGCACACGTGTGCCGGATGAAACGTCGCTCGCCGCACGGCGGAATGCGGCCCATGCGGGCGTGAGGCGCTCTGCTTCAGGTCTGGTTCATTCCAAAACCGGCGCGGGCCGCAGGGGAAACGGTCCGTTCCGCGTTACTTCTTGCCTTTCGCAGCGGGGCGGGCGGCTGTTTTGGAGGAAGTCGCCTTGCGGGCTGCGGTGGCTGGTTTTTTGGGCGCAGCGGTTTTCTTTTTGGCGGCCGGTTTGGCAGCAACCGGTTCTGCTGTGGCAGCCGGAGCCGTCTTTTTGCTGCTTTTCGATTTCTTGGCGAACACCTGATCCCAGTTCTTCCAGAACTGAGGTGTTGCACCGGTTCTCACAATCGGACCGCTCATGGGAATCTTTCCTCGCGTCTTTGTCCTGACAGGTTCCGCCGGGGGCCGTCGCAAGCGACAACATCCGGCAGGGCCGAAATTGGGATGACGAGTTCCAGCCTCGTCGGCAATGTGTGGATTCCTGACCGGACAGCAGGCACGATCACATCCGTGCAATCTGCTGCCTGAAGACATCTTTGTCTCAGAGGGTCAGGCCACGAGGGCAAGTTTTCCTCTGCAGGCCGCAGGTTGTCAAGAATCATCTGCGCCGGAGTCGGGCAGGGGAGAAGAAAAGTCCCGGCAGAGAGCCGGAAGCGGCTCAGTGACCGCTGCCCATGATCGAAAAATAATTGTCGACCGCTTCATCGATGGCATCGTGCGTGACGTCCCGGGGAAAGTTGTGCAGCGAGCACCGGTTTTCCATCTGCTGCAGCAGGTCGCGGGGATGGCAATACCGGAACTCGCGCGCAGCCTGCTGATAATGCGTCGTCACCAGATAGTCGAGCATTTCGGGCGGGCAGGTGAAGCCCAGGTTCGCTGCCATTTTGAGGAACAGCCGGCGAAAGTCGTCTTCCGACGGGTTGGAGACCTCGATTTTGTATGGAATACGGCGCAGAAACGCGTCGTCGACCAGATCTTTTGGCTGCAGGTTCGTGGAGAAGATGATCAGTTCATCAAACGGCACCTGAATGCAGCGTCCGCTTTCGAGGTGCAGGTAGTCATGGCGTTTTTCGAGTGGAACAATCCACCGGTTGAGCAGTTCGTCGGTGCTCATGCGCTGCCGGCCGAAGTCGTCGATCAGCAGCGTGCCGCAGTTCGCCTTCATCTGCAGGGGAGCTTCGCCGATACCGGCCCCCTGAATATAGGTAATCTCCAGATTCTCCATCCGCAATTCCCCCCCGGCCACGATCGTGGGGCGTTCAATCTGCACCCAGCGCCCGTCGATCATTTCCGGATCTCCGGGAGAATTGGAAACGGGATGATGGCGATTGGGATCGAACAGCCGGATGATTTCTCCTGAGGCCGTGATCGTTCGCGGAATCCAGATCGTATCCCCGAACGAACGGGTCACGCGCTCGGCCAGACTGGTTTTTCCATTTCCGGCCGGACCGAACAAAAACATGCCCCGTCCGGAATGGATGGCGCGGCCAATGTTCGAAACCAGCCGGTCACCGACTTCCAGATCACAGAATGCCTCGCGAATGGCTTCGAGTGCCGGCCGCCGCGACGAGAGGGACTGGGCGCTGACGCTGTCCAGATATTGATTTAATGGAACCGGCGCGGTGCCTCGATAGGAAGACCGTTCGAGCAGCCCCCGCGCCCGGTCGCGCCCCTGATCGGTCAGCTCATAAACATAGTCGCCGCCAGTCGAGGAACTCCGATAGGCCAGCAGACGTTCGACCTTCAGTTGCCGCAGGACTCCTTCCACCACCGGAAACTTCATTCCCAGTGCCAGAGCGCAGTTGAAGCCGGAATCCATGCCTTTCAGGCTGAGATGCTTCAGCAGCAGTTCACCGACCTCACTGGAGGAGAGTCCGGCATCGGCCAGATTGTCGGGAGCGATGGGAAAAAACTGCTGTCCGGCCCGCTGCAGGGCATGGCGAAGACTTTCTCCCCGTGCAGGAATCCGGGCGGGGCGGCCTGGAAACTGCGGAAAGGCCCCCAGCATCTCCTGCCGTGCCGTCGGATCGATTTCCAGGGCAGGCAGACCCAGGCTGGAATCCGGCACCGCATGAGTGGAGTCGGCAGGAAACGGAGAACGGCCGGCATCTTCGGCGCTGCTGTGAGGAGGGAAGCCCAGCGACTCGAGCAGACTGTCGATTTCAGAAAGGATGTCGGACATAAAAATCGTTCTGATGCGTGCCCCCAAACCGTTCCGGCCAGGAAGCTGTGTCAGTGTCGGAGGACTGGATCGGGGAACCGAATTTCTGAAAGGCACGGCCTGTGCCGGAAATGAGACGTTCCTGCGGCGCAGGCTCCAGCAAAAGCAATCTGCTTTAACTTGTCTCAGAAACCTGTCAGGGCAGGGAACAATGACGCGATCCCGCGAAAAAATCCTGCATTTCCCTGACACTGCATCAAACTGCCTCAGCATAAAGCGGTCCAACCGGAAGCTCGTCCGGGACAATGCTGCCTGCTGGCTGCAGGAGAAGCCGGCCGTGGCCACCGGACAGCAGTTGATTTCAAAAGAGCACATCCAGCGTTCCGGGGGTTGCATTCTCTCCCCGCAACCTGACTGATCGGGGGGAGTTGCGAAGCGACAAAGTGCTGCAAAATGTCACACTTCGACGGGCGTCGATGTGATTCCACTGAAGAATCACAAATTCCCGAAATTTTTTTGCGACAAAATTTGCCCGGCAGAAAACGTGACCTAGGTTTCTGCTAGTTGGCTGCCTGGGAAATGCCTTGGCGCTCCCGGTGCAGCCATTCGTCGTGAAGCTTGGTCTGAGGGATTCCTGCCCGAATGAACGGGTCGACTCAGGCTTGGTGATAACGGCCAGAGGTGAGAGCCTGGCCGAAAAACGAGAGAGAGACATCCAATGAACAGCATGGTCCTGAGTGTCAAGAAGTTTTTGAAGTCGGAAGATGGCCCGACCGCAGTGGAATACGCTGTGATGCTGGCCCTGATTGTGATCGTGTGTCTGACCGCGATCCGCGCAGTCGGTACCAACGCCGCTGCCAAGTTCAACACAATCAAGGATTCCCTGTCCTGATTGACGGTTCTCCTTCAGGAGAAAATGTGTCTTGAAAGCCGCCCGCCCGGGATCTTCCCGCCGGGCGGTTTCCCTGTCTGCCGGGAGATCTGAAATCCCGGAACAGGCCAGCCGAACGGGCCAGGGTCGAGTCCGGCCGGCATTCAGAAAATTCGCTTCGACCTGCCCTGACACACTTCCAACTGACTGATCCCCCGCCGAACAGAACCAGTCCTGCTCCGCTCGCGGTGAAGAGATCTTCCCCCCGCGCGGCCGTTTTGTCTGCGGGTCTGCAAACACTGGACGAGGAAAGAAACGATGCTGCCATTCTGGATTGAACTGGGATCATTGCCGGCGCTGCAACTGATTCCATTCACTGTCGCGGCCATGAGTTTCTTTCTTCTTTCCATCCCCGGTCTGGGAAGCCGACCGTAATTCCCCCTTTTCTCCCCTGAAAGGTCGCCCCTCATGGATTGGCAAGCAATTCTCCTCGACAACTGGCACGTCAAACTGGTGTGCCTGATTCTGATTGTGGCCGCCTATATCGACGGCAAGGAACTGCGGGTTCCCAACTGGATCACCTTCCCCATGGTTCTGGCCGGATTGTTGTATAACACCGCCCTGGACGGCTGGAGCGGCCTGGAACTGGGCCTGCTGGGCATGGTCGTCGGTCTGGCCACCCTGCTGCCGCTGTATGCCGTGGGAGGCATGGGGGCCGGCGACGTGAAACTGATGGCCGGAATTGGTGCCTGGCTGGGAGCGACAGTCACCTGGAACGCCTTCATCGCCACCGTCGTGGTGGGAGCGGTGATGGCCGTGATCATGGTGCTGTCTCGCCGGGCCTGGGAGAAACACTACGGAAACTTCCTGATGATCATGACCGAATTTCTGGTCATCCAGAATCCCCGGAAGCTGTCGGAAATTGCCGCCGAGCGGAAACCCCGCATGCTGCTGCTGCCGTATGGCATTCCCATCTGCATCGGCTCGATCGGGTACTTCATGTACTCCGGCATGATCTAAGTTCGACTTTCGCACTTTTACGTTGCGAGTTGGAAGAGTTTTGTCAGATGTCGGATGAGTTTTTGGACATCGGGCGGGAGGGGCGGTGTTGAAAAACTCTCTGACCTGATGTTTGGCAGGCTTTCCACACGCAACGTACAGAGCATGTCCGCGAATGAGGGGTTGCTCTTTCCTCGCCAGGTCAGCATCGCCGGAGCGGCGGACTCTCGTACCTGTTCGTGCCAACAGACAATCAGGCTGTACAGCAGGAATGCCGTGGGAGCCGTGTTGCGGGCTGCCGGACAAGTGCGGTCTTGAGGTTCTGCGATCCCCAGATGCTGCTTGGTGTCGTGAAACGTCAACTCGATCGACCACCGCTACGAATACCGCCGCAGAACCGTTTCCACATCCGCATTCACGTCGGTGGTGTAGAACACTTCCGTTCCGCGTCCGCCACGCAGGTGTCCCACAGCAATCACCAGGACATCACGATCGGGAGCTTTGAAGAACCGGCACACCTGAGTCGCCACGCGAACGTGATACGCTCGAGAAGCGAACAGTTTCAGCGTCAGACGCTTGAGTCCTTTCTGCTGAAGCATCTCCTGCAGTGCCGGCAGACGTTCTCCCCGTCGACGAGGCCGACCGTTCTGTCCCGGGAGGCGTGGCGGAACCGGAGCATGCAGACGCACATTCGCACCGACACGACCTGTCACCTGAATCGAAGTCGAAAACTGGTTCAGCAGATCAGGAGCGGTGAAGGCCGAATCTCCCAGCAAATGCAGCATTTTTCCAGTTCCAGAGCGATGCCGGTCCAGAATCTTCAACATCTCCAGCATCAACTCCGACTTCTTGCGGTAAGCCCGCTGCCATTTCTGAGCGGATGCCTTGTTCAGGTACAACCGGCACAGCACCGGCAGTGAAAAGTGGTGCCCGGGAAAGTGCCGACTCTCCAGCACGACGCATAACACCACCCAGCAGTGTCCCCAGCGAGTGACCACATGCCTGCGACTGGACAACAGCGGATCCCGGTGCATGCCGGTCCCGAAAATCTTGATTCCCGTGCGAGGAATCAGTGTGTCATCGATCGCGAGGAAGACGATCGACATCATCGCCGTGACCAGATCAAAGACCGCCAGTCCCCCGGCATCCATCGACCATCTGGCGGATGCGAAGAGTCGATGAAAGGCCGCGTGATGCCGAGTTGTCCCACTGGCCCGGACCATGCCGATGATGGTGCGTCGCGGTGCGAGCAGCCATCCGGAGA
>Ga0182738_1006497_pt1 | contig 12104 bp, 14 predicted proteins | sample eDN5th30CBELigMG_FD_128876 | JGI IMG/M metagenome (GOLD analysis project Ga0182738, IMG submission 128876) | Enriched Miracle-Growth compost microbial communities from Emeryville, California, USA - eDNA 5th pass 30_C BE-Lig MG (version 2)... ...
GTTAGAATTAAAATTATTCGTTTTTTGCTGTTGTTTTAAGATGATATCTTGAATTATTGTTACAGAAATTCTCTTGAAAAGAAATTGAAAAATAGATTTCATGTTGAAAAATGCTATAGTAGTGAAAAAAAAATTTTAATTATTTTTCCCTTGTCAAATTTGTCAAGAGAATTTTTTGGATCGAACTCAGATCCTGAAATCATCTCAGTTTATCTTATTTTACGATTTTATAATTTGCGGAGATCAGGAGGAATTTTTTTTTTCAGATTTGTTGACTCTTCCAAATTTTTGTTTCAAATTTTTTTTTGTGAATTTGCCAAAGTCACCAAAAGGAAAATTTCGCTTGAATTTTCTCAGGGATGATTTCTCAAACAGTCAAAGAGGAATTTCTACTGAGAATGGAGAAAATTGCCTTCTAATAATTCTATCAAGATTTTAAAACTTTTTGGGAGAGTCAAAAATCAGGTGACTTAGGGGGGACAAAGGCCTTCAAAGGAATTTTTTTTGAAGAACCTTTTTCACCATTCTGTTAGCCTTTTTTGTATGAAACCAATTCTTTCACAAAATAATTAATTTGAGATCTCTCATCAGAAAAATTATTTTTGCTTTGAATTCTCAAAATATTAATTTCCTCAAAAAAAAGTTTGCTAATTTTGAATTTAAAAACTCGATCAATTGAGTGCGAACATAAAGTAATATTTTTTTTTGACTAAAATGCCAGATTGAACAAGACGCCCTCTCCTCTCTTTTAATATCTCCCCTGCTAGATATAGAAAATTAATCAAGACCCCCTTTTTAGAGATCTCCCTTTCTAAAAATTTGGACCATTAATCTTGATTTTTTCAAGAAGCTTGAATCTATAAATCTATCTAGAAAATTTTTATCCCTTTGATGAGAGCTTTAGCAAGATGGATGAAAAGTCTATGAAATGTTTTTTCAAGGAAGTATTGAACGAAACAAGTCTAATTCCTACAAGGATTGATTTCTTTTGTTTGTTTTGATTTTAATGGTCTCATTCCAATTCATTTCAAATTTTCAAGATAAAATAGCTTTCTCTCATTTTTGATAGATAGATTAATCTTTGAATTTCAAATAAGCAATTCCGCATATCCATGCATGGTAAAAATTTTTTTCTAGCTACCATAATCTTACTCTTTCCAGGATCCTTTCAACAAGGCTAAAAACTGTTAGATCCTAGATGTGCTCCCTCGTAGAATGATTGAATGATGGATCAAGGAAAAACACTCCTTTCGTCTATTCTAAATTTAGGAAGAAAAAATTGTCAAAGGATGTCAGATTCAGACTCCTTTGACAAAGAAAAATTTTCCAATATTGGAAGCAAGATGGATTGGCTCTTGAAATAACTCATAATAATTGCAACAACGAATATTTTTGAACTATTAGACCATTGAATGGGGATGATGATTGAACGTTATATTTTTTATTTTTGAAATTAAAAAATTTTTCTCGTTTTTGATTAAAGTGTAGTTAGGCAAGGCTAAAAAAATAAAGGAAGCCTTCAAGGTGATAAGCAAATTAAATTTTTGAATATTCGAAACGTTTTGTTTTAAGAAATGAAATGAAATCACAAAAAATTTCGTTTAAAATTTCTTGTTGAATTTCGTCTTAAAATATTTCCTTAAAAGAAATTTTTTTTTCGTTTTTTTTTTGGAGAAGAAATAGGAAATTGATTAGAACTCTTGAAAGGAAAATCACTTTATTAGGTCCTGCATTATAATTTGCTAAATAAACCCCTTTAGTTTATTGTAAGTTAGATTGATTAGATGAATTTTATGAATAATTGACAGAAAATTGAAGGGATTCAGTAATCTAGGTGAAGAACAGAGAGGAAATTTTTGGGTGGGGCTGTATTTCTTGCATGAAACGATAAAAAACAAAATAAGGGAAGAGAATGCGAGATTAGAGTAAGAAAACAGTATTGAGAGTGACTACTAATTTGAGGATGAGCTTGTAATATACAGCTTATATTTTTAATTTGGACGGTTCCAATATTGTTAATGCTTGTAAATTTAAAATGCAGGTTCTAAAGGATAAGTGGAAAAACTATAGATCTTACAAAAAAGTTCAGGCTGTTTGGAATGACTACAAGAGAGTATCACATTCACCGTAGGAGCTTCTTTCAGTCGAGTTTTTGTTGACATTTTTGTTGTTTAGTGAAAGTCCCGAGACTCTAAAAAAGTTTGAATTGTTCATTGACACAATGCAAGGCTACCTTCGCAGTTCAGCGAGCGCCAACGCAAAAAATAAGCAGGCAGATAATGTGTTTGGTCAATGCAGTGAGATGATGAGCAGCATGATTCAATTTTTGACACAGTACGCTCTTATGTTATTTTCATGGTCATAATTATTTTTTCTTTTTGAAAAAAAGATATCGCAAGAAGCCTAAAAGTTACGATGATGGACATCCTGAAAAATTGGAAGAACTCTTATCCAAGGTGCTTGAAATAATAGAATATATTCTCAAGGTTTTTAAATTGGTGATTTTGATGCTCATTTCCTTCTAGGACCCCAAATACAGAAAAGAAATCCAAAATTCTCCTGAGCTCCTCGAGAATTTCGTCGACCTCATGGAAACTGTCGATAAAGGGTAAGAAACTTGAATTGTATAGAACATGGAGAGTAATTTTCTTAATGTAGAGAATCAAGGACATTTTTAATAAAGATCATTATTCTCATATCTGAGAATCTCGAAACCAAGGTAATAAGCTCAGCCTTTTAAAAAGAGAATAACATGAAAATTAGATTGAATTCGGCAAACAACAAGGTTTCAAGAAATTGTTTGACTTGCTTGAAAAGAAGGATGAGGAAACTTCTAGACTGATCCTGAAAGCCCTGATTCATTTCCTCAATCTCAAACATACAAAAAGCTACTCTCAAAATACAGCTAAACTTCTTGAAGAACTCGACGTTTTCTCTGTCAATAAAAAGACCGTAATTGAAACGTTGGTTATCTGATCCCTAATTCTTTAGGAGGATACAAATGCTGGTATAAGCGCAAAACTGAAGAATATCGCGCAGGAGTTGAGAAAAGTTGCCTTTGGAGAATTTGACAACGTTTTCCAAAAAACTTCATCTCAAATAAATGAAAGAAGGATGTCATTTGGAGATTCACCAAGATTGCAAGATTTGCAAGATGATGTGAAAGACGCAATATATGAGAGTTTACCAACCTATGAAGCAGTTCTTGCTTTTGATTTATCACAAGTCCATAAAGATTTGAGACTTATGCCTCCTGAATATGACATTTCTCCTCAGTCTACAAGAATCGGAGGAGCTGATATTCCTGAAAAGGAGATCAGTTCATCATTTATTCAAGAGCATGCAGTGAAAGAATTTATTGTGGACCAAGGTGCATTGGCTGCTTTATCAAATTCATTGAACAGCTCTCAAAATGAAGGGGACTTAATCTTGGTCTCTCTCGATACTCTTCAACAATTACTTCACGGCAACAAAAAATCTCGTGAAGAGTTCAAGTAAGCCGCTGATGAAAAATTTATCTTATCTTATCTCTCAATGTAGGAAGGTGAATGGATATGGAAATTTAGCACAGTTGTTTAAGAAGCCAAGAGATTATGATGAAGCTAAGAATATCCAATTCTTGGAAAGTGCCATGTCAGCTCTTCGAGGATTTATTCTTGACAACAACTACTCTACTGTCATCCAAGATTACGACGCTTTCCAAATTCTCCTCAACTTGATTTCTGGATCCAATGACGTTCCTGTGATTCTCCAGGCATTATCTTGCTTGGGAGTTATTTTGAGAACCGATTGGAAGAATGTGGTGTTTACTGTGAGAATGAATGGCATTGGACATCTTGCTCATTTGATATGGAGAGTTTCAAGATCAAGAGCTCTTCCACTGGATAGTTTTACAATCGGAATCTTGTCCAGTTTTAGCAAGTTGAATGAAGGATTGCCAATTGATGATAGTTTGAGGATCACAATATTGGATCGAGCTTCAGAAGTTTTTAACATGATCAGCGTGATTTATGGAGTGATGAATATTGATCCCGAGATAATCTATGCAGAATTTGCTTGTTCACATTTCTTGCAAAATGACACTTTGGCTCCTTATTTCTTGGAAACTTTGTTTGCTCTTTTAGAATCGAAAATTGAAAAGTATGAGGGAGGGACTTTGATTGATGAAACTAACTTATTTATAGTTTCTGTGTGAGTGTAATAACGTTGGATTACCATCTTGATGCATTTATCAAAGCTTTGACTGACATCTTTACATTCTTGGTTAAATCGGCTGTAAATGATGGTAATGCTCAATATGAAGTCTATCTCACGAAAATTCTCACCTTTGCTGAGAGAATATTGAGATGTAATCATACACATGGAGTATCAAAGACACAAGGAAATAGAAATTTGCCCAAAGAAGGAGGGGAGTTAGATCAACTCCAAAGCATGGAAAGAAGAAGTCCTTTCAAAGCTCAAAGTCCTCAATTCGAATTCAACATCGTCTGCAAAAACGTAACTTGAGAAATTTTGACACCTAAGGTTAACCCTAAAACATATAGTTGTGCGCTGAGATAAAATCATTTGTGAGTTATAAATTTAGCGAAGTTTTGTTGAACGAGAAGCCACAATTCAATTCAATTTTCAGTTCTTTGAATTATAAAGATGCAACTAACCCAGTGATTCAACAAAGAAATCTCCTCTGCCTCAGAATTTTGAAATGTTTACTCATCGCCAATCCCAAGATTATGGAAGCTTTTGAGAAACTAAACGGTTCTGCTTTATTGATGGGAGTAATATTGAGATTATACGAAGCCTCTGGCGAAAACAATAAAGTGCTGAGTGAGCTGTTTTCCTTCTTGTTTGATATTCTTTTGGACAGAAATAACGCCTTTGAGCTCCTTAAATGTTATTCCACAAGAAATCTTGAGGAAATTCCTTTGATTTGCTCCGATAGAATCCATTATTTGCAAGTCGCTCAAGACGTCTTGCTCAAGAGTGATTTCGATGATGAAATTGCTAATGTTATGGATGTCCTCAGTGGTCTCATCAATCAAAGTGATAACAAGAGGTTGTTTAGAGAGAATGGTGGCGTCACCTTCCTCTTCCATGTCATGTTAAACCTCAAAAACACAAATAATAATTTCTACACTCAAATCCTCACTGTCTTTGAACAACTCATCTCTCAATTCCAGTAGATTTTTTTTTGGGGAATTTTTTGTTAACAATTTTTTCAAATAGGGCTGAAGATGTGGATTTATTGTTTGAGAAGTTTTTCCATACAGAATTTTTCAAGAAATGCGCTAAAGAGAACATTTATAACCTCTTTATTGATCTTCTCAGTTTCCTTTCAATTCATGTGGCTCTCCATACAAATACTGTGATCCTTGACAGAATCATCAATCAAGAATATTATTATAATTTGATCGGATTATTGGATCATTCAAATGCAGGAGTGATTGATATGGCATTGAAATTTTTGAATGTGATTTTTACATCAAGTTCAAAATTAAAGAAGAATACTCTTCAACATAAATCCAAGTTTACTCCTCTCTTTATCGATATGATGAAAGACATTGAGCCAAGTCAAGATCTTTTACAATCTGTATTTGATTTAGTTTTCAATAATATGGACAATATTGACATCCTCTATCCTCCAAATACCAGTACTGTGAGCTCAATTTTGAATAGAAGTATGATTGCCGATGTGATTATCCAAAACTCCAAGAAAGAGAAATCAGGAAAGACCAAAGCAATTCCCAGTTTGGCCAGTTTGGAATTCTTGGAGCTCTTTGTGTATTTACTGTCCAAATGTAAAGATGAGACCTTGATTTACACTTCTTGGAAACAATTGGGAGATTATATGGACAGTAAGGATTTTGGTTCTTTGGGTTCGATCTTAACGATTATTATTTAGCCGTCAATATGGACAAAGTCGCTGAATCCAACTTTATAGTGTGGGTTGCTGGATTCTTGGGTCCTTATGATTTGACTTTACATCAGCAACCAAGGTTCATTGAAGAACTCTTGTCAATCATAGCAAAAATTTTATATTATGATTTAAATAAACAAGTAAGAAAATATATTTGATTGTCAAGCTAATCTTTCCAATCTAGAAAGGATCAAAGATCATCGAGATATTAAAGAGAATAGAAGATGAAGAAGCATTGATCTATTTGATCACCCAAAAACTTTTGGATAAGATTGCTCAAAACCCCGTTATAAAGAATGATCCTAATGCTTTCCTTAAAAACTTGGCCCATTTCTTTAGCAGTTTGGATGATTTGATTGGAACCAAGCCTGAAATCCTCACCTATATGCTCCACGGTATCAACCTGATTGCTTCAAAGAACACAGGCGAGATTAGAAATGCCATGAAGACTCACAATTTGTTTGAATTTAGAAATAATTTGTTGATGCAAGTCCTCAAATTCAACATAAAAAGCACAAGCTTGTATGGCATTATGAAAGATTTCTCCTTTGAAGCCATTGCGAACCAATCTAAATTCCGCGAAGCCCACATTATCGCTTATTTGATTCGAATTCTTCTCAGTAACGAAGATTATCTCAACCTTCAGGTTTTTATTTTTTGAGAGATTATAATAATTCTTTATTAGTTGCTTATATTGAGAATATTGAAGGAAGATATAGCAGGAAATGATGAGAATATTAAGCAAGTAACCAAGATAATTGAGCATCCAACGATCTTGTTATACTTGTATCCCAATTATAAACAAAGATCTTCTGCTGTTATCAAATGTTTCTCATCTGCTGCCGCTGCTAACGAAATGAAAGGTGGTGTTGGAACCTCCAATAATATCACTCCAGTATTTAATGAGTTATTGGGAATTGAAAAATCTAATTTCATATATAGGAGACATCAAGTGAAGAATTTTTACAATATTTGAATTCAGAAAAGATGGAAGGAGAAAGAAAACAAATCTTATTAACAATTCAAAGAGAACTGATTCCAGTTGAAAATGAATTAAATAAAAATGAAATGAAAGTAAATAAATGAGAGTGAATTAATCTTTAACTCCGTAGTTTTCAAGTAAAAAGGTGAAGAGAAAGGAGAAATCACAAGATAGTAATGCAAAGGAAAGAATGAATACACAAAAGTTTATAAGTGAAGCTCAGTTGAGAATCAACCAAAAGTTTACAAGAAATTTGGAGAAATATCAACAGAAGCAAGAGACTGTTTCAACTTCATTTAATAGCAGAATAAATGAAGTTAATGAGGCATTGAATAAATATATTTCCAATGCTGAGCAGTAAAGAAAGAAAAGAAAGAATTTTATTTGATTTGAGAAATGATATAATAGATAACATTTATTATATATACACCTATATAAAAGGCTTGTAAATAGAGAGGAAGGAGTTTAAAGAGAATCCATCCTCGACTTTACAAGAGCAAGAGGGGAAAAACTTTTTCAAAGAGGAAGATGATAGATATTAGGAATATATGATGTATGCATTTTACTTATCTGTAAGTTTGTGTGCCTTTTTATAAAGATTGAATATACTGTGATTGTGATTTAGGAATGTATGATTATATTTGCTTTATGCATGCACATTTACTTAATAAATTTCTATTTCTTCAAATTGGAAACAATACTGGTGATTGAATAGAATACAGGGGGGTATAAAAATAAATATAAAATCAATTTATTAAAAATTGACATGTGCTGTAAACAAGAATACATGAAGATCTTTTTAAATTAAACAAATCTAAAAGAAGATTCGACCCCAAAACCATCAAAAAAACTTAATTAGGCAGCAGGTAATTTTGTTGTTTTAGTGTCAAAAGAAGCTTGAGCTTCAACATCATCAATAAGAGCAGCATATTGGTTAGGATCTTTTCCACCAAGCAAAATTGAGCTACTTTTGACTTTTCTTCTTTTATCCTTGTACAACACAAAGTGTTGGAACATCAACATGAAATCATAAGCCATTGTGAAAACTCCCAATCCGAATTTAATAGGATTAATTCTATTTGTTGCTAAAGGAGAAAATTAATAGATAGAAAAGAATTCCTTTTTACTTCCATCATAAAGATCGGTGAGATTTTGAGCAACAGAGAAAGCTCCTCCAGCAAAATCTAACAAGAATGCCATAATACTGAAGCCTTGAGTACTCTTTCTCTTGTAGTTCCAATACACCTAGGAATAATTAGTTTCGAGCAAATTCTCCCGAGATTACCAAAGGAATATATTTGAAGAAAGTCACACCAAGCTTGATATATCCGATATAAATGATAATATTGAAAGTAGGTGTAGGACGCAAGACTTTGAAAACCTTGGGGAAATGAATTAGTTGTGGATGAGTTGAGACAAATCTTACATATTCCAAGCAGAAAAGAGCAATAGCAGTCACCCATGCTAAAATTGTATATGTGATAGCAAAGCATGATAATTTGTTCTTTCCTCTCTATGGTATTTCGGTGAGGGCCTGGAAACAAAGACAAAAGATTACCTTATAGATGATACATTGGAACCAAGTGTAACTTGATATAAGGGCAGCATGATAAGCGAAGATCAAATCTTGGATTTTTACCTATAAAATGGGTCAGGTTAAGCTGGAAAATCATCAGATAGTACTGTTCCAAGGCCATAATTTGTTCCAGAAGCTGTCTCAGGGAAGAAATAGCCCATTGTATAACAGATTGAATAGAAAGTGTATCCAGTGACATTCATGAAAGGGAAATCAAGGTGATATCCTTCAACACTATGAAGATTTGAGATAAGAGAGCATGTTTTAGGTACCTTTTCAATTTATAATTGACGAAGATTTGAGGGTAAAAAGAGACGGACCAAGCGAGGAAATAGACCCAACCAAAGATGGAAGAGATGATTTCAGAGGTGTTATACATAAGAGAGGGAAAGAAAAAGAAAAGGAAATTTTTTAAAAGAAAACAAAGATTAATTTTTATAAAGGAGGAGGTTGGGATGAGGTTTAAGTAGTCGGAGAAAAAGAAAACACGAGTATTTTCCAAAATTGATTTGATTTGCAAGCGATTAAAGTTCCAATTTTAAATTTGAACCTCTTTTCTGATTTGATTTCAACTGCTAATTATGGAGGGCGAGTGAGCGAAATAGGATAACCTTCTTTTATTTCCTGAGCAGAGGGAAGACGGTTAAGAAATGGTGATTTGATGAGATCTGGCTGGATTGATTGATATAAAGATCCTTGCCTTGCTATTAATTAACAAAGGTGTTAATAACTAAGAACCAGTTTGTTGCTTGATTCTAAAACTGTAGAGGCCTGTAATTCCATAGATTGATTTAAATATAAAAATATCAATCAGGCAAGATCAAGATGTCAATCGAAGGAGAATAATTTCGAGCGAAAATATGGAGAATTTTTGCCGGATAGATATAGGAGGATCAAAAAGAGGAGGATTAAAAGTTTTGTTTTGATCATCAAACAATTCCGGGAAAAAATGCTTGGGATTGTGGCGAATTAAGGCGGGGTCAATTTGGAGATTATAAGGATGAGAAAAGAGAAGGAGAGATAGGGTAAGAAAATACTGCATTGCATGCATAATCCTTCGGGAAGAAAAGATATGAACCTTCAAAATGAAAAAAAAGTTCTTGGATTAAAAAAAAATCTTATTGGATTTTCTTTTATGGAAGAATGAAGCAGTTTTGTGGTGTGATAGATCTGGGATGACTGCATAAAACTGTAATAAAATTTTCTCTTTTTTTTTTCAGAATGAGAACCAGAAAATTTTGAAACAGATTTGAAATTTGAATTGGGAAGGGAAGGATTTGAAGATTAGAAGATGGCAAGGGAAAGTATTCAAAACCTTCTAGATCATTTATTCAAAAAAAAATAATTGATTGTGGACAAATAGTTTGAATCAGATTTTTCTTTGAAGAAAAGCCCAGAAACTTCGATGCAATGTGTTTGGTTAAATCAAATTTTTTCTTGATTAATTAATTTCCTTTTTAAACTTTGGTTAACTACCAAAATTGCCTATTTTCTGGTTCAAAATATCCTTCAACAGAAAACCGAATTTAATCTTTGTTTCTCCTCTCCAATCTGGTCGTTCCCAAGGGTCAGTACTTGTGCATTTTTCGCTCATTAGTCTATTCTTAATTTACTCGTCACCTTTTTTCCTTTTTCTAGTCTTAAAATATTTATCGGCCACTTTCATAATCCCAAAAAAAGCCTTTCTAAAGTTTAATCATTTCATAGAGTGAACTTTAGCTCTTTATGAATCGACTTCTTATTTCCTTCAGGGGATGTATTTTAATGGAAGTGATCAAAGATTTGAATATGTGGATCCAAAGATATGTTTGATTAAGTTCCAAATAAAAATTCAAAAGTTTTGGATTAATTTTCGTTGAAAATGACTTTCATGGCTCTTTACAAAAAAACGATGATTTTGCTTCTTTTCTTTTTTGAATTCCAACGAAGTGCCTGCGATCTTCAGTTTTTTAAAAGATTAAATAATAACCAGAATACTTTGAAGGTAAAGGAGGGATTTTTACCAAGCAAGTATAGTATCTGTAAGTGATATAGACTTAGAAAGTCAAAAGAATATATCATATCATACAGTATATATTTAAGGGGTTGATATATTTAACAATATAGAGTGTATTGATATAATAACTAACTCTCAAAATCCTCTTTTACAAAATCAAAATTCATTAAGATTTCAATTATTATATGATATTTTTGTACTCTTTTCTTTTTGTCACCCTTTCAAATATATATTGGTGGATTCTTAACAACGCCTTTGCTCTTTGAATGTGGAGCAAATAAAATTTACTTGGCACCGACACCCAAGCAAGATTTAACAATGCTGACAACTTCAGCTCTTTCCAATTTTTCTTTGCCTTGTTCAAGAATATTCAAAGTTCCGACAGCCAAAGCCAAGGGGATTTTGCAGAAGGTGATGGCAGCAGATCCTTCAGGGAGGGATTGCTTGTAGAGTTCACCAAGGTTAAGGTTAGCTCTAGCATATTCGTGCATATCCTTATCAGTCCATCCCTTGGGATAGAAAGTGACACCTCTATCCTTATCTTCTCCTTTATTTCTCAAGATGTTGGTGGCTTGTAAACCTCTTCCGAAAGCAACAGCCAAATGTCTGTCAGTCTTGACACCTTCGTACCAGGCCCATAAGTCGCACAACAAAAGACCGACGGCACCAGCAACAGAGTAAGTGTAAGCATCCAAATCTTGCTTAGTTTCAACTTCAAAGTTTCTTTCAGCCCAGAAAGCCATTCTGTCAGCCATGGCAGCAGTAGCTTCCCAAACTCTTTCAGCAATATCCTTGGGGCAGAACAAGCACCATTCACCGATTCTGAGAGAGACTTCAGGGAGATTAGCTTCTTGACCATACCAATTGGGAGTAAGGTCTTCAGCAGTGGATTCAGCGGTGGACTTTTGGATGGTGAAAGAGATTTCTCTGAGGATTTTAGCTTTAATAGCGTTGTCGAGAGTGGGGTGATCTTCGACTTCATCGATAGCTCTAAGGCAGAGGTAGGCAGAGCCGACAGCCTCACGGATGGTGTCGGGAAGGTAAGAGATGGGGATGTAGAAAGTACGAGAGGTTTCTTCAAGAACTTTCATGGCAGACTTAGGTTCAGCGGGAGTAGTTCCGTTCATGGTTGTAGGGTTGGGTTGATGAGGAAAAATGAAAAAAATATTATGATTTTAAAAGTGAACCTGCGGGCTGTATATAAGTGCAGGAATTTAAAATCAGTGACGTTTCTTACGGTTCTAAGCACGTAAAATTAAAGTTAATACATAACATCAGGAATTTCTTAATTACTAAATAATGCATAAACCTCGACGTATCTAATGAATTTTTCCTCAAATTCAAAATTCCTTGCGTATAATGTGGGTCCATTGTGTTCCTCTTATGGTATCTCATCCGTTCCGATTGATAATTCCAGTTATTTCAGGATTTATCCAATGAATAAAGTGTAAATTTAACAGATATAAGGTGTGATTGAAAGACCTTTGAGGCGAAGAAGAATTTGGCTCCAAGGTTGAGAAATTAAAATCCCAGCAGGAGTTAAATTAAGAAAGTGTACTAATCATGTATTGCGTAATGTCAACAGAACACATTAAATACGGTATGAGAAATTTGCTCATGAATGACGCGATAAAGA
>Ga0182738_1006499_pt1 | contig 12103 bp, 10 predicted proteins | sample eDN5th30CBELigMG_FD_128876 | JGI IMG/M metagenome (GOLD analysis project Ga0182738, IMG submission 128876) | Enriched Miracle-Growth compost microbial communities from Emeryville, California, USA - eDNA 5th pass 30_C BE-Lig MG (version 2)... ...
AAATCATCTCCTCTACTAATTCATCTCTAATCTAATAATGTATGTGAAATGAAATGATGACATTCATCATATGAAAAGGACGAACGAAATGGTTGTTTAAAGGCAGATAATTCTCTGCGTTTTCTTTGACCGTAATGAACAAAAAATGCTGACGTCAAATATTTTTTTCAACTTGCCTCGCTTTTGTTCCTTTAAATTTTCACACAAAAAAATGGACATTTGGGCTCTCATTAAGTAAGGTTTTGAAGAGCGAAAAAACTCTTTAGTATTTTCAGAAATAATCTTCTCAAAATTGGATTTTTACTGATTACTGATATTTTTTTTCCTATTGTCAGAAGTGTTGAGATTGAGAGGTTGACTGGCTGACTGACGAACTAACTGATAGTTTCAATAAGATTCATCTTTGAATTTTTCAAGATGTGTGAGCTCAAGAATTTATGAATTTCACGTGACTTTCACTTTCGCAAAAAATATTGTTCATTTTCAAGAGTGCAAGACTCAAAAAAATTCATTTATTGAAATTTGAGTCATGAAAAACTTCCAAACAAAGAATCTTTGTGAAAAAATTTATTTCAAGCCACTTGATGTTTGCATAATAGTCTTAGAACATTTCGAAAGTATTTTCAGCAGCCGTTCTTGAGATTTTTGCTCTCCCTATTTTCACAAAATTCAAGTTTTTCTCAATCAACAATGAAATGAAGGACAGAAGGAATATCAAAATCTGTCTCATGAAGAATATATGCTTCCTTCTGATTGATTCTTGATTATAGCCAATTCACTGTGATGGAGTTTTGGTACACAAAATCAAGAGATGAATTTTACATTGAAATAAGAGCAAAAACGGGAAGTGTTGGGGGAATTTACGCATTACACTGATCTGCACGATATACAGATTGAAAAGTGGAGAGATAATTTATTTGTATTTGATAATAAATAACAATAATACAAGAAAAAGAATTGAATTTGTTTGGATAGTTTTATTGAAAATAAGAGTTTAGTAGTGTTTGGATGATGCTTGAGTTCTGATTTGTAAGAGATTTTTGTAAGCGAATCTGTTTCTTTTGATGATTGCTAAGGCGGCTTCAATATTAAAATTAAAGTCTTTTAAAATTTTGAGAGCTTGTTCTTCATTTACTTCTCTTTTACGAGTTATGTTCTGAATCTCAACAATAAAACTAGTTAATGTTTCTCTTTCAATAGACTCAGGACTCCAAACAAGCTTGAGAGGCTTTTTGAATCTTCTTTTCCCAGCTCGATTCAGCTCAAAAGGGAAAATTTTCGCTTGATAATCTGGACCAATTGTTGGTATTTCGCTTTCGGTAAGCTCGCTATCACTCTCACTTTCTTCAGAGCAAACTGTTTGATGTTTAATTTGCATATTTTGGTCGCATTTTTTTGAAGAGTTTTTTATATTGAGTAATTTCTCTTGTTTCTGCTGGGGATCAGATTCAGGATAATCTTCATCTTCAATGTTAATAACACACTTGATCTCAGTATTGAAGGGATTGAGACACTTTTTTCTTGCATCTTTAAGTCGGTTCTGAAGATGAGGTCTCTTTTGAAACAATTGGCATCTCTCTGCAAGCAAACACAATGACCTTGGGTTCGAAAGAGAAGAAGGTTGGAAGAGTTTTCGCACAGAGAGCATTTTGTGAACTGCCTCGATTGCAGGATCTTTTAGAGCCAAAGGTTCTGTAGTCTTTTTCTGGTGTTGTAATTTGCTACAACTATTATCTTCATCTTCATCATCTTCGAGATTAATGATTTTTATAGAAGACGTCATTGTTTTGGGCAATTTTGAAGTGCCTTTAACAACTAAAGGCTCTGCAGTGTTTTTCTGGTGCTGTAATATGATACAATCGATATCTTCATCATCGCCATCTTCTTCAAGGTCAATAACTTTGATAGATGACGTAATTGGTTTTTGTAGTTCTAAATTTTGTCCTTGTTGGTGATTTGCACAGCCCTTCTGGTTCTCTTTGACTTGGTTTTGGTCATGGCTTTTCTTTGGGTCATTGGTTTGGTTTGATCTCTGAGAGCCATCAAAGGTTGAACGATCAAATTTGAGAGCCTTCGAAGGATTCTTGGAGTCAAAAAAGGGGTTGGGCCTTTTGCGTAGCTGGCTTTGGAGGAAGAGAAGCTGGTTTTGACCCATCATGGGAAGGGACTCGAGTTTTCTCCCCTGATGAAGAGATTCAAAGATCCTCAGAAGATCAAACTGGTTTGGTGAAGGCAGGAGAGGGAGGCTGCCAGAGCGATGATCTTCTTGCATCAGCGCGTGTTTAAAATTTTGAATTTAAATGGTTGATTATAGAGGCAATTTTGCTCTTTCAATTAAATAGTGTTTTGCATGGCAAATATTTAATTTGGATCATTCATTTTAAAGTTAATCTCCTCTCTGATCAGAGAGATGATGAAGTTCAAAATACTTTGTTTTTATCAGTCTGAACCTAAATTATAAAAAATATGTCAAATTATTTGAAGGGTTCAAAAGCTTTAGAGGAACGAATTTGATTGGAGATCGAATAAATTTCTTGTTATTGATTGAGGCAATCCTCTTCTTGAACCTTGTTTGAAATATATGAAAGAAAGAATAAGAAGCTTTATGAGAAGTCTATTTTTTTTAGGAAGCAAATCACTTGGCAAATTTCTCTACAAATGATCTTCTTGAGAGATCACTGAAAGCGCATTAACTTGTATTGATTAAAAGATGAATAACTATTGAAAAAATAAAAGAAACGCCATTTTGATTGCTTTTATGACGAACCTGGTTCTCAGAAAATCTTCAAGTTTTCTCCAAGGTAAACTTGTCATTTAAAATACTTGGTTTCAGATTTCAATTTCTTTCGAGTTAAAGTACCTATTTTGATCGACTTGGTGGGTTTTTCAAACTCGTTTTTCGAATTCTTAGACAAGCCCATCCGACAGATTTGCCAGATCTAACTTCTCTCCTGAGAAATAAGAAAGAAAAAAATTGGAAATTTTTCAAGAAAGCTTTTTTTTTGAGAATTAAAATGCTGAGATTTAATACACCACCCCCCACAAAATAAGTTGCGCGACTTTTAAAGGGAATGCCGAATTTTTCTGAAGAGACAGCCGATAACGTCTGGAATTCTGGAGAAAGATTAGGAAACCCGAGTTTCACATTTGAAGAAAAGTTTCCTTTTTTTTTAAACGCAAGAGGATTTGAATGATTTGAGAGATGTAGATAGGTTTAAAGGCCAATACTATTTAAAATAGAAATTGATCATATTATAGATTATACCCAGTATTATACATTAAAAAAATGGTAGGTACATCACTTTTGATATCACAATTTGACGAGAATAATAATAATTTTTATAAAAACTGGTAGGTATGCTCAAATAATGGTTTTAAAAGATAGCAGGGCAGAAATCTACTTTGTTATAATACCGAAAAGCAAAGTGAGAAGAAGCTATTAACAGTCAGTTAGGAGCCATGATATTTTGGCTTAACAAGTTCTGAGACTGCGATTTTTCTAAACAGTGATACTCCATCTTCAACTTTTCCAATCTAGAAGACTTAAGGAACGAATGAGAGGTAAAGAATTACTTGTCTAAGATTTCTATGATCACTGACAAGGCCAGAAGAAACTCCTCCTGGCGCAGTCCAGTTGACACCTCTTGCTGATTGAGGTGAATTGAGGGATAATTGTTCTGCATCTTTTCTATTTCTTTCAATCTGAGTTTTTAACACAAAATCGCTTCCCATGTTGGAAAAAGCACTTGGAAAACCTTGGCTCAGAAGAAGTGACCTTTTGTTTTGAGGGGTACTATACTTCTCAAAACTGTGCAAATCTTCTTCAGTTATTTTGTGGGAGCTCTCTGTAAATAAGATTAATGGTCTTCTCACCTGATTTTGATCTTCTTGTTGTTGTTCAACACCGAAGTTTCCATTTGAGATTTTAGATTTTTTAGGGGTTTCTAAAGCAATCAGACGGCGAGGTGTTGAGTCCTGGCTTAATGCTGGCAATTGAATTCTGACAGTGTTGCTTTTGTTACCTTTCAAGCGAGGTGTTTCTATAGAGTCTTCATGATATGGTCCAGATTCGGTCAATACTTTGGGGGAATAAATCAGCTGTTGATGATCCCAGCCTTGAGCGCGAGGGGTATGACTGATGCGTGGGAGTAACGAGTTATGGGGTGAGGCCTTTTCTTCTTCATGATTCGAGTTTGAGCGAACATTTAATTGAAGAAGACATTTTTTCTGAACTATCATTGGGTTTTTGAGAGGTGAATCAAATTCTTCAGCCTCTTCCTCTCTTTGTTTGACCTTACTGGAAAAGGTTAGTTTGGATTCAGGATTCTTTCTTCTTTTGTGGTATAAACTTTCATGCCCTGCAGTTTTCCTGGGAGGTTCATCGAAAGATGGATCTGGGAAATGATCTGAAGCTTTGTGTCTGGGAGTTTTGCTCACGATTCTTGTTTTTCTTTTTGGTTTAGAATCCCCTTCTTCTTCGCCTTCATTACTTGGTTGATGCTTCTTATCTTGATCGTTTTCTCCAAAACCAGCGAGAGGTAAGTTGACAACCTGCGATTTCTTCTTCTTGTGAGGCTTCCTGGCTGCCACCAACATTTCATTTTCGTCTATTTTATCGAATTCTTGAAGAATATGTTCAAAGGTATATCCCTTTTTGAGTTTGGAGTTTTTAGGCTTTACATCTTGGGGAAGCTATGATATCAAACAAGGAATAAAGTGAAGAATAAGTACAGTTTCTTCAATTCGAGAAAGGTCTAAAGTGTCATCATTCATTTTTTATAAAAATAAGTAGTTTAGTGAAATGCTGATTAATTTAATATTTCGCAAAAAGAGATGCTAAAATTCGATTAGTTTTTTCGCATTCAGGGTATATTTCTCGAATTCGAGGTAATTGATTTTTAGAATGGAAGGAGCAGAAACCATGGTATTTTTTGCTTATGCTTGTCCTAGAGAATAAATTTTCGACAGAAAATGGAGAGGATGAGAAAACTGTTTCATCTTCAATTTGGTAAAATCTAAGAAAAAAGCAAGAAAAGACCTTTGGTAATTAAATGATTGAAAGGTTCTCAGAGGGGAAAGTTGGAAAGTTTATTTTGTCTTTAGTTCAGAATTACTTACGATATTTCCAACAAGGGCAACAACAAAAAAGGTCTAAAATTAGACCTAAGTTTTGAGAGGTCCAATCTAGCCTTATTAAAATTATATTTGGAGAAATTTGAGAATTATTAAAAGGCTGCTGCCGTTTCAATATTTACAAAATCAAAAGAATATTTCTAAAAAAAAATTCCCTTCTTCACAACTTAAACCATATTTAAGATTGATAGAAGATTCTCAAAAATCTATGTCTGATGATTTCTTAAACTCAAGGAGAATCTTTCAAAATTGATCGAGAGGTGTGAGAGTCGTCATATTTGATATTTATTGAAAGAGATTTACATGTTTTTCGAGTTTTGAATATTGATAAAATTTTGGGTAAATTTCAATGAATTAAATCCCTCTCCTTGAAAAATTCTCATTTGGAAATTGCAAGGCTCTAATGTCAAATGAGCAAAATCTCGATATATCTTGGATTGTTTATTCAGAGGGAGGAGATCCAATTGCTTGATGAATATGCATACTTAAAATGAATTATAATCTTCAGAAACTTACAGCTGTTTTGAATGAAGAGCGGACTTTTGAAGGACAAGTTCTTTTTAAAATGTAAGCTTCATAGCCAATAACTTTCCAAAAATAAATTTTAGACTTTTTAAAATATTCTAGAAATCTCCCCAATCCGATGTCATGATGTCGTGGGGCATATGGATCCACATCGAACTAATTTGCTAAATAATACCTTGATGACAATAATCTCGCCCACTTCTGTTCTCATTTCTTCTTTCCTGCCCCTTTTTGAATTTTCTTCCTGGAATTTTTTTGGATTTTCCCAAAGACTTTAAAAGCATTTTCATATTTTTCTACGAGCTCATATACACTTGTTAAATTCTCCAAAGGTTCCCATGTTGAGTCTTCTTTTGCCCATCCTTTCCATTTAACTCGATACTTGCACCTTTTGTCCTTAGCGTCGAATTTTTTATCTAGAATTTCTTCAACTTCCCAAATTTCGCTTCCATCCTCATCAAGGTAGTGGTACTGTTCTTGGATCTGAGAAAGTTTGATGCCTTTTGCTGAATTCGCCATTTTTTGTTTGTTTGAATTTGTATATTTCTTTTTATCACAGAAAAATAATTTAATTATGAGAAGTATGAAATTTTTGAATGTTTCACAAACTTTTGGCAATAAAAAAGATCAGAAAGTCTTTCAAGTCTGGAGTTATTCTTTCATGCATTTCAACTAGACATCATATCCGAGAGTTTTTGATTCTGTTTTTGAATTTTCTTTCAATCGAAAGTTCCATGTTTAAATTATTCGAGAAGTCTTTTCGCAAAAAAGTTCCGATCTGGTCGTGAGTTAGGTCAAAGATAAATTTTTCTTCAAGGAAATACTCCAGCCAACTCGAACCACAACGAAAAGTATCATCTCCTTTTGCAAATTTAGAAGACATCGTTTTGAAAGCAGAAAATTTATATTTCGAGCGGATGGTCATAAAAAAAAAATTTTTCTATTGAGGAAAATTCATTCAAAATAAATCATAAATTTTTTCTCCATATTTTTCTCGACAGACAAAAAATGAATCAGCCCTCGTGACTTTATAAACCCAAATCTCAAGATCAAAGATCGAAATTTGAAATGAACTCAATCCAAAAAATGTTTATCTGATAACATCCTCTGAACAACAACTTTTTATGCAGGGAGGATGCTAATTCAAAGAAATTACAGGGAATCATTATTTTCAAGCCGGAAAAAATTGCTGCTTGAAAAACGAATCTGAGAAGCCAATGAAAAATAAAATTTTCTCTTCAAGTTGATCTTGGAGGTCAGCTGATTATAATAATCAGCTTCCTTTTTTCTCTCTTGGCCAATAGAAAAAAAATTTTTTTTAATGCTTTCTTGAAAAGGGAAAATTGATCCCTAGGAATAAAATGAATGAGTTTTGCAAAGAATAAAGGAATTTTTCATTAATTTTTTTTAATCTTTAATAAAGCATGCTTGAAGCTTATGCAATTAGGAAGAAATAAAATTCATATGAAAAAAATTCGACAAAAAAAATTTTTATAAAAAATGGTTTTCCATTTACGTTGATGGAAGCCTTATATGATTTTGCCTTTGTCTAAAAAGGAGGTTAAGGAAGATTTGGCAAGAGAAAATTACTTGTTATTGATAACCATTTTGGTCACGCAATAAATAAATAAGAGGAAAAGGATCGCTGCAGCAAACCCACCAGCAACAGCTCCAGTGATTTTCTTGGCTTTGAATAATTTTGAGTAAAATTTGAATCGATAATTGTACCTAGTTTTTCTTTCTCTTCATTATAAGCAGCAGAAGCTTGATCAACTGCGATAGCGGTGCTGGTTTTCGTTGGATCAAGACAAAGAATGTTCTCAAGAACGTACCCTGGATTACAGGTCTGGCATTCCTTGAGACTTGTACAAGTTGCACAGCTTTCATCACAGTCTAATTATTAAAATTAAAGGGAATAATGGAGATTTTGAAACCTAAGCACTGATATTTATCAAGGTATTGCCCATCTGGGCAAGTCATGCATTCTGAATAATAGAATGGCTGGCTCGTTGGGCAAGACATGCAACGATTTGAAGTTGTTGTATAGGCCCCGAGATATGCTGGACATTCTGTAGTTGTCAAGCAAGAGCCAGCAGAGACAACAAGTGAACCAGGGCTATAAATTCTGAAGTTGACAATTTTGCCAAGGAAAGTGGTTGGGCCTCCAATCCTGACGATATCTGTCGTAGCAAATGTCATTGGGATTGTTGGGATAGTCATTGCTGCATCAGCTACCACAAGGGTTGATCCAAAATATATCCAAAGTCTTGTTCTTCCAGCATTTGTTGAGACAGAATATGTAGTTGTAACCATTGTCCAAGTTGAAAGTGTGAGAGCAGTTGTTGTTGTAATTGGAGTTGATGAACCCCCAATATTTGCAGTAAGTGTTCGAGCACTGTTGAGTTTTAAAAACATTTTATCAGTGGCCAGCTAAAGAGAAAATCGTTGGGTAAAGTAATTTATAGAAATTTATTGTACATCGCTTGTCGAATAACGGAAGATGTATCCAGCGTTGGCAGTATCAATTTTAATCCAAAAAGTGATGGTGAATATTGCTTGAATCATCGGTGTTGATGCTGCTGGTGTAAAAGGCGGAATCGTAATATATTGATTTGTCGCAGTAAATTCAACTCCAGTTTCCTTCATTGAGGTCTTGTTAGGAGAAAATTAATCAATAATGTTGTTACTGAAGTTAACCAAGCTGGAGAATTAGCATCAGGGATTGAAGTTGTTGATGATCCTATTTAATTTGATGAGGAGTGATTTCATCAACAAATGTACCAAAATGAGCATCGCCAATTCCTTTTGCCAAATCATTAAGCAGAGCTTCTTTTCCTTCATCAAGTGTATAGGCTCCAACCAGAACAGCTAAATTTTTATAAATACTGGGAAAAAGAGAAAGTTTTTCTACGAGAGACACCTCCCCAGATGAAACCATGAGAATTAGCTGCGGTTGAATAGGTGTAATAGACGGACAAGCTCTGAACCTCACAAGTCATTGTGACAGTTCCATATACATTCGAGCAAAAGTAGAATTTGGTTGTCCCATCAATTGACCATCCTCCATAATTAGCATTAACATTGGCTTCATCAACATTTCCAGGTATGATTGGTTTGTAACTAAATTTATTATTTGTCATGTCAAAAGATCCCCAAAGTTCAAACGATGTGCCGACTCCAATGGAACTCTATAATCTATCAGATGGGTCCAGAATAATTTTACTGATGCAGCTATTTGTGTTGACGAGATAGTTCCTGTAATGGCCTCAGTTGATAGAAATGTATAAGCTCCTCCATTCCATGTTTGAGTATATATTTTTCTTTGTGGACTTCCTGGAGGTTGTATTCTACTTTCTCTCAAAAACTCGTCATAATGATTTTTACGTTAAAATAAAAACATCAGCAGGACTTGTTACTGAGCACATATCCTTGATAGTAAGTGTCACATCAAATGTAAATGTCTTGAATCCGCCGCTAACTAAAAGAAGGGTGAATCCTTTAATAACAAGAATCAGGTATGCGTACTTTCTTGGTTTGGATAAGCAAGTGAAGATCCATAAGACAAATATCCATTTCGAGCTCCACAATAATACTTTTGTGTTGTGTTAATCAGTTGATGAATACATTGACCATTCGCGATATCTAGAGGGTCAGGGTAAATAGAAGATTGAAAAAAGTTTACAAAAGAAGAAAGTCGCAAGTATCACGAAAAATTTCATTACTATGAGATCGTTTAATTAATTAAAGATAAACAACAAAGTATATTATTTGTGAATATACCATTGAGATGCCAAATAATAGAATCATTTGTGAGAGAGTGTGAGCTGTATATGATATCAACATTTTCATGAGAAGAAAGAAACACATTTAAATACAAATCAGCATGTACAATTAGATAATAATACTTGCATGAAATATTATACTCATAATCTCAGTTTAAAGTAATTTATAGTCTAATGGACTACTTTCTTCTCTGGAAAGATTAATTGTCGCGTTATTGTCACCGAGTTTTTCTCCACATTCTTCCAATTTTCGTGAACTACCTTGCTGAATCAAGAAAGTGAGTGTGTTCAAAAAGCCAACGAGTGATAATGGAATAGCAAATAACATGGCTATCAGGAAAGAAATTTCGAATTTCATGACCGTGCTCATGTAAATATAGATGGTAAGAGGAATGATTGCAAAGATTTGAATGAATGGGTAAATGAACAATTTCTGGATAACTTCTTTCATGATGATTTGAATTGCTGTTGGGTAGGATTTAATGACATAGAGACTTCTGATATAGAAGGCTAATGTGGAAGCCAAACACATTGAAAATGGCAAAACTGCAAAGTACAAGCTCCTTTGTTCATTCTCCAAAGCAAATGGAGGGAATTCCCAACTAATAACAAGGTAAGAGAAGAGGGGATAAAGAGAAAATTTTTACAGGAGAGTAAAGATAACTGCTAACACAAATGTGCATAAAACACTCCATCTGTATTGTTGCTCTGATTCGTTTTTGCGACTTCTAGAAACTGATCTGAAAACTTGAAAAGCAATGTTACAAGCACAGAAGATGGAAAACCTGATGATGAAATTCACTAGAAATGCTCCAACATTATTGTAGAAGAGTTGTGGAAACGAAAAAAACAAGGCTGCTATGAAATGTAGGGATAGATCTGTCGCGCTTAAAATTGCAATTGCTTTTATGGCAATCGTTTTCTTCTGAAACCTAAAGAAGCAGCGGAGAAACCAGATACAAGCAAAAATTGAAAGAAACTGAGTTCCAACAAAAACGATTCTTGTCACAGCGTCTGAGTCCATAATCGGTAAAATCAAAATAATTGTATTTCTCAAGACAACAGTCTCATATTAAATAAAATTTTAATTTTTTCTTAGAACAATTTCTTTCTTTTCAGGAAGCAAAAAAATTTATCTGTTTTGAGGATGAATTTTTTACAAAAATGAAATCTAATAATGGTTTGAAGGTCTCCCTCTGAAAGAAAAAAAAACTTTAAGGTTTGGTGGACGGGTCTTTTCTACTCGAAATTTGAAGGCCTGATGAGTGGTGAGGTCAGCAAATCCTCGAGATTTTGAGTGAACCTGCATCAGTTTTTAGATATTCGCGGGAAAATCCGTGGAAACTAAAGATATACTTGGCAACAACAGATTCCACTTTGGTATGAAACATAAATTAATCTAAGATTTTCCCCTGAGAATTCTCTCCCTGAAATTGGAAGGTATGAGGGGAAAAAGGCTCTTTTCCGTCTGCTAGGATGGGAAAAAATTCTGTCACCATTTCGAAAGCTGATGGGAAGTTTTTCATAAATATTTGTCAAAGTTCTCGAATAGTGCGGGCGAAAAAAAGGCCCGCATCAAAATTTAATTCTGTCTCAAACGAAATTCAGGGACAGAAAATAAATACATTTGTCAAATAACATAATCTTTTATTGTTTATGCATAAACACTTAATCTTAGGTTTAAAAAAATCTTTCAAGCTCTTTATCAAATATGAGGACAATTGCAGGATTTTCAAGCGGATTTTCTTTACATTTAAGGTTGGTTGCAAAGAGATGCTGTCTGAGAGCTTGAGGGTCTATAATTTCGCGGATCTGCTTTATATATGCTCTGAATTTAATCTATACTTTTTCCAATTAAGCTCTTTTATTTTCACTGTAGGAGAGATCCGGAATCAAATTTTCAGCTCTTGGCCTACATCATCCAATACAAGCCTCTCTTCACAATACCTATATGGAATTGGGCATTGACCAGGTTATGATCGAGGCTTTGAGTATCAAGGAAAAATGACGCTCCCATATGGTATTTCTTGGCATGCCGATTAAGGTTGCCTGGCTTGTCGATATACTTCGGACAAAAGAGTGCGCAGAATACTTCTCCGCATATAACAAGACTGTGCGGGGTGACTATTGCAAAGGACACATTTTTTGGTAAGATAACGAGTATTGAACTCGAGGATTGTTTCAGGAAGCTGAATGCCTCTCGGACTCCATTTGATGGTGAGAGGCCTGAGAGATTCTTTATTGAATATTTTGTCATTGAATAGAGACTGTAGGAAGTTGAGATCAGATTCTGATCGAGAGGAAAGTTCATGGAATATTTCTGTGATAAGCTGGGAAAAAGAACAGGGAAGATTGATTGTTTGGAATAAATTTGTAAAATACCCTTCTTTGGGATTTTTTGTGTCCAAAAGGAGGAGGTTGCATAACTCGGGGAGATTTACCTTGATTGAATCAACTGAGAAACTTTGAGCAGATGCAAGCATGAGTTTTTGGATTGGGAAAATGAGCTGTTCTAATAGGGAAGATTGAAGAGTTTGGTTGGATTGATATAATGAAAAGCAATTTAAAAAATCTTTAAAACCTTTTCAAAGGCATTTTTGGAAAAATTTTGATTGACTTTCCTTGAACTCCCCAACCAAAGACTATTTTCGAAGGGAAAAAAA
>Ga0182738_1006500_pt1 | contig 12102 bp, 12 predicted proteins | sample eDN5th30CBELigMG_FD_128876 | JGI IMG/M metagenome (GOLD analysis project Ga0182738, IMG submission 128876) | Enriched Miracle-Growth compost microbial communities from Emeryville, California, USA - eDNA 5th pass 30_C BE-Lig MG (version 2)... ...
AAAAGAATTCAGAAATATATTATATAAAACTTGACCCTCTTTGAATTGGCTATGAGAGGACTTTTTGTGGAAAGCACAGCATTATTCTTTAGACAGACTAATCAGGAAAAACATATTTCTTATGCCCTCTGAAAATTAAATTTTAAAGGACTCAATATCTCTTTTTCGTGGATCTGACGAGGAGATTCGCTTTGTATAGTCAAGGATTTTTTGCGATGTATGGGGAGGGAACTCCCCTTCAACGAAACAAAATGAATTCCTTGGAGAAGAAGGATACTGAAATGAATTCTCCTCTTAATTTTTTTTTTTTCAAAAAAGGCGAGAGATGAAACTTGATTTTGTTGGCAATAAATTATTATCTCCTGAAATTAACTTTTATTGAACTGCTATTATTATTTGTATTTTTAATTTTCGCAGCTTTAGTGATTTTCATATGATTTTGGCCTCTCAACTTTCCAAGTGGTTTCTCCTTCTCTTTGTTTAATGGTTCTTTGAGAAAAAAGATTCTGTCTTTTAAATTTTTTTTCAATCGAATAAATTTGTACATTTTTCCATATTTTTTGAATATAAAAAAGCAAGGACATAAGAAGACTCTATGAGACTTCAACTCAATTACCAATGTTTATGAAAATATTCATCCTGATATACAACGACAACAACAAGCTTTATTTGGTGATCTCAACCCCGAAGATCTTTTTGTAACTATCAAAAATAGGTTCAATCATTGTCTTTTTGATGCTTGAAGTAGCTTTGTTTATCATTACATTGGGAATATTTCCGTTGAGCTTTTGACAGGTCACTAGCCTGACCTTTACTGTGCCTTTCTCATTAGGATCTTCTTCAAATATCCAATAATTCATTTTTGTTTCAGCTCTCACAAGTTTGCTCTTTGGAGGATACTCTGGTCTTTCAGTTGCTTCAGAGAGAAAAGCATAATATTTGTGGCTCCAATCATAGAGACCAAGCTTTTTGACAAGCTCAGGATCTTCTTTATTTCCCACATACAATCGTTTTTGAACAAAATCACGGTTTGCGAGAGGGAAAGGCAAGGCAATTTCTAAATAGATGACATCAGTGTTTGCAGAAACTTGTTCCACCAGTTTGACCTGGGCAGGAGCTTCGGACATTTGGACTTTCAATTTCAAGTCTGTTTGCATCTTGAAGATCTTTTCAGCCTCAAGACCTTTAAAAACGCCATCAACTCTCACTGTCACAACTTCATCTCCTTCGCGCATCTTCTTGTACATTTTCATTGTACTATCTGGGGATTATGAAAGGAATTGCAAAATGTGTAATTTACTTGAGAAATTTTTATTTGCACTTCCTTCATATTCAAGGGTCCAACCATTTTCCTGGGTGGGGGCCTCATCCATCACAAGCTTAAATGTAGAGAGATCAAAAACCAAGCCGGAGTTCTCCATTTCAAGGAAGAATTGATTGATAAAAAAATGATCAAATCAACTTTTATAATTTATTGATTTTCTGAAGGGGTTTTTATTTTGGATTTTTTACAGTTTTTCAAAGATTGTGTAAATTGGATCTGAATGAAATTCTTTTCTGTATTTCTGCAAAATAAATGCGGAGGAATTTAACAATAGGAGTTGCTATCTCAGCTTCACTTTCCCTGATGATGATGATGAACTTGGCCAAATTCGATGAAAATTTTTTGAATATTTTTACAAAAAAAAGAATAATTATTGAACATAAAAAAGTATTGAAATTCAAGTATTTAAGTCGGGTTTGAGGATTCTTTCAGAATATACTGTAAAAATGAGTAAAATTAAAAAAAACACACGATTGGAGGATTGTGATTTCTTATGCCAAAAAGTGAAGATTTTACTTCTTTCGATTTGAATGAAATTGGATTTCTTTGTGCGGTCTTCATTGAGTATTTTCTGCGGATCCTGAAGCTTCATGTCCTTTTAGCTTGAATGAATAATAATGACTCTTCAAGGAGGAGGTAAGAACTTTGGATTTTTTGGGAAGAAAACTGCACACTTTGACTCAAACTGGCGTCAATTGTTCATTGAAAAAAATATTCGGCTTGAGGATTGAAAGACTCATGTTTGGGCTCATTTGGAGCTTCTACAAATGCCTTGTCATCTGAAACCAAGTTTTCTCTCCATGAAAACCCTTTTTAAACAGCATTTTTGTTCAGTTGTTTCGTATTTTCCTTCAAAGATTTGAATGAAACAAAAGAAATTTATGAGATAAAATAAGGCATTTTTTCTTCATTTGAGTCAAAATCAGTGATAAATAAATGACATTCCAAACTCACTCCTCACTTTATTCTTCTAAATCAGAACTGAAAAATCCGAAACGAAAACCTTTCACAAAATTTTCTGTTCAGAATTTTGTTTGTTTGAGAAGAAACAGAAAGAATTCTATTTCAAATAATATGAAATTATGAAAAGAATATGCTCTTCTTTCAAGGACAGATTATGGGAGCATAAACGAAAATCAAAGCGATTTAAGGCCAAGAGAATTAACAAAAAAGTTTTCTCAGTTAAAGTCCAAAAATATTTATATTTCTCTTTATTTAAACTTGCCAATTTAATAAAAAGCAAATATTTCAAAAAAAAAAATACAAGTCCTTTCATTTATTTCTTTTGATTTTATGAATCGCTAGCTTGAAAACGTTAAATTTCTAATATTGGGTTTCCAAAAGCTTTTGAGGAAAGAAGGAGTTGTTCCATTTGTTTTGGAGATTTTACCATTATTTATTGATTTTTAACTGCCATTTTAATGAATAAAACGTCAAGTTGAGGGGATTATTTTCTCAAATGCGGGAAAGTTCTTGAAAGAACAAAATCAGAGATTATCCTATCTCTAATTCTCTCCATTCTTTCTTCAGAGGAAACGGAAAAAGGGACTCTTTGTTATTTTCCACTTGATTTTGCAAATTGGCGTCAATTCAGTGACCAGAGATTTCAAAAGTGAAAACAATAAATAAAATTAGAGATTAATTAAAAATCAAGGACACTGTCCAAATTGGGTGTTTGAGCTTTATGTTTCATTCCTTTATTCATGCTTGATTTGATTCCAAGAGTTTCTCCTTCCCGTTGGGGAATTTCTTTTCCCTTTGCTGATTGCCAATCTCTCTTGAAAAAAAGAAGCAAAACTCAGTTATGTTCAGGAGAATCGTGACAAAAAGTTAATAATTAATTCTAGTTTAATCTTGTTTGTTAGGGCCATTTTCTAAATTTTGCGTGTTAATTTCGTTATTTTTAACTAATTTGAATGAAATCCTTATTATGAACGTCATTTCCTCTCTTATAAACGCCATCTGCGAGCCAAATCCCAAGCGAGTCAAAGATCAGCTCCTCCAGAAAATGAGGTCAAAGCATCACAGGGTCATTCTTTTGATGCATGTCCTTGTTATATCGTCTTTATCTCTTTATATAGTGCTAAGTCAAAAAAGACCATCTTTGGGACAACTCTCTCTCGTTTTCATGCACATCACCAATCTTGTGATTTTTTGCTTGACTTGCCGCTCGTACCCTTTCATTTATAAAGCATATTATGTGCTTTATTCGTTTACATCGGGGCCGGCTGCCGTTTATTTCAGCTTGGATGGAATATTCGGAGCTTGGTCCTGTGTTGGGTCTCTCCCAATATTTGTCATGTATTATTGTGAAAACTATCTGGCTGGGATTGGTGTTATGATTTGTCAGATGGGCTATCTGAACAGGATTTATAAACCCCTAATGCTCCAGATTCTATTGGATATGGATCCAGAGACATATGTCCAGAGGCTGACGATGAGCTATGCATATAGCACCGCTTTCAACACAATTATTCTTTACATCATCGGTTTCTGCTTGCAAAAAGCATATATAGATGAGTTGAGAATTGCTGAAGGCAAAAGAGAGCATCTTCAGAAACAAAAGCATTTCTTGCTCAGTTTTTCATCAGAGCTCAGGAACCTGGTTCAGCATATGGCTGGTAATATTCAAATGGCTCTTTTGGAAGAGATTACTCAAAAAGTTCGAGATTACCTTGAAAATAGCGAGGCTGGGATTCGTCTCCTGCTATCAATGATTAACAACATACTGGACACTGGAAAAATCCAAGTTGGAGAGCTCGAAATTAACTCAACACCAGTTGTGTTTCAAGAGACATTGGAAAAGATGTGGGGAGTGTGCTCTTATTTGCTTAAAGAGAAAAATTTGGCAGGATCTCTTCGAATTGACAAAAAGATCCCTCAAATGCTAAAAATTGACGAATACAGGCTAATGCAAATTTTCTTGAATTTGATTGGTAATGCTGTCAAATACACTGAGAAAGGCTCTGTCAATATCATTCTTGAATGGAGGAGGGGGATTCACAATGAAGTTGGTGTTTCTGGAAGGCAGTTTGAAAGCATTGAAAAAAATCACCATATTGAGAGTGAAGATCCTTATATTACTATTGGAACTGAAAGTCGAAAATGGAACAGAGATGAAGGTGATGATGATTTCGGTGATGAGTCAACTGGACTTTTAAAAATTAAAATAATAGATACGGGATGTGGCATTGAAGCAGAGAAACTAGGGACCATATTTGAAAGGCATTCTCAAGACCAAACAGATATAAAGGCTCGGCTCAGCCCAGGATTGGGTCTTTATATTACGAAGCAGTTGTGCAATCGCATGGGAGGAGATATTAATGTCTCGAGTATTGTTGATGAAGGTACGACATTTGTGACCTGTTTGCCAGTGGAGCCTGTGAAGGCAGAGAAAGCAGGGAGAATTATGACCATTGGTAGCTTTACAGAACTGGCAAATTGGTGGAAATTTAGAGTTTTAGTTGTAGATGATATGAACTTTAATATAAATATCCTTTCCAACTACTTTAAGAAGCTCGGGCTTCCAACAACAGATATTGCTCAAAATGGACAGGAGGCTGTAGAAAAATATATACAATACGCTCTGGAAGGAAATCGGTTTCAAATTGTAACAATGGATGTCGAAATGCCTAAAATGAACGGAAAAGAGGCTGCTCATAAAATTCGAGAATTTGAAAAGAAATGGAAACTGAAACCCTGCTTATTGATTATGGTCAGTGGTAACTGTAGCGAATCTGAAATAAACGAATGCTTAATCAAGGATGGCGAAATTGGAGCAGATTACTTTTTGAAAAAACCAGCAACATTCGATGATTTATTTAACGTTGTATCCCGCCACTTCTCTTCTATAAAATAAAATGATTTTGGGAATTGTTATTTATGAGGGAATATATCAAGCCCATTTTTAATTCGTTCGTTCTTTTGAAAAAAGAAATTCATAGATAACAGGCATGAAGAACATTGATAAAATATGTAATTTATTAATTATGAATTATCAGAAAACATTGAAGAAAATTTAATTGAAAAATGTTTCGCAAGTACATTTGAGAAGCCATTAAAGGTAGCAGGCTTTTTGAGGAAATAATCAGCACCAGGTTTTGAAAGACATTTTTTAATTTCCGACTCTGCGCAATTTCCACTCACCATAATAATCAAAGAAGGATTGAAGTTCTATTTGGCTTCATATTCTCGAATTTTCTTCAAAACTTCTTTTCCGTTGAGAACAGGCATATCAACATCAAGACAAATGATCTGATGCTGATAACCCTAGCTGACTTGCTCCAAATATTTGTGGTAGACTTCTTTTCCATCAGTTACAGGAATTATAGGGTCAATTCCAAGTTTATGAAAATAATTTGTCAAAATTTTGATGTTGGATCTCACTCATATCATCAGCAATAATCACCTTGAACTTGAACCATCGATTTAAATCCTCAAAATTGCGAATACTCATAATCTTTTCATCCTTTTCCATGAATACAGGCTCTATAGGGAGACAAATGATGTATGAAGTCCCTTTCCCCACTTTGCTAAACACTTTGATTTCTCCTCCCATTTTCTGGCAAATTTGCTTCGTGATATACAAACTTAATGAGTGACCATGATGAGACATATTGCTGCTGGTTTCTTCTTGAAATAAATTCGCAAGATCTGATTCGCTAATTCCTTCTCCTGTATCTGTCATGATAATTTTAAGAATTCCGTGGTTTTTGAGATTATTTTGGTGGTTATTTTCGCCAAAAACCCATATTCTTTTTTTCAGCGCCGACAAAGATAGTATTGTTGTCAAGTAAAGCAAAAGATTTCTCTTTTTCAAACAAACCTTCATCGGTATTATCAAAAGGATATGGCTTAAAGTGTTCCTCTTTAACCGAGTTTACATTTGGTATCCAGTGAAGGCTTAGATTCACTGAGCCTTTTTGCGTGTTATGGACAGCATTATTCATCAGATTGAGCATAATTTGCATCAATCTGTATTCATCAATTTTCAATAAATGAGGAATGTCTCTGGTTATTCTGAGAGGGCCTGTCAAGTTTTTTGCTTTTAATAAATACAAACAAACATTCTACATTTTTTCAAGTGCGCTTTGGATCGTTGTTACAGTTGGGTTTATTTCCAACTCTCCAACTTGCATATTCCCTGTGTCAAGAATATTGTTGATCATTGAAAGGAGCAGGTAAGTCCCTGCTTCAGAATTTTCTAAATGGCCCTTCACAATTGGGGATATTTGCTCAAGCAAACTGAGCTGAATACTTCTAGCAACTGCATGATTTATGTTTCTTAATTCTGAAGAGAAACTCAAAAGAAAAACTTTTTGTCTTCCCAGTTCCATCTTCTTTTGCTCTGACTCATCAAGCTCTTGCATGTAAGACCTTTGCAGAGAAAAGCCAATAATATACATGACAATAACATTAAAAATCGTAATATAAGCCATTATTCCTGTTAGGCTTTTCACGTAAAACTCTGGATCGCTTGAAAATAGCACTTATGTAATGAAAGGTTTGTAGACCTTAGAGAGATAAAAGAGTTGGGATAGCAGCACGAAAATACCAACGGGGTGGCTCTCACAATAGTACAGCATGAAAATTGGATAGATATTTACACAAATCCAACCTTCGAATATTCCATCTGGATCGAAACAAAGAGCCAAAGGGCCAATAATCAACGTTGTAAGCACGTAAAATGCCTTGTAAAATGAAGGAAACAAACGACAAAATAGCCCAAATATGACAAGGTTTAAAGCATGAGATCCAACAAACAAGTATTGGCCAAGAGAGGGTTTTGGTGAAAGATAGATATGAATGCACAAAGTGGCCACGATCACCAAGTGCATAATCAGGATGACTTTATTTTGCTTCGTGCGCCTTTTTCGTTGTAGTGGTTCGTGACAAAGAGCAGGTGATGGCTCGCAAATCAGATTGATAAATGAAGAGATCATAATTCTATTAATTTTTATGGACTTGATTGAGTCAGAAGGTTTTGGATGATGAAGGATAAATCTTTTTGTAAAACAATTCAAACGGACCATGTTCTGATGAATGACAGGTTTATTACTAATTTTAAATACGAAAATTCTTTATAATTTGAACTTGCTTTTGAAGAAGCTTTCTTATCCACTCACCTTTTCTTGATTTGGAAGAATTATCAAATCAACTTGAGATTAAAATTTAATAAACCGTAACTGGATTGTTTTTCTTGCTTTCTCAGGTGTCAAAAGCCATTATTCAGTCAGCTTTTGTAATCTGAGTTGAATTCCGAAGTTGGTGATGGACCGAAAACCAACAAAATTGAAAAATCTCTTCAGAGGAACGAAGGAAATTGCTTGTCAGAAACTCATTTTTTCAATAATTCCTTTTTCTAACAAACCCGCGATTTTATTGTTACAGGATAATTCATAATCACTATAATGTAAACGTAAATAATACGAACAAATATTCTCCAGTATGTAATTATGCAACGTTTGCTGATAATAATTCTTTTGAAAAATGTTGGCTGAGGACAAGAAAGAGATCATCAAATGTTGCTGGCTTTTTCAAAAAGAAATCTGCTCGGATTTCTCCATTTTTGTCAAGACATTCGCTGATATCAGATTCACTACAATTTCCACTGACCATAATCAACAGACAAGGCCTTAAATCGTGCTTTTTTTCGTATTGGCGAATTTTCTTGGCAGCTTCTTTTCCCGTCATTATTGGCATATCAACGTCCAAAGTGATAATATCAAACCTACGCCTTTCTGATGCACTTTTCGTGTATTTTAGATATGCCTCGTGCCCATCTTTTGCCACTTCATGAACGGAAATTTCCATTTTCTTAAAGTAGTTTTTGAGGATGATTACGTTAAAATTCAAATCATCTACCACCATCACCTTGAATTGGTGCCATTTAGCGAGCTCCTTAAAACCTCGAGTGTCAATAACTGCAGAGTTTGACGGGTTTTTCACTGGCTGGGCTGGCAGGCAGATGATAAAAGAAGTACCCTTCCCCAATTTACTGTAAGCCTTGATATCTCCTCCCATCCGAGTACATAATTCTTTTGTGATGAAAAGACCAAGTGTTGTAGTGTATTTTGCTTGGATATCTGCTGAATAGTTGTTATCTCCCGAATGAATATCTTTTTCAAAGATATTTGGGAGCACATCTGGAGGAATTCCACATCCAGTGTCAGTCACACTAATTTTAATAATGCCTGGACGAAATTCAGAATCTCTATTATTCACCACAGTTCCTTCCCCATTCCATTTCTTTTTGTTCATGCTAAATATCATGAGGGTTGAGTTGAGATTTGACATGGCTTGCTGCTTTTCAAAAACTCCCTCATTTTCTTCGTCAAAAGGCTCGGGTAAGAAATGGTGATCTTGCACAGCTTCGCTGTTTTTGATCCATTCAATGTCAATGTTGATTGATCCTTTTTGAGTGTATTTTACAGAGTTTCCTATCAAATTGAGCATGATCTGCATCAGTCTGTATTGGTCGATTTGCAGGGTTCTTGGAATGTATTTGGAAACTCTCAATTGACCCTTCAAATCTTTTGCGGAGAGCAAACACGAGCAAAGACTCCAAATTCTCTCGAGAGTCTTTTCGATGGGTATCGGAGTTGGATTAATTTCAAGCTCCCCAATCTCCATTTTTCCCGTATCCAAGATATTGTTTATCAGCTGAAGGAGCATGCTAGCACCAGCTTCAGCATTTCCAAATAGCCTCTGACCTGCTCTGAGAGATTACCAAGTAAACTCAGCTGAATTGTCCCAGCTATAGTGTGAATAATGTTTCTCAGTTCTGGGGAAAAACTTAAAAGAAAGATTTTTTGCTTCTCAAGTTCTTTTCTTTTATGCTCGGCTGTTAGCAAGTCTTTGATGTAGGCATTTTTCAGTGATAAACCAATCATGTAAACCACAATGGTGTTTATTACAACAGCATATGTGGTGATAAAAGCGAGCCTTCTGACAAAACTTTGAACAGTTGCAAGATTAAATACATCTTCCATCATTGGCAGATAAATCTTGAGCATCAAAAAGAGCTGTACAGCAAGTTCGAGAAAGCCAGGCCAGGAGCTTTCAAAAAAGAGCATCATCAAGGTTGGATGGATAAAAATGCAAACCCAGCAGCCAAACACACCATCAGGATTCAAATAGATACTGAGAGGTCCAAGGCCAATGGTCATAAGACCGTAATAAGTTTTGGGAACAATAGGGTAAGTGCGGCAAAAGAGGCAGAACAGGATGAGGTTGATAAAATAGCCAACTGCAAAGATAAGTTGGCCATAATTTAGCCGCCCTGGCAAAAGATAGAGATAGAACAAAAGGCTAAAAAACACAAGAGACTGAGTAAAGAAATTGCTCTTGTTTCTCCTTGATTGCAACTTCCTTTGAATATTATCCTTGATGAGCTGTGCTGAAGGCTCGCATATTTTGTTCATCAGATTAAAGATTCTCTCCATGAGGTGGGATGCGGTGGGGCTTTAATCAATCAAGCAATTTAGAATTCTCTGCTAAAATAATTATTCGAGAGATTGATAGGATAATTAATGATTATTTTACAACTGCCTGGCTATTCGAACAAGATCTGGTGTGTTTTTTTGCGAAAATATCAACCTTCTTTGTTCCCTGACGAAGAAGAGAGATCAGAGACAGGAATGAGACACTCCAATCTCATCATTATTTCAAAGGCCTCCAATAGAAGGAATTCAAAGTAATTTTTTCTAGAATAAACAAGAACTCGTTGATTAAATTTTGAATCGTCTCTTGGAACAAAAATGTCAAGTAATGAAAATAAACCCTTCCAGGTTATTGGCTTTGAATAAATAAGAAATCAAACGTGATTGTCACGGTTGGATCGAGGTTATCAAGAGAGATGGTTGAATATAATCGAGAGGGAGAAGAAAGAGTTCAAAGTTAACTTGAATAAATTAATTTATCTCTCAATTTAACAAAACACCCGTTAGAAACAGGCAATTAATCAGAAAAATATTGCTCAAAAATGAGAAATTGCTCTCCAAGAAAGATACACCAGGTTTGAAAAGTTTTCGTTTCCACAGAAATGATTTTGACATACTTTTTGAGCAAATGCGAAAGAATTCGAATTAATAGAGCTCAAAGTTTAAATGGTTTACATGACTTATTTAATCTCTCACTGTAGGTTCAAAATATTTTGAGGAGGGAAAATGACAAGAGTTATTTTTGAGCAAAAGAGTTTTTCTTTCTTTTCATAAATTTGCCCGATATTTGTTTGGATTGGATATCAAGGGAAAGTAGCATCATAGCTTTTCAACCAAAAGTTTCTTCTAGTTGTACATTTTCTCTAGCTCTTTATCAACACTCTTCCAATTTTGGAAGAATTCACAGAAGGGGACTAATCTTCTCAAAGTTCTCTAATTTGGTTTTGCTGGAAAAGAGCAAGCAACTTTCTTTCGCAAGTGCTTTTTTATAGGATTTAATTTCTGACTTTAATTATTATGCAGGTACATACTCCTCGTTCTTATGGAACAAAATCTGATCTGTATGGGATATCTCTTCGTGGGAATCTTGGTCAATCAAGGTCCGTAAGGCAACTGAAAGCTCTCGCTCCAGAAGTCCCGCTTGTATTTTCAGAGTCTCAGTCCTTATCTCGTCGAGGATCAACTGCAGAGTTTCATCCAGGAGAGCAAATTCTAAGCTTCGAAGACCAACCCCAATGCAAAACTGAACGTTCTCACACTCTCAACATATTTAAACACAAATCTCAACAGATGAAGCGAATTAGCTATCTTGTTTCCTGTAATAAAAAAAGAGGAGACGATCAAATTCGGCCCACTGACTCGCTAAAAACTGTGAGAGCCGTGGTAGAAATGAGAAAGAATGAATATGAGCAAAAGCAGAAGCGAGGTTTAAAGGGTTCTATGTACGTGAATGATCTTTGGGGCTTTGGCTATGAAAAGGATGTTTTAAAGAATGCGATGCTCAGAAGACAACTAGCCAAACAGAAAAATACAATAAATCCCGAGGGTCAATTCCGTCCTGTGCACCTCCCAAAAACTGAGAAAGCAGCTCCACTGATGATCCCGCTTGAGAACTATGCCACTGCTTTCTCAAATAACCAGAAATATTACATGGCAAATTTTGGCCTCTTTGACTCGCCAAAAACCGAAAATAGCGATTACTTTAGCACCAACAATACCGCTTGGGCGAGAGAAACAGAAACCCCAAGAAAAAATTTTCGAAGCCCAAATAAAAGTAGTACAGTTGCGACGACATTCGAAGGAAGCCCAAAATTCAGCACCCCTAGATCAAACTGCGTGTGGACTCCATCTCCAGATGGAGTAAAAAAGAAGAAATACGTGACAAAAACTCCAATGAATAACGAAGATGAGTTGGGCCAATTCAAAAAAAGCAGGCAGCCTTCAAGAGGTCTAGTTGCTTTGGATACAAAGATGTTTATTGGCCAAAAAAATCAAGAATTTGACATCCTGATGGAAGATTGTGAAAATGAGTTGCAAGAGAAGCACAATTGGTTTTTAGCGATGAATAACTTGGAAGGACTATTTGTCAATGCAAAATATGACAAAAAGAAAAAAATTGAAGTCCATCAAAAAGCTGAATTAAGAGATAATTTTCAATTCTTATTCCCCAAAAAAGGTCGCAGAGTGGAAAAAACTAACACCTGAAGGAGTTTGGGTTTTTGTAAACCAACAAGATTACTAAAAAAAAAACTACATCATCTACTTTGTCAGATTTGTCTTTCTTTTTGATTTCTTATATAAGGGGATCCCTCAAATTTTATAATAAATTAGATCTCT
>Ga0182738_1006501_pt1 | contig 12101 bp, 8 predicted proteins | sample eDN5th30CBELigMG_FD_128876 | JGI IMG/M metagenome (GOLD analysis project Ga0182738, IMG submission 128876) | Enriched Miracle-Growth compost microbial communities from Emeryville, California, USA - eDNA 5th pass 30_C BE-Lig MG (version 2)... ...
CGAGCGCCAGGGCGACCGCCAGCGACGCCGCGGCGGCGAGCGCCGCCATGAGGCCGAGGCCGGCAGCGAGGAACCGCGCCGCCACGGCCAGCGCGGCCAGCGCCGCCCCGATGCCGAGCGCGACCAGGCCGTGCCGGCCGCCGCAGCCGCAGCCGAGCAACGCCCCGATGCTTCCCTGGCCGCCGAGGACGGCACGCCGGCGCGCGGCGGCCGCAGCCGCCACCGCCGCCGCGGCCGCCGCGAGGACAACGCCGTGGCCGGCGAAGCCCCGCTGAGCCAGCAGGAGGAAATGGTGGCCACGCTCGCCCAGAGCGTGGCCGAGGCCATCCCCGCCGGGCAGGAGGCGTCCGCCGACATCCCCGCCCCCGAAGGCGAGGCCGGCGACGACCAGCAGGCCGATCCGGAGCGCAAGCGCCGCCGCCGCCGCAGCCGCCGCGGCCGCCGCAGCGGCGAGGAAGGCGCCCTGGCCAGCGACGACAGCGCGCTGGCCGGCGAGGTGCCGACCGACGACCTGAGCCTGGAGCCCGCCCCCGTGGCGAGCGAACCGGTAGTGGCGCCCCAGGCCGCCGCGCCGGCCGAGGCCGAGCCGCGCTTCGTGGCCGAGCCGTTCGAACCCGCCCCCGCGGCGCAGGTCCGGCAGCAGACCTCCGCCCCGCCCGCCCCGCGCGACTACATCGCCTGGGGCACGCAGGACGGGGATGGCACACAGGCTGACGCGCCCTTCGACCCGGCCCGCGACGCCGCCGCCTCCCCAGCGCAAGCCGGCGCCCCGGCGCCCCTGGCTGCGGCGCCCTTCACCCCGACAGAGGCGCGGGCCGATGCGGCCGCGCCGGAATCGCCGCTGCCCACCGCTCCGGACGTCCAGCCGGCCCCCGCCGCGGAAGTCGCGCCGGCCGTGCCGGCCGTGGCCGACCCGGCCCTGGCGCCCGCCGAAGTGCCGGCCGCGCAAGTGCCCTCGCCCGCCAGCCTGGCCGCCGAAACGCCGGCCGTCGAAGCGCCTGCCGTCCCGGCCGCCCCGGCTGAAACGGCGGCTGCCCAGGCGCCGGCTTCGGCCTCGCCCGCGGTCGAGCCCCCGGCTGCCGAAACCGCGGCCGTCCAGGCCGCGGCTGCCGAAGCCCGGTCCGGCGAGTCGCAATCCGCCGCGCTGCCGTCCGGCGCGGTGCCCGCCGGCAACAGCCCCATCGTCGTGCCGGCAAGCGGCGGCCGCGAAGCGCTGGCGGCTGTCGTCAATGCCGCCGGCATGCAGTGGGTGGAAACCGACCCCGAGCGCCTGGCGCAGGCGCGCGCCAGCATCGCCCAGGCCGCCCCGGCCCGCCTGGGCCGCGAGCCGCGCATCCAGCCGCAGGTGTCCAGCGAGCCGCTGCAGCAGGTGGAAACGCGCCGCTAGGATAGGCCCGGATCGCGCCGCCACGCGCAAGGGCGGCCGCAAGGGAAGACCGGCAGAGCCTCACGAGGGCCTGCCGGTTTTTTCATGTCCGGAACGCAGGTGGGCCGGCTCTTGCCGCCGGCCTGCCGCTTCTCTATTTCTGCCCGAAGCTCAGCCGCGGCACGGCGGCCAGCAGCTTGCGGGTGGTGTCGTGCCGGGGCCGCTGCAGCACCTGGGCCGCGTCGCCGGCCTCGACGATGCGGCCGGCGTGCATCACGGCGATGCGGTCGGCCAGGTATTCGACCACGCCGAAGTTGTGCGTGATGAACAGGTAGGCGATGCCGAACTCGGCCTGCAGCTCGCGCAGCAGGTCCAGGATCTGCGCCTGCACCGATACGTCGAGCGCCGAGGTGGGCTCGTCCAGCACCAGGACTTCAGGCTCGACCGCCAGGGCTCGGGCGATGGCCACGCGCTGGCGCTGGCCGCCGGAGAACTCGTGCGGGTAGCGGCTGGCGGCGTCGTCGGGCAGGCCGACGCGCGCGAGCAGGCCGTCGGCGCGCGCCTGGCGCTCGGCGGCGGGCAGTTCCGGGCGCAGGGCGGCGATGCCTTCGGCCAGGATTTCGCCGACGCGCATGCGCGGGTCCAGCGAGGCGTAGGGGTCCTGGAAGACGATCTGTATGCGCCGGCGCAGCGCCATCAGCGCCGCGCCGCGCGCGCGCAGCAGGTCGCGGCCGGCCAGGGCGGCGCTGCCCGAGACGGCCGCGCCGCCGTCTATCAGGCGCAGCAGCGCCTTGCCGGTGGTGGTCTTGCCGCAGCCGGACTCGCCCAGCAGGGCCAGGGTTTCGCCCGCGCGCAGCTCGAAGCCCACGCCGTCGACCGCCTTGATCCAGCCCGCCACGCGGCGCAGCAGGCCCTTGCGCACCGGGTAGTGCACGCGCAGGTCCGAGACCGACAGCACCGGCTCGCCGGAAGCCGGCCGCTGGGAGGCCGACTGTTGAAAAGCCGACTGTTGAGACGCTGGCTGTTGGATCGCCGGTTGCCGGGATGCCAACTGCCGGGACGCGAGTTGCCCGGACTCGGGCTGCCCGGCCTCTGCCCGCTTCCGTCCGGCGGCCGACAGGGGCCGGCCGCGCTTGTCGAAGGTGGGGATGGCGTCGAACAGTTCGCGCGCGTAGGGGTGGCGCGGGGCGAGGAAGAACTGCCCGGCCGGCGCGGCCTCGACGATGCGGCCGGCGCGCATCAGCGCGACATGCTGCGCCACGTTGCGCACCACCGCCAGGTCGTGGGTGATGAGCAGCATGGCCATGCCCATCTCGCGCTGGATCTCGGCCAGCAGGTCCAGCACCTGGGCCTGCACGGTCACGTCCAGGGCGGTGGTGGGCTCGTCGGCGATCAGCAGCAGCGGCTCGGCCGCCAGCGCGATGGCGATCATGACGCGCTGCTTCTGGCCGCCGGAGAACTGGAAGGGATAGTCGTCGATGCGCCGCTCGGGCTCGGGGATGCCGACCCGGCGCAGCCAGTGGATGGCGCGCTCGCGCGCCTGGGCGCCGCGCAGCGGCGTGTGCGCGTGCAGGGTTTCCAGGATCTGGTCGCCCACGCGCATGACGGGGTTCAGGCTGGTGGACGGCTCCTGGAAGATGATGCCGATGCGCCCGCCGCGCACGGCGCGCATGTCGCTTTCGGTCAGCGCGTTGAGGTCGCGGCCTTCCAGTTCGATGCGCCCGCCCTGGATGCGGCAGGCGTCGGGCAGCAGGCGCAGCAGGGCCAGGGCGGTCATGCTCTTGCCGCAGCCCGATTCGCCGACCAGGGCGAAGGTCTCGCCGCGCTCGATGGCCAGGGCCAGCGAGGCGACCGCCTGGCGCACGCCGTCGGCGCCGGCGATGGCCACGTCCAGGCCGCTGACCCGCAGGACAGGACGAGCCGCCGCGCCCGCCGATGCCCCGCCCCGCTGCCGCGCGGCATCGTCTCCGGGCAAGGATGCGCCCCCTTCGGGCGGCCGTGCGGCGCTCATGCCCCCCCCTTCGCCGACGCGTCGGCCGGCAGCGGCGCGCCGGCCAGGGCCGGGCCGGGCGCGAACTTGCGGGTGCGCGGGTCGAAGGCGTCGCGCACCGCGTCGGAGAACAGGTTGGCCGCCAGCACCAGCGCCAGCATGAACAGGAAGGCGGTGGCCAGGTTCCACCAGATCATCGGGTCGCGCGACATCTCCAGGCGGGCCATGTCTATCATCGATCCGAAGGAATTCATGGTCGGGTCCACCCCTATGCCCAGGTAGGACAGCACCGCCTCGTACAGCACCAGCCCGGAGAACTCCAGCACGCCGGTGATGAGCACGATGTGCATGACGTTGGGCAGCAGGTGGCGGCGCATGATGCGCAGGTGCGACACGCCGAAGGCGCGCGCGGCCTGCACGTATTCCAGCTCGCGCAGCTTGAGCGTCTCGGCGCGCAGCAGGCGGCACAGGCCGGCCCAGCCGGTCAGGCCCAGGATCAGGCAGAGCAGGAACAGCCGCAGGTCGGCGCGCTCGGCCGAAGTGGGGAAGGCGCCGGGGTTGCCGTCGATGTAGACCTGCATCATCAGCACGCAGGCGGCGATCAGCAGCACGCCGGGGATGGAGGTCAGCGTGGTGTACAGGTACTGGATGACGTCGTCGATGCGGCCCTTGAAGTAGCCCGCGGCGATGCCGAAGACGATGGCAGGCGGCATCATGGCCAGGGTGGTCAGGCTGCCTATCACCAGCGCGGTGCGCACGCTCTTGAGCGCCTGCCAGAGCACGTCGTTGCCGGTGCGGTCGGTGCCGAAGGGATGGTAGCCGCTGGCCAGGCCGGCCAGCGCGCCGGCGGCCAGGCACAGCAGCGCCAGCGTCAGCCACATGGCGCGCCAGGGCAGCTCGGTGCGGCCGCGCGCGATCGCGCCCGCGGCCTGCCGCCAGGAGCCGTGGCGCCGGGCCAGCAGCGCGGCGGCGAGCGCGCCGGCCGCCAGCGCGGCGGCGAGGCCCGCGCCCAGGCCCGCGGCCAGCCGGCCCAGGACGTCGGCCGCGCGCGGCGCGTCCGGGTCGGCCAGATGGGCGCCGCCGAAGGCCAGGCGCGGGAACTCGCGCACCGGCTCGCCGCCGTCGAGCACGGTTTCCTTGGTGAACTGGCGCGTGGCCAGCGGCGCGGAGTAGGTCTTTTCCGGGCTGGCCAGGCCGCTGCCGTCCATCAGCGCGTCCAGCACCGAGCGCACCGCCGGCGCGTAGGCGCGCGGCGCGTCGGCGGCGGCCCCCGGCGCGGGCGGCAGCAGCGGCCGGTAGTGGATGGAATCGAGCAGGCCGACCAGGGCGAAGGCGGCCAGCACCACGGCCGCACACATGGCGGGCGTGTCGCGCGCGACCCGCGCCCAGGCGCCGCGCACCGAGGGCGAGCGGCGCGCCCGCCAGGCGTAGAGCAGGACGCCTGCCAGCAGCAGGAAGAGCGCGGCGTCGGTCCAGAGCAGGACGATTCTGGGCATGGCTGGGCCTTACTCGAAGCGCACACGCGGGTCGGCCAGCGTGTAGGAGATGTCGGCCAGGATCAGGCCGGCGATGTAGAGGGCCGAACCCAGGAAGACCATGGCGCGCACGATGGAGAAGTCCTGCGCGTTGATGGCGTCTATGGTGTAGCTGCCCAGGCCGGGGATGCCGAAGAAGGACTCGGCGATCAGGCTGCCCATGAAGAGCAGCGGGATGGCCGAGACGGTGCCGGTCAGGATGGGCAGCATGGCGTTGCGCAGCACGTGGCGAAACAGCACCACGCGCTCGGCCAGACCCTTGGCGCGGGCGGTGCGCACGTAGTCCTTGCCGATTTCCTCCAGGAACAGGGTGCGGTAGAAGCGCGCCTCGGGCCCCAGGCGGGAGATCACCGCCACCAGCACCGGCAGGAGCAGGAAGCGGGCCATGTCCAGCCCCGGCGCGAAGCCCGAGTACGGCACCAGCCGCAGAACCTTGGCGAACAGCCACTGCCCGGCGATGATGTAGAAGAGGCCCGAGATCGACAACAGCACCACGCAGACCACCACGCCCCAGAAGTCCAGCCGCGTGGCGCGGAAGTACACCAGGGTCAGGGCGAACGCCACGCTGGCGAACAGGCCCAGCGCGAAGGACGGCAGGGCCAGCGCCAGGCTGGGGCCGATGCGCGAGCGGATCTCGCGGCCGATGTCGCGCCCGCCGTCGGAAGAGCCGAAATCCATGGCCAGCAGCGGCACCGAGCGCTCGTAGAAGATGGTGTCGGTCAGGCGCGCCGCGCCCTGCGCCTGCGGGTTGTAGAACAGCGGCTTGTCGTAGCCGCGCTCGGCCTTCCAGCGCTCGATGGCCTCGGGGCTGACGCGCTGGCCGCCTATGGACAGGCGCGCCATGTCGTCGGGCGTGTTGACGGCGAAGAACAGCACGAAGGTGAAGAGGTTCACGCCGACCAGGATGAGCAGGCCGTAGAGCACGCGGCGGACGATGTATGCGGTCATGGTTCTCCCCCGGCGCGGCGCGGGGCGGCGGAATGCGGCGCGGTCATTGGCGGACCTGCGCGGCAAGCGCGTCCAGCGCGGTCTGGCGCTCGCGCCGGCGCAGCGTGCGCCAGGCCGGCCAGACGGCCGCGGCCACGGCCAGCGGCAGGAGCAGCAGCGGCCACCACAGCGGCGAGTTCCATTCGCGTATCTTCGCTTCCCGCAGCGCCGGGTCCACCTTCATGTACTGCAGGGTGTTGCGCACCATCTGGGTGGGCTTGGCGTTGCCCACCCACTGCTGGTAGGCGCCGCCCGACTTCGGGAAGTAGCCGAACATCCAGGGCGCGTCGCGCTGCACGACGGCCGTCATCCGGTGGATGAGGTCTTCCTTTTCCGGGCCGTCGTCCAGGTAGCGCATGCGCTCGAACAGCGCGTCGAATTCCGGGCTGGCGTAGTTGGAGGCGTTCTCCCCGCCCGTGACGGCCTTGGCGTTGGGGCCGTACAGCAGGAAGAGGAAGTTCTCCGCGTCGGGGTAGTCGGCCAGCCAGCCCCACATGAAGAGCTGGGCCGCGCCGCGGCGCATCTTGTCCTGGAAGCGGTTGTAGTCGGTGGCGCGGATGTCCAGCTGCACGCCCAGCTTGGCGAGCTGGCGGCGCATCCAGTCGAACTGCGGGTTGGCGCCGGTCATGCCGCCCATGGCGTCGTAGTGCAGCACCAGCGGCGCGCCGGTGCGCGCGTCGCGCCCGTCCGGGTAGCCGGCCTCGGCCAGCAGGCGGCGGGCAAGCTCCAGCGGCTTGCGCTGGGCGCGGCCGTCGCGCACGTCGTAGACGACCGGGTTGACGCCTTCCGGGCCGTCCCGGTAGCCCAGCACGCCCGGGGGCACCGGGCCGTAGGCCGGCTCGGCCTGGCTGTTCTCGAAGATGGCGATGTACTGCTCCCAGTCGAAGGCGATGCTGATGGCCTGGCGCAGCTTGCGGTTGCGCTCCTGCTGCTCGGGCGTGTCGCCCTTGCCCACCACCGGGTCCAGCCAGTTGAAGCCCATGTACCAGTTCTGCGTTTCCACCGTGGTGGGCAGCTTGAAGCCGCGCTCCTGGTAGAGCTGCGCCTTGTCGGGCGAGTCGCCGGCGGCCACCACCATGGCCACGCCGTATTCGCCGCGCTCGGCCTGGGGCACGTCGTAATAGCCCTGCATGAACTTGCCCTGCAGGGGGATGGCTTCCTTCTCGATGCTGAAGACGATGCGGTCGAGGAAGGGCGTGGGCTTGCCGCAGTCGGCCAGCAGGCCGGCGGCGCGGTCGCCCGGCTCGCCCTCGCAGGGATAGGGCTCGCCGCGGAAATTGGGGTTGCGCGCCAGCACGTGGCGCTGGTTCTGCAGCGATTCGACCAGCATGTAGGGGCCGGTGCCCACCGGCCAGGTATTGAGCGACAGGTCGCGCTCGGCCATGCCGGGCTGGTCGTAGAAGCGGTCGGCCTCCCAGGGGATGGGCGCGACGAAGGTCATGGCCAGCCAGTACTGGAACTGCGGGTACTTGCCGATCACGCGGATGCGCAGCGTGTGGTCGTCCAGCGCCTGCACGCCGTCGAAGGCTTCCTTGCGCAGGTCCAGCCAGGGCAGGTCGCGCGCGCCCGGCGGCAGGCCGGCGCGCAGCGCCTGGTCGGCCTGCTTGAGCCGCTGGCCGTAGTCGGCCATGCCGACGATGTGCTCGGCCATGACCGAATAGATGGGCGAGGCCACGCGCGGGCTGGCCAGGCGGCGGATGGCGTAGACGTAGTCGTGGGCGGTCAGCTCGCGCGTGCCGGTGAGCGGGAAGTCCACCGCGGCGTACTTGCCGTCGAGCTCGCCCGGCGGCAGGGGGAAGTAGGCGTAGCCGCCGTCGGCGCTGCGCGCGAAGGCCGGATGCGGCTGGAACAGGATGCCGGGGCGGATGCGGATGTCGTAGACGCTTTCGGCGATCTCCGGGCCGGCGGCGTCGGCCGGCAGCGGCCGTCCCTGGGCGTCGTAGTAGGCCGGGCGGGCGAGCTCCGCCGCCGCGCGCGGGACCAGCTCGTAGGGCCGCTTCAGGTAGTGGTAGCCGTAGAGCGGCTCGTAGATGTTGTAGGTATAGGGGGTTTCGTCGGCGGAATAGGAGCGCGCCGGGTCCAGGTACTTGGGCGAGCGCTGGGTGAAGGCCGTGTACAGCGTGTTCTCGCCGGCCGCGCCGGCGGCGTAGGGGCTGTTCACGGGCGCGGGACGGCCGCAGCCGGCCAGCGCGCCGGCCAGCGCCATCGCCAAGATCAACCCGCTGGTCCCGCGCATGCATGCCCCCGGCCTGGAATCGAGCGGCAAGGATAGCAAAACGCCTCTATCCGCAAAACCGGCCCGGTGGACGGTTGGATCCTGCCCCGCGCCTGGGGGGTGGGCCTAGGGCCTGTTAACTAGCGTTAACAGGCCCTAGCACTCTTTCTGGTTCCAGCAGCGATAGCGCCAGACCCAGGGCTCGACCGCGCCGGCCTGCGACCACAGGCCGCGTCCGGCTTGCCTGGCCTGGCGCTCCAGTTCCGGCAGGCGATCGTCGCGCATATAGCGCCCGCCGCCCTGCATGTTGGCCCAGGCCATGCCGGCCTCTACCTGGCGCAGGCCGGCGCTGGCGCCGTCGGGCAGCAGCAGGTCGCAGACGTCGCGCTCGTACTGGTCGCGCTCGTAGCAGCGCGCCCGCACCGGCTGCCCGGACAGCAGCTGGGCCAGGTGGCGCCCGGCGGCGCGGCCGAAGGGCTGGCCGGGCCGGTCCCGGCCGCCCGACTCGGGCGCGTCGATGCTGGCCAGCCGGATGCGCCGCCGGCCGCCGGCGGCCTGCAGGGTGACGGTGTCGCCGTCGGCCACCGCCACCACCGTCCCGGACAGCTCGTAGACGCCGGCGCCCTGCCCGGTCTCTTGCTGCCCGGCCGGCCGGGGCGACAGCCACCAGCCGGCCAGGGCGAGCGCAACGAGCGCCGCCGCCACGAGCCACGAGGGCGCGCCCAGGCGGCGCAGCGCGCGGGAGACGGACGCGGGCCGGAGCCCGCCTGGACCGGGAAGCATCGTCGTTCGGGCTCCGCAAGGACTGAAGGCAAAAACGGGCTGAAGTTTGCCATACCCGGTGCCAGGCCGCCGCTCATGTCGCTGCGGGCGATTCGTCTTACGCCGGCAGGTGTTGATTCCTATGAAGCCGCCTTCCGAATTCTGAGCCCCATTCCGCCCCTACTGCGGCCGGTGCTCGGCTGCCAATTCTTGCGCCCTGGACACGGCAAGCCCGGCCGAGGCCTGGAAGGCCAAGTACGTTTTATTTGTCACGTAAAAAAGAAAGATCAACAGTCGGACCAAAATCAGTCTATATTTTTCCCTACTCACCACTTAGCCAGGGGCCAGCCATGAAGCTCTCCACCAACGTCCGCCCCATCAGTTACCTGAAGAGCCATGCGGCCGAGGTCGTCAAAGACATCACCGAAACCGGCGAACCCATGCTCATCACCCAGAATGGGGAGGCCCGCCTCATCGTCATGGACGTCAGCACCTACGAGCAGCAGGAACAGACCTTGGCCTTATTGAAGATTCTCGCCATGGGCAACCGAGACATCGAGCAAGGCCGCGTCAGGGATTCCGGTGTGGTGTTTGCCGAACTCGATGCGATGGACGAGGAAAGCAACACGTGAAGGCCGTATTCCTGGCGGAAGCCGAAACCGACATCAAAGAACTGAGGCTTTACATCATCAAGCGATTCGGCACGACGACATGGCGCGAGACATTGCAAGCCATCAAGACCGCTGTCCGCGACACAGCCGCTTTTCCCCGACGCGGCCACATCCCGGATGAACTGGCCGAGCTAGGCTTGACGCAATACCGTCAGGTATTGGCAGGCATGAACCGCATCATCTACGAAGAGCGAGGCGACGTCCTCCATATCCATATCGTCTGCGATACCCGCAAGGATTTGCGATCCCTGCTTGCACGCCGGATGCTGCGCGGCTAGGACCGGTACGCTCATGGGCGCATGTCGGGGGTCACCCCGTTGCATTCGCCCGCCGCCAGGTATATGCTCGCGCCGTCGCATGCAGGCCAAGCGGAAGAGACCAGCGCTGCTGGCGCCGACGGAGCAACCACCCCGGAAACTCTCAGGCACCCAGGACCGCCCAGGCCCGACAATCTGGAGAGTGGCGCCCGGCAAGGCGCCCACCGAAGGGGAAGCGGACGCCGTCCGCCCAAGCTCTCAGGTAACCGGACAGATGGGGTTCCGCCGCCGCATGGCAGCGGATCACATCGCCTGCCTGGAGCGCATCCTCATGCCCCGCATCGCCATCGTCGGCGCCGGCATCACCGGCGTCACCTCCGCCTACGCCCTTTGCCGCGCCGGCTACGACGTCACCGTCGTCGACCGCCAGCCCTACCCCGCCATGGAAACCTCCTACGCCAACGGCGGGCAACTCTCGGCCAGCAACGCCGAGGTCTGGAACAGCGCCGCCACCCTGGCCAAGGGCCTGCGCTGGATGTTCCGGCGCGACGCGCCGCTGCTGGTCAACCCGGCGCCGAGCTGGCACAAGTATTCCTGGCTGGCGCGCTTCGCGGCCGCCGTGCCCGGCTACCGGCGCAACACCGTGGAAACCGTCCGCCTGGCCATCGCCGCGCGCGAGCACCTGTTCCGCATGGCCGAGGAAGAAGGCATCGATTTCGACCTGGAACGTCGCGGCATCCTGCACATCTACGGCGACGCGGCATCCTTCGCGGCGGCGCGGCGCGTCAACGCCCTGCTGCGCGAAGGCGGCCTGGACCGGCGCGAAGTCGGCGCCGAGGAAATCCGCTCGCTGGAGCCGGCCATGCGCCAGCCGGTGCACGCCGGCTTCTACACGCCGTCGGACTCCACCGGCGACATCCACAAGTTCACCCGCGGGCTGGCCGAGGCCTGCCGGCGCCGCGGCGTGGCTTTCGTGCAGGACGCCGAGGTCGAGCGCATCCAGCCGCACGGCGGCGGCTACCGCCTGGCCCTGCGCCGGCCGCAGGGCGCGGACGGGCTGGATGCGCAGGCTGTCGTCGTCTGCGCCGGCAGCTACAGCCGCGGGCTCGCCGCCCAGCTCGGCGACGACGTGCCGACCTATCCGGTCAAGGGCTATTCCATCACCGTGCAGCTGCACGACGAGGCTTCGGTCGCGGCCGCGCCCTGGGTCAGCCTGCTGGACGACGCCGCCAAGATCGTCACCAGCCGCCTGGGGCGCGACCGCTTCCGCGTGGCCGGCACGGCCGAGTTCAACGGCTACAACCGCGATATCCGCGCCGACCGCATCGCCCCGCTGGTGGCGTGGACGCGCCGCTGGTTCCCGGAAGTGGCCACCGACCGCGTGGTGCCGTGGAGCGGCCTGCGGCCCATGCTGCCCGACATGATGCCGACCGTGCGCCCGGGCCGGCGGCCGGGGGTGTTCTACAACACCGGCCACGGCCACCTGGGCTGGACGCTGTCGGCGGCCACCGCCGGCATGCTGGCCGAGTGCGTGGGCGCGGCGCTGCCGGCCTAGGGCCTGTTGACGGGCTGACGGGCCCTAGGCGGCGGGCAGTCCGCCGTCCCCCGGCGCGGCGGCGGCATCGTCCGCGGCCGCGCCGGGCAGCGGGCCGGCCTGCGCGGCGGACGGTTCGCCGGGCAGCAGGAAAGCCAGCGCCTCGGCACAGGGCCGCTCGACCTTCAGGTCGAGCAAATCGTCGGCGCGCGTGCGGCCCAGGTTGACCGCGGCCAGCGGCAGGCCCGCGGCGGCCGCGGCGCGCGCGTAGCGGTAGCCCGAGTGGACCATCAGCGACGAGCCCACCACCAGCATGGCGTCGGCGCGCGCCAGCCCGTCCAGCGCGCGCTGCACGCGCTCGCGCGGCACGCTTTCGCCGAAGAAGACCACGTCGGGCTTGACGATGCCGCCGCAGCGCAGACAGGGCGGCACGCGGAAGGCGGAGAAGTCCCGGCCCTCCAGGTCGGCGTCGCCGTCGGGCGCGGCCTGCGCCTGCAATGACGCCCATTCGGGGTTCAGGTCTTCCAGGCGCCGCTGCAGGTCGATGCGCGGCTCGCGCCGGCCGCAGGCGGTGCACGCCACCTCGTCGAGCCGGCCGTGCAGATCGAGCACGGCACGGCTGCCGGCGGCCTGGTGCAGGCCGTCCACGTTCTGCGTGACCAGCAGCTCGACGCGGCCGGCGCGCTCCAGCCCGGCCAGCGCGGCGTGGGCGGCGTTGGGCCGCACGCCGGAGAACAGCCGCCAGCCCACCAGGCTGCGCGCCCAGTAGCGCGCGCGCATCGCC
>Ga0182738_1006503_pt1 | contig 12101 bp, 12 predicted proteins | sample eDN5th30CBELigMG_FD_128876 | JGI IMG/M metagenome (GOLD analysis project Ga0182738, IMG submission 128876) | Enriched Miracle-Growth compost microbial communities from Emeryville, California, USA - eDNA 5th pass 30_C BE-Lig MG (version 2)... ...
AGCTTTCGCCTGGCGCCGAGATACCCATGAGGACGGGTCCCAAGGTGGCCGTCAGGCCGGCAACGACGGCTCGACGGCCCGGTGGACGAGGGAACGCATCCATGGCGGCCCTCGCCACGTGTGGTTAGTTCTGCCGACGCAGGGCCGAGCGCCGCTCGACGATCCGCCAGATGATCGGCATGGCGGCCGCACCGAGAGCCGTCTTCAGGACGCTCGATGCCAGGAACGGCATGAAGCCGACCTGGATCGCCTTCGTGGTGCCGAGCAGTGCCGCGAGCCACGCCACGCCCGCCAGTGAGATGATCGCGTGGCCTGCGAGCATCGCCAACGCACAAAGAACGAGCGAGCGATCGAAGCCGCGCTCGGCCAGGAAACCGACCACCCAGGCCGAGATCAGGAAGCCGAGCAGAAAGCCGCCCGTCGGACCCATCATGTAGGCCAGCCCGATGCCGCGCTCGGGTGTGCCGGCGAATACGGGGAGACCCGCGGCGCCGGCAAGCAGATAGGCCAGGACCGTACCCGCCGCCATGCGCGCGCCGTACGCCATGCCGAGCATCAGCACGACGAGCGTCTGCATTGTCATCGGCACGGGCCAGAACGGCACCTTGATCTTGGCGGAAAGCGTCAGCAGGCAAACGCCGAACAGCACCGCACCCGCCGTCGTGGCGAGCTTGGCGGCGGCACTTTCCGGCTTGGCGAGGTCGAGCAGAGTGCGCGGAGAATTGGTGGTCAGCATGTCGCTCTTCTCATGATCATTGCACAGCGGTGGCGGGCATTCCCGCTCACAGGAGGGAGCCTAGCAGCTCCCGGACGCAGGTGCGAGATGCGTCTCGGGGGCTGTCGGGCGACGTTCATCGAGGAAATGCGGCGTCACTTATCCGCCGCGACCTTCATCGACACGATCTTGTCCGGGTTCTGGACGGGCTCGCCGCGCTTGATCTTGTCGACGTTCTCCATGCCGTCGATCACCTTGCCCCAGACCGTGTACTGGCGGTCGAGGAAGCGGGCGTCGTCGAAGCAGATGAAGAACTGGCTGTTGGCCGAGTCCGGCATGGAGGAGCGCGCCATGGAGCACACGCCGCGCACGTGCGGCTCGCTGTTGAACTCGGCCTTGAGGTTGGGATGGCTCGAGCCGCCCGTACCGGTGCCGTGAGGGCAGCCGACCTGTGCCATGAAGCCATCGATCACGCGATGGAACACGATGCCGTCGTAGAAGCCCTCGCGGGCAAGCAGCTTGATGCGCTCGACGTGTCCCGGCGCGAGATCGGGCCGCAGCGCGATCACGACCGGTCCTTTCGTGGTCTCCATGACGATGGTGTTCTCGGGATCCTTGATGTCGGCCATTGGAGAAATCCTTTCGCTTGGGGAGGGAATTGGCAGTTGGCAGTGTTTGGATGCTGCTGCCTGGGCCTTCACGATCTCATTGGAACGCGATTGGCCGGTTTGGTCTCTGCCCTTGGCTTCGCGGGCTTTATGCCCGGGATCCGTCCCTTCGCCCACTCCGATGTTCGAATGGACCTGGGCGGCGAGCGCCAGGACGGCGCTCGAGGGGCTGAGCTGACGGTCGCGATTCTAGTGTCCCGATTCCGAAGTTCGTCATAGCTTGAGGCAGGCTCTGAACGAACTTCGGAATCGAAGAGGACACTAGCAAGTCAATGTTTCCAGTGTGGTTTTCGGATTTGAAGTTCGCTTCTGAATTGCGGCAAATGATGTAGCGAACTTCAAATCCACCACACTAGCAGGCTCGGATCAATCCAACTACTCGTTCCGGCTTTCCCGCTCGGGCGCCTGCAGCGTGACGCCGCCGTCGACCACGAGCACTTGGCCCGTGATATAGCGCGCATTGTCGGACAGCAGGAAGCGCACAGCGTGGCCGATGTCCCAGCCGCTGCCTTCCAGGCCGAGCGTGGACGCCTTGCGGCGAGCCTCGCGCGCCTCCGCGCTCATGCCGTTGCCGCGATGGTAGACCATCGGCGTATAGACCGGGCCGGGCGCCACGCAGTTGACGCGGATGCCCTCCTTGCCGTGATCCACCGCCATGGCCTGGGTGAGGCCGATCACGGCGGCTTTCGTCGTCGTGTAGATGGTGAGCCCGCGCGGGCGCAGCGCCGAGATCGACGAGATATTGACGATCGCACCCTTGCCCGCCGTCTTCTTCATGGCCGGAATGGCGTGCTTCGAGGTGAGAAACATAACCTCGACGTTCACCTGCATCATCCGCTGCCACGTCTCCTGCGGCTCATCGACGACGGAGCCCTTGGACGAGATGCCGATGTTGTTATCGAGAAAGTCGAGACGGCCCCAGCGGTCGACTGCGGCTTCGACCATGCGTTTGCATTCGGCGGGCTCCGTCAGATCGCCGCTGTGGGCTTCGGCTGTGCCGCCGGCTTCGCGGATCATCTCGACGGTGCGCTCGGCCAGTTTCAGATCGTAGTCGACCACCAGCACCTTGGCGCCCGCGTTGGCGAGCAGGATCGCGGCCGCACGCCCGTTGCCGATTCCGTTCGGATCGGCGGCACCGCCGCCGGCCACGATCCCCACCTTGTCGCGGAAGCCGGGATCGTCGGGAATTTGTAGCGTCATGGGTATTCTCTCACGTCTCGTTCAGTTCGAGCCACTCAGCCTCGAATGAAAATGGATTAGGAAAATTCACGCCTTGCTCAGTCCCGAGAAGACGCGGAAGCATCTGCATCGATTCTACCTCTCTTTGGGGACTGAACATCCAGCACCCGTCCCTAAGACCAGCGGTCAGTGCACTCGGACGGGTGAGGCGTCGCTGGTGACCGGTTTGATGGTCCGCGGCAGAAGGCTGATCGAAGGTGCATCCCACGTGCCGCGCAGAAGCAGAATATCTTGTGCCGTGATCGGCGCCTCGCCGGCGTTGGATGGGCCTGAGGCGATGCTCACGTCCATCAGTCGCGCCGGTACGTCGAGACGGCCCGAGCCTACAAGCAGCGACGTTCCGCTGCGCGCCTGCATCGACTCGATGGTCAAGGCGCCGTTGAGCAAGCGAAACCGTGCCGTCAGCGAGTCGACCTGCGTGCTTCCCTTGCCTGCCGCTGCCCAGCTCACCGTCGGTGCATTTCGCGCGGCGTGCATGAGAGCATGGATATCGACGCCGACGCGCCCGGGCTCTGCGAGATCGAAGCTGCCGCGTCCCGTGAGGCTCGCCAGACCTTCGCCTCCGGTCTGCCCGCCGAGCGTCCCCTCGAAGGCGAGGTTCGAGCGTCCGAGCAGCGCATTCCGACGCAGCGATGTCGCCAGCACGCGACCGGCATCGACGCCTTTGAGCTTCGCCTTGAACACCGCCTGCGGCATCGGCTGACCGAGGTCGACCGCGATCTGGCCTCCGGCGATGCCGCCCTCGATTTCGAGCTCCGCGATGTCCGCCTGCAGCCGTCCCTTGTTGAGGGCAATCGAGACCGCGGCGCGGCCCATCTCGAACGCAGGCCCATAGACCTTGGTGGCTGACAGTCTCAGGTCGGCATCGAGCACCGTAAGGATGTGCGGCTCTTTGCTGTCCGTATCGCGCGCCGCCGCAAACGATGGCCAGCTGCGGCCAAGATCGAGCTCTTGAAAACCGAGCGTGCCGTCGAGCGAGAGGCGCTCCCCCGCGTGCTTGATCGTCAGCGCGCCGGTGGCGTGGTTGCCGTTGACGGAGATGTTGGCTTTGGCAAAGGCCATGCGGGCCGTGTTCCAATCGACCGGGCCGGAAATGGCGATGGAGCGGAACTGGTCTCCGACCCCGCGTCCCAGGCCGGTCCAATGCGCGAAACGCTTCAGGTTCGGCAATTGCAGTTCCGCCTCCCCTACGAACTGCGGCTCCGCCGAGCCCTTGTACTGACCGTCCAGGGTCAATTCGAGCACCGGGCTGCGGAGTGTGAAGCGTAGCGGGAACTGCGGCGCATCCTTGTCCGAGGCAGCTTCGCTCCAGATGGCATCCACCGCAATTGGCTGGTCATCCAGCCGGCCCGTGGCAACCAGCTTATAGCTGCCTTTTCGGCTCGATGTGATGGTGGCGTTGACATCCGCAAGGCGCGCGATCCCGCCGTTCGGCCCGCGCACGGTAACGAGGGCTCGCGTGAGGCGCAGCGTATCCGAAGCGAAACCCGCGATGCGGGGCACGGCGGCCGGAGTTGTGTCGGAGACGGCGTGCTGGCTGTCGACGCGTCGTTTCGAGAGGTCGAGCACTATCGACGCCTCGTCGATCACGACGCCCGACAGGCCCTTCTCGCCCGTTGCCGCAAGCAACGATCCGCTATCGATGGTCAGGGGCAGGCGGTCGCTCAGCCGGATCGGCGTCGATATGTCGATCGCCTCGCCGAGCGGCATCATGATCGCATTGTTGACGAGTTGATCGGGCGAACCGAGAAGCTTGATGACGACAGGCAACCCGCCGACGACAATCACGACCCCAACCGCCGCCGTTAGCCGCGAGACGAGAGACCAACCTTTTTGTGTCCCCGTCATTTCGTGCTTGTCCCAGTCAGCGTCCCGCCGCGAACGTGCACGGCAGCAGGACTGTCGGTTATCCCCACGTGGCGCTCTCCCCAGGCTTCCACGACACAGACACCTCAGCGTTGTCCGAAGGTCGTCTTAGCGCACCCCGGCAAACTTGGGCAACATGAGTATCGATTGTGGCCAACCCAGGACGAAATCGGGGTCGGGAGATTGCCTGCCCCGCTCGTTCCCCAGGCGATTCGCCGACGGATGAGGCATGCCGAGCGGACGACGACGACGGCGGGGCGCAACGCGCTCATTGCTATGCCTGAGACACTTGCCGTGACATTGAGGTGGTGCTTAATGGGTTCCAGGCTTGCCCGGAACCCACTCAGCGGGTGCACAACCCGGATGAGCCACTGTTTTCGGTCGAGTCGGACGACATTGGGAGAGGCGCGGTGAACAAGGTCTTTGGCAGCGCAGCGGAAGCGCTTGCAGGCATCGTCAAGGACGGCCAGACGATTGCGGTTGGCGGCTTCGGTCTTTGCGGTATTCCCGAGGCACTGATTGCCGCATTGCGCGACAGTGGCGCCAAGAACCTGACGGCCATCTCGAACAATGCAGGCGTCGATGATTTCGGCCTGGGTGTTCTGCTGCAAACGCGCCAGATCAAGAAGATGATCTCGTCGTACGTCGGCGAGAACAAGGAGTTCGAGCGTCAGTTTCTTTCCGGCGAGCTCGAGCTCGAATTCACGCCCCAGGGCACGCTCGCCGAAAAGCTGCGCGCCGGAGGATCGGGAATCCCTGCATTCTATACGCGAACCGGCTACGGCACACTCGTTGCCGAGGGCAAGCCGACGGCCGAGTTCGATGGCCAGATGTATGTGATGGAACGCTCGTTGCGTGCCGATCTCGCGCTTGTGAAGGCATGGAAGGCGGATAAGGCCGGTAATCTCATCTATCGGATGACCGCTCGGAACTTCAATCCGGTATGCGCGATGGCTGGCAAGGTAACGGTCGCCGAGGTGGAGGAGATCGTCGAGACCGGCGCGCTCGATCCCGACCTGATCCACACGCCGGGCATCTTCGTGCAGCGCCTTGTGCTCAACCGGACGCCCGAGAAGAGAATCGAGCAGCGCACCCTTCGCAAGGGCTGATCCGGCAACGCGATCACCACAGCCCTCCAACGCACCTGACTGGAGATATTCCCATGGCCTGGACCCGAGAGCAGATGGCGGAGCGTGCCGCGAAGGAGCTCGAGGACGGTTTCTACGTCAACCTCGGCATCGGCCTGCCGACCCTCGTCGCCAATTACATTCCGCCCGGCATCGACGTGATGCTGCAATCGGAGAACGGGTTGCTCGGCATCGGCCCCTTTCCGACCGAGAACGAAGTCGATGCGGATCTGATCAACGCAGGCAAGCAGACAGTCACCACGCTGCCAGGATCGTCCTTCTTTTCGTCCGCCGATTCGTTCGCGATGATTCGCGGCGGCCATATCAACCTCGCCATTCTCGGGGCCATGCAGGTTTCCGAGAGCGGAGATCTCGCCAACTGGATGATCCCGGGCAAGATGGTGAAGGGCATGGGTGGCGCCATGGACCTCGTGGCGGGCGTCGAGCGCGTTGTCGTGGTGATGGAGCACGTCGCCAAAAAGAAGGACGGGACAACCGATCTCAAGATCCTTCCCAAGTGCACTCTGCCGCTGACCGGCGTGGGCGTGGTCAACCGGATCATCACTGACATGGCCGTGATCGATGTCACCAAGGATGGCCTGAAAGTGGTCGAGCTGGCGCCCGGAGTGACCAAGGACGAGTTGGAGAAAGCCACCGGAGCGAAGCTCCACTGAATGAGCTTTATGAGCTTTCTCCCGAACGGAGGCGTTTAACGGCAGCGAAGGTCATGTCCCCGCTTCCGATTGGCGTTACCGCGCTCTCCTGACGGAAGTTGTGCGGCGGTGCCCCACCAATCCTTACGATCCCTGAAGAGTCCAAGCACCTCCCTGGCGGCTTGGACTTTCTCGAAAATTCCATTCTGCTTCTCGCCGTTCATCCCGCGGAGCCGTCCCATGCCCAAAGTTCGCGAGATCGCCCGTGGTCTGCGTTTTCTGGAAGGATCGGGCGCACTTTGCGGGACGAGCATCTGCTTCGGCCGTGTCTGTCCGCTCAACGGTCTCAACGTCTGATGCCTATTCTCTCGATGGGCGTGCATCCGCCAGGACACGCCGTGCCGTGATCCAGATTTCCGGCTCGACGCTCGATTTCACGTCTATCGTTTTCATCGTCGGCGCGACCATGATCGGCGGATTTCTGCGCGGCTTCGTGGGCTTCGGCGGGGCGCTCGCACTCGTGCCGGTGCTGGCGCTGGCCGTCGGTCCGCGGGTTGCGGTTGCCGTCGCCAGCCTGGTCGGTCTTCCCGCTGTCTTTCAACTTCTCCCCGAAGCTTTCCGACATGCCGACCGCCGCCGTGTCGGACCGATAGCGGTCGCTATTCTGGCTGCTGCGCCGATCGGCTCTCTTATCCTGACGCGGCTCGATCAGCGCATCATGACCGGCGCCATAGGACTTGTCATTATGCTGCTGGCGGTGCTGACATGGAAAGCGCCGAGGGGCGAGAGCATACGCAGGCCATGGGTTGGTATCGCAGCGGGCGCCGTGAGCGGCCTTCTCCAAGGCGCAGCGGGCGTCGGAGGACCACCATCGGTGGCCGTGCTCGTGGCCCAGGGCGGAGAGCCGCGCCGGCTTCGGGCCAATGTACTGGCGTCGACGGCGGCAATCTCCATATGCGGTGCGGTCTCCCACTTGAGCTTTGGCCTCTTTACGCACAAGGCGATGATCATCGCGTCGGTGTTGCTGCCTATTTTTCTGGGCTGCACGCTGCTCGGCAGCCATTTCTTTCTTCGCGGCGGATCGCAATATTTCCGGGGTGCGGCTCTCGCCATCCTCATGGGGATCGGCCTATTGGCCGTCGGCGGCTCTCTCGGACCGCTGATCCTCGGCATGCTTTGAAAAGACATGATTGACGGTTAGCTCCGGCTCGTGTGGTGGATTTGAAGTTCGCCACATCATCTGCCTCAAACCCAGAAGCGAACTTCAAATCCGAAAACCACACTAGATTGGGTATTGCGACAATTGCGTGAGGTCATGACATGCTCGCACGTACGGCCCTGCCGGGCGCCGCAGCGACCGTGCTCGCCGCACTGCTGACCGTAAGCGACCCGTCACAGGCTCAGAATGGCGGGCCATCCGATACGCAGGCAGGGCCGGGCACGATCACCGAAGGCGCAAGGGGCGTCACTATCGGTGGTGCACCGGCGGCACGCGTTGGCGACCGGACGAGTGACGGCGCTCCGATTGCCGGGGGATCGAGCAACGTCTTCATCAATGGTCGTCCGGCTGCCACACTTGGCGACACCACGGGTTGTGGCGGCGTCGTGGTCGGGGGTGCGACCGGCGTCTTCATCAACGGCAAGCCGGTGGCCCGTGCGGGTGACATGACGACCGGCTGCGCCGGCAGCAAGTAGAGGGCGGCAGGACCGGGGAAGCCTCTCATGCGGACGACGATGAAGACCGTTGGTGCCGCAGCTCTTGTGGCGATCGTCGGACTCCTGGCGGCAATATCGGCGGCCGACGCACAGACCGGGGCCGACGGACGCCTCCCTTCGCCGGCACTCAAACAGCAACAAGAGGCGGCGGCAGAGCTGTGGCGCCGCCGCGACTTTGCTGGCGCCATCGCCGCCTATCAACGGCTGCTTGCCGCGACGCGCACCGCGCTTGGCTCGGAGCATGAGCAGGTGGCGATCCAGGCGTATAGTCTCGGGCTCGTCGCCGAGCAGGCGCACCGCCTGGATCTGGCCGAGCAGGCGTTCCGCGAAAACATCGCCGTCGGTGAGAAGGTCTATGGCAAGGAGACCGTGTTCATCACGCAGGGCCAGGAGAAGCTCGCCGAGGTTTTGATCGCGGCCGGCAAGTCGAACGAGACTGAGACCATCCTGCAAAAGGCGCTGGCGATCCGTTCTGGCACCTTGGGGCCCGATCATTCCTTCAATGCCAGCGTCCATGCCGGTCTCGGCGCCGCAAGACTGGCGCGCGGCGATGCGCCGGGCGCGCTCGAATCCTATCGTGTCGCCGTCCGGTTGCTGACCGGAAAGCGCGAGACGCAGACGCTGGCGGCTCACGTGATGGACAACGAGATACGCCGGCAACTCGCCGCATTCTCGGGGCTTGTCGAGTCGGCCTGGCAGGTCGCGCGCCGCGGTGGAAACGTCGATACTCTCACTGACGAGACTTACGCCACCAGCCAGCGGGCATGGACCACGACGGCGGCCTCTGCGCTCGCCCGCATGTCGGCCCGATTGGCGGCCGGGGATACCGATCTCGGCCGGCGTATCCGGCGCCAGCAGGATGCAACCGAGCGCGTTCTGGCGTTGCATCAGGAGGACATGCGCGAGTTGGAGCGCTGGAGCAAGGTGCAGCGCGCCGACGCGGCCTACTCGTCGCTCCTCGAGCGCTTTCGGGCCGCCAGCATCGAGCAGAGCCGTGACAATCGGCCGGCTCTCGAGCGCCAGACCGAACTGGTCGCCCAACTGCAGGCCCATCTCGCGCGCTGTCCGCCGGGACGGAAAAATCAGGGCTGCGAGAACGCCGACAAGGAGCGAAATGCCATCACGAAGGAGATCGGCGCGCTGTCCCAGAAGACCTCACGTCACGCCGGATCGCTGATGGCGATCCACCGCGAGATGGAGGCTGCGGAAGCGCGATTGCCGGGGCATCGAGAATTCAAGGCCGCTCGGGAGAAGCGGATCGACGAGCAGGTCCGCCTCGATCGCGCGGCGATGGCGGAGCGGAGTGCCATCCTCAAGTCGTTCCCGGACTATGTGGCGCTGACCGAGCCGCAGCCCTTGACGATTTCGGCGACGCAGGCCCTGCTCCGCCCGAACGAGGCGCTCGTGACGCTGCTCGTGGGCCGCGAGCAAAGCTACGTTTGGGCCGTTTCACGCGACCGCGCTGTCTGGGCGCGCATCGCCGGTGGCAACGAGGTGCTGGCGGGGTATGTCACGGCGCTGCGGAATGGGCTCGATCCGCTGGCGTCCGAGACTGCCGCGCCGTTCGATGTCGCCCGCGCTCACGAGCTTTACCGTTTGCTCCTCGGGCCGGTCGAAGCCGTCATTCGCGACAAGCCGAACCTCATTCTTGTGCCGACCGGTCCGTTGACCAGTCTGCCGTTCCAGGTCCTGGTCACGGCACCTCCGGAGGCCGGTGCAACGGGACCTGCCGCGTCTCGAAACGCGGCTTGGCTCATTCGTCGCCATGCTCTGAGCGTGCTTCCGTCCGTCCCGTCTCTGGCGGCGCTGCGACGGAACGGCGCCAGCCTGGAGGCTGCCGAGCCATTTCTCGGCATCGGCGATCCGGTGCTCCGCGGTCCATCGCTTCTGCCCGGTCAGGTGCGTGGCTCTGGGTTGGAACCGGCAGCGATCTATCGCGGCGGCAAAGCGGATCTTCGGGCTCTGCGTCAACTCATGCCTCTGCCCGAGACCGCGGCTGAGCTCAGAGCCATCGCAGCGGCATTGCATGCACCTGACGAGGCGCTGCTGCTCGAGCACGACGCAACCGAAACGAGGGTGAGACGCGAGCCGCTCGATCGCTACCGCATCATTCACTTCGCGACGCATGGCCTCGTCGCGGGAGATCTATCCGGCCTTGCCGAGCCGGCGCTCGTCCTCACGCCTCCTATCCGCGCATCGGACACGGACGATGGCTTGCTCACCGCCTCGGAGGTGGCAACGCTCAAGCTCCGCGCCGACTGGGTCGTGCTCTCGGCCTGCAATACGGCCGCGGGTTCGCAGGTTGGCGCCGAGGCCCTTTCCGGTTTGGCGCGCGCGTTCTTCTTCGCCGGCGCGAAAGCACTTCTGGTCTCGCATTGGGCCGTCAATTCCGATGCGACCGTGGCTCTTACGACGGGCACGTTCAGCGCGCTCGCACAGAACCCGACGTTGGGGCGGGCCGAGGCCTTCCGACGGACCATGCTCGCGATGATCGACGCGGGCCTCGCCCCGGCCTTATGGGCGCCATTCGTGATCGTCGGGGAAGGAGCCGCTCGCAATTGAATGACGCTTCCTCTGAGCGCCCAGCGCGTTGCTGAGATCGCGGCGCGCGAGATCATACTCATATCCCCCCCATATCGGAGTTGATTCAGGTCGATTTAACGGTAGGCTGCAGCGCTTCTTTCTCTTTCGTGCGGAAAAATGGGTCAAGATTTGCTCTCTCTGCTGTCGGGCTCCCTCGTCGGCATGGTGCTCGGTTTGATCGGCGGAGGCGGCTCCATCCTTGCCGTGCCGCTGCTCGTCTATGTCGTCGGCGTGCCGTCACCGCATGTCGCCATCGGCACCAGCGCCATTGCCGTCGCGCTCAGCGCGCTCTCCAGCCTTCTCGGCCATGCACGTCTCGGCAATGTGCGGTGGGGTTGCGCAATCGTGTTCACGCTCGCCGGTGTGCTGGGCGCCGCGCTGGGCTCGACGCTCGGAAAGGCATTCGACGGCGGGCGATTGCTACTGCTGTTCGGCCTGCTGATGCTCTGCGTTTCCGCGATGATGCTCCGGCGGCCGGCTGTGGCCGAAACACAGTTCGTGCCGTTGACGCGGGATTCGGCGGTGAAGCTCGCTCCTCGTCTCGTCGGCTTTGGCCTGTTGACTGGAACGTTGGCCGGCTTCTTTGGCATTGGCGGCGGTTTTCTGGTTGTGCCCGGCCTCATCGCGGCGACCGATATGCCCCTCATTGCCGCGATCGGCTCGAGCCTCGTTTCGGTAACTGCTTTCGGCATCACGACAGCCGCCAACTACGCCCTCTCGGACCTGATCGATTGGCGGCTCGTCGCCCTTTTTGTAGCCGGCGGCATCGCGGGAAGTTTCCTGGGCGGAAGGCTCGCTCACCGCCTGTCCGCCAGCAGAACGATACTGACGCGCGTATTCGCCGGTATCGTTGCCAGTGCCGGCCTCTATATCGTTTGGCGTAGCCTCGCGGGTTAGGACGAGGCCCCGTCCAGGTTAGAGCGTGTTCATTTCGAATAGACCCGGCGACTTCCGATCGATGGGAGTATCTGCTTGACTACCTCCCCTCCCCTTGATGGGGAGGGGCCGGGGGTGGGGTGATTGTCGCGCTCCATCGCCAGCGTATCGTCCGGAGCGGTTGACTTCAGAACCCCTTGCTTTGGTGCCGCGAACAAACCTGCCCCCCACCCCTAACCCCTCCCCGCGAGGGGGAGGGGAACAGGCCGCGGCTATGATCCGGCAGCATCTCTTGAACTGCCCAACGCCGCCCATGCGTCCATGTAAAATGAACACGATCTAGGCCGGCAAGGTCGTGCGAGGCGACGCCTCGCTCGGCGGCTGCGTATCGTGCGGTGCTCCCGTCCGTTTGAGCGGACGGTTGCCAGAAAGAGCCCGCAGCATCACGTAGAACAGCGGCGTCAGGAAAATGCCGAAGATCGTGACGCCGATCATGCCGTAAAAGACGGCAATGCCCATCGCCTGCCGCATCTCGGCACCGGCACCGGTCGACAGCACCAGCGGCACCACGCCCATGATGAACGCGATCGAGGTCATCAGGATCGGGCGCAACCGCAGCCTGGCCGCTTCCAGCACCGCCTCGTGGCGGGACATGCCA
>Ga0182738_1006504_pt1 | contig 12100 bp, 11 predicted proteins | sample eDN5th30CBELigMG_FD_128876 | JGI IMG/M metagenome (GOLD analysis project Ga0182738, IMG submission 128876) | Enriched Miracle-Growth compost microbial communities from Emeryville, California, USA - eDNA 5th pass 30_C BE-Lig MG (version 2)... ...
GGGCCCATTTGTGGGGTAATCCCGGACGGCAGTTGGTCCTGGATCAGCGATAGTTTTTCTGAGACGAGCTGCCTGGCCTTCAAAAGATCCTGGCCCCAGTCGAACTCCACGTAGACAACCGACAGTCCGATACCAGATGTAGATCTGACGCGCTCGACACCGGCGGCTCCGTTAAGGACTGTTTCGATGGGGAAAGTTACCAGCGTCTCGACTTCTTCTGGAGCGAGACCCGGAGACTCTGTCATAACGGTGACAGTTGGCCGGTTCAGATCCGGAAGAACGTCAACAGGGAGTTTCGAAGTTTCGTAGCTGCCATACAGCATCAGAATCAAGGCGCCGACGATCACAAACAGCCGGTTCTGTATCGAAAAATGAATGACGCGCTTTAGCACGCTAATTGCCCCCGCTGACAACAGGAGACATCCTGATTTGATAAAGGCCGGAAATCGCAATCCTATCCCCATCAGTTAGCCCGGCTGCGACAATCCCCCGGTCTTCAGAATAACGGCTTACGACAATTGGCACTGCTAAGAAGGTTTCGGGCCCAAGTTTCTTGTAAACCTGCTTGATCCCATCCTGGGAGAAAATAGCGGATTTCGGTATCGTGATAGATTGGCTGCTTGCGCCGGATTGGATGGCCACGTTTACGAACATTCCCCCGCGCAACAGATGGTTACGATTAGGAACATTAAACAATGCGCGCAGAGTTCGTTGCGACGGGTCAATTTGCTGGCCCAGGCTGTGCAGCATACCGTGAAAGACGCGCCCGGGATAAGCTTCGAGTGTTATAGTGGCCGTACTCGCCTCAGAAACTGACGCAATGTCTGATTCGAAAATATCCGCCTGCACGAAGACTTCATCCAGGTTGACGATCTCGTACAGCACTTTATCTGGCGAGACGTATTCGCCCTGGGTGACGTGCGATTCCACAATTACACCCGAAATAGGCGAGACGATGGGAATGTCTCGCGACTCATCACCGCCAACCGTTAGGGATTGCGTGAGTGTAGCCAGCCGGTTCCTCAGGCCGGATACCTTTTGGGCAGCAATGTTTCTGGCTGCGATTGCCTCTTCCACCTCTTTGGCTGACACGACATTGCGAAGCTTGTCAGCGCGTTCGGCGTTTTTAGCCGCGAGCGCCAGTTCCTGGTTCGCCTGGTTTAGCTCTGCTTCTACCTGGGATCTGTCCGCACTGATTGTGACTTTGTCACTGGCGGGAATTAGCTGCTCTAAAATGACAAGCGTCTGACCCTTTTTGACTTCATCCCCAGCGATAGGAATATGGCCGTTGTTTTCCGGCGGCGGCTTAAGCTTGCCCTCGGCAGGTGGCGTCACATCAGCCTGGAGATCAGGGCGGATGGCTATTTGTCCCAAGGCATCAAAACTTTGCGGCAGCATCTGTTCCACGGCCTGGGTAGTACGAATATCGGTTTGAAATTGTGTCTGGATCGAAACAAAATGAACTGACCCGGAGCTAAGCGTAGCCGACTGTGCAAGGTTGGCTCCGGAGTGATCGTCACCGGCGTGAGCCCACAGATTACCGCCTATGAGAACCAGGCCTGACGAGATCAGAATCAAAGGTAGAACAGATTTTTCGGATTTAGACCTGGACTGGGATGAAGACTTGTCCCGTACGAGACGCATAATCCAGATGGCCACAGCCAGGATATTGGCCAATAGCATAATGCCAAAGGCAGCGATCAAGGCATAGATGATATAAATCGGCAGCCCAAAAGGCGCAGATGACGTCGCAAGTTCAGGTGGATTCTCTGAGTCAGCGCGATGCTCCACTATGACGTTATCAAACGTCAGGAAATCACTTCCCTGGTCAGACGTAATCTCAACGCTTATCGTGTGAGTCGTCTCTGGGTTTAGGCCGGTTATGCTGTACGTTCCGGAAGTAGACCCGGCGGTTACCTGCAGCTCTTTAGGCTCTGGTGTAAGTATTTCGGCTACGACCTGTGCTGCCGTAACAGGATTGGATTCCATCTTTGTTGTTAAATAGAGGAGGGGCGTGGCTTCTGGCTTATTCTTTTCCGGAAAAACCAGAACGGCATCGAAGGTCTCCGAAGTGGAGTAAAATCTCGGCGCCACGTCGCCGGTCACCTGCACCGCAGCTTCTGGGATGGCGTCGTGCCCAGCATGCCCGTGTGCCATTGGTAATTCTAAACCAGCCAGTGCGGCGGTGACGATCGTCCAGCGGATGAGGTTTTTAAGCGCGTAAATTTTCAATTTTCCATTCCTGACTTCAGCACTATGTGGAAAAGAATTGGGGTCGAGAGCCCGATTACCAGGCGAGGCAAAAACAGCCCTCGCCTGGCAAGGTGGAAGCAGAAATGCTGCTTCGGGGCTACCTTAAGGAGCGGTCGCCTGCGAGGGGGGCTGCCAGCTGGTTGATGCGGTAATTCCCAGTGTTGCCTGGACTGCCTCCGATTCCTCTTTCAGTTTGGCGGCAAATTGCCGGGCTTCTGCAGCTTTGCCGGCGTCCCCATATTTGTCGATTTGGGCAGCGATCCCTTTGATCCTGGCCAGGTGCTCCTTCAGCGCCTTGCTTTTTTCTGCGGGAAGAGTGGTGGCCAGGTCATCGATCTTGAGAGCGGCGTCTCGGGCAGCAAACGCATAGGCATGAAGCTGATGAAGCTGATCCTTTGCGATGTGCTCGTCCACGCCGCGCTGGAAGTAAGCCATTGCGTTTACAGCGTCGCCGGGGGTTTTGAGCACGGGGACCGGAACTGTCGTCCCATGGTCAGGCTCGGCCGCATAGGCTGCCGAAGCTAAACCCAGTGCGATTGCCAGACCGACAGTTTGTAGCATTCTTAAGTTCATTGTCCCTTCTCCTTATGTTTTGGATGGCTGCTGCTCTGTTAAACTCTACGGGCGCTTTGAATCGGCCAGGGCGACCTTCACGTATTGGTCTGGATTAGCTTCAAATCGGCTTTTGCACCCCGCGCAACAGAGCGTTACTTTATAACCGTTATGAACCATTGGGACGCCTTCACCCATCGAACCAATGGCTTTACTCGACACAGGGCAGTGAGCATTTTTTACGTCACGAACAGAGACTTGTTGCTTCGCTTTACTGTCAGCTTTTTTCGAGGGGCGCTTTGGTTGCGCCGGAGTGGTCAGCTTTTTGCCGGCACGTGCTTTTTGCAGGTAGGCGTCTGGGTTTGCGTTGAACTCTTCCGCGCAGCTCTTGCAGCAAAGCGTAACTACCTGGCCTTTATGAGTGACTTTGACGCCCTCTCCCATGGAGCCGATCGGCTCACCGGAGACGGGACATACCGCATTGTTGACCGGTTGGGGGGCCGATGTCTGTCCAGTGGAAGCCTTGACCTGTTGCGCTCCGGAACCAGGGGCCTGGCTCTGGGCGTAGCCTGCCGGGATTAAAGCTGTTGTCAGAACTCCGGCGAATACCCATGTTGCTAAGCTTTGCTTCTTCATAATACTTTCCTTTCGAAAGTGAGTTGTATCTTGGGTTTTTAACAAGGGGCACCAGCGGGTCTGGTGCCGTTTCGCTGCCGCGCGATTGAGTTACTGGACTTATTTTTGCGCACTTTCCTGGGCCTTTTTGAGAGCGGCCTCAGGGTCTTTCATAAACATGGCCTGACAGCCATTGCAGCAAAGCCCAACCTTTTGGCCACTATACACGATTGCTGCTCCCGCTTCCATTGAGCCAACTGGTTGCCCACTGATTGGGCAGAGAGAGTTGCGCAAAGGGGTTGCCTGGTCTGCGGTTGCCGCGCTGTTTAAACCTAGTATGTTATGGATTTCCGCAACTTCGGCTTTAAAGCGCTTCATCATAGCCTGGGACTGCGCGGCATCTTTTGAATCCCCATATTTATCGAGAAGCCCGGCGTACGATTTTATCTTCTTCAAGCTCATGTCCAACTGGCTCTTTTTAGCCGGGTCGAGCGACGTTGTAGCTGCGGGGAGGGCAAGCATCAGGTCCCTGGCATTAAAGGCGAACTCGTGCACCTTATGCAGCGGGCCAAAGTTCGCGATATTGTCCAGCTTCTCAACAGTCGCATCTACTTCCTTCATGATACCTGCTGCGTCTGAAGGAACCTGGCGGGGGGCGACCTCGACCCCGAAATGGGCAAATACATCTTTCCCATTGATCTGGACCTGCGTGTAAAGCTCGTGATATCCAGGGTGGGCCAAACCGACGTGGAAACTGAGCCGAGGGCCGCCGCGCTCAGCCGGACTGCCTGGTTCTTTGCCCAGTGGGTGAATGTGTGCAACATTCTGACGATCGTCGCTAAACCCGACCATGTGCGCAAACGCCCCCATAAGCGGCTCAAGCTTGTCGAAAGGCTTGCCATCCGGACCTATAACAGTTACCGTCGCACTGGTCGATTTTCCCTGCACAAGATGGGGATCTTCAAACTGTAGCTTAAACGTATAGCCGTCCGCAGTGAACTCTCGTTTATCGTTCTTCCTTACTGGCTCGGCTGCTGCGCCCGGAACTTCGAGCTTTGCCAGTGAGTATTCCTGGATACCCGTCGACTTTGGGTGAAGATCATTGAAGACGAAATATGTTCCACCCTTCTTTGGCGTGAAACTAAACGCGTAGGTTCCGGGCGTCGCACCAGGTTTAGGGTGGATATGGTGGTAATCTCCAAGGCTAGGATCCACGATCAGCAGGTGAATGGGTTGTTCGTGAACGACCTCTAAGTCGGCTAGCGTGACAGGCTTGCCGTCTTTTGTCTTTAGGGTCAGCGTAATATCAGCATTTTTGCCAGCCATAACCGGCTGTGCGGAGGAAACGGAGGGGACCACAGTAGCCTCTCCAGATCCACCGTAGGTTTGCCCATGGCTCGCGTCGGGTGCAGGTACGGTAGCCGAGGCATGATCTTCATGAGATATCGACTGCTGTGACAAGGCGGGCGCAGTGGATAGAATTAAACACGTGGCTATTGAGGAGCCAACAAGAAAGCGGTTCATTTGAGCCTCTTAATTTCATTTTACGATGGGTTAGGGTTAACCGGCGTGCAGCACAGTCGGTTGGACGGGAAATCACCCGCTTAGAAGTGGCCCGATGTCGGTTTGCCGATGAGAAGAGCTAATAGCTCAAGCATAACCGAGTGGAAAATTAGGACCAGAACGGTCAACGGCTACAACCATCCGGACCTGGAGAATTGAGCCAATATGGCGTCTTTACGCCACGCCTGGAGGATATGGTTCTCCCAGGCGCCGGACTCTCATGTCCTTATAGAACGATAAAGAAGGAACAGCGGTGTTGCATCTCGGCTCACAAAACTAAGTGATTTATGCCCTGACTCAGCACCAGCCTCTGACCCCGTAGCAAGCATCCGGGCAGTGGCAACACCAGCAATTTTTCCTGTGTCATTGCGACTGACTGAAGTGGCAGGTGTAGCAGGATTCTCCGGAAACCCATGTCCGCATCCGCAAAGGCACGCGACAGTTGCGTGCGAGCAGGATTCCTCAGAGCTGCAATCACAACCTGCATGGCCGCAATCGACAATACCAAACTGATCTGCTTCAGCAGCATCTATGGCCTGTTGCAAAGCCGCAGTCGGCTGCGCGTGAGAACTGCTGTGGTTCTCACATCCCAGGGCTCCGGCGATTCCAAATATGGCGAACCAAATAATGGCGAGATATCTGATCATCTAGATAGCAATTAGATCGGTATCTCGGCGGAAATTCTAAACCAGCCTTTGAAATGAAAAATCCTCCGGCGAACTTGGGCCCACAGCCGGCTATTAAGCCGTGTAGCGGCATTTGCATCTGCTCTCGTGGCTGCGAGTATACGCCCGGGCCTGCGGATATACTGGCTTAGTTCATTCACATGGGCGCTCTGTGCAATGACAACACTACAGCTCTCGGAGCTGGGTGGCACCTAAATCGCGTGCACGTAAGATCTACATCAGGATGGTAAAGGAGATTAACATGTCCCACCTCAAATACCGCGATTGCATAGAAGCTTGTGTTGAATGTGCCCAAGAATGCGAACACTGCGGCAATGCTTGCCTCGGTTCCCAGGAGGAGTGCGCCAGGCGATGCATCGACTGTGCACAGGCATGCTGGGTTTGCGCTGCCTATATGAGCCGTGGTAGCGCTCTCGCTTCGGCCGTCTGTAAGTTTTGCGCTGATGCCTGCGACCGGTGTGCTGAAGAATGCGGGAAACATGAAGCTGAACACTGTAAACGATGCGCCGAGGCTTGTCGGAAATGCGCGGATGAATGCCGAAAGATGGCTGCTGCATAAAGTATTAAGGTACATCTGCGGTTAGTGCAATTTGGGGGCTGACTAACAGCCCTCGCTGCTCCCGCCAACGGGCGATCCTTGGACAGAGGGACCATTGTTGTGTTACGACAGCTTGTCCTCGGTTTTAATGAGGCCCACAAAGACGCTCCAAGCTTTTATGGGACATCATTTTTTCAAAAGGCGTCCTAAAGCTTCCTCTGTTACCATACGTGCCCGTTCGGCGTTGATGGGATTAATCATAAACGACCGACTTTCGATGGATGCTTGAGTAGCCATAAGATACGGGGCAAACACGTCCCGTACTGAGCCCCACTTTCCGCGCCAGCGCGCCATGTGTCTGTTCCGGCAGCACTTCCAATTGTTTCAGAAGGTTCAACGCCACTACGATTGGATTTTCTCTCCAAGCTCTTCGGGGAGTTGCGGCGGACATACAGTTGAGGGCCTTGTTACGGAAAACGCTCGGGAGCGCCACCTTCGGTGATAGTACAGAGTTTGCTTATCCACCAGCCTGGGCAAACCAGTTCGTATGTGATCCAGAGCGGGGAGCCATCGCTTTTTACTACTACTCTTCGTACTGCCCCCGCTTATCCCATGAATTGTTTACTTTCGCGTACGTGCCTTTTCCACGTCAATAATATTCGTATAGCCGAATATTCGGTATCATGAATACGATTGACCTCTTCAAGAGTCTTTCCGAGCCTGTCCGGCTACGTCTTTTGCACCTGCTCAGTAATACGGAGCCTGAGCTTTGCGTTTGTGACCTGGTGTCAGTACTGGACCTCCCCCAGGGCACGATCTCCCGCCATCTTATGCAGCTCCGGCTTATTGGCTGGGTGAGCGTTCGCCGGGAAGGCGTCTGGATGTATTACAGCCTCGCTCCTGCCAAGACCAAGGCGCATGCGGCCATGCTTAATTGCCTGAAGTGCTGCTTCGAAGACGAGTCGATGCTGTCGCAAGACCTTGAGCGATATGTCGATCTGAAGAAGGCGAAGTCCCTCGCCTGCTGCGTACCGCAAAACCTGCAGGGGCGACCGGTGATGCCGTCCACTACACCAAAGGTGAAAGCAAAAGCATGAGTGAGCAGAAGAAGCATGTCTTGTTTGTCTGTGTTGAAAACTCCAATAGAAGCCAAATGGCAGAGGCCTTTGCGCGGCTTCATGGAAGTGATATTGTAGAAGCGCACAGCTCGGGTTCACGGCCCTCTGGAGTAGTAAATCCGAAGGCCGTCGCAGCCATGAAGGATAAGGGTGTGGACCTGACCACTCATAGATCAAAAGGGCTGAACGAATTGCCCTCCGTTGAGTGGGAACATGTCATCACCATGGGCTGCGGCGATGAGTGTCCGTTTCTTCCGGCCAAGCACCGGGATGACTGGGCTCTTCAGGATCCAAAGCACATGGAACCCGCTGAATTTAACCAGGTTCGCGATGAGATCGAGCGGCGTGTACTGGAGCTGCTTGATACGATTCGAAAGGAGCAGTAACCAATGAGTAATGCCCAGGAAATTACCCAGGCTGTAAAGGAACGCTACGGCAATGCCGCGAAAGAAGCCATGGGCGGATCACCGGCATCATGCTGCAGCGGCGATTCCTGCTGCGGCCCCGATGTTGCCCTCTCGGAGCCAGCAAAAGACTTTATCACCCGTGATCTTTATGAAGCTGGTGATATCGATGGCTTACCGCTTACAGCGTATCTCGCATCGCTCGGGTGCGGAAATCCTACGGCGCTGGCTACACTTCACCCCGGTGAGGTAGTGCTGGACTTAGGTTCCGGGGGCGGCATTGACGTACTGATTTCTGCTAAGCGCGTTGGCCCAACCGGCCACGTGTACGGCCTGGATATGACCGATGAGATGCTGGCTCTTGCTGAGAAGAACCGTGCCGAAGCTGGCGTAACCAATGTTGAGTTCCTCAAAGGAAACATTGAATCGATACCGTTGCCGGATAGCACCGTCGACGTAATCATCTCCAATTGCGTTATCAATCTATCTGCCGACAAAGACAGTGTATTGCGCGAAGCGTTTCGGGTACTAAAGCCTGGCGGCAGGTTCGCAGTGTCTGATATGGTAGTGGACGGCATACTGCCTGAAGCGATCCGCAATGACATGTTCGCCTGGAGCGGGTGTGTAGCGGGCGCGCTCTCAGTAGACGAATACGTGGCCAAGCTGACAGCAGCAGGATTTAAAGACGCATCAGTAGAAGCCACCCGCAAACACTCTATTCAGGATATGGCCGACTCCGGGTACGGCAAGGCGCTAGAACTTAGCGATACCGAACAAATTGCAGTAGACGGTAAGCTCTGGAGTGCATTCATCAGGGCCACTAAGCCGTAAGCTGTTAAACTAAATCTCACGGGCGGTCAGACCACTTGGCCGCCCGCTTTTCACGTATACTAATAAAGGACATATCATGAGCAGCAGTAATGCCACCCCATTGACTGCAGGTGCGGACGCAGGATGCCCGAAAACGCTGTCGTTTCTCGACCGGTTTCTAACGCTCTGGATTTTTGTAGCCATGGCAGTTGGAGTAGCCGTCGGTCACTTTGCCCCGCAGGTCCCGGCTGCCATTACCGGTTGGAGCATCGGCACCACCAGCATTCCTATCGCTGTCGGCCTTATCCTGATGATGTATCCGCCCCTGGCCAAGGTCAAATATGAAGAACTGCCGCAGGTGTTCCGGAACTTCAAGATCCTTGGGCTCTCGCTGGTTCAGAACTGGGTGGTAGGTCCCATCCTTATGTTTGCCCTGGCGGTGGTGTTCCTTTATGACAAGCCGGAATACATGGCCGGACTGATCCTGGTGGGCCTGGCGCGCTGCATTGCCATGGTTATTGTCTGGAACGAGCTGGCACGCGGTAATAAGGAATACGCCGCCGGTTTGGTGGCGTTTAACTCTGTCTTCCAGGTACTGTTCTATTCCGTTTACGCCTGGCTCTTCCTGACCTGGTTGCCGCCGAAGCTTGGTATGGTATCAACATCGGTTAGCATATCCATGGGGCAGGTCGCGGAAAGCGTCTTCCTCTACCTTGGTGTTCCGTTTATCGCCGGTATGGTTACACGCGCCGTTCTGCTTCGAGCCAAAGGACGCGACTGGTATGAGAACGTGTTTATACCGAAGATCAGCCCAATCACGCTTATCGCCCTTCTTTTCACCATTGTAGTGATGTTTGCTCTAAAAGGCGATACCATCGTTAAGCTGCCGCTGGATGTGGTTCGCATAGCGATTCCGCTGCTCTTCTACTTTGTCATCATGTTCCTGGTCTCGTTCTGGATGGGCAAGAAGGCCGGGGCAGACTACTCTAAATCTGCCACACTATCTTTCACGGCGGCCAGTAATAATTTCGAACTCGCCATTGCCGTCGCCATCGCAGTTTTCGGAATCAACTCCGGCGCCGCATTCGCAGCAGTCATCGGTCCCTTGGTAGAGGTACCGGTCCTTATTGGTCTAGTTAGCGTCTCCCTATTGCTAAAGCGCCGTTACTTTGGTGAAGACGATAAAGCCGTCACAGCGTGAGCCTTTGGCGCCCTATTTTGACTGGACCAAAATCAATTCTTTAAAGGCGGATAATGCGGTGTCTTGGGGAGACGCTCCGAGTAGCGCCCGTAAACTATTTTCTGTAATGAGCTCTGCTTGAGCTACGTTTGCCGGGTCGACCTTAAAGGAGAGGATGTCAGCGGCAAGTGATAACAGCCGTAGGTATTGGCATACCCTTCCTCTACATATACCTAGTTGCTCCGCCAGCGCCCCAGCCCTGCGACGGGTTCTGGTGGGCAGCGCGGCTGATGGCTGTGTTACGGAAAACGCTCTTGAACGCCACTTACGGTGATAATACAGCGTTTGCATATCCACCAGTACCGTTGGATGAGATGACAAACGTCGATGCGGTAATCGTAACCCATACTCATCCGGACCACCGGGACGAAGCTGCTAAATCAATTATTGCGAAGGATACGCTGATTTTTGTACAAGATGCTTCTGATGAAGCAGAACTTCGTTCCGCAGGATTTACCAACACACAAGTCCTCACGCAGACTACTGAATTTCAGGGTGTGTCGATGGCGAAAACGCCTGGCCAGCACGGCAGCGACCACGCCGTCGCAATGATGCCTGAAATGCTATCGAGGGTTTGTGGGATTGTCTTCCGGCATCCGGACGAGAAGACCCTCTACATTGCAGGTGACACTCTCTGGAATGAGCATGTACGCACATCTATCGAAAAGTACTCGCCTCAGGTAATCGCCGTAAATTGCGGCGACGCAAGAGTTGACGGATTAGGCTCCATAATTATGGGCAAAGAAGATGTTCACGAAGTTCACAATGCTGCTCCTCAGGCAGTTCTCATAGCGTGCCATATGGAAGCTGTAAATCACTGCGTTTTGTCGCGGAATGAACTACGAGAGTATTCTACGGCTAATGAAATGACGGAGCGTCTTTTGGTGCCTGAAGACTGTGACTCTTACATGCTGTAGAACCGGTTGAGCCCTTAACCCCGGAGTATACAAGTCATGATGCCATTAAAAACCTGGATCCGCAGTCATGCTACAGCAGTGATCGATTATCCCACACATTCGCAAATGCGAATATGTGGTGGAGTCTCATCTATATTATACTGGATGTGACGATCGGGAAGAAGGAGAGCCTTAATGCATAAGGACCACACTCACCACGCAAATGGCGGAGAAACAGAGCCTATAAAGGATGTCGTTTGTGGAATGACAGTAACAAAAAATTCTGCTCATCAACTGACGCAGGATGGGGACAGGTTCTATTTCTGCAGCAGCGGCTGTAAGAACAAGTTCTCTGAAGATCCTGATAAGTACATAGGGAACGCTAAACCAACGTTGAGTGAGCCCGCAGAACTTAAAGACCCGGTTTGCGGGATGGTTGTTACCGAGGACTCCGGTCACCATCTTCACCATGACAATAAAGAAGTCTACTTCTGCAGTGCAGGCTGCAAAAACAAGTTTGCCGCTGATCCCGATAAGTATATAACGAAGCCGACCGGTCACATACCAGGTGAAGCTCACGCAGGAGCCACCTACAGTTGCCCGATGCATCCAGAAGTGCGGCAGGACCAGCCCGGTAGCTGTCCGAAGTGCGGCATGGCTTTGGAAGCAATCGATCCAGAGCTGAAGGACCTAGTGTGCGGAATGACGGTCACGAACCAGTCTCCACACAATCATGAGCACAACGGCTCAAAGTACTACTTTTGCAGCGACGGATGTAGAAACAAGTTTGCCGGTGCTCCTGAGAAATACCTGGAAAAAGAATTACACAGGGCACCCGTTGAAGCTCCTGAAGGGGCCGTGTACACCTGCCCGATGCATCCTGAAGTGCGGCAGGATCATCCGGGCACCTGTCCCAAGTGTGGTATGGCGCTTGAGCCGGAAATGCCGACTCTTGATGATGAAGAAAACCCGGAGCTGGTGGACTTTCGTCGGCGGTTCTGGTGGACATTGCCGCTCACTCTTATTGTCACCATCTTGGCGATGTTCGGTCATCGCCTCGGCTGGTTCAATATGCGAACCCAGAGTTGGATCGAGCTGGTTCTTGCAGCGCCGGTTTACTTCTGGGCAGGCTGGCCGTTTATGGTGCGTGGCGTACAGTCTGTTATTAACCGCAGCCCCAACATGTGGACTCTGATAGGGCTCGGAACTTCTGCCGCGTTCTTCTATAGCGTAGTTGCGACAGTGGCTCCCGATGTATTCCCAGAATCCTTTCAATCCATGGGACGTGTGGCAGTTTACTTCGAAGCTGCTGTGGTGATTATCTCCCTTACGCTGCTCGGGCAAATCTTAGAGCTAAAGGCCAGGTCGCAAACATCAGCAGCTATTAAGTCGTTGCTTGGCCTTGCTCCAAAGACAGCTCGAAAA
>Ga0182738_1006505_pt1 | contig 12099 bp, 8 predicted proteins | sample eDN5th30CBELigMG_FD_128876 | JGI IMG/M metagenome (GOLD analysis project Ga0182738, IMG submission 128876) | Enriched Miracle-Growth compost microbial communities from Emeryville, California, USA - eDNA 5th pass 30_C BE-Lig MG (version 2)... ...
CTGTTTTTGTTAATTCGCGCAAATAGCCGCGCATTTTTAGCGAACCACTTTTCTTTAAGGCGGCCGGAAAGAGTTGCTCCCAGCCGTTTTTGATGAGTTGCGCGGTTTTGGGTAATGCAGTTGCGCGGCATTGATCCGGCCAGTCATCGCCGTAATCTTCGTTAAAGAAAGGACGGCGTTGTGATCGATAAGGGCGATGGGCGAGCCAGTTAGCGTAGGCTGCCTGGCTTAAAAGTACTTTTGTGGCAGAATTGTTGAATTGTTGGAAGGTTGCAAAGGCGTCTTTGCCCTCACCCAACACTCTCCCAGTGGGAGAGGACTTTTTGTGGACGCGCCGCCGCGCGCCCCTACATTGGCATCAAGCATTCCCACGGCAGGGATGCCGTGGCCACATATTTGGCAATAGAATAATAATTTGGTGATGGCGGGTTTTACGGGTTGGGCAAAATCAGGATCGGGAACGTAACGATCATTGATGTATAAATTGCGTTTGTATTCCGGATATTGATCTAATAAAGGGAAAAGTACTTTTCGGCATTTTCATAATCACCAATCGTGAATGCAGCTAATCCACCCAGATATAAAACCGGCGGAATCGTCCAGCTTTGCGGATTTTCTTTGTCGACAATTTGAAGATATTCGCTCGCCGCTTTATCCACATAAAAGTACTTTTGGTACAAAACATCATCGGGCAACAAGGAATTCTCATAGGGAGACGGCTCCGTCGAAAACAGTTTCACACGCGAGCGTAATTGATCTTCGGCATCCCAGAAGGTTTGGCCGATGCGCTCAAATAAACGGGCCGAAGAGACCTGCGAAGTAACAGCCGTTTGCGCCTTTGCAGGTAATGCCACAAAACACGCTCCGCCTAATGCCACACTAAAAACATATGCAGTGCGTAAAAACTTTCTAAAAACTGAGGGTAACACTATTCCCCTCCTGAAATTTGTTCAAGGACGGGAATACGTAAACTGCCTTTCTCCTGATAAATCATGCTTACAATAAAAATTCTTAATAAATTGACTTAAATGCTTATCATACGGGCACAAACCTGGCAATATCCTATGAAATTTTATTGGGCTTTCCTTTCAGCCGGTCTGTTAGGGACGCAAAAGTACTTTTGATCACAATTTTGATACAATCTCTGTGTCACCGAAAACGGTATCACAAACGTCATTCCTTCTATCTAATAAGGATTACATTTAACCGAAGCCGTTGTGATGCGTATAAAAGTACTTTTGCGGGGCTGCAATGCGATTAGGAGTTTCGCCGTATAATCATCAGGCCTATTTCTTTGAATTCGATCCTTTGTCGCCATTGGTGACCGAAGTGGTGAAGTTCGATTATTCGCGCATTGAGAATGGCTATGATTGCAATATCCATTTGCACCATTACCATCAATTGGATATTATCCTCGATGGAGAACTTACTCTAAAGATGGCGGATGGTGCAGAAATTTGCGGGCAGCCGGGCGACGCCTGGTTTATTCCGCCGCTGGTGCAACATGGCATCGAAAGCCATAAACCTTTTCTGTATGCTTCCTTTAAATTTCATTTAGCGCCGCGCTATTGGTCGCTGTTTGGAAATGAGTTTCATCAATGCCATTTTCCGGATTATCTCTTGCAATCGGTCGATGCGCTGGGGCAGCGGTGTCTTCGCCAAAAGGCGCTGGCAAATTGCCAGACCGCGTCCGTCATTTCGTGTTGTCTGGTGGAATATTTGGACCAGTTTCCGCATGCCTATCAAACGCCCGAACATCTGCATGAATTCCGTCAGCAGCTGTGGCCACTGTTGGAAAAAGTGCAGATGGATTCTTCCTCACTTTGGTCGGTGGAAGCGATGGCTCGGGAATTGAATTTCTCCCGTGATTATTTTTCGCGGTGTTTTCAGCGCGTTATCCAACAATCGCCGCAGCGCTATTTATTGGAAACGGCAATGCGCCACGCCGCCGGACGTTTGCTGGAAGAACCGCATCTTTCTATCAAAAAAATTGCTACCGAAGGACGGTATACATCGGTTCAAGCTTTTACCCGCGCGTTCGTCAAAGTCTTCGGCATCAGCCCCGCGGCTTATCGCGAGCAGTTTCCTGCTGATTAAATAAATGAACTCCCAAGTCCGTCATTCCCGCGAAGGCGGGAATCCAGTTTATGAAATAGCCTTCGACTTCGCTCAGGCTGACAAAAGTACTTTTAAGTGGCAAAAGTACTTTTTTAATGTCAAGAGAACTTTTTTAAAATGTCATGCTGAGCGAAGTCGAAGCATCTGGATTCCCGCCTTCGCGGGAATGACGACGAAAGAGGAATGACGGCGAAAGATATGATATATATCGGACGGGAGCAAAAGTACTTTTATTCAGAAATCTCCACGCTACACAACTCGCTGCCGGAGGCAAAATAGAGGCGATTTCCCAGCAGCACGCCGCCGTGTGTGGCTGCCACGGGAAGTTTGGCTTCTACACGCACCTTGAAATCATCGCCCACAGCCAGCACATAGTTATGCGTCAGCGCGTGAATGCAACCTTTGTGATCGAGCCACAGTGAAAAACCGGGAAGCAGCGGAAAGCCCCATTTTTTCCAGTCTTCCTGATGCACCACTTTGCGGGTTTGGGGATTGAAGACAAAGAATTGCGATTGCCGTGTGAGGCCATAAACCAGACCATCCTTGCCCACCGCCAAGCCAAATATGTCAGTTGCGCCGGGCACGGGAATGGTGTGGAAAAGTACTTTTAAGGTGTCCGCATTCAGCAACAACAACTCTGCGTCGGTGGCGGTTTCGTGGCCGCCGCCCACGGCGTCAATGGAGGTTCCGGCCACGATGGTTTTGGCATCCAAACGCGCCAACGCCACCGGGGCATGGCCGGGACGCAACTCTTCAGGAGGAACGACGCTGAGTTTTTGCGTGGCGGAATCATACACCACAAAACCGCCGCCCACGGTGCCATATCCGCCAAATCCACCGGAGATGAATTTGCCGTTATTTATCTCCAGCGCGGTGCGCGGGCGTTGCACTTCCTTTATGCGCTCAAGCATATGCGGATTGGTCACATCGGGATCCCAGGGTTTGGCGGTGTCGTAAATATAAAACGCGCCGCCGTTGCCATATGTGTCCATCAGCAACTTGCTGCCATCCACCGCAAAAGCCGGCACATTGCCGCCGCCCAGCGAAGGAATCGAACCCAGCGTTTGCAATTTATTGCTCTCCGGATCATAGACAAACAAACATCCGGGATGGCTGGTGGAACCATAGATTTTACCGCCTGGCCCAGCGATCATTCCGGTAATTCCCGCGCCATTGCTGGCGTAATCGAAATGGATCTGGTGCGTTTTGCCATCCAGTTCCACCGTCGCGGTTCTGTCCGCCAGGCTGAATTGGGTGATTTTGCCGCTGCCGGGAAACTCCGCCAACATTCGGGGAAACCGGATGGAGCCGGTAACCGCTTCCGGCGGCATTTCGTCTCCGGCCACTTTGGTGGCTTTGCCATCGTGCAGTTTCAAGAGAGGAAGTCTTTTCCTGGCGCCATTCACCGCACGGCCATAGACATTGCCATCCGACGATAAATAAACCAGCCCGTCGCCGCGCCGGCGGCTTTTTTCCGGAACCAATTGCACAACTTGATGCGTGGCAAGATTGAAGGCCACCACATTGGCGCGCGCCGTGCCGATGCCCGCATAAACCCAGCCATCGCCATTGACCGCCAGTTTGAACGGATATTTTTCAGCCGGATCCAGCTGTCCCAGTTTTTGCAGTTGGCGGGTTTGGGGATGGAAACTGTATAACATCGAATGCGGATAGGTGGAAATATACACCACGCCATCCGGCCCTTCGGCCAGCGACATCGCCATGCCGTCGGTGTCGCCTTCAAAGGTCCACTGGCGCGTGTCGAGATTAAACTCCACAAAGCGCGAACCGATGGTGCAATAAATGCGGCCACTGCGAGCGCGCATCACCTGAAACACGTCGCCGCTGGCCTCAGCCGTGGCCGAGCTGGAAGCGGTCGGATACCAGTATTGCTGACTTTCGCCATTCAGCGCATTGATCACCACAAAGCTAACACGCACGCCGCTGCCCACGCGATCACGCGCCAGCACCACAATCCACGGTGCGCCTTTGCTGTCACGCGTTGCCAAGATGCCGCGACCTTCCGACACCGGCGCGGCAACGCCGTGATTGATAAAGCCGGATAAAAGTACTTTTGATGCCGGAGCGGCCTGAGAAGAATGAACTGTTAAAGCGGCGATAGCACAAAATGCAAAGGCGAACAGGAGGTGTCTGGTCATAATAGAAATGTTAATTGACGGAAGTTGCTGGGATAGAAGCTGTCATTCCCGCAAAGTCAGGAATCCAGTGGAAGCGGCATCTCGCCGCTTGTTCTCCGGCGGGACGCCGGAGCCACTTTCTGGATTCCTGCCGTCGCGGAAATGACGTTATGTAGTTAATTACGGCGCGGGATTAAAGGTGGGACTTCCGCCGGAAACGCTTCCTGGAGTGCCCGCGCTGTAGACGCTGTTGAGGTAGCCATCGAGCGCACTTGAAGTTACATGCAGCAAAGGCCAAATTGGCCCCTTCGAAATGGCGAAGGCCTCTATACAAATAAGCTGTTCCCTCACAACTCGCAGGAGGATTGGACGGCCCGTAGCAAGTTCCGTTTAATGACCCATGATCACCGGTCGTATACGCGTAGGAGACATTGTCGTTGTAGTCGGTCAAGACCACGGAAAGGGATGGCTTGGTGAAATTTGCTAAACCCATTGCATGACCCCGGCCTCCATCGTATCCACCTACCCAAATATTATAAGCGTAATCTGTAAATCCTACGTCTTCAGAAGGACGATAGGAACTGTTTGATGATCCGCTATCACTCGGGCACTGGAATATTTGTTTACTCTTTAGATAGGGTTGCAATGTTTCTGCCCAACCGGTAAGATCGCCATTCGGGCCAAAAACATACAGTGGATATTTCTCATCATAATCCTGAGTATACTGAAGCAATCCCAGATTAATCTGTTTCAAGTTACTCATACAACTGGTACGCCGCGCATTTTCACGTGCCCGCGCAAACACCGGAAACAGAATCGATGCGAGTATTGCTATAATTGCGATAACCACAAGCAGTTCTATCAAGGTAAATCCCCGTCTCACATTTTTACTCATCATAAATCTCCTGACACCGTAAAGTACTTTTCTGTAAGTACTTTTATTGTTAAAACCGGTTCGATAATATTTTATACCATCTTTTTTCAAAAGTCAAACCTTTGCTTTGAATCGATTTGTGCTGTCTTGCCAGTTTTTTTATCCCCTCTTTGATCTACGCAAAAGTACTTTTTACGGTTAAAGTACTTTTATCCGACACAAAAGATCATCATGAAAAAATCAACTTTCAGCCTGTTCGTATTGATGTGCACTGTGCTGGCCGCCGCGCGGTTTTGCCAGGCGCAGTATCAGATTGAAGACCTGGGCAGCCCGGTGCGATTGCCGGCTCCCATCGAATTTTCCACCACTTCTGGCGGCCACACTTTGGTGTGGGTCAATGTGAATTCGGTGGCGTGGGATCAGGGGAAACATGCCTATGCCGAAGTGGTGGGCATTGACGCGCACAGCGGAAAAATCTACAAAACCATCAACTTGCAGCCTTACGGGCGCGGCGCCAAGGCGCGGGTTATCAAAACCAATGAAGACACGCTCTATATCTTCACCGGCAAACCGGCGCGATTTCTCAAATATCAAATTACGGAAAATGTGCTGACGCCCGTGGGCATGCCGTCCACTGCTGAATACTGGATGGATGACGCCGTCGCGGCTGATGGAAAAATCTATTTCGGCACTTATCCCAACGCCGCGGTCACTGTTCTCGATCCCCAAACCGATCGGGTGGAACACTGGAAAAAGCTCTCGCCCGATCCACGGCAAAAGTATGTGACAATTCCCATCATCGGCGATGATGGCACCATTTATTTTCCGGTCGGCCAGCATCACGCCGAACTCTATGCCTACAATCCGCAGACTCAAGCCAAACGGCAAATCCTGCCCGAAAATCCCACCAAAGCCGCCGGAGCGCCGCTAGTCTGGCGCGGGCAGGATGGGCACATTTATGGCAAAGCGGGCGAGCAAGAATTCCGTTGCTATCCCGATCACGTGGAAATCACCAAAGCCTCGCCGCGCATTCCCCCAACGCCGCAGGCAAAAGTGGATGGCAAAATTGCCGTTTGCGTTGATGCGCAGAATAATCTGGAGTTGCGGGATCCCGCTTCAAAGCAAACCTCTCTGATCCCCACCCAATTCGCGGTGCCCGGAACAACGGTTTTCAGCATCGGCGATGTGGTGGATGGCAAATTGTATGGGGGAACTGCCTTTCCTGCCAACACGTTTTCCTATGATCTTTCAAGCGGCGCGCTGGCGGATCTGGGGCGCATTTCGTGGGCGCGGATTCAGGTTTATGACACGCTGGGATACAAGCACGGCTTTTTCCTGAGCAGTTATGTGGCGGCCTGCATCGATTATTATAACCTGCAAACCAAAAAGCGCCGGCACATCGCGCAGCTTTCCAAAGAATATGGCCAGGAGCGGGTTTATCAGATGGAAGTGGGGCCGGACGGCATGATTTACGCCGGAACCGTGCCCACCAAAGGGCGCCTGGGCGGGGCGCTGGTGCGCATCAATCCGCAGAATTATCAATTCAAAGTGTGGCCGGATATCATCCACAATCAGAGCCTGACCTCGGTGGTTTCTGTGCCGGCCACCGGCGAAGTTTTTGTCACCTCTTCGACCGCGGGCGGCACCAGCGCCATTCCCACGGAGAAGGAGGCTGTGGTGTTTTTGTGGAATGCCGCGCAGGAGAAAATCGATTTCCGCGCCCGGCCGCTTCCGGGCAGTTCCAGTTATGGCAAAGCCGTGCGCGCCGCCAACGGCATCATTTACGGCTTTGGCGGCGGCGTCGATTATTACGCTTTTGATCCCGTGAAACGCCAGACGATTTTCACCGGCAAGATTCCCCAATCGCCGGGCAGCGCCACCAAACGGCCGCCGCTCTTGTGCGACAGCCCCGGGCCGCACGGTTGCATTTATGCGGTGGATCGCGATGCAGGAAATCTCATCGCCATTGACCCTGCTTCGCATAAAGCGCGCATCGTCTTTAGCGATCCTTCCCTGCGCGGCATCATCGCCGTCAACACCGCCAGCGACGGCAATATCTATTACGGCTCCGGCGGACATTTGATGCGGATTAAAATGGGAGCGTAAAAGTACTTTTACGCTCTTTCCGCTCAGCAAAAAGTACTTTTTATTAGTAAGAATCAAGAAAAAACGGAGTGAACCAAAAGGTTCGCTCCGTTTGCAATCCCCAAATTTGATTGTTATGGCATTGGGTTGAAAGTCGGGTTGTTGCCCGAATAGCTACCGGTTGTGCCACCACGATATACGCTGGCTAACCAACCATCCGTGCCTGTACGGCCTTTCATCCATTTTACGTGTCCGTCTGCAAACGCCATATTTGCGCCGCCAAGATGGCGAACACCGTTGTTCGTAATATGTGCCAGGCCATTACCGCAATTGGGAGCACCATAATAACCACAAGTTCCATCGGTTCCCGAACCTGTGCCATGATTGCCTATCGTGTATGCACCTGCCGTGCTGGATGTGGCATCTGTAACCAACACGCTTAACGATGGCTGAGTCAACGCCGCTAAAGCCATCCCGCTGCCTTTCACTGTTGGGCCATATCCGCCAATCCACAAATTATAGGCATAGTCGGTAAACCCCACGGCATCAGGCGAATCGCTTATTGTGGCAGAATCACTGGGACATTGCAAAATCTGAGTGCTCTTGACATAAGGTTGTATCGCATCCGCCCAGCCGAAAGGCCGGAATGTGCTTGGTATAGTTCCTGAAGCCGGAACACGATACATTGGATACTTCTCATCGTAATCCTGCACATATTGCAAAATTCCAAGGCCAATCTGTTTCAGGTTACTCTGACAGCTGGCGCGCCGCGCGTTTTCCCGTGCTCTGGCGAACACAGGGAACAAGATTGCCGCGAGAATTGCTATAATAGCAATAACAACAAGTAACTCAATTAAAGTAAACCCGCGTGACAATTTTTTGTTCATCACTACTCCTTCTGAAAATACTTTTTCCGGACAGATTAAAAATGAATCAAACCGGTTTGAGAGTTAGTATACCACATTCTTAGAGAAATCAAACATTTATTTTCTAAGAAACTATTTGTAATTTTCTGCATGTTATGAGTTGACTCCATTCCGGCGAACGCGCGAATCCATGTTGCGGCGCTGCCAATTGTAGCTCCGGCATCTCTGCAAAAAGTACTTTTGCTCAAGTTCAGTATTTGTCCTAATTGTCAGGCTGAGCGAAGTCGAAGCCTTTTATCAAAAGTACTTTTAGCGATGAAAGCATTTGTGACACTTCGGCTTCGCTCAGTGTGACAAATGTAAGAATGGGATGTTTGCACAAATTCTGAACTTGAGCAAAAGTACTTTTTAGACCTGCCGGACGCTTTCGCGTTCGATGATTTCGCCGGTGAAGGTCACTTTCCGAGGTTCCTGGGGAGCCGTTCCGTGCAGGCGTTGCAGCAAAAACTGGGCGGCAGTTTCGGCCATTTCGTGCCAGGGCTGGGTGACCGCCGTTAATGCCACCACGCCGTGCCGCGCGGCGGGCATGTCGTCCAGCGACACCACCGAAACATCTTCGGGAACACGCACGCCGGCGCGCAATAATTGATGCACGAAAGTGGCAGCCTGCATATCGTTGATGATGCACATGGCGGTGGGGCGCTTTTCCGCTTGCAGGAATTTTTTGGCCAGCATGGCGCCGCCATCTTCTTCGCGTCCGGCTTCAAAGAGCCATTGCGGATGCAGCGAAACTCCGAATGCCTGCAAGGCTTTGGCGAACCCCCGGGTGCGTGGCTGCGACAGATCAGCTACATCAAAGGTGCATAATCCAATATCGCGGTGTCCGGCCTTGAGCAAATATTCGGCAGCCAGATAGGTATTTTTCTCACGATCAAAAATCACCTGATCACACACCAGCGGCATTTCCGTATGCAGGCAAACCAGCGTTCCGCCACGCTGCTGATAGTGTTCCAGCACCGGGCAATCCGCCTCCACCAGCTTGGCAGTGTTGCAGACAATGCCTTCGGGCAACTGGCTGCACATGGTTGAAAGCAAGACGCCGTGATCGGGCGGGCGATCTTCGGAATAACCGTAAGTATAAAGTGGCGCTTCGTAGCCCTGCGTGGCCAGATCATGATGCAATTGCGACATCATTTTCCAGGCTACATAATCCAGCGTCAGGGCAAACAATCCCACCAACCGCGCGGCGCGGCCGGCGCCGAGGCGTTGCGCATGCGGATTGGGCTGATATCCCAGTTCCATGGCCACGGCAAAAATGCGTTTTTTGGTGGCATCCGATATCTTGCGTTTGCCGGAAAAGGCAAAGGATGCCGTCGATTTGGTCACACCGGCACACCGCGCCACATCGGCCAGCGTGACCGAGGGAGGAATCGATTTCGATAATGTCAGTTTGCGTGCCGGCATGATGATATTAGGTGAGTAGGTTTTTAGGTATTTAGGTGGGCAGGTAAAAGTACTTTTACCTGCCCACCTACTCAGCTAAGCACCTAAAAACTCCTTACGACCGGGCGTGGGCTTTGCTGCGCAGGTCGCTGATGGTTTGTTTGAGGGCGGCGTCTTTCTGGATTTCCGCTTTGATCTTTTCGAAGGAATGGATCACCGTGGTGTAGTCGCGGCCAAATTCGCGGCCGATATCGGGATAGCTGAGTTGCCCCATTTCGCGCGTCAAATACATGGCAATCTGCCGCGGCACCACGATTTCCTTGTTGCGTTTTTTGCCCAGGATATTATCCACCGGCATATTGAAATGTTCGGCCACCACATCGATGATGGTTTTGGCTTCCACCTTGACGGGATCGGCGGCGGAAGTGGAATAATAGCGCACCGTTTCGGCGGCCAGATCGAGATTGATCTTGCGGCCATCCAGCGACGACATCGCCAGAAGCCGCGTCAGCGCGCCTTCCAGACTGCGGATGTTGGAACGGATTTTTTCGGCCAGATATTGCAACACTTCCTGCGGCACTTCCACGCCCTCTTCCTCGGCGCGGCGCTGCAAAATGGCGATGCGATGTTCCAGATCCGGCGAATCGATATAGGTGATTAAGCCCCATTCAAAGCGGCTGGTGAGACGTGGCTCCGTTAAATCCAATTCCTTGGGCGGTTTATCGGAACAGATTACAATCTGCTTGCCCTGATCATAAAGCGTGTTAAAGATGTGGAAGAATTCCACTTCGGTGCGTTCGGCGTTGCAGATATATTGGATATCGTCCACCAGCCACACATCCACATTGCGATACATGCGGCGGAAGGCCGTCATGCGATCTTCGCGGATGCAGCGCACCACCTGATAGAGAAAGTTTTCGCCCGAAACATAGACAATTTCCAACGGCGAATCGCATTGTGCGTTGATGTGATGGCCAATGGCCTGCATCAAGTGGGTTTTGCCCAATCCCACGCCGCCATAGATGAAGAGCGGATTATATTGCCCTTTGGCGGGCGCTTTGGCCACGGCCAGCGAGGCCGCATGGCTGATGTAGTTGCTGCGGCCCACGATGAAATTGTCGAAGGTATATTTTTTATTGAGCGGCGAGGATGAAAAATCTTCCAGATCGGCAATGTCGCGGATGGCCCTGGCGCCGCGTTTGGGCGGCGGCGCGGTTTCGAGCACTGGCGGCGCCGGCGTCTCGGGTTCGGGCTCCGAAGTACTTTTGACGGGATGCACCTCGAAGAGCAGAGCAATGCGTTTGCCCAGCAGGTCTTCCATGGTGGCCTGAATGCGCTGGCCAAAACGGCGCACCAGCCAGTCTTTGACGAAGTCCGATGGCGCCGACAGGGTCAATTTATCCTCTTCCAGATGCAGGGGCACCACGTGCTGCAAATAGTTGGAATAAGCGGGGGCGGAAAGTTCATGTTGCAACACAACCATGACCTCTTTCCATGCCGCCTGGATATCGATTCCCTCCGCGGATTGCGGCTCCAGGGCGTCCGTTAAGGTGTTTTCATGAAGTGATGAATGCGGTATGTTCATTGCGGGTAGCAATACAAGATAACTAAGAATCAGTGACAAATCAAGTTATCCACACGGTTATCCTTGTTAGGGAAAACTGCGCAGGAACTTTCAAATTCGGGTTTTTCATCAACCGGTCCGTCAGGATAGGGATAGTGGAAGCTGCAATGGTGACAACAGACGGAAAACGCGTTGTAAAAGTACTTTTAGATGGCCAGCCAACCCTGCCGCCATCCACATCAGCGGGCAAACTCTGTTTCATTATAGCATGAATGCCACGGGAATCAAAAGCGGCGTTTTTGTAGAGGGCATAGCTCGGGCGTGCCCGCAATATCTGGTTGACAAACACACTTCTCTTGGTATAACGACCATTATTAATCAAAAGTACTTACAGTAAGTAATGATCCATCAGGAGAAAAGTCAACAAGGGCCTCTTCCCGTCCTTGAACAAATTTCAGGAGGGGAATAGTGTTACCCCCATTTTTAAGAAAGTGTATCCGCACTGCATCTGTTTTTAGTGTGGCATTAGGCGGAGCGTGTTTTGTGGCAACGCCCGCAAACGCGCAAACGGCTGTTACTTCGCAGGTTTCTTCGGCCCGTTTATTTGAGCGGATCGGCCAAACCTTCTGGGATGCCGAAAAGCAATTGCAGCAGCGCGGTGATCCATTTTCATTATGGAATCCCGTTTACACATCCCCGCTGCCTGAAACCGACGCGCTTTATCAAAAGTACTTTTACGTGGATAAAGCCGCGGGCGAATATCTCCGGGTCATCGATAAACAAAATCCGCAAAGCTGGACATTGCCGCCGGTTTTATATCTGGGCGGATTAGCTGCATTCACCATTGGCGATTATGAAAATGCCGCAAATTTTTTTGATCGTCTTCTCACGGATCACGCGGAATACAAACGCAATTTATACATCAATGATCGTTACGTTCCCGATCCTGATTTTGCCCAACCCGTAAAACCCGCCATCACCAAATTATTATTCTATTGCCAAATATGTGGC
>Ga0182738_1006508_pt1 | contig 12096 bp, 8 predicted proteins | sample eDN5th30CBELigMG_FD_128876 | JGI IMG/M metagenome (GOLD analysis project Ga0182738, IMG submission 128876) | Enriched Miracle-Growth compost microbial communities from Emeryville, California, USA - eDNA 5th pass 30_C BE-Lig MG (version 2)... ...
CGAACCAGACGAAGCGCGGGCTCGGCTTCATGATCGCGCCGTCCAGCATCGAGTACCGGAAGACTGCGACCATCGGGTAGAGCATCAAGAGCCCGAACAGCGCCACCGACGGCGCCACGTAGAGATAGGGCGCGATGGCGCGCGGATCGACGCGCCGCCGGCCGGCCGCCGGTCCTGCCGGGCCGGGAAAGGATGCCGTCGCGCTCGCCATCTCGTCACCTCCCGCACCCCGGATGAGAAGGGGCGATGCGCCAGTCTCGCGCATCGCCCCCGCTTTTACGAAGCGTTCGAGCCTAGAACTCGGCTTCCCACTTGGCCTGGGCCTTGGCGGCGGCCTCGGCGGCGGTCTGGTTGCCCTCGAGCATCGACTGGATCTCGACGTCGAACTGGCGCATCAGCTCCTCCGCTACGGGCAGGCCGACGAACTCGTTGGCGAGGTAGCCTTCCTGGAAGATCTCGAACGCCTTGCCGAACAGCTCGTCCGAGGCGACGAAGTCGGGCTTGGCGTTGACGTTGCCGGGGAAGGCGTTGGCGATCGAGACGAGCTTGGCATTGACCTCCGGGCTCATCAGGTAGGAGACGAGCTTGAAGGCTTCCTCCTTGTGCTCGGTGTGCTCGCTGACGCCGATCCCCCACGAGGCGTAGGGCAGGCCGCGCTTGCCGTCATAGCCGTCGACGGCGGGAACGGCGGTGATGCCGAAGTTGAGGTCGGGATTGCGGTCGCGGATCAGGTTGATGTGGGCCAGCGAGCTCACCATCATCCCGACGCGGCCGTTGACGAACTCCTCGACCTTGTCCTGCTCCTGCTTGGCGAAGGTGCCGGGCGAGATCAGCCCCTCGTCGTACATGCCCTTGATGAATTCGAGGGCGCCGACGACGTCCTCGTTGGTGAGGTCCGGCTGGCCGTCCTTCAGCATGCTCTTGCCCGAGGCCCACACCCACGACATCACGTCGTTCTGGACGCCGTTGGGCGACTGGAGCGAGAGCGGCAGCACCCAGCCGTACTGGTTCTTGTCGGCGTCGGTGAGCTTGCGGGCCGCCTCGGCGAACTCGGTGCGGTTCTGGGGCATGCCCTCGACGCCGGCGGCCTCGAGCAGGTCGAGGTTCATGAACACCGGATAGACGAAGGAGGCGACCGGGAACATGTAGCTGCCGTCGCCGACCTTGATGACCGCCGCGACCTGGTTCACGTCGAAGCCCGAGGCCTCGATCAGCGGGTTGAGGTCGGCGATCGCGCCCTGCTTGGCGAGGTCGTTGACCCAGGCGCCGTCGAGGCCGACGACGTCGCTCAGCGTGCCCGAGGCGGCGCCGACGACGATCTGGTCGCGCGTATTGGCGTAGGGGCCGCTGACGAGGTTGACCTTGATGCCGGGGTTCTGGGCCTCGAAGTCGTCCATGATGCCGCGGAGCGCGCCGGCCGGAAGCTCGGGCTCCCACCACTGGATGAACTCGAGGCTGGTCTCCGCGTGTGCGCCGCCGACCGTCAGCGCAAGCGCGATCGCTGCCGATTTCGCGAGCAGCATGGATTTCGTGATTCTCATCATTTCCTCCCAGGTTGACCATGGCCCCCATCGACGAGCGGATCGGGGCTGCATTCCGTCGCTGCCGCCTGCCCAGCAGGCTCCGCACCTCCTCCGGCGATGGCGGCGCAAGGCCGCCCGGGTCGCTACGCCAGCGCTCGCGCGTCCTCCACGCGTGAAATCGCTGTGTTTTGCGTTTTTATCAGTGAATGTGCGGGGACGTCAAGAATCGACGTTCCCGGCGCGCGGCCGCTCGTCGGGTCACCCGGCGACGATGACCTCGACCTCGGCCTCGTCGAGGGCGGCGGCGAGGCCCTGCGGGGGCTGGGCATCGGTGACGAGCACGTGGACGCGCGAGAGCGGGGCGATGTGGGCGAGGACCGTGGCGCCGAACTTGGCGGCGTCGGCGAGCACGATGACCCGGCGGGCCGAGTCCATCATCGCCGCCATCATGGCGGCCTCCTCGAGCATGGTGGTCGAGAGCCCGCGGGCCGACACGCCGCCGACGCCGAGGATCGCGGTGTCGGCGCTGAGCGGGCCGGCGTCGGCGAAGCCGACGCTGCCGATGGTCACCTGCAGCTCCTGCCGCACGTGGCCGCCGAGGAGGTAGACGCCGCGCGCGGCGTTCGGCGGCACGGCGGCGGGGACGCCGAGGCTGTTGGTGACGATGGTGAGATTGCGGAGCGCGCCGAGCTCGCCCGCGAAGGCGCGCGTCGTCGAGCCGCCGTTGATGATCAGCGCCTCGCCGTCGGCGATCAGTGCCGCCGCGGCCCTGGCGATCCGGGCCTTCTCCGCGGCGCGGGCATTGACGCGGAGCGTCACCGGCGTGTCGCGGTCGACGAAGCCGTCGACGGGGACCGCGCCGCCATGGGTGCGCGTCAGCAGGCCGCGGCTCGCGAGGTAGTCGAGGTCGCGGCGGATGGTGTCGGCAGAGACCGCGAACTCCGCCGCGATCTCGGTCACCGTGATCGAGCCGCGCATCTTGGCGGTCTTGAGCAATTCGCTCCGGCGCCGGGCGGGAAGCGAGAAGTCGGCCTCGATGCGCTGGGGCGGCGCGGCAGTGCCGTTCTTGATGGAGGCGGTCATCGCCCTCGGTCGTGGAAAGGTGGCTGACGAGCCCCGAGGTTACAGGAATTTCAAGCATGCGCCAACTTGACCTTGCGGTTTTTCATTACTACAAGTGCCGTCTAGGTGCACATCAATGCAAAAACACGCAGATATGGGATGCGCAATGTCGCGTTCCGGGAGCACGGGACGCGAGCCGGTGGCGGCGCCGGGACGGGTCCGGTATCGTTCCGCGCGACGGTGGCGCCATGACCGGTGAGACGGACTGGCGCGCGGCCTATGTCGGGCTGATCGAGCGCCTGCCGGCGATCGTCGGCAGCGCGCGGCTGACCGTCGGCGGCTTCAGCACCTGCATCGACGTCTACCTCGCGCTCCGCGAGGCGTTCGGGCCGCTGGCCGCTGCGGCCCATGAGAGCCCGGAGGGCGCGGCGATGCTCGCGGCGCTGGCACGCCGCGCCGCAAGCGGGGTGGGGGGCGAGCTGTTCGTCGACTGGCCGGGAGGGCCGGACTGGATCGACCGCCACGTCCCGGGTCGCCGGGCGATCGGCGGCACCAGCGCGCAGGCCGCCTACATGCTCTCCGCGCTCGGCGCGCGGGCCCTCATCGCAGCGGAGGACCGGAGCGCGGGCCAGCTCGCCGTGCTGCATCCCGCGACGCTCGTCGCCGGGCCGGAGGGGCTGCTCCCGGTCGCCGCCGTCGCGGGAGAGGGAACCTCCCGTCCGCCGCACTACATCTTCGAGTTCACCGCCGGCGAGACCGTCGCGGACGCCGCGGTGCCGCGCTCGTCGCGGACGATCGTCCGCTTCGACCACAGCGCGCTCCAGCGCGACGCGGCCTTCGTCGCCGCCTCGGTCGCCGCGGCGCCTGCGGCGGGGGCCGGGATCCTCTGCGGCTTCAACGAGCTGCCGCCGGCGACCGCGAGCGCCGAGATCGCCTACGCCGCGGACGTCGCCCGCGCCTGGCGGCGGGCGGGGTTGCCGCTCGTCCATGTCGAGCTCGGCGATTTCGATGACGAGGCGGTCGCCGACGAGACCGTCCGGCGCCTCCTGCCGGAGGCAACCTCGGCCGGCATGAGCCGCTCCGAGCTCGCCCACTTCGCGACCGGCGGCGAGCCGGAAGACGTGACCGCGATCCGGCTTGCCGAGGCCTATGGGCTCGACCGCGTCTGCGTCCATGCCGACGAGTGGGCCTTCGCCGTCACCCGGGGCGACCCGGAGCGGGAGCGCGAGGCGCTCGAGGTCGGCTGCCTGCTTGCCGCGACCCGCGCCGCGAGCGGCTATTTCGCGGTCCCGGCGCGGGTGCCCGACGGCGCCCGCTTCCTGCCCCCGCCGTTTCCGCCCCTCGCCCGGCGCGAGGGCTGGTCGGTCGCCTGCTGCGCCTCGCCGTGGCTCGAGAAGCCGGCCGCGACGATCGGCCTCGGCGACACGTTCCTTGCCGGGACGCTTCTCGTCCTCGGCGCCGTCCCCCGGCCCGTCGACCGCGCGCTGGCCGAGGAGACGTCCTGAGATCCCGGGCGGCCGCCGTTGCCGTCCGTCCCGCTTTTTTTCGCAGCCCACCCACGAGGAGTGCCATGTACCGCCTGGACCAGAAGCTCGCCAAGATCCGCGCCGGAAACTACGCCAAGGGCGATTTCATCATCGCCGACGCCAAGGACGGCGACATGTCGAACCCCATCCCGGGGACGGGCAACGTGCTCGATGCGAACGCCAAGTTCGTTCGCCATCGGACCCGGGCCGAGTTCCTCGAGATGATCACGGGCCTGATCCGGCAGGACGTCCTCGACATCATGCTGGTGTCGGCCTCGAATCTCGAGCTGCTCACCGAGGCCGGCGCCTTCAAAGGCAGCGCGATGAAGCCGGCCTTCCGCGCCAACGACACCAGCGACATCTGGGGCGCACGGCCGAACGGCTACGGCAAGCTCGGGCCGTCCCATCCGTTCCGGACGCCGAATCTCAAGGACATCGCCGCCGCCGGCCTCTCCGACCTCGGCCTCTACTCGGTGACCTTCGTCAACGACCTCGAGGCCGACCTCCGCTCGCTCGAGGCCTTCGCCGCCTTCCGCGAGGACGCGGCCGCGAACGGCATCAAGTACTTCCTCGAGGTGTTCAACCCCAACGTCGACCCCGGCATCCCGGCGGAGGCGCTCGGCAGCTTCGTCAACGACAGCCTGGTGCGCTCGCTCTCCGGCGTCCTGAAGGCCAAGCGTCCGCAGTTCCTCAAGTATCCCTATAACGGTGCGCGGGCGCTCGAGGAGCTGGTGACCTACGACCCGCAGCTCGTCGTCGGCGTGCTGGGCGGCGGCGCCGGCACCAACCGCGACACTTTCGAGCTCCTCTATCAGGCGGAGAAGTACGGGGCCCGGGTGGCCCTCTTCGGGCGGAAGATCAACCTCGCCGAGAGCCAGCCCGACATCGTGCGCTTCATGCGCCAGGTCGTGGACGGCGAGGCGACCCCGCTCGAGGCGGTGCGGGCCTACCACGCCGCGCTGAAGGAGAAGGGCATCCCCTCGATCCGTTCGCTCGAGGACGACAGCGTCGTGACCGAGGCGGTCCTCAAGGAAGCCGCATCCGCCTGAGGGCCCCTTCCGGCCGCTCCCCGCGCGTCGCGCCCGGGGGGCGCATTCCCCGCGCCGGCGTCAGCGCATGAACATGCCGCCGTTGATGTCGATGGTGGCGCCGGTGACAAAGCCGGCTTCGTCGGAGGCGAGGTAGAGGCAGGCGGCCGCGACCCCGTCGTCGCGGCCGAAGCGGCCGACCGGAATGCCCTGCCGGAGCCGCCCCTTCAGCCCATCGTCGAGGCCCGCCATCAGCGGCCCGTCGATGGCCGCGGGGGCGAGCGCGTTGACGGTGATGCCGTCCGGCGCGAGCTCGGCGGCGAAGATCTTGGTCAGCACGAGAATCCCGGCCTTGGAGGCCGCGTAGTGCGCGCCGCTCGCCGCGCCGCCGCGCTGGCCGGCGATCGAGGCGAGGTTGACGATGCGCCCGCCGGCGCCACGCTCGCGGAGATAGGCGCCGGCGATGCGGCAGCCGAAGAACGTGCCGCGGAGGTTGGTCGCCATCACCGAGTCCCACTCGGCGGCGGGGATGTCCCAGACCGAGCGCTGGATGGTTTGGGCGGCGTTGTTGACCATCACATCGACGCCGCCGAAGCGGTCGACGCCCGCCCCGAAGGCGGCGCGGAAGGCGTCCTCGTCCTCGACGTCGAGGGGAAGCGCGAGCGTCCGCCGCCCTGCCGGATCGAGAGCCTTCGCGGTCTCCGTCACCGCCGGGTTGCGGTCGGCGAGCACGACGTTCTCGCCCGCCGCGAGGAAGGCCCTGGCGATGGCCGCGCCGATGCCGCGCGCCGCGCCGGTGACGAAGACGGTCCTCATGAGCGGAGCCGCGCCGTGGCGGCGGCATCGACGGCGAGCGTCTCGTCCTCGATCGTGCCGGTCAGCGCCACGCCGTAGACGTCGCGGGCCCGCTCCGGCGTCTCCCAGCCTTCCAGGACGTCGATCCGCACCCGTTCCGGGTCGCGGGTCCGCGGGTCGCCGTAGCCGCCGCCGCTGCTCTCGCGGCCGCGGATCCACTGGCCCGGCCGGAGGTCGAGCTGCACGACGTTGGCGAGCTTCTCCTCGTTCCCTTCGTCGTCGACGAGAAACGCCGCCGCGAGCACGCCGTCCTGGCCGCCGCGGACGCCCTTCGGGGCGAAGTGGTTGCAGTCGCTGGTGATCACCGCGGTCATGACGTCCCGGCGCGGGCCGAAGGTGATCTCCGACGGCGGCGCGCCGCGATGGCGCCCGGCGCCGCCGGTGGCAGGCACGAGGCGGATCGACTTGATCAGCACCGGGTGCTTGATCTCGTCGAGCTCGACGCTGTCGCGATAGGACGAGCCGGGCGACTGCGGCCCGGCATAGGAGGCCCAGCCGTCGGCCTTCGGCCCGCCCGGCCCGCCGTTGAGGCTCGCGAAGAGCTGGTTGATGTAGGGCTGGCCGTCGCGGCGATAGTCCTTGCCCGAGACCACCGCGTAGCCGGCGCCCACGGCGCAGCCGCCCTCGGCGAGGCCGAGCCCGTCGCCGATCGCGGCGAAGGTGCTCTGGGTGACGTTGACCAGGCGCCCCGCGACGTTGGTGGTCGCCACCGAGCACGAATGCGGAAACGCGGGACGCCCCACCACGCAGCCGTCGCGGAGATGGATCCTGATCCTCCGGAAGGCGCCGGAATTGTTCGGGATCTCCGGGTCGATGCAGTTGAAGATGCCGGCGATGACGTTGTTGAGCGTGCACGCCTCGGATTGGTTGAGCCCGCAGTCGAGGCAGTCGATATTGTCGCGGAGGTCGATCTCGATCAGCGCCTCCTCGGGCTTGACCTCGAGGCTCATCCTGATCGGGATGCCGTCGGGCACGAGGCCGGGCACGGGGTCGTGGGCGCCGTGGCCGATCGCCTTGCCGGCCGGCATCTTCCGGATCTCGGCCATCATCAGCGCTTCGGAATAGTTGAGCCAGTCGCGGCAGAAGGCCTTGACGGTCTCGCGGCCGTATTTCTCGCAGAGCTCCTTGAGGCGGCGCTCGGCGACCCGCGCCGCGCCGAGGGCGGCGAGGAAGTCGCCGTGCCACTGCTCCGGAACGCGGATGCGGGCCTTGCACATCCGCACGATGTCGTCGTTCGTCCGGTAGTCGCGCTCGACGCGCACGCACGGGAACACCAGCGCCCCTTCGGCATAGACGTCCTTCGCCCCCGCCGCGTAGGTCGAGGGGATGGCGTTGCCGCAGTCGGCCTGGTGGGCCTTGGCGCTCGCGGTGAACATGTGCTCGCCCTCGAAGAAGACGGGCACGAGGATCGTGTGGTCCGCGGCGTGGGTGTTGCCGAGATAGGGGTCGTTGTGGAGGAAGGCGTCGCCCTCGGCGAGGTCGGGGTGCAGCTCGCACATCGACCGGCTCTGGAGATGCGAGTCGAAGATGTGCACCGGCAGGCCCTCGGCCGTGGAGAGGAGCTGGTTGTCGGCGGTGATGATCACGCAGGAGAAGTCGCGGGCGGCGGCGATGATCGCCGAGCGCGCGGCGCGGAGCAGCGTGTTCTCCATCTCGCGGACGATCCCGTCGAGGCGGTTGGCGATGACCGCGGTCAGCACCGGATCGCGGACGGTCGGCGTGTCGGTGTCGGCCATGGCGGGCGCCTCCATCAGGTCGCGATGTCGAGGAAGGTGTTGCCGGCGGCGGTGCGCCGCGCGGTCATGCCGGGGAAGACGACGATGGTGGTGGTCGTCTCCTCGATGATCGCCGGACCCGGCACCTCGGCGCCGGGGGCAAGGTCGGTGCCGATGTGGATCGGCGCCTCGACCCAGCGCCCGCCGCCGAAATAGGCGCGGCGCCGGCGGTCCGGCGCGGGGACCGACGGGGGCGCCGCGGCCGGCGGCGCGAGCTCGGCGTCGTCGCCGAGGGCGATCGTGACGCGCCCCTTCCAGGTGACGCACTCGACCGGGCTCTCCGCGTCGACCACCGCGAAGACCCGCTCGTGGGCGGCGTCGAAGGCGGCGTCGAGAATGCGGACGTCCTCCTCCGTCTCGAAGCGGTCCTTCGGCAGCGGCACGTCGAGCTCCCAGATCTGGAACAGGTAGCGCGCCTCGACGAAGTACTCGGTGCGTACCCGGCCGCGCGCCCGCTCGCCGAGCTCGGCGGTGAAGCGGTCGAGCTCGGCCCGGATCGCGTCGAGCGCCTGGTTGGCCCCGTCGAAGTCGAAGGCGTTGGTGCGGGTGAGGGCGCTGGCGCTGTGCTCGAAGACGATGTCGGAGAACTGCATGCCGGAGGCGCTGAGCGCGGATGCGGTCGCCGGCACCAGCACCCGGGCGCAGCCGAGCTCCTGCGCGATGAGGCCGATGTTCATGCCGGCCGCGCCGCCGCCGGCGAGCACCAGGCTCTCCCGGGGGTTGATGCCCTCGTTGACGGTGATCTCGTTGATCGCCCGGATCATGTGCTCGTTGGCGAGATGGATGACGGCATAGGCGGCATCCTCCGGCGTCAGGGCAAGCCGGCCGGCGAGGGCGCCGATGGCCGCCGCTGCGGCGCCGGCGTCGAGCTTCATGCGGCCGCCGAGGAAGAACGCCGGGTCGAGGTAGCCAAGGACGACGGCGGCGTCGGTCACGGTCGGCTCCGTGCCGCCGCGGCCATAGGCGGCGGGGCCGGGAACGGAGCCGGCGCTCCGCGGCCCGACGCGCAGCAGCCCGCCGGCGTCGACATGGGCGATCGAGCCGCCCCCGGCGCCGATCGAGCGGACGTCCACCGTTGACATGCTCATGATGTGCCCGGTCCACTTGGCGCCGAGCCAGGTGTCGCGGGAATAGACGAGGTTGCCGTCGCGGATCAGGCCGACGTCGAAGGTAGTGCCGCCGGTGTCGCAGACGATCACGTCCTTGCCGGCGTCCTCCTCGGCGGCGTAACGCCGTCCGGCGACCGGGGCCATGGCCGGGCCCGACTTCACGGTATGGATCGGCCGCGTCGCCAGCTCCTCGACGTTCATGCAGCCGCCGACCGAGGTCGAGACCAGGATCTCGCCGGCATAGCCCGCCGCACGGAGGTCTTCCTCCATCTCGCGGAGGTGGCGCTCCATGAGCGGCTTGAGCGAGGCGTCGATCGCCGTGGCCGACGCGCGGCGGTACTCGCGGACGATCGGGATCAGCCGGCTCGACAGCGAATAAGGCACGCCGGGCAGGTGCTCCTCGATCATCGCGGCGATGGCGGCCTCGTGGGCGGGATTGACCACCGACCACAGGAAGCAGACGGCGACCGCCTCGAAGTTGCGGGCCTTGAGGGTGGCGAGGACGCGCGCCGCCTGCTCCCGGTCGAGCGGGGTCAGCACCTCGCCCTCGGCCGAGATGCGCTCGCGGACCTCGAAGGTGTGCCGGCGGGGGATGTAGGGCGCCGGGTAGTCCCGGCTCGAATCGTGGGGCTTCGCCTTGCCGCCCTCGCGGTAGAGGAGGATGTCGGGAAAGCCTTCGGTGACGAGAAGCGCGGTGCGCGCGGTCCTGGCCTCGACGATGGCGTTGGCGGCGCGGGTGGTGCCGTAGATGAAGAGCTCGGTGCCGGCGAGCAGCCCGGCGAGCGATACCCCGAGCCGCTCCGCCGCGATGGTCAGCGCCGCCTGCATGCCCCGGAAGATGCGTTCGGGCGTGGTCAGCGCCTTCTCGATGAGGACGATCCGGCCGTTCTCGGACACCACCACGTCGGTGAAGGTCCCGCCGGTGTCGACCGAGATGCGATAAGCCATGCCTCTTGTCCCCTCTTCGCTCCGGGAAGTGTTTGCCGGGCGGTCGGGCGCCTCAAGAAACTTCCGAGACTGACACAATAACTTTCCCTCATGCCCGGGCCATGCGACCATGGCGCACGGTCGTTGCGGGGAAGCATGGGGGTCGCGTCGTGGAGCTGAGGCAGCTTCGCCATCTCACGGCGGTATTGCAGCGCGCGAGCTTCAGCGCCGCCGCGAACGATCTCAACATCACCCAGCCGGCGCTGTCGAAGAGCCTCCGGACGCTCGAGAAGTCGCTCGGCGTGCGCCTCCTCGACCGCGGCCCCAACGGCGTGCGGCCCACGGTCTATGGCGAGCAGCTCGCCGCCTATGCGCATCTCGTCCTCGCCCAGGTGAGCGAGGCCGAGCAGGAGATCGAGGCGCTCCGCGGGGCGCGGAAGGGCCGGCTCCGGATCGGCGCGGTGCCCGCCGCCCTCCGCACCATCGTGCCCGGCGCCGCGCGCACCTTCCTCGTCGACCGGCCGGACGTCCAGCTCTCGATCGTGGAGGCGCTGAACGACACGCTCGTCGGCGCGCTGGAGCGCGGGGCGCTCGATCTCGCGGTCGTCGTCCTTCCGGCCGAGCCCTTCGCGCCCGAGATCGAGACGCGGGTGCTGACCCGCGAGCCGATGGCGATCGTCGGCCGCCCGGGACATCCGCTGGCGGCGCGTCGCGACCTCGAGCTGGCCGACCTCTCGGCGTTCTCGTGGGTGGTGCCGGAGCGGCTCGAGCCGGACCGGCGGCAGCTCGACCGCCTGTTCGGGCGGGCGCGGCTGCCGCTGCCGAAGGTGGTGATGGAGACCACGTCGGTCACCCTCCTGCCGGCGATGCTGTCGGACACGACCTTCGTCAGCTACCTGCCGCAGTCGAGCGTCGATGCCGGCGGCTGCGTGGCGCTGCCGCTCCGGGCGGCGACGTGGACGCGCACGACCGTCGCCGCGTTCCGCATCAAGGGGCCGCTCCGCCCGCTGCTCGGCCGCTTCCTCGCCTGCATCGAGGCGGTGGCGGCGGACCGCTCCGCCGCTCAGGGCCGGAGCCGGTAGCCGGCGGCCTCGCGGTCCCAGGTAGTGGCGGTGACGCCGGTCTCGCGCAGCCGGAACTTCTGCACCTTGCCGTTCTCGGTGGTCGGCAGCTCCGCGACGAAGTCGACGAAGCGCGGCAGTGCGAAATAGGCGATGCGGGTGCGGCAATGGTCGAGGAGCGCCTCCGGGCGGAGGACCTCGCCGCGGTGGAGGACGACGGCGGCCATGACCTCGTCCTCGGCCAGCTCCGAGGGCACCGGGAAGACTGCGACGTCGGCCACCGCCGGATGCGCGGCGATCGCCGCCTCGACCTCGAGCGCGGAGATGTTCTCGCCGCGGCGGCGGATCACGTCCTTGATGCGATCGACGAAGCGGAACAGGCCGTCGGTCTCGCGCACCACGCGGTCGCCGGTGTGGAACCAGAGGTTCCGCCAGGCCTCGACGGTCTGTTCCGGCATGCCGAAATAGCCGGCGGCGAAGGCGTGGGGCTCGTCGGCGCGCAGCACCAGCTCGCCCGGCGTGCCGTCCGGGACCGGGTTCTCGTCGGCGTCGACCACCCGGGCATGGAAGCCCGGGCGGACCCGCCCCATCGCGCCGGCGACGCGGGCGTCGGCCGGGGCGCCGATGACGAAATTGGTCTCGGTCGAGCCGTAGCCGTCGACGATGTTGACCCCGAAACGCTCCTCGAAGGCGTCGAGGAAGACGGGCGGGACCGCCGGCGCGAGCACGGTGCGGAGACGGTGGGCGCGGTCGAGCAGGCCCGGCGGGCGGGACAACAGGATCGGCACCATGGCGCCGAGCAGGTAGCTGACCGTGGCGCCCGACCGCGCGATCGCCGGCCAGAAGCCCGAGGCCGAGAAGCGCGGCGCAAGGGTCAGCGTCGCCCCCGCGAGCAGCGCCTGGTAGAAGGTGTTGATGGCGTTGATGTGGAACAGCGGCAGCGCGGTCCACAGCACGTCGCCCTCCCGCACGCCGAGCACGTCGGCGCTGTTGGCGCCCCACCAGAAGCAGTGCGCGTGCGGCGAGCAGACCCCCTTGGCGACGCCGGTCGTGCCGGACGTGTAGAGGATCGTGAGGAGATCCCCCGGGCGGCACGGATGCGGCGCGAGCCCCTCGCCGGAAGCCGTCGGCATCGGCCGGATGTCGGGGAGGCCCGCGATCGTCGCCATCCCGTCGCCGATGATCCAGGCCGAGCGGAGCGCGACCCCCGGCGCGGCGAGCGCCGCGTCC
>Ga0182738_1006509_pt1 | contig 12095 bp, 9 predicted proteins | sample eDN5th30CBELigMG_FD_128876 | JGI IMG/M metagenome (GOLD analysis project Ga0182738, IMG submission 128876) | Enriched Miracle-Growth compost microbial communities from Emeryville, California, USA - eDNA 5th pass 30_C BE-Lig MG (version 2)... ...
AGACGCTGAAGCTGTAAAATATGTTTCAAAAGCGATTAATAATATTTTTTCTGAAAAGGAATTTGTGATATCACAACATAATGATCATTTCTTTGAAACCAATTTCGCAGAAGATTTTGGACAATTAGCTGAATCTGTCCGCAAAGAGCTTGAAGAATACACTTCTGTTCGCCAACAAAGTGAACAAATCGATTCTATTGGTATTCATCATTTCAAAAAGATTTCTCCCTTAACTCACTCTATAACACAGAGAAGATGCAAGCCGTCTTGGACTCAATGCCGGACTTGAAGAGAAAATCCGCCAATATCTCCAAGCATGTTACCTTGACAGGAGAAATCTCAAAATTAGTTGGAGAAAGAGGATTGATGGAAATTTCAAAACTAGAACAGGAAATCTCAGCAAAAGAGAATAAGACAGAACACTTCAAGAATGTTATGAGAATCCTTGGACAATCCTACGATAAATTTGATAAGCTCAGACTTGTTCTCTTATTTGCCTTGAAATATGAGACTGATTCTGCCAGTATTTACATGCTCAAGGACAAATTAAAGGACCAAGGACTTCCTCAGGAAATGGTGGATTTGGTCGATCATTTACTGAAATATGCTGGAAGACACGAAAGAGTTGGCGATTTATTTGCTGATCGCAATCTTTTGAATAAATTCAGCAGCCGCTTCAAACAAGCTTTAAAGGTTTATTTTGCATGAAAAGTCTCCTTATCCAACTATAGGACGTACCAAATGTGTTTACACAACATGAGCCTTATATCTGTTCATTGATTGATGCATTGAATAATCGCAAATTAAAAGAGACAGAGTTTGGAAGCAAGGTTGTTTCTCAAGTGAATGAAAGACCATCAGAAATAAAGCCGACAGAAATTATTATATTCATTGTGGGAGGAGCTACTTTCGAAGAAGCTAAAGCTGTGGCTGAATTGAATAAGAAAGGGTACAATATTATTCTTGGTGGAACTAACATTATCAATTCAAAATTGTAAGTGATTGTTATTGAGAACATTTTGTTAAGGAGATCTCTTTAGGTTTTTGGGAGAGATTGCTGAGTTTGAGAATGAAAAGAAAAATAGGGAAAGAAGTCCTTCTGTTGACGGTATGAGCTCGACGACTGGCCGTGCCGAAAAAAATGAAAAAGGTTACGGTCAATTTGAATAATTTTTTTTTCCTAAGGAGATCTATATTTGTTTGTAAAAAAGTAATTCTTATATCTAAAGAAAAACAATGAGAGAGTAAATCATTTTTATAAGATTCCATTTCTCAATATTTCAAAAGTGATACAATAACAGCAACACGAATGCGCGGGAAATAATGCAGAACAAAGACAAAATACACACAAAAATAAAAAAACGCGAAATAAGGTTTTTTGGAATATAAAATAGGAATTCAAGTAAGGCACACGAAACAATGGAATTATCATAAAAAATCAGTAAAAACCAAAACAAAAAATAAATTTTTTCCTTTTTTATTTCAAAAAGAAAATCGATTAAAATTATCCAAATTCAAAGAATCAAAATCCTCGTAATCAAAATTAAGGAATTTAAAGAACGACCCAACGGCTCAATAAGTCTTGAATCATAGGAGGAGAAACAGGTTTAGCCACAAGGTCATTCATTCCAGACAACAAGCATTCGACTCTTTTTTCTTGGGGATTATGTCCAGTGACACCAATGATAGGAATATACGAAATTTCTTTAGTGAGCATCATTTTTCTCAATGCTTTTGACGTTTCAAATCCACCCATTCTTGGCATCTCCACATCCATAAAAATCAACGAGAAATTCTTACATTGCAGAGATTGTGGGTGATGCCCTTCGTTATCAAGCACAGCCTGAATCGCCAACTCGCCGTCAAGCACCCCTTCAGACTCAATTCCAAAGCTCTTCAGCATCATTTTCATCACATTGAGATTATACGCATTATCATCCACGATCAAAATCTTCGGGCAGGTGCAAATTTGGTTTAATCTGATGACAATATCGGCGATTTTCGGTAAATATGAGTCATGCTCGTAGAACTCCAAAGTATTACTGCTCATACATCTTTGATGTTTTGTGATCAAATTACTTCCATGCTTTCTATTTCTTCTTGTATTTGGCCCTCTCATTCCTGGGAATGGAGAAATTGACGACACGTATGTCGTCATATGCGAGAATGTACTCTTGGAATACAAATGGACGAAGTTGAATGTGAAAGGGTCAATATTCGCTGCTCCAAGATTCCTTGGCCCGGCTGTTCTGGCTCGGAATTGTGATGATTTATTGCTGTTTGGAGTTGGTGGCTTATTACTTGACTTCTTCTTCTTGTCCACCAAGTGAATCTTTCTTTCTTTTTCTTTGTCTTTTGGCATGAGCGCGAATGGACCTTGGTCATCACTCAAATCTAAATCTGTGCCTTCAAAAGTTCCAGGGTCTGAGGTTTCAACCTTGGAAGCTAGCAAGAAATGGAATGTTGTTCCGACTCCTGGCTCAGATTTCACTTGTAATCCAATGTTATCTGGGCCTAATTCTTGCGATAATAGTTTGGAAATCACAAGACCAAGCCCCACACCTTGGGGATTCAAATTTATATTTTCTTGAATCTTGCCAAATTCTTGGAAAAGTTGGTTCAAATTATCTTCGGAAATTCCTACACCAGTATCGATCACTTCAATTTTACAGACCAATTGGTTCACAAAGCTTGCTTTTAACGTAATCGATCCCTTTGTTGTAAACTTCAATGCATTGGAGATCAAATTCAGAACAATCTGCTTCAATCTGTTTCCATCAGTAAAGAAAGTCTTTGGGATGCTATTATCCCAATCCAAACTCAGTCTGATATTCGCCGTTGAAGCTTGCATTTCCATCATGTCAATGACTTCGCTGAGAATGCCCCTGAGGTTGCAGGGGAAGATGGCGATTTTGAGTTTACGGGCTTGGATTTGCGAGAAATCGAGGATATCATTGCAAAGACTGAGGAGGAGTTTATTGGAATTTAACGCAGGGGCGAGGTAATTCACATAAAGGTCTGAAGATATCAAGGGTTTGAGGAGATCCAGAGAGATAATAGAGCAATTAAGTGGAGTTCTGAATTCGTGGGAAACGAATTTTAAGAGACGGTCTTTGTATTGGTTATTTTCTTGAAGGTCTTTGGCTTTCATTTCAGAAGTAATGTCGTTTAAATAAACGAATAAAGCTTCTTTGCCGTCATTCTGCATCGGTGTCAAAGTTACTTCAAGAATTCGAAGTTCTCCCTTGCTGTTTCTATGTATCGCCTTCACTCTTTGTGTATTATTATTTGTTATATTCAAATATGTATCAGCTATGTGGAGTGATAAGATATTTCAATTTCCCATAAACTCAGTTACCACGACGTAAACCGGTAGAGGCACGACGGAAAGCGAGACCATTGAGGACATTTTTAGCGACCTGAGTGAGAGTAACTCTTCTTTTGACTCTTCCAGGACCACCATTGGCTGGATCTTCAGTGAAAGAAGAAAAGATACTATTTATTGAGAATCCGACAGTATTCGCTGTATTCTCATCTTCTGTATGTAATGTTGATAAGTGTCTGAGGTGGGTTGATGGTGGGATCGGTATAGGGATTTCTGCACTGTTATTCTGTGCTGATAACTAGTAAAATCAATTTTAGATATTAATAAATCCCTTCGGAGTTACTTGGTAAGGAGAACTCAGAGTTTTTCTTTGCATTAAAGTCTTTGGGAAAAATGGATCACTCGTCTTTGGGCTTCCTAATGATCAAAAAATTAATAACAAATTCATTCCCATATCACAGTACCAGGGGACAAAGGTAATCCGGAAGATTCAGTATTCATGGTGTGCATATGCTTGATGGTTTTACTCAGCAGACTGGAGGGGCCAGAGGGACGTTTGATAAAGATAGTGGGCATTTTTTCGAAGGGCTTTTTAGCGATCGCAGCAGGGGATTCGCGAGAAGAAGGGGAAGATACCTCATTATTATTAGCATTAGCCAGGCCAAGGAGAGTTTTTCTGCGTTCAATTTTCTTCTCTTGTTGTTGGCTCTCATGGTCTAATTTCACCTTGATTTCTTGCAAGAAACGTTGCTGAGTCTGTTCAGGGTAAGCCTCAAATCGTTTAAGTTTCATGATCCTTTGAAGAGCATCCCGCTCATCAGTCAGGTCCAGAATTCCTTTGAAAACTCCATTCATGAATATCACGTCTCTGTCTTGGGTCAAAATGGCAAGGCCGTGAGGGATATTTTCCAGGCGAGACATGGAATCATTGGAATTTTTTATTGGGAGCTCGGGGGTATTGTCTTTATTTTTGGTGAAAATGAGGAGATAGCCAGCACCGAGGAGGAGAGTAAGGGCCATAATGATCCAGCTGTAGTAGTAAGTCAGTCCGATAAGAGAGAAGGAGTTGATTTGGAAGGCAGTGACGCAGGCAAGATAAAAGAGGAGGCTGATACGAATAAAGAGAGATTTAATAAAGATTTGGGTGTTAAGACAGATAAAAAAGACTTCTTGTTGCAAAGTGAACGTAAATTTGATGTCCGAATGGTTCGGAACTGCATTCGAAAGAAGAATTATCGCTTCCGAGAAAATTAATTGAAAGACAAAAAAGAATACATCTGCATGCTTTTTATATTCTTTTCTCTTGGCAATCAAATAATAGTATGACGCCATCTCCAACAAAAGAAGCAACAGGAAGACCACGGGACCAGAGACTTTGAAGGGGATCTGGTCGGTGGAAGATGATTTAGTATAAAGCAGGATTCTTTGGGTAATTATGGCGATGACAAAGGCCGCCTTTAAGGAGAAGTAGATGATGGGTTTGTCAAAGAGAGGGGTGCCGTTTTGATTGAGAAGCCAGTTTCTGTAGGCTTGGGAGAGTGTTCCTCGAAAAGTCATTTCCAAATGCGAGGTTGGTCAGAATATGGTGAACTAATTAGTGTCTTTTTAATAATGATAAATTAACTTTTGGTTTTAGAAAATCGGTTGTAAACTTAAAGGTTTTTTCTTTTCAATTTTCCTCTAGTTTTCTTCAACAAATATTATTATGCTCCCCTCTTCTTATTCTATAAATATCTTCTCTAAGGCTTCTTTTAAAACATCAAGGAACAAGATCAAATCAAATTTTATCACGTTTTGCCAATTAAGCAGACCCAAATATATTTTAAAACAAGACTCCTGATTCGCCAATTTTATCATTAAAAAGATTCTAAAACTTTGCCTCTTGATTTTTTTCCTTTTTCTGAATACACCCATCCCTTCATATGCTCACTTTCTCCGCCTTGAATCGACTTCTCCCCTTCTTTTCTCTATGATACCCTCTCCTCTCTTCTCTTCATCTTCTCAACTCTCTTATTCATTTTGCTGTATCTTTCACTTCCTTATTCTTGGTTAAAATCTCGCCAATGCCCGCCAGCTTTCTTAAGCTCCTTTCATTAACTTTTTTCTCTCACCTAAATATTGAATTTTTGCTAATTAATTAAAGCCAAATTTTTTCAGTAATCTTCCACCTTTTCCTTCCTATGATCCCTTTTGTTCATGTTTTCTTCCTTTTGTTTGAAGATTTATCCTTCACTCCTTCAAGTGACACACTCTAATTCACCTTGAAACCTTGCAAAGTCTGAAATTTTGTTCTAGCTCAAAATTCACCAGAAGCCCTCTTCCCGCTCGACCTTCCACAAAGCTCCCTAAACTCTTACCTTGAAGTCAAAAAACTGAAGAAGGCTTAAAAGCAGCTCGCCTTCTTCTGAATAATTTTTTAATCAAAAGTGTGAGGTCAAGCATGGATAAGAAAATTTCTTTCTAGAATTTTTTAACCCCAAATTTTAAAGCCTTGCCTTATTTTTCAACTTCACATTTTTCTCTTTCTTTCCTCCTGTAAGCTAATCGCTCTTGGACTTCCCTAACCTAACACCTCGAATTTCTCAATCTAGCTTGGATTCTTTATTTAAACTCATTCAGATCAGACTCCACATCTCCTTGTGGTTGTCTGAAAGCGGGTGAAGCTCCAAGCCAACTCGGCCTTGCTCCAAGGAAAGGACTAATTTTGTGCTTTTCTTGTTCCGGATGATTCTCTTTCTGGATGGTTGAATCTCAGCTAGATGCGATTTTCTCATGGAAAAAAAATTATTAAACCAAATTAAGTTTTCTTTTTGCTATTTATCAATTTTTACACTTGTAAAAAACTCTTTCTCTCATGCAATATTGAAGTTAAATCTCTTATATAATTATAAAAAACGACTCTTTATATTATAGAATGCAATAGTAGATATTGAAAAATTTTCCTCTTTCTTTATAAAACACTTCTTCCACCGCCATCATTTCTTGCCTTGGCTTTAGAAGCGATAACTCTTAAAGGATACACAGCAAAAACACTTTCCGCAGCTTGTCCACAACTACATTTTCCACTGAATTTATTCACGTAACCCAAGATAGAGTTACATTTTACATTCGGACAAAAAATCTTTCCACCATTTCCTTTCTGTTTCATCCATCCCATCTCCTTTATATACACTGCATTGCAATCACTATCCAATGATTTCTTTGCATTATGTGTCACATCTCTTGAATGAAACACCCTCAGCCCACAGTTCTTACAATGAAAATCATTATCCACTGATTTATCCTCCTTAAAACCTCCTGTCTTCTTCAACATAAACGACGACTTCGTCACGCTTGATAACGGACTTAAAATCCCTGAAGAATACGACTTTGGCAACGTCTTATCTTCAACGACTCCAAGCCTCATGGCATAATCGTCTAACTGCTGCAGAAATCCTTCATTCGGATATATAATGCTTCTTTTAGACTTGACAAATCTTCTGGCTTTTGCTGGCGTCATTTTTTGATATTTGACAAGATAGGTTAATACTGAAGTTGTACTTCGGGAAATCCCCCAATAGCAATGAACAAAGACTTTGCCTTTTTCTTTGGAAATGGCGTCATTGATAAAGTCAGCAATTTGGTCAAAATATGCGTTCAATTTGTAGCCAGGGTGGTCATAGGCTGGAATGTAAAGATATTTAAAGGTTTCAGGGTAAAGAGTCTGGAGTTCAACGCCAACGGTAACGATATGGGAGATTTTGTTCTTTTGGAGGAAAACGAGGTTTTTAGCGTCTGCATAAGAACCAAGGTATAAATTGTCCAGAATCTTGGACATGATTTGGTAGTGTTCGTTTTATTATATAAAAAAGTAAGAGTTGAGCAAGAATTTTAAAAGTATTATTTGTTGAATTAAACTCTTGTTTTGACTCGAAATTGATCTCAACTTCCAACTGTTTTATTCGTTATACATCCGCAGAGATGTGTCTTTTGAGTTTTTGAAGAATTTTCGCAAAAATTTTTGAAGAAATGTTTTTGTTAAACTGAAGAGATAAACAATATAAAGCGATATTTATTTATAAAATTTTACAATCAGTTTATAAATCAACAAGATGACACCTCCTCGCCTTTCTACAAGGCATCAGAATTTACAGAAGGTTGGAGACCCCAAAATATATGATTATTTTGGATTTCTGCGACAGAAAGTGTCTCTAAATATTTCACCTATTCCAAAGTTAACTCTTCCCTTTAAACAATTTCCTTACATGATTTTCAATATATTCTTCAAGATGCTTTATCATTGGAGACTCTTCATCATATTCATCCAACAATATATCCCTTGTATATGTTAATTATTCCCTCAATTTCAAAATTCAATACTCAGTAACGATTTGTGATAATGGCTTATCTTTATATTCGTAAACGAAATAATCATCCAAAGCAAAGAATTGTGTTCTTTTTATTCTCAATAATTCAGCATACACATCCCGATCAAAATAATCCTTTCCTTGTCAGATTGGTAATTTTCTTTTATTATACCTGAAAGCTATACACACTATCCTTGATATAATCATTCAATAACTTTTCGATGCTTCTTCTTGCTCTCCATGAACTCAAGCTCCACTTTTAAAAATTAGAAAATCTGAAAATAATTTCAAAGAGAGTTTTACAGTTTGAGAAAGTCGATTTTGTAAGAGCCAATAATGAAGACAAAATAATGAAAATTTTGAGCAAACCAATTTTGTAGGACAGCAAACTAATCATAAATTTTTTAGGTTTCCCCTTTCAAGTATTCTTGAATAGATTTACCATCATCAAATGTTTTGCTAAATACAAATAATTCAATCTCTTGTATCAATTCCAATGAATGTGGCCTATTTTATCTCCATATCATCCCAATAACTAGAATTTACCTTCTAAAACGACGAAAATCGAATTTCAATAAGTGCTTGGCTTGGAAATCTTCTTTATTAAAAGCAACACTTTCTTCGGACTATTCTCTCAACAAATTTTCACACAAAATTACCTTTGGCTTCTTTTCTAAAGAATTATAATCAAGGTCCTTGATCGCAGAGTATTTTGGCAAGAGTTCTGGAACAGGTTCATTTTCATTATATATGGTCTCTTTTTCTGGTGTGATGGCCTCGGCAAATGAACGAGTCACCCAAAAGGAGGGATTTCTCCCGATGATACGAGTTAAAGAAGCAAACTTTGATAACATTAATTAAAATTTTATGCCTTTAAAAAAACACACCAGATCATTATTTCTAAATCCAAGAGTTGCCGTAAATCTTTCTCTTAATCAAAATTCATGAGAAAACATCAAGTCAACTCCCAATATATGACAGGACCGATAATCGGTTTTAGATATTTTCCTCAACAAGATTTTCTTTGGGTCATCTCGATAATAAAACTTGTCTTGTTATCGTTCATCAATTTTTGTTAACAAATCTGGATACTAGATAGTCTTTCGTGTCTATCAGGCTCGTGTCCAGGTTATTCCTCTCGCTTTGGAAGTTGAATTCCAGATCAAGGGATGGGAATCTTTTCGATTAAAGTTTTCTTACGAATGATTAAAAATCAAAAACTAAAGAATCAAATGAAAAATCTCTCAATAGAAGAATCAATTGAAACCTAAAGAAAATCGAGCACGTCCAATATTTCATTCTAAAAATCTACTGGAGAACCTCCAAAAATGGTTGATAAGCAATATTCTTTATAAATCCAGGGTTTAAAAGTTCCTATCAAATAATTGTTTCACAAATTAATAAAAAACTTTAGTTTAAAAGATCCAATTCACCCGTCAAAAAATCTTCTCTTTCGCTTCCATTTTTTCCTCTTAAACCTCTCTCGATCTCCTCTTTGCCCAACCTTTTCTTCTTGACCCGATTTTAATCTTTCTGATGACCCCCTCCAGGTGCCAAAACAAAGTTGCTAAAAAAATTTGTTTGACATTCATGGTAAAAAAAATTAAGAAAGATTTTAATTTTCCTCTCAACCTTTATCTCTTCTACTTTAAAGGGTTTCCTGTTCCCTTTATAGAAATAAATAGAGATGAATACTATTTTTAAAAGAATCTTTTCAATGAAAAAAGAGTGTGAAATCAAGATGAAACAAACAAACAAGCAAAAATCAAAAGATATATAGATATGAATTAACTGGAGGAAATTTGTTACAAAATGGAATATTAAAATAAAAATTCAAGTTTTACAAGAAGAAATCAACTTTTTTTATTAAAATCGAGAGAGAAAAGACATTCTTATCACCATCTCTCACTTCTCAACTATACAATACATTCTCTTTAATTTTTCCAATAAAAGACACAAGATAGACTCAGCGATTTATTTCCCTTCTTCTTCTTCTTCTCCTTCCTTTCTCTTTTTCTTCACCTAGAAATGAGAAAAGCACTTGGAAAAGATGAACGAAAAGATTTCTGGAGACAACAAGACTATTGGCCTGAGTTCTCGAAGAAAACTATTCTGTTCTCTTCTCTTCATTATCATTAGTATCTATACTTATTAGCGGTGGTTTTCTTCCTTCCCAAAGTTCCAGATTTTGACATCTTCAACTTAGGATCCTTCTTTTCGGGCTTAGGGATTTTGGTCTGAGATTTTGTCGACTTCACCAATTTATTATCAGTCTTTGTGCTTTGAGATTTTTTGAGGTCAGCATTTAATGATACTGAAGCAAATCTGCTTTTTCTTTCCGGTTCAAATTGTGGCAAACTTCGTGTTATCACTGTTGTATTCTTTGGTTTGTAATCGACTGTTATATAATCCAATTGAATTGTTTGTGCACTTATTTTGCTACTTTCTGACCTCGAATGCGTCTTGCATGCATCCTTTGTTGTATCCTCTGGTAATTTATCCAAACTTTGCTTCGATAAATCATCATCACTCATCGGGTGTTTATCCATATCCTTTATATGCTGCTCTGTTCTCTGCAAATTCGTCAATTTATGATTTAAGCTCTGTTTTGGCCCGAAGCTTGTTGAACGAGAATTTGTACAGGCAGTTGTGTGGGAACCAGCACGTTCAAGTTGAGTTTGGATGTTTTCAAGTTCTCTGCTTTTGGTTTGGAAACCGGGTTTTTGCTTGGGAGCAAGACAGCCGAAAAGACAGCTGAAAACAAACGACATACTTTTTTCGCTAATTAAACAGGAAAAAAAATCAAGGCTGTTTGTTTTTTCACACACAAAGTTGGAAAAAACAAAAATTTTTAATCCAATTTTTAAAAATAAAAATGAGTTTTAATACCAAAACCTTTCATTAAAAATCCCTTCAACTCTTTACATGACATCTTATATTTCATCATCCCTCTTTTCTATCCTCCCATTTCCCCCACAAAAACCTTATTCAAAAACACCCCACCTCTGCGAAAACCCAGGCTACGAGCTGCTCCCTCTAAAAGTTGAGCTCTTTGGGCTGCCCGTAAACAGATCAACTATAAAGAATTTTTTGCTCAAAGTATATTTTGCCCGTGAAAAAGACCTTATAATTCTCAAGGAAAAGAAAGAGGACAGCTTACACGAAAATCTCAAAAGGTGAAAAGGAAATTTATAAAGAAGGAGAGGGGTTTAGTTTGGGGTCAAGTTTGAAAGAAGATCTGCCGAGGTTGCCGCCAAATTTCGGGATGATTGAGTTTTTAATCTTGATTTCCTTCCATTCATAATATTTTTAAATATTGAACAAAACTTTAGATTTTTTACCTCAAAGCTTTCTACGACACAAAAGAACGTTTCCTTCTTGTTTATCCTTCTAAAATTTCATTGTTAAATCCCATTTTCCCACTATTTTACTTGATAAACTCTCTATATTTATCACTCAAGTTTCCTTGAATTACTTGCTCACTTCTAACTTTCCTGAAAGGACTTTTTCAGCCCTATAAAAAATCATTTTAAAAGGATTTTCTGCAAGAGGTCAATTCCCTGGAAAACCTGAGTCCATTTACTTGAAAGTGAGAGTTGGCTTTTTCAGGAGGCGGTATTAATGCCTTTAGTTCAGGATTAAAATGCAAAAATCAGTGCGTTTATTCTCAAGAGAAGAGGCTATAAAAACAGGCAAAGTGGAAAATTTTTGCGGGATTTGAAAGTTTATGGAAGATATCTAAAAAGCCTTGCATTCGACCTTAAACTGATAATTAATTTATCGACTCTTGATTTCTTATTATTTTGCCTCCACTTTTTATTCTAAAGGAATTTTTCTCTCTCCTACTCTTTTTTCACTTGAAGAATAGAATTTTGGGACGGAGTTTACCTTGGTAAACAAATAAACAAATCCACTGGGGAAGAAACTCCTTCAGAGGCTTCTTTGGAGCTTAAAAGAGCTCTTTGATAATTCTCTCAAGACAATTTGAACCTTTATTAGCCTTAAATTAAGAATCCGAGTTTCGCTTCAGATACAAAACTCTATTATGAAAAAAATTAAAATTTTCTCTATGAGGGAAAAATTTCTTTGTTTTGAAAACAAAATAGAAATCCTGAATGATCCCAAATTATTTGAAACATTTTCATGATTCCTTGTTGGAAATATTAACCTTTGTTTCTTTGAGTTCGTTTTTCATTTCCAATTTACACAAGATTTTAATTTATTGAATACGAGGCTCGTTTGTTTTTGACTGCTATTTTTTATAAAGACAAAAATATAATTTTTACAAACAAACGAAATCCCAAGTCACAAAGTCATTTTTAAATACAAAGTCAAGATTTTCTGATCTTCAAATAGAAGAACAGGAAATTCATTTTGGAGATTATTTTCAACAAGAGATATTTTTGTCCTTCGCTCATTCTCGA
>Ga0182738_1006511_pt1 | contig 12094 bp, 13 predicted proteins | sample eDN5th30CBELigMG_FD_128876 | JGI IMG/M metagenome (GOLD analysis project Ga0182738, IMG submission 128876) | Enriched Miracle-Growth compost microbial communities from Emeryville, California, USA - eDNA 5th pass 30_C BE-Lig MG (version 2)... ...
GCCCGCGCGCATCAGAACCATATCCTGAAGCGGACAGCCCTGCATCCTGCCCGCGTGGTTTCTCTTGCCGGCGGAGTTATCCATGCCGTTTTGCTATAACTGAAAGACAGACAGGCCTTCTAGTGATGGGTCGGCTGACCCGGTAGTCTTCTCGGGAAGGCGGCTTGCCGGCCACCGGCGCGAGCGGGGACGGGGGGAGCCGTCCTTGGTGGACGGGCCGCATCGTGATCCGACAGAAGGGGAAGAGAGAATGACCAAGAAGGGTGAATGGCGCGTCGCGCTGGCTGGCGAATGCATAGTTTGCCGCCCCTTTGCCATGCATGACGAACCCGAATTCACGGGAGTCTGGGATCTGCTGCGTGGTGCGGACGTAACCTATGGCCACCTTGAAATGAACTTCGCGGATTATGACGAATTGCAGTGGCCTGTGCGCGGGCAGGGCATCGGCAGCTTCATGATGGCCGATCCGACGATCACGAAGGATCTCAAATGGGCGGGTTTCGACATCATGTCGACCGCCCATAACCACAGCTTCGATTTCGGGGCCGAAGGGCTGCTCGCCACCATGCGGCACATGAAAGAGGCGGGGATCGTCACGGCGGGAACCGGCGCGGATCTGGAGCTGGCCTCGGAGCCCGGCTATGTCGAGAAGAAGCGCGGTCGGGTCGCCCTTGTCTCGACCTCGTCGGGGAACCAGCATTTCATGTGGGCGGGTCTGGCCAAGGGCGCGCTGAAGGGTCGGCCGGGCGTGAACCCGCAGCGTCTCCAGATGGAGTTCCAGGTCGACCAGCAGACCGCGGACAGCCTCAAGGCCTTTGCCAGCTCGCTGAACATCACCCGCGCGCCGAAACATGGTCGCGAGGGATCCTTCGGCTTCCTGATCCCCGGCGCGCAGCAATGGGGCGATCCGGAATCCTTTTTTCGTCGGAGAGTCGAACCAGATCATCTCGTCCTGCAACAAGCGCGATCTGGCGCGCAACCTGCGCTCGATAGAGGAGGCGAGGGCCATGTCGGATCTGGTCATCGTCGCCCACCACTTCAGCGTGGCCGACGGGCCGCGCCTTGACACACCGCCGGGCTTCGTCAAGGAATTTGCTCGCGCCGTGATCGACGGGGGTGCCGATATCTATGTCGGGCACGGCTGGCACAAGACGATGGGTATCGAGATCTACAAGGGCAAGCCCATCATCTATGGGATCGACAACTTCTTCGCCCAATCGGAATTCATCCAGCGCGTGCCCTATGACAGCTATGATGCCTGGGGCCATGACGTGGACCGCCTGCCGACGTTGACGCCGGCGGTCCATCCGCTGCATCCCGGCCTCGACAGCCCGGTGCCGACCTGGTGGGGCAGCTGCGTCATCAAGCTCGACATGAAGGACGGCGAGTTGCAGCGGATCTACCTGCACCCGGTCGAGATGGGGCGCGATTCGACGCCGGAGGCGCCGATCCGCCGCCAGACCGGCAAGGCTGACCATCCCTTCACCGAAGGACGTCCGATGCTGGCCAAGGGCGACGATGCCGCGCGCATCCTTGAGCGGTTCCAGCGTCTTTCGGAGCCCTTCGGAACCCAGGTCGAGATCCGCGACGGCGTCGGCGTCATCGACCTCGTGCGCAAGGGTGCGGGCAAGATGGAGCTAGTCGGCTGAGATCCGGCGTCGGAATGGCTGAGCCCTGGTCCAAGGATCGGGACCACTGAGGGAGGAGGGAATGGGTTTGAACCTTTCCATTGAAACTGCTGTCCCGGCAATGTCGGCCCATGGGTCGGGGGCGCCGCAGAGCTTCTGCGGTCCCGCACCCAGGCATTGCTCGAGGTGCAGGAACTGGCCGTCTCCTTCCCGGGGGTGGAGGGGAGCCGCAACGACGTCGTGTCCGGGCTCAACTACCGGATAGAAGCGGGCGAGACACTGGGCGTCGTCGGCGAAAGCGGCTGCGGAAAGACCATGACCTCGCTGGCGCGTCCTCGTGACCTTTGTGATGTCCTTCCTGCTGTTCATGCTGATCGGCCTGATGCCCGGCGACCCGCTGGAGAACATGCTTGAGGGCAACCCCTCGCTGACGCCCGAACTGATGGCGCAGATGCGCGAGCTTTACGAATTGGATCAGTCGGTCTTCGTGCGCTACTGGAACTGGCTCGGTGCGGCGCTTGGCGGCGATCTGGGCAATTCCAGCCTGTATTTCCGCCCGGTGACAGACGTGCTGGTCCCTGCAATGATCCAGACCGTGAAGCTGATGGGGCTGACCCTTCTGGTTTCTGTCCCGCTGGCATTGCTGCTGGGATCGCTTGCCGTGAGAAAGCCCAACGGGTTCATCGACTCGGCGGTGGGGGGTGTTTTCATTCGCCTCGATCTCTCTGCCGAATTTCTGGGTCTCGCTGCTGCTGATCATCCTCTTCTCGGTCAAGCTGGGCTGGCTGCCAGCATCGGGGACACCGCTCTCCGCCACACCGACCGCGCTGGAGCAGGTGCGCCACATGATCCTGCCGGTGGCGGTGCTTGCCATGTTCCAAGTCGGCCCGCTGGTGCGTTATGTCCGCGCCTCGATGATCGAGACGCTTTCGGCGGATTTCGTGCGCACTGCGCGTGCCAAGAGACTTGGCGAGGGTAGCGTGATGATCGGCCACGCGCTACGCAATGCACTGATCCCGATGGTGACGGTTCTGGCGCTGTCCTTCGGCTCGCTCTTCTCGGGCGCCCTCGTGGTCGAGACCATCTTGGGCATGCTCGGCATGGGCAAGATGATCTACGACGCCATCGGCAATATCGACTTCAACCTGGCCCTTGTCGGCCTGCTGCTCGCCACGATCGTGACGCTGCTGTCGAACCTGCTTGCCGATCTTGCCTATGCCCTTCTGGATCCGAGGATCACGCTATGACGGACCTGACCGTCGCGGCACTGCCCGCGCCCCGTTCAATCTGGTCGCTTCGCTTCCAGAAGTTTCGCGGCCATCGTCTGGCCATGTATGCGCTGGTCTTTCTGGTCGTGTTGACCTTGATCTGCCTCACGGCATGGCCGCTCAGCCAGTATCTGGGGATCGATCCTAACAAGACCAACCTGCTGGCGCGGTTCAAGGCCCCTAGCGCCCAGCATTGGCTTGGCACCGACGATCTTGGCCGCGATGAGCTGATCCGCCTGATGTATGGCGGTCAGGTGTCGATTGCGGTCGGTCTGCTTGCCACGCTTCTGATGTTCGGTCATCGGTGTCGCGGTCGGGGTCACGGCAGGTTTTCTGGGCGGGCGGACGGACGCGATCCTGATGCGGCTTACCGATTGCATGATCGCGCTGCCGCTGATCCCGCTGCTGATCGTTCTGGGCGCCGTCGATCTGACCAAGCTTGGTCTCAGCGCCTCTGCCGCCAGTTCGCCGCTGTTCATCTTCCTGCGCATCGTCGTCATCATCGCGCTGGTCGACTGGACGACCATGGCCCGCATCGCACGGGCGGGGGCCATCCAGATGCGCGACCGGGACTATGTCCGCGCCACCACCGTGGCTGGGGCAAGGCGGCGATACAATCTGCTGGTGCATGTCCTGCCGAGTATCTCGACCCCGTTGATCGTCGCGGCGACGCTGACGGTGGGGCGTGTGATCCTGCTGGAATCGACCCTCAGTTTCCTTGGCTTCGGGATCGTTCCGCCGACGCCGACCTGGGGGAACATGCTGACCAACGCGCAACAGCTGATCATCTCGGCACCGCATCTCGCGGTTTATCCGGGCCTGCTGATCTTTGCCACGGTCATGGCGGTTAACTTCGTCGGCGATGGCGTGCGCTATGCCTTTGATCCGCGCGCCGAGAACGAGGGCCGGTCGCACTGACCGGAAGATACTGACGCTCAGGGGAGGAGAGAGCGAATGAAAATGAGAAAAACAATTGCCAGCGCGTTGCTGGCAGCCACCGTGCTTGGTTTGGGAAGCGTTCAGGCTCAGCCGGACAAAAGCACGCTGGTTGTCGGCCAATTGCAGTTCCAGACCAATTTCCACCCGCTGATCCAGGTGAACAACACCAAGCGGCTGGTAGTGAACTATGGCCTGAGGCCCATCACCGCCTATGACGAGAACGTCGTCAACCAATGTGTCCTCTGCGAGGAGGCGCCGTCGCTGCAGAATGGTCTGGCCGAACTGGTCGACAATCCCGATGGCAGCAAGGGAATGCGGGTCAGGTTCACCCTGAAACAGGGCCTGAGTTGGGGTGACGGGACGCCGGTGACGACCAAGGACGTGGTCTTTACGCACAAGATCGGCTCGGACGAGAAGATCGGCTTCTCGAACTACAACCCATGGAGCCGCGCCAGCGCCGTCGAGGTCGTCGACGACCGCACCTTCGTGCTGGTCCTGCCAGAGGTCGTTTCCAGCTTCGCCTCATGGGACCAGATCCTGCCGGCGCATCTGGAAGAGCCGATCTATGCCGCCAATCCTAGTGCCGAGAGCTATACCAAGCAGTCGCTCTACAACACCAAGCCGACGACGCCGGGACTGTGGAACGGCTCGTTCATGCTGACTGACTATCAGATCGGAACGCGCCTGATCTGGGAGCCGAACCCCCATTGGCCCGGCGCGAAGCCGGGGCTGAACCGTATCGTCCTCAGCTATCGCGACAACTCCTCCGCCTTGATGCAGAACCTGCTGTCGGGAGAGATTGATGCGGTGCCGGTCAGTCCGGGCGGGATCAGCTTCAGCCAGATGCTGGATATCCAGAGCCAGAATCCGGACAAATACGCCTATCACATCGCGGATGGCACCAACCTCGAACGCATCGCGATGAATCTCGACAACCCGATCCTCGCCGATGTCAGCGTCGGCGAGGCGCTGCTTCTGTCCTTCGACCGCAATGCCATCACCGAGGCGCTGTTTCAAGGCCAGCAGGCGGTGGCGAACGGGCTGCTGGCCAGCACCAGCCCCTATTACAATGCCGGGATGGAGACCTATTCCTACGATCTGGAAAAGGCCAAGACCCTGCTCTCCGAGGCGGGCTGGACCCCCGGCGCGGGCGGCGTCTGCGTCAATGACAAGGGCGAACGGCTGGCGCTGGAGCTTGCGACCACCGCCGGCAACCAGACGCGCGAGCAGATCGCGCAGGTGATCCAGAGCCAGCTTTCGGAAGCCTGCGTCGAGATCTCGACCAAGTTCGTGCCTTTGCAGGAATATAACGGCGAGCTGGCGCGCAAACGCCAGTTCACCGGGCTGGTCATGTCCTCGATCGATTTCTCGCCCTCGACCTCGCCGCGGATCGCGTTGGGGTCGGACCGGGTGCCGAGTGCCTAGAACAAGTTCACCGGCAACAATTTCTCGGGCTACAAGAGCGTGGCGATGGATGCGGCGCTCGAGAGGTTCGACGCGGCACTGAGCCCGGAGGAGACCAAGGCCGCCTGGGCAGAGATCCAATCGATCTTCGCAGAGGATCTGCCAATGCTGCCCCTGTATTTCTATGCGCGCGCCCATGTTTCGGGGCCGGACCTGACCGATTTCCGGCAGTCGACCTATGATCCGCTGCAGAACTTTGCCGAGGAATGGCGTCGGCAGTAATGGCGTTCCGGCGGCGGTCCGACAGGCCCGCCGCCCAGCAGAGAGAATACCGATGAAGATTGCAGTATTGGATGACTATCTGGGCCTGTCGCAGCAGGTCGCGGATTGGCGACCCTTGGCCGGCCGGGCCGAGATCCGCGTGATCGACCGCCCGCTGCCGACCGTCGCCGAAGCCGCCAAGACCCTGGCCGAGTTCGAGATCATCTGCACCCTGCGCGAGCGCACGCCCTTTCCCGCCGAACTGATCCGGGCGCTGCCGAATCTGCGCTATCTCTGCGTCACCGGCAAGCGTTTCGATACGGTCGATGTCGCTGCTGCCGCTTCAAGAGGAATTGTGGTTTCAAATACGCCTGTCACCGGTGCGGGATCGGGCGCGGTGGTCGAGCTGACCTCGGGCTTGATCCTTGCCCTCGTGCGCAACATCGCCGCGGAGGATCGGCTGATGCGCGAGGGGGGCTGGCAGAATTTCGCGGGCACGACCTTGCGGGGCAAGACGCTGGGCATTCTTGGCCTTGGGGCGTTGGGCACGGGCGTGGCGCGGATCGGCGCGGCTTTCGGGATGGAGATGATCGCATGGAGTCCCAACCTGACGGTCGAGCGGGCTGGGACTGCGGGCGTGCGGCGCGTCGACAAGGCGGTCCTGTTCGAGCAGTCCGACATCCTCAGCCTGCATCTGGCGCTTGCGCCATCGACGGCCGGAATTGTCGGGGCAGCGGATCTCGAGCGGATGAAGCCCTCGGCCTGTCTCGTCAACACGGCGCGGGCCGGGCTCCTGGACGAAAACGCGCTGATCGCCGCCCTGCGCGAGCGGCGGATCGCGGGGGCGGGGCTTGACGTCTTTTCCACCGAACCCCTGCCTGCGGAACACGAGATCCGCCAACTGCCCAATACCGTCCTAACCCCGCATCTTGGTTACTTCACCCGTGAGATGTTGGCCACATACTATCGCGACGCGATCGAGAACATTGAAGCATTCCTGGACGGAAAGCCGATCCGGCTGGTGTCGGGGAATGCGTGACGGCCATCTGCCGGAACGCCGCGCGCAGAGCGTCTATCGGCTGCTGACCCGGGGGCAGTTCGCGCTGTTCTTTGCCTTCAACGGCCTGTCGCTGATCGGGTCATGGATGCAGCGGATCGCCAGCGCCTGGTTGATCTGGGAATGGACCGGCTCCGCCTTCTGGGTCGGCGTGCTGGCGGCCTGCGATCTGCTTCCGGTGGTGCTGACTGGCCCCTTTGTCGGCGTGGCCGCGGATCGCTGGGATCGGCTCTGGCAGAACCGGATCGCGCAGGTCGCCTCGGCAGGTCTTGCCCCGATCAATGCCGTCCTGCTGATGGCGGATATGCTGAACCTATACGGCCTTCTCATCCTGATCGCCTTGCAGGGCACGCTGATCGCCATGGTCCAACCCGCGCGCCTTGCCATGGTGACGCAGCTCGTCGGGCGCGAAGATATGCCGACCGCCGTGGCGTTGGCATCAGTCAACGTGAACCTGGCCCGGCTGATCGGACCCGCGATTGCGGGGCGATGATCCTGCGCTTTCCGATCGAGTGGATCTTCATTGCGAATTTTGTCGTCACCACGCTTTTCGTCGTAGCCCTCGGGCGCATCCGCCTTGCACCCCGGCCCGAAGCCCCGGCGCAGGGCGGGATCTGGCAGCAGATGGCCGAGGGCTTCTCCTATGTCGCGCACGCACCAGCGATCCGGCTGATCCTGCTCTTCATGATGGTCGGCGGGGTGATGGTGCGGGCGGTTCAGGAATTGACACCGGCGCTGGCGGCCCAGACCTTCGCGCTTTCGGCAACCGGCCTTGCGGTCCTCTCCTCGGCGATGGCGGCGGGGGCCGTCATTTCGGGCCTGACCATGGGACGCGCCGGGGCGAGGCGGCTTTTCCTGGGAGTGATCGGTCTTTGGGCTCTTGCCGCTATCTCGGCCCTGGTCCTCGCCTGGACGCGGCAACCGGTTGTTGCCACGCTTGCCGCCATGACGCTTGGATTCGCGGTTTCCCGGTGCCTGATCTCGACCCAGACATTCGTGCAACTCGAAACCCCGGACGATCTGCGCGGACGTGCCGTCGGCACGCACGGCCTGATTGCCCGGGCAAGTCCCGCGCTCGGTGCATTGATGATCGGCTATTTGGCCGACCGGCTAGGCCTGTCGGTCGGCATCACGGCGTCCTCGATTGCCATGCTGGTCTTTGCAGGGTTGGTTTTCCCTGCGCGAGATCGATCGCCGACCGGACCCTGTGATCATTTCAGCAATTTCAGCGAAAGATCCTTGAGGATGCGAAAAGCCGCCTCGTGCAGGCGGTTGTTCAGCCGGCGCGACCTTTGCACCAGTTGTACCTTCAACGCCAGTTCCGGTTTGACGATGCGCCGGACGCGCAGGCTGCGAGCCGGACCGATCATCCGGCGCGAGCGCAGGGATGCGACCGTCACGCCGATCTGGTCATGGACCATGTCGAAGGTTGCGTCGAGCGAGTCGAGTTCGCTGGCGACCTGCAGCTTGAAGCCCGACCGGGCAAATTCGTTCTCGAGTATTTCGCGGATGCGATTGGGCCGGCTCGTGATGATCAGCGCCATCTCGGCTAGGTCGGACAGGGTGATCGGCGGACCATCGATCTCGCTCTCGCCCTTGGGCATCGGCTCGAACAGATGAAGCCGCTCTTCGACCAAGTCCGTGATTTCCAGCATCGGGCTGTTCGGAGCGTCGAACATCACGGCCATGTCCAAGCGCCCCGAGAGAATCCATTCCTGCACCTGGGTCGAGCGTCCGTTCAGGATGTGAACCTTGGCATCCGGCAGTTCCGCCCGCAGCCGCCGGATCAGGGCCGAGCTGATCGCATTCGATAGTGAATTGGGCATCCCGATCGCCACCGTTCCGGTGCGGCCGAGCCGCGCGTTTTCCATATCCTCATGGGCACGGTGGAACAGGTCGAGAATGGAATGGGCGTGTCTCAGCAATCTTTCACCCGCCTCGGTCGGCGTGACGCCCCGGCCGGTGCGGATCAGCAGCCGCTCCTTCAACTCGGTCTCAAGACTGCCAATCTGGCGGCTGAGCGCAGGTTGGGCGACGTGCAGGAAGGCGGCGGCGCGGCTGAAGCTGCCAAGCTCTACCACCCTGACAAAATAGGATAATTGTCGAATATCCACCTTTTCCTCATACCAGAACCCCATGCCGAAACAGTATAGCTGATAATCCGCTAGCACGAATAGTCATTGACGGGGGACTGTTCTAGATTTCGGTCATGAGGCGATCCGCAGGAGGAGATGGATATGACGGAATCGGTTGCTGGAGCTTGGCGCGTCTGGGAATGCATCCTTTGCGGCTGGGTCTATGACGAGGCCGAGGGGGATCCGGATGGGAACCTTCCGCCCGGAACGCGCTGGGAGGATGTCCCCGCGGATTGGCTCTGCCCGGAATGCGGCGCGAAGAAGGCGGATTTCGACATGAGGCAGGTGGCGTGAGCGCTGGACTGGTCATCGTCGGCGCATCCCATGCCGGGATCGCCCTCGCCGCGGAGCTGCGCGCGGCGGACTTCCGGCCTGCCATAACTCTGATTTCCGATGAAACCGCCGAGCCCTATCACCGTCCCCATCTCAGCAAGGAATGCCTTGAGGCCGACGTGCCGCCCGGCCTGCTGAAGCCCGCGGCCTTCTATGCAGAAAAGGCGATGGTCCGCCTTGGCGCAGGCGTCGTCGCAATCCATTCGTCGCGGCGGCGGATCGAGATGACTGGCGGAAAGATGCTTGATTACGAAACCCTCATCCTAGCAACGGGGGCGCGAGCCAGGACGTTGCCTGCCGGGTTGCCGGGTGCGGAACTGGCGCTGACCCTGCGCAATCTCGACGACCTGCAGAGATTGCGCGCGCGACTGGCTTCCGCGCGTCGGCTTGTCATCATCGGCGGCGGTCTGATCGGTCTGGAAATGGCCGCGGCCGCGCGAACCAAGGGAATTTCGGTCGATGTGGTCGAATGCGCCGACCGGCTGATGTCCCGCAGCCTTTCGCCGGAACTGGCAGCCCTAGTCCGCGAGCGTCATGCCGCAGCAGGCATCACCTTTCACATCGGCAGCAAGGTGAGGAGCGTGACGGAGGAGAGGGTCGAGCTGGAGGATGGAGCCGTTATTCTCGCGGATCTTGTCGTCGCCTCGGTCGGAAATCAGCCACGCTCCGAGCTTGCCGAAGCTGCGGTACTGGCTTGTGATGACGGGATCATTGTCGAGTTTGACTGCGCGACCTCGCTCCCCGGAATCTTCGCGATTGCTGATTGCGCGCGCTGGCCCGAACCGGGACTGGCCCGGGGCGTGAGGCATGAAAGCATCGCCCCGCTCTCTGGCAGGCGAAGCTGGTTGCGATCGGACTGACTGGCCAGCCAGCGCCGGCGCCGGCTCCGCTTCGGCTCTGGTCGCAACAGGGTGGCACGCGGATCCAGATGGCCGGTCCGGCCGGTGCGACCACGCATCGTCACATGGCGAAGGCCGAGGGCGGTCATGTCCTGCACGGCTTTGCGAATGGACGGCTGGTTTCGGTTCAGGCCATGAATGCGCCACGGGCCTTCAACGCCTCGGTTCAGCGCATGGGAGTGCCGAAACCGATGTCCTGACCGACACCGTAACGACGATCTAGGCGAATTCCAGAAACGTGGGGGAAACATGGTCGAAACTGTCTCATATGCGATGAAGGAGCCGGACCGTTTTCGTCGCGGCAATGGCTGGAAGGTCAATCTGTTCGGCAAGAACTCTGATGTCCCAAAGGCCGATCTGCAGGCCTTTCGCATCGACATGAACGCGGGGCAGGTGTTGGATTCCCATTTCCACATCGTGGATCAGTTCCAGATATTCATCGCCGGATCGGGGACGATCGGTCGGGACAGCACCGATGTCGTCACCGCGCATTACGCCGATCATCACACCGGTTACGGCCCCTTGGTGGCGGTACCGCAGGGCATGTCCTATCTGACGCTTCGGTCCAGGACGGATGCCGGGCTTGTCAAATTGTCGACGCCGAATGTGCGCGAGCAACTCAGGCCGACGAAGCGGCGGCACGGCGTGTCGAAACCGGCGACCTTGTCGATCCCGCCGGTGATGCAGCATCGCGCCGCCCCGGAGATCGAGACAGTCATGGAGGAGCGGCCCGACAGCGAGGGGATGACGGTCAAGGTCTACCGCCTCGGGGCGTCTCAGGTGATCGCCGGGCCGGATACGGCTGGGACGGGTGGCTATTACATCATCGTCATGAACGGCGCGCTGATCCATGAGGGCGAGGCGCTGAAGCCCTGGTCGCTGCTTTTCGTAAGAAATGACGAGCCCGCGCCGCAACTCCGCTCGGATGCCGAGGGCGCCGAAGTGATGGTGGCGGCATTCCCCCGGCAGGATGAATGGATGCGTCAGGTGGGCGAGGCGGCCGCATGACCGGATCCGCAGTGACGCTGGAGGATTACGCGCCCGGTGGGACGCTGCGTGTGGCGATCAATCATGGCAATGTCATCCTTGCCGGTCGCGATTCAGCGGGGGCGCCAAAGGGGATCAGCGTCGATCTGGCTTATGCGCTTGCGCAGGAACTGGGCTCAGTGCCGAAATTCGTCGAGTTCGACCGGGCCCTGGACGTGTCCTCGCGCGCGGAGGCGGATGTCTGGGATCTGTGCTTTCTGGCCGTGGATCCAGACCGGGCGCAGGTCATCGGATTTTCGCAGCCCTATGTTCGGATCGACGGCAATTACCTCGTCGCCGTAAAGACCGGCGCTATCGTGCCGGAGGATGTCGTCGAGCAGGGGCTGAAGATCGGGGTGGTCGAAGGCAGCGCCTATGCCCTGCATCTCTCCCGCGCTCGCGGTGCGGAGGGGTTGGTGAGCTTTGCCAGCCTAGCAGCGGCAAAGGCCGCGCTTGCCGAGGGGGCCGTGGACGGCCTTGCCGGGATCAGGCAGGCGATGGAGGCCGTCGCTGCGACGATTCCCGGGACGCATGTGGTCGGAAAGCCGTTCATGGAGATCCGCCAGGCGATGGGCGTCCCGGCAACCCGCATGCGCGCCCATGCGCATCTCTCGGCATTTCTTGCCCGGCGGGCGCGCGACGGAACCGTGGCGCGGATACTCGAGGCGCATGGCGTCGATCGTGCCTGTGCGGTGATGCCGGACGATCAGGGGGTCGGATAGGCGACAAGGCCCGCCCGAAAAACGAATGGCGGAAGGCCGAAATGGCCTCCCGCCGGATTTGTCAATTGCCGGTGGCTGCAGCCGGAGCTGCCTGCTGCTTGGCGCGGATCTGAGCATCGACCGCCGCCTCGATCTGGTCGACCGTGAAGCTTGCCGGGGTCTGGCTGGGCGGATAGTCGACGAAAGTTTCCAGGAACGCGCCGGCATGCATGGTCAGCTGCGCCATCAGGAAGTCGTTCTTGACCCGCCAGTCATCATATTGGTCCGACACGATATCGGCGCGCTCATAGGGGTCCATCCGCAGGTTGTAGAGTTTCGGAATGCGGTAGCAGTCGAAATTCTCATACCAGACCTTGAACCCGCCCGGCGCCGGCATCTCGCAGAAGACGACCTTCCAGTTGCCATAGCGATAGGCGACCAGC
>Ga0182738_1006512_pt1 | contig 12092 bp, 13 predicted proteins | sample eDN5th30CBELigMG_FD_128876 | JGI IMG/M metagenome (GOLD analysis project Ga0182738, IMG submission 128876) | Enriched Miracle-Growth compost microbial communities from Emeryville, California, USA - eDNA 5th pass 30_C BE-Lig MG (version 2)... ...
CGACGGCGAACGAGATGTACGCGACCTGGAGGGTCTCCTCCTGGGGCGCCGGCTCCTCGGACGAGGTCGGGGTCGGGGTCCCGCTGGTGCAGCCGGCGAGGGCGAGCATCGCGACACCGACTCCGGCGAGCGCGAGCACCCCCTTGCGACGTCCGCGGAGTGCAGTGCTGTGACGCATGACTTCTCCCTTGAAATCGGTGTGATGCGGATTGATGAATCGTCCTCGAGGCCCGCCGCCGCGGCTTGGTGACCCGCGACGATCCCGAAGGACGTTCAGTATTGCTTGACACTATGCCCGTTGATGGCCGAATAGGCAAGCGCGGAAGGCCGTCCGTTATCCGATCGATCAGAGCATCTCGGTGTGGCGCGAGAGGACGGACTCCAACGATTCCGGGGCGGCTCCCGTGAGCCGGGCGACCGTGTCGGTCACGACGTCGAGGAAGCCGCCGCGAATCGCCTGCCCGATCGAGACCGTCAGCCGCGCGCCGTACTGGTTGTGGCCCTCCGCGCTGCCGCCGAGCAGCTCGAGCAGCTCGTCGTCCGCGACCTCGACCGCCTCGACCGGCCGGCCGCCGACCGCCGCATAGGCCGCGGCGAGCGCCGGCGCGTCGTAGGCCTCGGTCCCCGTGAGGTCGAGCGTCTCGCCCTCGTGCCCGCCCGCGACGAGCACCGCCGCGGCCGCCCGGGCGATGTCCGCGCGCGTGAGATACGCGCAGCGGCCCGCCCCGCGGTTGTGCACGAGCTGCCCGGAGGCGAGCGCCGCGGCCGCCTCGTACGCCTGGAAGTCGGCGTAGAAGCCCGCCCGCAGGATCGTGAACGCGACCCCGCTGGCCCGCAGGTGCTCCTCGGTCGCCCGGTGGCTCGGCGCGATGATCGCTGGGTTGCCGGCGACCGGCGAGAGCATCGAGGTGTAGAGGATGTGGCCGGCCCCCGCGGCCTTCGCGGCGTCGATCGCCGCGATCTGCCCCGAGGCCCGGCCGTCGATGTCGTCGGTGCTGATGACGAGCACCCGGTCGGCGCCGGAGAACGCGGCCGCGAGGCTCGCCGGGTCGCCGAAGTCCCCGCGCCGGACCTCGGCGCCCGCCGGCGCGGCATCGAGCGCGGCGGGATTGCGGCTCGCGAGCACGAGCCCCGTGCCGCTGCCCCGCAGCGCCGCGACCTCGTTCGCGACCGCGCGGCCGAGCTGGCCCGACGCTCCCGTGACGACGAGCGTCGCGGGCACTACTCGCCCCAGCCGGCGCCCGGCGTCCTCGCGCCCTCGCCGAAGTGCCAGTACTCGCGCAGGACGCGCACGAGCCCGCTCGCGTCGAAGACGAGGTAGAACTCGCCCGCGAGCGAGAGCTCGAAGCCGTCGTTCTTGAGGGTCACCCACCATTCGACCGCGGCGCGGTCGCCCGCGACGATCGGCGTGCCGTAGCTCAGCCGGATGTCGGACTGGGTCGAGGTGACCTTCGTCCAGTACTCGCGCACGCCCTCGCGGCCGCGGTAGGGCTCCTCGTAGGGCTGCTCCTGGTAGGTCGCGTCCTCGGTGAAGAGCGCGGCCGCCGCTTCGGGATCCCGGTCCACCCACGCGGTCCGGTAGTCGTCGAGCCAGCGCTGCACGTCGATCGTCATGGTCTCCTCCTCGAGACGGTGTTCAGTCCTGCTTCAAAGCATGGGGGTCCCGCTCCCGGGATGCAAGGCCGGGCGGGCGCCGCCGCGGAAGCCGCCCGGCCGGGCCGTGCGAGAATCGCCGCATGGCCTCGGTCACGTTCGAACGCGCGACGCGCATCTATCCGGGGGCGGCGCGACCCGCGGTCGACTCGGTCGACCTGCACGTCGCCGACGGGGAGCTCATGGTGCTCCTCGGCCCGCCCGGATGCGGGAAGTCGACCCTGCTGCGCATGCTCGCTGGGCTCGAGGAGCTCGACAGCGGGCGCATCTTCATCGGGGAGCTCGACGTGACCGACGTGGCCGCGGCCGACCGGGACATCGCGATGGCGTTCGAGTCGTATGCGCTCTATCCCCATATGACCGTCGGGGAGAACATGGGCTTCGCCCTCAAGGTGCTCGGCATCCCGAAGGCCGAGCGGATCGCCCGCATCGAGGAGGCGGCGAGGCTCCTGGACCTCGAGTCGGTGCTGTCGAAGAAGCCCATGGCGATCTCGGGCAGCCAGCGCCAGCGGGTCGCGATGGGCCGCGCGATCGCCCGCCGCCCGCAGGTCTTCCTCATGGACGAGCCGCTCGCGAACCTCGACGACGAGCTGCGCGCGCAGACCCGTGCGCAGATCCAGCAGCTCCAGCGCAAGGTCGGCGTCACGACGCTCTACGTCACGAGCTCGGCGGCGGAGGCGTTCGAGGTCGGCGACCGGATCGCGATCCTCCGCCAGGGCGTGCTCCAGCAGGTCGGGACGCCGGACGAGCTGCGCTCCTCGCCCTCGAACGAGTTCGTCGCCGCCGCCCTCGACGCCGCGAGCTGAGACCGTGCCCGGCTCCCTGCGCATCACCGCCACGACGGTCGACCCCGGTCTGCTCGACCTGCCGTGGGACCAGCCGCTCGAGCGCTGGGACGACGAGCACATCGCGGCGCTGCCGAAGGGCATCTCGCGCCACGTCGTGCGCCTCGCCCACCTCGCCGACCACGTCGTCGCGATCAAGGAGACGACCGAGGCCCTCGCGAGCCGCGAGTACGACATGCTGCGCACCCTGCAGCGCCTGCAGGTGCCGTGCGTGGAGCCGATCGCCGTGATCGCGAACCGCACCGACGAGACCGGGCGGTCCCTCGACACCGCGCTCGTGACCCGGCACCTGCGCTTCTCGATGCCGTACCGGGCGGTGTACTCGCAGCGCCTGCGCCCCGGCACGGCGAAGCGGCTCGTCGACGCGCTCGCGGTGCTGCTCGTCCGGCTCCACCTCGCGGGCTTCTTCTGGGGCGACGTCTCGCTCTCCAACACGCTCTTCCGCCGGGACGCCGGCGCGTTCGCCGCCTACCTCGTCGACGCCGAGACGGGCGAGCTGTTCGAGAGCGGGCTCACCGCCGGCCAGCGCGAGCACGACCTCGAGATCGCGCGGATCAACATCGCGGGCGAGCTCCTCGACCTCCAGGCGGGCGACCGGCTCGAGGACGACATCGACCCGATCGCGGTGAGCGAGCGCATCGTGCAGAAGTACCGCGACCTCTGGCAGGAGCTCACGGGCTCGGAGCAGTTCGACCAGTCGGAGCGCTGGCGGATCAACCAGCGGGTCGAGCGGCTCAACGAGCTCGGCTTCGACATCGAGGAGTTCGAGATCCACACGGATGAGAACGGCACGACGGTGCGGCTCAAGCCCAAGGTCGTCGACGCCGGCCATCACTCGCGGCGGCTGCTGCGCCTGACGGGCCTCGACGCCGAGGAGAACCAGGCCCGGCGGCTGCTCAACGACCTCGACGGCTACCGGGTGCGCAGCGCGAGCGGCGTCGACGAGGAGGTCGCGGCGCACGAGTGGCTCACGAAGGTCTTCGAGCCGGTCATCGCCGCGATCCCGCGCGACCTGCGCGGGAAGTTCGAGGCCGCCGAGATCTTCCACCAGCTCCTCGAGCACCGGTGGTTCCGCGCGCAGGCCGAGTCGCGCGACCTGCCGCTCTCGGAGGCGCTGACGAGCTACATCGACACCGTGCTGCGCCATCGCCGCGACGAGCACACGATCGTCGAGCCGCCGACCGACAGCATCCAGATCGTCGAGGGGCTCGAGCACCCCGACACGACCTCCTCGATCGACTGGCGCGACCTGGCCTGACGACGCCGATGCGTGCTACGCCGCGTGCTACGCTCGCGGCATGACGACCATCAGCCACCGCGAGCTGCGCAACAACTCCGCCGAGATCCTCCGCCGGGTGAGCGCGGGCGAGTCCTTCGACGTGTCGAACAACGGGGTCGTCGTCGCGCACCTGTCGCCCCCGGAGGCGCCGCGCTACAAGCTGCCCTTCCCGGTCTCGCGCCCCGCGCGCCGGGTCGGCGGGTGGCGCGACCTGCCGACGTACCGGCTCGGCAAGACGACCCAGCAGATCATCGACGAGGAACGCGAGGAGCGGGTTTGACGACGTTCATCGAGCCGGACACCGTGCCGTTCGTCGTCTACGTCGACACCTCCGCCGCAGTGAAGCTGCTCAACGAGGAGCCGGAGCGCCCCGCCGTGAGGAGCTTCCTCGACGGTCCCGTCATCCCGGTGTCGAGCGATCTGCTGGAGACCGAGCTCCGGCGGGCGGCGAATCGCAACGGGATCGATCAGCAGGATGTCGTCACGGTCCTGGACGGCATCAACCTCACCCCGATCGACCGGAGCCTATTCCGGGGCGCGGGGCTGCTCCCGCATCCGACGCTGCGCTCGCTCGATGCGCTCCACCTCGCGGCAGCGCTCGAGGTCGACGCGCACGCGATCGTCACCTACGACGAGCGGATGGCCGAGGCGGCGCTCGGGCTCGGCCTCGCCGTGATCACTCCGGGCGCGTCCGACTGATCGCGGCGCGGCCGATTTGGATCGACGCGAGAGAGGGAGTTATAGTCAGCTCGACCATAACCCCGATGTGCGGAGCCATGATGATCCGGCCGATGCTCAACGTGAGCGAGCGAGCGCAGCAGGCGCCGACCGTCTCCGTGTCGACGGTCATCTTCGCCCTGCGCCCGCTCGCGGGACAGCCGGCCGCCGACCCCGAGCTCGCGCGGCTCGGCGTGCAGCTCTGGGTCCCGCTCGTGCGCCGGACCCGGCCCCCCTTCGCCGACGCCTGGGCGCTGCCGGGTGGCCCGCTCACCTGGGACCGCTCGCTCGACGAGGCCGCGCGCGCGACACTGCTCGCGTCCACGGGACTCGCGCCCCGGCACCTCGAGCAGCTCTACTCCTTCGGCGGCGTCGAGCGCAGCGCCGGCGACCAGCGCCAGGTGACGATCGCATACTGGGCGCTGCTCGGGATCGATCAGGGCGCGACGCAGGTCGAGACCGACAATCTCTCCTGGTTCCCCCTCGGCGCCCTCCCCGAGCTCGCGTTCGATCACGCCGACGTCATCGGCGTCGCGATCGACCGGCTGCGCGCGAAGACGGTCTACGCCGACATCGCGGCGCGGTTCCTCGGCCCGGTCTTCACCCTGAGCGACCTGCGCGAGGTGCACGACGCCGTGCTCGGCAGTCGCAGCGACCCCGCGAACTTCCGCCGCCGACTGCTCGCGTCCGGCCTCCTCGAGGCGACCGGCGGCGCGCGGCGCGACGGGGCGCACCGCCCCTCGCAGCTCTACCGGTTCACCGGGAGCACACCGACCGAGGCCGAGCGCCCGCTCGCGCCGCGACCCGAGCACGAGACGAGCCGAACCGCATGACGACGACGCTGCCGATGCCCGCCCTGATCCAGACCGACAGCTGCGATGCCGAGCTCGCGCTGCCGACCTGGGAGGTCGACGCGAGGCCCGAGCCGCTCTACGGCCCCGGCGCCTCCGCGAGCGATCCCATCCCGCGCACGGCGCCCCGCCAGGGACCGCTGCCCGCCGAGTACACGAGCGCGAGCGACGAGGAGCTCGCCGAGCGCATCCTCGCCGCCAAGCGCGAGCTCGGGGACCGCGTCGTCGTGCTCGGCCACTTCTACCAGCGCGACGAGATCGTGCGCTTCGCGGACTTCGTCGGGGACTCGTACCAGCTCGCGAAGGCCGCCGTCGCCGAGAGCCAAGCCGAGGCGATCGTGTTCTGCGGCGTGCACTTCATGGCCGAGACGGCCGACATCCTGAGCCGGGACGACCAGGCGGTCATCCTGCCGAACCTCGCCGCGGGCTGCTCGATGGCCGACATGGCGACGATCGACGACGTCGAGGACTGCTGGGAGCAGCTCGAGGAGCTCTACGGCACCGAGCCCGACGCCGACGGGCGACTACCGCTCATCCCCATCACGTACATGAACTCGTCCGCCGCGATCAAGGCGTTCTGCGGTCGCCGCGGCGGCGTCGTGTGCACCTCGTCGAACGCGCGCGCGGTGCTCGAGGATGCGTTCCGACGGGCCAGGCGGGTCGTCTTCCTCCCCGACCAGCACCTCGGTCGCAACACCGCGCGCGCGATGGGCATCCCCCTGACGCAGATGCCGCTCTGGAACCCGCGCAAGCCGCTCGGCGGGAACGCCCCGCAGACGCTTCAGGACGCGACCGTCGTGCTCTGGCAGGGCTTCTGCTCGGTCCACAAGCGCTTCACCGTCGGCCAGATCGAGCAGGCGCGGGCGCAATACCCCGGCATCCGTATCATCGTCCACCCCGAGTGCACGATGGAGGTCGTCGACGCCGCCGACGTCTCGGGCTCGACCGATCTGATCCGGCGCGAGGTCGAGGCGGCCGCCCCCGGCTCGGTCCTCGGCATCGGGACCGAGATCAACCTCGTCCACCGGCTCGCCGCGAGCCGCCCCGACCTCACGATCTTCTGCCTCGACCCCGTCGTGTGCCCCTGCTCGACGATGTACCGGATCCACCCCGGCTACCTCGCCTGGACGCTCGAGCGGCTCGTCGCCGGCGAGGTCGTCAACCGGATCACGGTCTCCCCCGAGGACCAGGAGGCCGCCCGCCTCGCGCTCGACCGGATGCTGGCGGCGGTGCCGTGACCGTCCTCGTCATCGGCGCGGGAGCCGCCGGCGCGAGCGCGGCGCTCGCCGCGGCGGGCCACGGCGCCGACGTCCTCGTCGTCACCGCGGGCCGCGCGGACGACTCCGCGACGGCTTGCGCGCAGGGCGGCATCGCCGCGGCGATCGGGGCGGACGACTCCGTCGAGTCCCATGCCCGGGACACGCTCGCCGCCGGCGCGGGGCTCTGCGACCCGTCCGCGGTCGAGGTCCTCGTGCGCGAGGGCGCGGCACGGGTCGGCGAGCTGCTCGCGGCCGGCTTCCCCGCCGACCGCGATGCGAGCGGCGCCGTCGCGCTCGGGCTCGAAGCGGCGCACGAGCGGGCGCGGATCGTCCACGCCGGCGGCGACCGGACCGGCGCCGCCCTCGCGAGCTGGCTGCTCGACCGGGTCGAAGCGGCAGGGATCGAACTGCGCGAGCGCACCCGCCTCGTCGAGCTCGTCGTCCAGGACGACGTCGTCACCGGCGCGATCGTCGAGGCGGACGGCCGGCTGACGGTCATCGACGCCGACGCGGTCGTGCTCGCGACGGGCGGACTCGGCCGGCTCTACCCGGCGACGAGCAACCCGGCAGGGGCGCGCGGCGACGGCCTCCTCGCCGCCTGGGACGCGGGAGCCGAGCTCGCCGACCTCGAGTTCGTGCAGTTCCACCCGACGACGCTCCCCGACGCCGGCGACTTCCTCGTCTCCGAAGCGGTCCGGGGCGCCGGGGCCGTGCTCGTCGACGAGACGGGTCGCCGCTTCCTCCTCGACACCGACCCGCGCGGCGAGCTCGCGCCGCGCGACGTCGTCGCCGCGGCGGTCTGGCGGCGCGTGCGCGAGCAGGGCGGCCGGCCCGTCATGCTCGACGCGACGGGGATCGAACGCGACGGCGGCGCCGGGACGCTCGCCCGCCGGTTCCCGACGATCGACGCCGTCATCCGCGAGCACGGACTCGACTGGTCACGCGACCCCGTCCCGATCATGCCGGCCGCGCACTTCGCGATGGGCGGCGTGCGCACCGACCTCGACGGCCGCACGAGCGTGCCCGGCCTGCTCGCCGCGGGCGAGTGCGCGCGGACCGGGGTGCACGGCGCGAACCGGCTCGCGAGCAACTCCCTCCTCGAGGGCCTCGTCTTCGGCGCCCGCGCAGGCCGGACCGCCGCCCTCCCCCCGACCGCCCCCGCCGCTCCCCCGCTCCCCGGCGGTCCCGCGACCCTCCCGCTCCCCGTGCGCGCCGCCGCTCTTCCGCTCCCTGAGCGAGGGCTGAGCGAGCGGAGCGAGCCGAAGCCCGAGTCGAAGGGCGCACCGCCCCCGACGCTCGACACCGTTCGCGCGGCCATGGCCGAGGGCGCGGGGATCGAACGCGATGCCCCCGGGCTCACCGCGGCGATCGGGACGCTCGCGGCGGTCCGCGCGGACCCCGCCGCCTCCGACGCCGTCCATGCCGCCGCGCGGCTCGGCTCGCTCGTCGCGCATGCCGCCCTGCATCGCGAGGAGTCGCGCGGCGCGCATCGGCGCACCGACTTCCCGACGACCGACCCGCGGCTCGCGGCGCCCATGACGTTCGTCCGCGCTCGCCGCACGACGCCCGTCGCCGCCGGACGGACGGAGGACTCGTGCTCACCCCTGCGCTGATCCGCGAGGCCGTCGACCGCGCGCTCGCCGAGGACGCGCCGTGGGGCGACCTCACCGCGGCGAACGTCCTGCCGGAGTCTGCGACGGCCGTCGCGCGGCTCGTCCCCCGGGAGGCCGGCGTGCTCGCGGGCGGCGCCGTCTTCGCCGCCGCCTTCGCCCGCGTCGACCCGAGCGCCGAGGTGCGACTCGCGAGCGAGGACGGCGTCGCGTTCTCCCGGGGGGACGTGCTCGCGACCGTCGAGGGCCCCGCCCGCGCCGTGCTCACCGCCGAGCGGGTCGCCCTCAACTTCGTGCAGCGGATGAGCGGGATCGCGACGCTGACCGCGCGCTACGTCGCCGCGGTCCAGGGCACCCGCGCCCGGATCGTCGACACCCGCAAGACGACCCCGGGACTGCGCGCGTTCGAGCGGCACGCCGTCGTCAGCGGCGGCGGCCGCAATCACCGCTTCGGTCTCTCCGACGCGGTCATGCTCAAGGACAACCACCTCGCCGTGCTCGCCGAGACGGGTGCCGACCTCCCCGAGGCGCTCCGGGCGCTGCGCGAGCGACTCGGCCACATGGTCCGCGTCGAGGTCGAGGTGGACCGGCTCGACCAGCTCCCCGACGTCCTCGCCGGCGGCGCCGACGTCATCATGCTCGACAACTTCTCGATCGACGACCTGCGCCGCGGCGTCGAGCTCATCGGCGGACGCGCGGTCGTCGAGGCGAGCGGCGGGGTCGACCTCGACACGGTCGGGGCGATCGCCGCGACCGGCGTCGACGTCATCTCCGTGGGGGCGCTCACGCATTCGGCGGCCGCGCTCGACCTCGGCCTGGACGTCGAGCTCTCGGGCCCGAATGCCATCGGGACATGATCGACCTCGACCGCGCCGCGACCGCGCCCGTGCGCGAGGAGGTGCTCCGCGCGATGTGGCCGCACCTAGCGGCGCCGACGGGCAACCCCTCGAGCCGGCACGACCTCGGCCGGCGCGCCGCGGCGGACCTCGACGAGGCGCGGTCGTCGATCGCCTCGGCGCTCGGCGCGCGCGCGGGCGACGTCATCCTGACCTCGGGCGGGACGGAGGCCGACAACCTCGCGATCCGCGGCATCGCGCTCGCCGAGCCGCGCGGCCGTCGGATCCTCGCGGCGCCGACCGAGCATCCCGCGGTCCTCGAGACCTGCCGGGCCCTCGTGCGGCTGCACGGCTTCGCACTCGATCTGCTGCCGGTCGACGCCACGGGCATGGTCAACCCGCGCGACGTGCGCGAGGCGGTCGACGAGGACACCGCGCTCGTGACCGTCGCGGTCGCCTCGAGCGAGATCGGGACCGTCCAGCCGATCGCCGAGATCGCGGCCGCCGCGCACGCGGTCGGCGCCCGGATGCACACCGACGCCGTCCAGGCGATCGGGCAGGTGCCGCTCGACTTCCGCGCGCTCGGCGTCGACGCGATGAGCATCGCGGGTCACAAGATCGGCGCCCCCGTCGGCGTCGGCGCCCTGCTCGCGCGGCGCGCACTCCCCCTCGAGCCGCTCCTCTACGGGGGCCGTCAGGAGTCCGCGCGCCGCGCGGGCACGGAGAACGTCGCCGCCGCCGCGGGTCTCGCGACCGCGGTCGAGCTCGCGGTCGAGGGGCTTCCGGCACGGTCCGCGCAGCTCGCCGAGCGCCGGGACGCGATGCGACGGATTGTGGAGTCCGCGCTCGGCGACCTCGTCCTCGTCGGCCACTCGGAGCAGCGCCTGCCGGGCCACCTCGCCTGGTGCGTGCCGGGTGCCGAGGCCGAGCCGCTGCTGCTGCGCCTCGACGAGCGAGGCGTGCGCGTCTCCTCCGGCACCGCGTGCGGAGAGGACGCCGACGAGCCCTCGGAAGCGCTCATCGCCTGCGGGATCTCCCCCGAGCTCGCCCGGGGTGCGATCCGCGCCTCGTTCGACTCCGCCACGACCGCCGAAGAGCTCGCGCGCGCGGCAGAGCTCATCGTCGAGGCCGTCGGAGACCTCCGCTCACTCGCGGAGCACTGACCGAGGGGCATCCGCCCGCGCGAGGGCGGAACCGGCCTGAGACTCCTCGCCTCGGCCGATTCCCCTCGTGCCAGCGCTCAGGCGGGAAGCCTCAGCCCGCCTTCTTGAGCGCGGCGGCCTTGAGCTGCGCGAACTCCTCGGCGCTGATCGCGCCGGCGTCGAGCAGTGCCTTCGCCCGCGAGATCTCGCCGGTCGGGCTCGAGTCGCCGCTGACCGAGCGGATGTACTCGTCGGTCGCGTCGCGCGCCTCCTGCGACTGCCGCGCCGAGCGCTCGCTCATGCCGCGCCCGCGGGCGATGAGGTAGACGAGCGCGGTGAGGAACGGCACGAAGACGAGGAAGATGAGCCACAGCGCCTTGAACCAGCCGTTGAGCTTCCGGTCGCGGAACAGGTCGCTGATGATCGTGAACAGCGCGAAGAGGTACGCGATGAAGACGAAGAACGTGAGGAACCACCAGATGGTGTCCCAGATCGCGGTCCAGAACGGCATGGGTCAGACCCTTTCTCGTTGTTGGGTCTCGCCCCGAACGGGGTGAGGTTCAGGCGTCGGCCGCACGGCGCCTGCCCGCACGGTCCTTGATCAGGATGAGCGGCAGCAGCCAGGTGCCGAGCGCGGTGACGATCCACACGATGAGGGTGGCGAGGATCCAGGTGACGACGATGTTTCCGGTGACCGAGATGCCGCCCGGGAAGAACGACGTGATGAGGAGCGCGAGGAACGTCGACACGAGCCCGATGCCGCCGAGGAGGGCCGGCGCCGAGCGCCGTGCCTGCTTGAGGATGAACGGGGAGAGCAGGCTCTGCGCGAGTGCGAAGATCGCGATCGCGAGGAGCGCGCCCGAGGCCGAGAACCGGAAGTCCGGCAGGATCGCCGCCGCGACGAGCAGACCGATCGCCGCCGTGCCGAGGAAGATCGCGGCACGGATGAGGAAACGGATCATCGCCTCCCCGCTGCGGTGCGGCATGCGCTCGTCATGGCCACACCATATCGCCTGGGACACTCCCCGGCACCAGCCGAGCAGTCCCGGGAGCCGAAGTTCACCCGGGCGTCATACTGTCGGCGCCGGTCAGACGAGCATCTTGACGGGGTGCTCGATGAGATCCACGAACGCCGCCATCCACTCGGCCGCGACCGCGCCGTCGACGACGCGGTGATCGGCCGAGAGGGTCACGGTCATGACGTTCGCGACGGCGAGCTGACCGTCGTCCCCGACGACCGGCCGCGGCTTCGCCGCCGAGACGGCGAGGATGCCCGACTGCGGCGGGTTGAGGATCGCGGAGAACTCGTCGACGCCGTACATGCCGAGGTTCGAGACGGCGAACGATCCGCCCTCGAGCTCGTCGAGCTTGATCCGGCCCGCGCGGGCGCGCGTCGCGAAGTCCGCGACGGCCTGCTGGATCTCGGAGAGCGAGAGCCGGTCGACGCCGCGGATGACGGGGGTCAGCAGGCCGCCGTCGATCGCGATCGCGACGCCGATGTCGGCGCCCGTGAACTGGCGGATGCTGTCGCCGTTCCAGATCGCGTTCGACGCGGGCACGCGGACGAGCGCGCCGGCGACCGCCTTGAGCACGAAGTCGTTGACCGAGATCTTGACCTCGGCGCCCTCGTTCGCCTGCTTGCGGAGCGCCAGGAGCGCGTCCGCCTTGACGTGCGCCGTGACGTAGAAGTGCGGCACGGTCGACTTCGATTCGGTGAGCCGGCGGGCGATCGCCTTGCGCATGCCGGTGAGCGGGATGTCGGAGAACGCGGCGGGCGCGCCGGCTGCGACGGGTGCGGTCGGTGCGGCGGCCGCCGGGGCACTCGTTGGCGCCGCCGGGGCGGCGTCGAGGTCGCGGCGGGTGATCCGGCCGTCGGGACCGGTGCCGACGACGGCGCTCA
>Ga0182738_1006513_pt1 | contig 12091 bp, 5 predicted proteins | sample eDN5th30CBELigMG_FD_128876 | JGI IMG/M metagenome (GOLD analysis project Ga0182738, IMG submission 128876) | Enriched Miracle-Growth compost microbial communities from Emeryville, California, USA - eDNA 5th pass 30_C BE-Lig MG (version 2)... ...
GTTTAGGTATCCATTCGATTTCTTTTTTGACTCGTTTCCTTTGCAAATAAGCTAGAAAAGATAGGAACAATCCTGGTATTATAATATCCCAATTAAAGGTTGTTTCCACTCCAAATAACGATATTGTAGAAAGGATACTACCAATTAGATAAAAATCAATCCATTTTTCCCCATCTTCCTTCCACTTCAATATGGACGAGTAGACTGTCGTACTTATAAACAAAAACAATACTCCCCAAACACAAGTAAATACATAACGATCAAATGGGATAAACTCCTTTGCATACATCAATATTTCATTATTGATAAGCAGGAAGACAACTCCTCCAATGGAGAATAAATGCAGTTTCTCCAAATGAATTACAAACAGCACAATCGTAATATATAGTAAGATTACAAAATAACTGACCGTCGAAAATGGGTAAGCAAACAGCCAAGAAATAATCCCTAATACACTAAATGGTAGAAAAAAGTAAAGAAGCTCTACCTTATTCTGTGTTAGAAAGTACAAACCAAATAAAACAATTGACAGTACCATAAATGCAAGTTGATACGAATTTCCTCCTGCAAAATCAAATGAGATAATTGTCGCTAGAAAGAAATAACTAGATAGATAGCTACCATATCGAAAAGCCATTTTCACATATTTATTCGCAACTAAATAGATACTTATGCTATAAACAATGAACAAATAGATAAACGGAAGGAAGGAATCACTTCCTATAAATAAACGATCAATGACCATACTTCCAATAATATACACATGGGAAATCGTTAGGAATGGAAGCTTAAATGATGTATTTTTTAGCCCTAACGCAATAATAAACAGGCCAATCCATCCATACTTCATAAGCGTTTCAAAAAGAAATGTATCACTGTTCCAAATAGAACCAACAAGGGTTAAATAGCTAATCAAACTAACAATACCAATTAGCCATGCGATAAGATTGTTTTTTATTTTTCGATATAAATCGTAAAAAACAAGGATTGCTACTAAATACATTCCAGTTGTGACCCATTTGTTTAATGTGAAATATTCAAGAATTAGAAGCAATCCAAAGCCGTACATGATTTGACCAATATAATAACCAATCCTTCCCATGTTCTTATCCAGTCTTTCATACATACTTCCAGTTATGACGGTGAATATACTTCCTATCGCAATCGATAACGATAATCCTTGTTCTTGAATAAAGCTGAATGTCTCTGCAGTCGTAAAATAAACACCAAAAACAGTAATCGGAATGAGATAGGAAAGGAGTTGGTTATGCGTTTTATTTCTTATCAAGCGCCTTCCTAAATATAGACTTAATGCTATTCCTCCTATCATGAAAGGAATATACCACTTTCCAATAAAAATTGCTGTTGATAAAAAGGCTATTAACACCATCCAGGATACATTATAGATGGCAGATTCCTTTCTAATATCTTGTAAATAATGCCACTTATTAAATATGCCTAACAGAAATAATAGCACTATATTTATTCCATAGATTACAAGGAATAAGCTATCAACATCGTTTATTAACGAAAACAATACAGCTATATTCCATAAAGCTAGGTTCAAAAAAAGAACTGGCAAATAACGAATAAACGAATATGTTAGTTTTTTCGTTAAAAGAAGAAATTCAACGGCCAGTAAGAGATAAGCAAACACTAAATACATACTGCCTTCGAGAAAAAGTTTCCCATAAAATACAATAGTTACGAAAAAAGTGGCAAGTGCAATGACAAAGCTTGTAAACTCCCAAACTTTTCCCCATTCCAGCTTCCCTTTTAAGATAAACACAAAAAAGAGAAGGAGAATACTAAAGCAAGCAAAAGCTACTGGTAATAAGTCTTGAAGAATTGGATTGGTGAAAATTCGATAAAGACCAAATGCAATTGCAATGGTAATAAAAAAATGATCATGCTTTCGTTTCGTTAAGGCAACGGTCATCATGAAAAGGCTGCTGATTACTAAATAATAAAAACCATTTATCATACTGCTATCAAATAGAAATGTCATAAATAATGCAGTTAAAATTAACTGTAGTTGAACAAATGGTGTCAGTTCCTTCTGAAAGTATTGTATCCATTTTAAATGCTGACACTTCAATAAAACATATATCAATATAAATTGATAGATTATCATAAAAAAGAAGAATCCATCTTGAGCTAACGGGAGGAAAGCAAGGAGAAAAGCAAGCGTTCCAGTTATTGTCCCAATGGTCAGTATTTTATATAGACGAGACTTTAAATAAACAGCTAGAGCAGTATAGATTGGGAATAATACCAATCCAGCTATTACCCCTAATAAAAATCGACCTTCACCATGCATAGAAAGATAGTCCCCTGCTAGCTGAAAAAAGCTGACGGAAACAAATCCTATTGGCAAAAAAAGACTCCCAAGGAGAAAGAAAGCAAATGCAGTATGATCAATTTTGATAATTTTTTTCGATAATAAACCAACCCCAAAAAATAAAATCGAAACAAAAAAGATCGATACTGCTTTCATCCATCCTGGCATAGAATCCCAATTACTAGTCGCAACGACTAACCCGCCTATTAGCAGTAGTGCTACTCCTAAATAAAGCATCACCCCTATATTTCGTTCGCGGAGCTGTTCAGCAGTATACTTTTTCTTTTCCTTTACAGGCTGCTTCTTCTCAATTACTTTTTTTACAGGTTTATTTTCTAATCCTTCCTTTTCTAGCTCCTTCTTTTTCTCTTCATCTGTTATATACCGCTCAAAGCCAGCAGTTATGTCCATATAACTTTCGTTTGATATGTATTGTTTTGTATATAAAATTTCCAAAATGCGATTAAAAATGGCAATCGTATTCTTCTGCATTCCATCCATCCTTTCTTCTTAACAAGCCTTAATTCTTACAATTTCATCTAATGGTGTAATTTTACATCACCATTTATGATTTTTCAATATATTTTATTTTCTAAAAAAGAGGATATTCTTTTTATATAACGAATTTATTTTTCATATCGAAATAATTGGAGGAATACAGAAATGAAAATGATTGAAGATTATTTAAAAGAGAAGCGAAATGCCCACTTGGAAGAATTATTTTCTTTCTTATCGTTGGAAAGTATCAGTGCCCTCCCCGAGCATAAAGAAGATATACAGAAAACAGCTGAATGGTTAGTACAGGCTCTTACGAATGCAGGCTTAGAAAATGCTTCCATCTATCAAACAAAAGGCAATCCAGTTGTTTATGCAGATTGGCTTCATGCAGAAGGAAAACCTACTGTATTAGTATATGGGCACTATGATGTACAGCCAGTCGATCCACTAGAACTATGGGATACTCCCCCTTTCTCACCTGAAATACGAGATGAGAAACTCTATGCAAGAGGTGCAAGTGATGATAAGGGACAGGTTTTTATGCATATTAAAGCTATTGAAGGGATTCTTCAAACAAATGGTTCTCTTCCAGTAAATATAAAATTTTGCATAGAAGGAGAAGAGGAAGTTGGCAGTCCTACCCTTCCTCTCTTTGTAGAAGAAAACAAGGAGTTATTAGGTGCTGATGTGATTGTTATTTCCGATACGGGGATGATAGAACAAGGGAAACCAACCATTTGTTATGGTCTTCGTGGTTTATGTGGCATGGAAATTCATGTTAAAGGTCCAAGAAGTGATCTTCATTCTGGATTATTTGGAGGAGCGATTCAAAATCCAATTGCTGCCATAAGCGGGCTATTAGCAAGCTTTCACGATCAAAATGGAGTAATTGCTGTAGAAGGATTTTATGATCGTGTAACACCTTTAACACTAGATGAAAAGGAAGCCTTTAAAGCATTGCAAATTTCAGATGACTCTTTCATCGAGCAAACTGGCTCCCCTACTCTATTCGGTGAAGAAGGATTTTCTACTTTAGAAAGGCTTTGGGTGCGTCCTACTCTTGAAATCAATGGAATAAAAGGTGGCTTTCAAGGAACTGGCGTAAAAACCGTTATCCCTTCAGAAGCTAGTGCAAAAATTACCTGTAGACTTGTGCCTGCTCAGGATCCTGAAGAAATAGTTGCATTATTAGAGAAACATATTGAGGCTCATAAACCAAATGGTGTAGATGTAACAGTACAATTATTTGATAAAGGTACTCCTTTTGTTACGCCATTTGATCATAAAGCGATACAAGCAGCTGGCAAAGCGTATGAAACAGTGTATAAGGTGCCAACTTCCTATACGCGTGGTGGTGGATCTATTCCAATTGTTGCAGCATTCGACCAAATTTTAAATCTGCCTGTTGTGTTAATGGGATTTGGATTACCAGATGAAAATTTCCACGCCCCAAATGAACATTTCCATTTAGAAAATTATGATAAAGGCTTACAAACTATTTGCCATTATTGGTTTGAACTTGCAGAAGTCTAGTAAGAAAACCAAAAAAATTACTTACTAATAAAGCAGCAGCCAAAATACACTTTGTCACAGGGGCTCTCCCCTGTTTCGCGAAACATCGAGTTCATGTATTTCGGCTGCTCCGTTTTACTTATTACTTCCAACCACTTTTATATTCATCTATCTTTTTTTAGAAAAATATTATCTTCCATCAATTAACTGATAAGTATCTTCCTTTATCCACTCAAAATATGGATTCAGAATTCCATCTTCTATATACATAGCTAATCCATGCATGGCTCTTGTGCAGGCTGTGTAAAACAATTCCTTTTCTAAATCGCCCTGATAGCTTGATGCATTATAAAGAATCACTCCATCAAACTCGATTCCTTTAGCTAAATAAGCAGGGATAACGGAAATGCCTTTTTCATAGGAAGTGGTGCCCTTTTGAATAAATCTTGCTTCTACTTTCTCTTTAAGCATTTCGTATACTTTACTGCTTTCTTTAATCGTTTTACAAATAACAGCAATTGTTTTATAGCCATTACCCTTCCAGCCTTCGATTCGCTTTAATAAATCATCTATTTGCTTAGCCGAATCTCCTACACTTACTACATGTGGTTTTTCACCATGACGATTAAAAGGTTCGATTTTGTCTCCATTTACAGCAAGGCCTCTTGTAAACTCCACAATTTCCTTGGTCGAACGATAGCTTTTCATTAAAACGATGCTTTCGACATCTTCCTTTTTTCCATTAGCAACAATCTCATTATGCTGGTGGGCATATATTGCTTGATTAATGTCGCCAAGTAGCGTCATTTTGCTATAAGGAAATAGCTCTTTTAAGTAATTAATTTGAAAATCAGAATAATCTTGTGCTTCATCAATAAATACTTGACGAATTCCCGAAGTGGATTTTTTTCCTTCCAATTTATCCTTTAAATACGCAAAAGGAGTAGCATCTTCGTACGAAAGTGTTCTATTTTGCAGGTTTAAGATGGTTTGCTCGCCAATCCTTCTCCATTCGTCCGTTGTTAATTGTGCAGGACAGCTTAAATCGAAAATCCCTTTATACATAGCAGAAACATCAATAAATCGCAATTTTTTAATAGCCGCATAGATAGATTTAAAGTGCTTATTAACAATAATTTTCCGCAAGAATTTTTCCTCTTGATCGAAATAGTCGAAGTCTTCTTCTTTATGAGCTGCTTGAAACGCTTCTAAATACTCCTCTTTATCCAACAGCTCCATTTCGTTATCAACCCAACCTTGTTTTCTTTCGGTTCTTGCATGCTTTTTCATTTCTTTTTGGGCCCATTCAATTAATAATTGCATTCGGTTTGGTATGGATATATGGCTCTCCATTTCATAAAATTTTCTCATCAATTCTTCACTTGATATAAATACTTTGTTTTGAAATACGATATCCTTAAATACGACACCATCTTTATGTAAATTATCTAAATACTCATCAATAAGCTTTTTAAACCCTTCACTACTTTTAAACTGTATACTTTTTAATCTATTTTCTTTTTTTAGTGAGTCCGTTTCCGTTAACAAATATTCTAATTGGGAAAAGGAATCCTCTACTTGAAAAGATTTTCCAATTCGTGATTGTAAATACTCATAAATAGTAGACTGGCGCATATTTTCTTCCCCAAGCTCCGGCAAGACTGTAGACACATAGCTATTAAATAATGGGTTAGGTGAAAATAGCATAATATTATCTGATTTCAATGTATCACGATGCTTGTATAACAAATAAGCTACACGTTGCAATGCAGCAGATGTTTTTCCGCTTCCTGCCACGCCCTGCACAAGTAAGTATCTGCTTTTTTCATTGCGTATAATTTGATTCTGTTCCTTTTGAATCGTCGCAACGATTGATTTCATCATGGAATTAGCATTATTGCCAAGTACTTCAAGCAATAGCTCATCACCAATCGTTACTCCTGTATCAAATAAACTGATAAGCTTCCCGTCTCGGATGATAAATTGTCTTTTTAATAGTAAATCACCCTCAATTTTCCCACCAGGCGTTTCATAAGATGCTGGTCCTGGCGAATAATCATAATAAACACTTGAAATAGGAGCTCGCCAATCATAGATATAAAATGTCTCATTTTTTTTATCCATAAAAGAAGCAATGCCAATATATATTTCTTCTGTGCCTTCCCCTTCCTCATCGAAATCAATTCTGCCAAAGTAAGGAGTATCCTTCAATTTTTGAAGAACCTTTTGTTGCTGATGAATTTGCCCATAAGTTCGTTCCCGTTCTCCAAGGAGCTCTGCTTGTTGTTTTATACTCGTAAAGGTTTCAATAACATCATCTGGTTCATCAAGGTTTACCGTAACATCCTCCCAAAAGGTTGAACGTAATTGACCAACATCACCGCCAATATTGTGAATGTCTTTTTCCATCACATTCAACTTATCGTCGATTTCCTTGCGAACAAAATCTATCCTCTTTTGTTCCTGGACCTTTTCTTTCGCTTCTTTATTACTCATATTGCATACACCCCTAATCAATTATCTTGACAAGCAGAACAATTATGTGATATCATTATAATAGATAAATTATATGTATTTTCCTGAAGATAAATTGATATCACTAAAAGATTCATTTATTTTAACATATTCCGAATTAATTTTCCACTTTAATAAGCATAGACATCCCATAGCCTTTACGGATATGGGATTTATTATGTGTATTTATATTTTTGCCATCTTGCGATTGAATGGAACTCCTTCTCTCCTCTTTAAATATATATAGAGGAAAAAGAAAAATATCCCACTAAAAGCTCGTAAAAATCCAGAAATATTCATCGCTGTATAAATATTCGTTGTTTCTAAAAGAAATACACCAAATTGTGGCGCAATAAAAGCAACAAACGCAAGTAAAATATTATAATTAGAAATACATAAACTGCGATTATCCTCATTTGTCACATCTAATAATTGATTAAATAGCATTAAGACAGTACCTGACACAAATAATCCAGCAAATATATTCGTTATTACAAGAAAAACAAGATTGGTTGAAAAGATCGTGATGAATGGGGCGATTGCCATTCCAAGCGATACTAAGATTAGCATCTTTGCATTGGAATGTTTATCTGCCATTCTTGCCCACCATTTAAAACTAATAATTTGACCAATTGAATTAGCAACGGCAAATAAACTGATCCATAATCCTGTAGCTCCAGCGTATTTTATTTGATAGATACTAAACAAGGTCCAACACATTTGCCATGCAAAATTAAAAAACAAGGCGCTAATGATAAAATATAAAAAAGCTTTATTTCTAAACACAGAAATCCCAAAATGCGTAGACCTTTTTTTAGGCAATTCTTTCTTTTTGGGCTCCACATGCTTCTTCAAATAATTTATTTCAAGCAAACCTAATACAAAAGCTAATAAATATAATCCAACATAAGGAATTGGATCTGTTTTATCAAAAAATTGAAGAAATATGCCAATAAAAAAAGTAGAGATCATCCCGATTAAAGTCATCATTTTATTTCTTGTGCTAAAAAAACCACTTCGTCTATCTTCTTGAATAATGTCCCCTATAAATGCCTGCCAGCTTAAATTCGCAAAGGAAAAAGGAAAATTCATGATCCCAACCAAAACAATAAAGACGATTACTTGATATTTATCAGGTATAAAAACGACTAATGCAATACCAACTAAAAAAAGCCTTGCAGCTAAAAAAGAATACACGGTAAACATCTTCTTCTCCTGAAGCCGATTAATGATCAATGAACCAATAATCATCGCAAACATTCCAATAAATGGAGGAAGCGAGCTAATTAAACCAACTTGATAATTGGTTGCTCCTAAAACACTTATTGCAAAGAGTGGAAAATAGTTATTAGAGATGTTCAAAATTATCGTTGTGTAAACTCCATTCTTGATGCTTAGCCTTTCATTTTCTGAATTCGTCTGTTCTGATTCCATCATTCCTATATCATCCTTTTTCTTATCAAAATTATTTCAATTTCTGAAATATTCATTGTTATCATACTCTCATCCTTCTTAACCTGCAAGCCTTTTTTAAAAGAATTTGATGAAATATTTTTGAACATTTAGAGCCTTTTTATAAGCCAAAAAAACAGCTTCAAACAACCGTATTTCAGCCAAAGAAATTAGAGATTCTTTGGCTTTATAGATTATCTATTATAGTATTTTTCTGCCTTTCTTTTTAAAGACAAAAAAACCTCTTTCCAAATTGGAAAGAGGTTTTTTATTTCACATTATTCTTCTACTGATTCCTCAGTTTCAGTTGTTGTAGAACCTTTTATATAATTATAATCATCACGATTAATTGGCGTGAATCCATCCGGCTGATGGAATCTTAATAAATCTTTCATGACAATGTTGTCTGATGCTTGTAATTCTGCAGCAGCTGCTTCTGCTTGTTCAGCACCTTGTTCTGCATCAACTAACTCGCCATCAGCATTATAATAGTTATCACCAATTTTTGTTAGGGTTGGAGACACAAAGTCACCATTTCTAAATGGAACTGTTTCACGATGCTGTTCAGATAGTAAATCAGAACCTACTTGTAAATAATCCTTTGTATCAATACCTAGAAGATGCATTAATGTTGGCATAACATCTACTTCGCCACCAAATTCACTTACTACATTTCCTTCTACACCTGGTACATGGATAAATAACGGTACTCGCTGTAGCTGTGTGTTCATAAATGGTGTTACTTCATCGACGCCAAGCACTTGAGCCATTGCTTTATTATGATTTTCAGAAATACCATAATGGTCACCGTACATAACAATAACTGTATTATCATATAATCCAGATTCTTTTAATTCTTCAAAGAATAAGCGAATCGATTCATCTAAATAATGAGCTGATTGGAAATAATGGTTTACGGCATTATCACCAAAGTCCCCTGCTGGGAAGTCCGTATCGCCTTCATCCATTTCGAATGGATGGTGGTTGGATAACGTAATAAACTTCGTATAGAAAGGCTGCTTTAATCCTTCAAGTAAAGGCATACTTTGTTCGAAGAACGGGATATCCTTCATTCCATAATTTTTCGTATTTTCCTCTGACATATCATAATACTCAGCATCAAAGAAATAATCGTACCCTATCGTTTTATACATTTCATTACGATTCCAGAAAGTTTTATAGTTACCATGGAACGCAGCAGAAGTATATCCTTCCCCTTTAAGAATGGCGGGTGCTGATTGTAAGGTATTTTGTGCTTTATTTACAAAAACAGCTCCTTGAGACATTCCATATAAGGAATTCTCCATCATGAATTCAGCATCAGAGGTTTTTCCCTGCCCTGTTTGATGGAAAAAATTATCAAAATAGAAAGTATTATCATCTTTAATTAACGAGTTTAAAAACGGCGTTACTTCTTCTCCGTTTAATTCATAATTAATAATAAAGCTTTGCAGTGATTCCAATGAAACGTAAATAACGTTTTTACCTTCAGCCACTCCAAAATATTTATCATTTGGCTCAGCATAATTAGCACTTATAAAGTTTTGCACTTCAGTAATATCACTGCTATCGGCTAAAGCTCTTTGACTTTCAGATCTAGCGTTTTGCACGATATCATAAATGGTAAAGTTGTATGCACCTAAATATTTTACTAAATAATTTCTATCAAATGAACGACTTAATAATTGCGGGCGATCTGCCTCTGCTAATCCTAAATTGATAACAAATGTCAAAATAGCTAGTGCAAAAACAGATTTTGCTGCTCTTCTATTTTTTTGTATCGTAGGTTTATACGCTTTTGTTGCTAGTAAGACGATTAAAATAATAACATCTAGGAAATAAAGAATATCATATGGTTTAAGTAATGATAAAATACTGTCACTTAACTGTCCACCATTAACTTTTACCTGCATTACAACTGGAACTGTTATAAAGTCTGTAAAAAATCGATAATACACAATGTTTGCATACAATAAAGCAGACATTAACGCTGTATTAATCGTAATATAAACAGGCTGTGCTTTCCCTTTAACAAATAAAGCAAGTCCGATAAAGAGAAGTGCAGAGCTTAATGGATTAATAAATAATAGAAATTCCTGCATAGGTCCTTGTACACCAATGCTGAACTCTACCTTATATCCAATATACGTTTTCATCCAAAATAAAAATATGGCGATTAAAAAGAAAGAAGAATGTTTAGATAACATTTTACGAAATAATTCTGCTGTACCTTTCAATCCCGTTCACCTCAATTCAAAATTTACAATTTCTAAAGTAATTTGTTTATTTTCCCTTAATTAGTGCTACCTTATCTACATATGTTACTGCCCTTCCTTTTGTTCATCCTAGTTAAGAAGTAGCAGCTAATGAAAATGCCGTTATCCATTATAACATATCATTTTCAAAATGGTTATTCCTTTTACTTCCTATTAATAGAAATTTACATAAAGTAGATTTCAAATTAATCACATCTTACATTAAATTAATGAATATTTCCAGCAATATCTATATTTATACGAAAAATAGGGCGAAAAGAACAGAATTTGTGTTTTTTCGACAAGAATGAATAATAGCAGATATTTTCTAAAATGAAAATGGTAAATACTCACAGCCCTCTCTTTCTTCCCCATTCATAAGTATGATAAACAGCGAACAAGCATATTTAATATTCATTTTTTTAATAGTATAATGGTGTAGATAGTAAAAGGAGGAATTTCATTTGATACATATTGATCAAAAAGAATATTTAGCTCTATTAGAGCAATTGCTTAATGTCACTAGTCCATCAGGGAATACAGAAACAATTATTCAATTTATAGAGAAATATTTAAAAGAGGCCAATATTTCTACTTATCAAAATAATAAAGGAGGATTGATTGCGACACTTCCTGGAAAAATTACAGACAAACAGCGCATGCTTACTGCACATGTTGATACACTTGGAGCGATGGTAAAGGAAATCAAACCGAACGGCAGACTGCGCTTAGATTTAATTGGCGGTTTCACATACAATAGCATTGAAGGAGAAAATTGTATAATCGAAACTTCTTCTGGTATGACATATACAGGAACAATCCTTCTTCATCAAGCATCTGTCCATGTATATAAAGAAGCCAGAACACTTGAGCGTAATCAAGCCAATATGGAAGTTCGCATTGACGAAATGGTTAAGAATCAAGAAGAAGTGAAAAACCTTGGCATTGCTGTGGGTGACTTTGTATCTTTTTACCCACGTGTAGAGGTTACTCCTTCTGGCTTTATTAAATCAAGACATTTAGATGATAAAGCGAGTGCAGCGATTCTTTTACTATTAATAAAAAAATTGAAAGAAAATAACATTGAATTACCGTATACAACAAACTTTCTTCTTTCGAATAACGAGGAAATTGGCTATGGCGGAAATTCCAATATTCCTGTAGAAACTGTTGAATATATGGCTGTTGACATGGGAGCAATGGGAGATGGTCAATCAACAGACGAGTACACTGTATCCATTTGTGTGAAGGATTCAAGCGGACCTTATCATTATGCTTTAAGAAAGCATCTTATTCAATTAGCAGACAAGCATGAAGTACCATACCAACTAGATATTTATCCATATTATGGATCTGATGCTTCTGCTGCCATTCGATCTGGTCACGATATCAAACATGCGTTGATTGGGCCAGGAATTGATTCCTCACATGCCTATGAACGTACACATTTTTCTTCTGTTGAAGCAACAGGAAAATTAATTTATTATTATTTACTTAGTGAATTAGTCTAAATTGTTAA
>Ga0182738_1006514_pt1 | contig 12088 bp, 9 predicted proteins | sample eDN5th30CBELigMG_FD_128876 | JGI IMG/M metagenome (GOLD analysis project Ga0182738, IMG submission 128876) | Enriched Miracle-Growth compost microbial communities from Emeryville, California, USA - eDNA 5th pass 30_C BE-Lig MG (version 2)... ...
GAGGTGACAGCCAGTGCACGTAGCGTATTGGCCTTGATGTGTGAGATCGCGCCAGGGATCGTGGTGAACAGAAACTGTACTTGCCCACCGATCAGATCTGCCAGTGCGGGACTGCCGCCCTTATATGGAATGTGGACAAACTCCAGGCCGGCTTGTTCTTTGAACATTTCGCCTGCCAGATGCCCGGGGGTCCCAGCGCCTGCCGATGCCATGTTGTAGGCGCCGCTATTGGCCTTGATTGCAGCGATCAGTTCCTGCACGCTCTTGGCGGGGACTGATTTGTTGACCACGAGCACATTGGGAACCGTAGCCAGCAAGGTAACGGGCGCGAATTCCTTGATGGGGTCGTAGCTGAGTTTTTTGTACAACGACGGGTTGATGCCATGTGTGCTGGCGGTAGCCAGCAACAACGTATAGCCGTCCGGGGCTGACGTCGCAACAGCCTTGGCCGCGATCGATCCGTTCGCCCCTGCCTTGTTCTCGACAATGATGCTTTGGCCGAGGACTTTGGAGGCTTCAGCCGCGACGGTGCGCGCCAGGATATCGGAGGTGCCGCCAGCAGAGTGCGGGACAATGAGCGTGATGGGGCGCGTGGGGAATGATTCTGCCGCGACAGAAGCGTTGGCGGCCAGTATCAGGCTACAGGCCGTGAGGGCAAGGACCATTTTCATTGGTCTGTGTCTCCATAGACATATTTATTTAGAAAGAGGGGGTATTCGCTCGACCGCGCCGAACGGGTCGTCATATCAATCGGAGCCGAGCTTCAGCGAGTCGGGCTGCCGTTTCTCTATGGCCGATTTCAGTAAGGACGCACAGCGGTAGATGCCGTGCGCGAATTTTCCGTAGGGCAAAGTCAGGAACAGCGCCATGACGGTGCCTAGGTGAATAGCTAGCATCAGGCCCATTACCGAGGTCTCGCGCAGGCCCAGCAGCAACAAACCGGTCAAGCTGACGAGGAACAACAATGCGATGAAGCCACGGTCCATCGGGCGTTGCGCCGCATCGCCTTGTAGTGGATGACGTTTGATGTTCAGCCACAGCAGACCGGCAGGGCCAATCAACAGGCCGATGCCGCCGAGGGTGCCCAGAATGACGGGTAGGCTGAAATAGGGGTAGGGGGCTTCCCAACCAAAGACGTAGTGATAAATCGTCGCGACACAGGTGGCGGCGAAGCACAGCATGAAACCGTAGAAGGTCAGGTGGTGAAAACGCCTTCTGGCCAACGTGAAGGCGTCGTCCGCGTTATTACAGCCCTTGCCGTGGCCACCATCCAGGTATTTCAGCCGCAGCGCGTCATGAGTGGCTTGCGCCACTGCGGCGCCGCTGGCGGTGCCGGGTGAGACATCACGCCAGAAACGCGTGACGCCAATGCCCAGTGCGACGATGGCGAACACGAACACCAGGCCGAACATCAATGCCAAGGTGTTGTGCGGAAAAATGGCATAGAAGTCGCCGGCCAGCGGTTCGTGCAACAGGCCCCCGGTGATAGAAATGGTGAGCACCAAGAACAATGCCAGGGCGCCTGCAGCGGCGAGCGACAAGGTCAAGCCGTTGTGTTTGTATAGTTTGCCTAACGCAGCTGGCCATGCGTAGTCGGTGTACGTCTGGACGCGCACTTTGGCCATGGCTTGTGGCACGTTGACACCGAACTCATGCGGCGGAGCATATTGGCAGGCGTGCAGGCAGGCACCGCAGTTGTGACACAGATTGGCCAAGTAATTGATGTCGGCCTTGCCGAATTCCAACCGGCGCGTCATGGCAGGGAATACGGCGCAAAAGCCCTCGCAGTAGCGGCAGGCATTACAGATTTGCATGACTCGTGCGACTTCGTTTTCATCGTCGCTGAGGGGCATTTCGTTGATAGCAGTACCTTTGCTGTGCCACTGTATGGGCTGTTCTGCCGTTTCGCGTGCCTGTTGAGTGAGTGCTTCAAGCTGCTTCACGTTGTGCTCCTTGCGCGCGTTGCGCCAGCGCCGATGCGGCGGCGCGTGTGCCCGCAATGCGGCCAAACGCCGTGCCGATCGACATGCCGACTCCGGCGGTATAGCCTTTACCCAATACGTTTCCAGCCATCATTTCGCCCGCGACAAAAAGGTTGTCGCTGGGTTCATCGTTGAAACGAACTGCAGCGGTGTCATCGACTTTCAAGCCCAGATAGGTAAAGGTGATGCCTGGCCGCAGGGCATAGCCATAAAACGGCGCGGTATCGATTGGACGTGCCCAATGTGTTTTGATGGGCTCCACGCCTTCGGTGTGGCAGTCGTCCAGTTTTGTGTGGTCGAACGTGCCGACGCGGCACGCGGTGTTGTAGTCCGTGAGTGTGCGCATGAATTGGGCTTCATCCAGCCCCAGTTTGCGCGCCAGTTCTGGCAAGGTATCGGCCTTGACGCCAGGAAAGACCGGTGGCATGAACCGGCCGATGGCCTTGGCGTCGATGATGGAGTACGCAATCTGGCCTGGCTGCATGGCGGTGAGCCGGCCCCAGATGGCGTAGCGTTTCGGCCAGAAGTCTTCGCCTTCGTCGTAGAACCGCTTTGCCTCGCGATTGACGACAACGCCCAACGATACGCAATCGATGCGCGTACAGATGCCGCCGTCGTATAAAGGCGCACGCGCATCGATAGCGACGCAATGGGATTGCGACGGGTCTCCGATCGTGTCGGCGCCTGCATCGATCATGAATTTCAACAGCACGCCCATATTGAAGCGCGTGCCGCGGATCAGGAAGTTGTCGGCAGGCCATTCGCCACGTTCGTTTTGCCCCCAGGCCTCGCGTAACCATTCACGATTCGATTCGAATCCGCCGGCTGCCAGGACACAGCTGCGTGCGGTGATGCGTTCGTCGCCAATACGTGCGGCCACGAAACGGCCGTTGTCGAGCTCAATCGCATCCACCGGCGCCTCGTAGCGAATCTGCACGCCTAGTGCTTCGGCACTGCGATAGTAGGCGTTGACCAGCGCTTTGCCGCCGCCCATGAAAAATGCGTTGGTGCGCGCGACATGCAGCGCGCCTGATAGCGGTGGTTGAAAATTCACACCGTGTTTGCGCATCCAGTCGCGACAGGTTGACGACTCTCGGATGACGAGGCGGGCGAGGTGTTCGTTGGTGATGCCGCCAGTGACTTTCAATAAGTCTTGCCAGTATTCCTCTTCAGGATAGGCGTCGACCAGTACGTCTTGCGGCGCGTCGTGCATGCAGCGCAGATTGCGCGTGTGCTGCGAGTTGCCGCCGCGCCATTCCTTGGGTGCGGCCTCCAGTAAGAGTACGCTGGCGCCGGCTTCGCGCGCCATCAGAGCGGCGCACAGGGCAGCGTTACCGCCGCCGATAACCAATACATCAATCATGGGGGTAGGCCTGTGAAGTCAGGCCTGCACTATAGGAGCGCGTGATGGCGCGCGCCAGCCTATGATCGTCAAGGGTCGTTCACGATTTGTGAAGGGTCGCCCCAGGCCATGTGCCTGCACGCACCAGCTTTTCTACGGTCTGGGCGAGCAAGACCCGGGCAGCTAGGGCAGCGGGCGAGAGTTCGTCATCAGAGACGCTGGCCAGCAGGTTGGTACGCCGCAGATGGCGATCCGTGATCTGGCGTACAGCCAGAGGGGCACCGTGCAGCCGCACAATGGCCGCGCCGGGCTGAATAGTGGCGCCAAAGCCGTTGCGCACCAGGTCCATCAAGACATCCAGTCCGTCGACTTCGGCAGCAAGATTGGGCTCTATACGCAGACGGGCGCAGGATGCATCGACCTGTGCGCGCAGTCCATGACTGGGGCTAGGCAGCAACAGGGGCAGTTGGGCGATGTCGCGTAGCCGCACGGGGCCCTCAGGTGGCAGTCCGAGCATATCGGGAGGCGCGATCAGGAATAGCCGTTCATCGATCAGTGGCAACGTGCTCCAGCGTCGAGCGGTCTCCGTTCGGAATACGACGGCCAGATCGAGTTGCCGGGCATTAAGCATGCCGCTCAAATAGCCAGACAAGCTTTCCACCAAGTGGATGCGGACATCGGGATAGCGCTCTCGCATAGCTTGCAAAAAAGAAACGGCCAGGACGGATGCCGTGGTGGCAGGCAGGCCGAGACTGACTTGGCCGGTCAGTCGAGACGCCTTCGCGGCACGAGCGGCACCATCGGCGTGACGCAGCGCGAGCTGCGCCTGGCGTAAAAAAGCCAGGCCGGCATCGGTGGGTACCACACCACTGGATGTGCGGGTCAGCAAGCGCGTAGAAAGTTCGCTTTCCAGGCGGCTGATCTGCTGGCTGAGCGCCGAGGTGACAACACCCAGGTCCGCCGCTGCGCGCCCCATGCTGCCATATTCGGCCACTTTGACGAAATATCGTAATTGGCGCAGTTCCATAGGCAGTTAAAACTGTGGCAGGCTGGCGGGATCGTGCCGACGCAGTACATTTTTGGCTTCTTCGAAGCCGGGCAGAATCTGGCCGACCTCGGCCCAAAAATCCTGGCTGTGGTTCATTTCGCGCAAGTGAGCCAGCTCATGAGCAATGACATAGTCGATGATGGCCGGCGCAAAATGAATCAAACGCCAGTTAAGCATGATATTGCCGTCGCTGGTGCAAGAACCCCATCGCGTGGCCGCCGAGGACAGCCGCCAGCGGCGGATCTTCAGGCCGCTGACCTGCAGGAAATGCGCCAGGCGCGCGCCAAACAGCGTGCCTGCGCGCTGCTGCAGCCAAGCCTGTGCCGCATCGCGAATGCGCGATGCATCGGCGGTGGCTGGCAACGCCAGCCATAGCGTGTCCCCATCGCTGGGTGTGTCGACTTCGCCAGAAAAGCGCGCTTGCCGATGTTCGGCACCGAGACCCAGAATGATACGTTTGCCCAAATACGGCAATTCGCCTCCGGCTTGCCAGCGAGTTTGGGACAGCGCCAGTTGCTCCTTACGGGCCTGCCAGTCGCGCAGTTTCGAGAGAATCCACCGACATTTTTCGCGCACGGCTTCGTCGATCTGTGCCAGCGTGACCCAATTCGGCGCAGTGACCCGCAGACCATCGTCGGTGATGACAAAGCCAATACTGCGGCGGCGGGACCGAAGTAGAACAAAGCCAATGGTTTGCTGCTCAGTGATGACTTCGCGCCAACGGGCTCCAGGAGGGAGCGGGTCAGGGCAAGGGGTATTGATGACGGCAAAATCCACTTTGGCCTTGGGCGCTGACGGAGGCAAAGACGAATCTGCTACGGGCGGGGGCTCGCTCGATGCGGTGTCGGATCCGCTCATGGGTCGGGAAGGTCCAGGATGCCCGGCGAGCGGCGTCGCATCAGCGGGTAGCGCCGTGCCGGCCGTCGCGGCAGCGTGAGGATTCTGATGAGCCGGATCAGTAGCGTTTACTGCTGTTGCATCCGCGATCGGCGGCGCCTCGGCACCTGCCGGGCCGGGCGTCGAGGCAGCAGGTTGGGTGAACAGAAGTTCAAGCTGACCGTTCTTGGGCATACCTTTCGGGATTGAGTTGACGCATTTCCCCTTCGATCCACGCTTGCACTTTGGCGTTGAGCTCTTCGGGGGTGAGGCCCTGTGATGCTATCGTGGGGCCGATGGAAACCGTGATCAGGCCGGGGCGTTTGATAAAGGCGTTTCGGCGCCAGCATTCCCCCGCGTTGTGGGCGACAGGAATCACGGCTGCGCCGGTGCGCGATGCTAACAACGCACCGCCCATTTTGAAACGGCCCGTTTTGCCCGGTGCAACGCGCGTGCCTTCGGGAAAGAGCAGTGGCCAGCGGCCCTCGTCCATACGCATTTTGCCTTGCTTGATGACCTGCTCAAAGGCATCGCGGCCTTTGGCGCGATTGATCGGAATCATGCGCAGCAGTGCCAGGCCCCAGCCAAAGAACGGCACCATGTGCAGCTCTTTCTTGTAAACGAAACAGACTTCTCGCGGCATATGCGCCGGGAAAAAGAGGGTTTCCCAGGCCGATTGGTGCTTGGACAACAGCACGGCGGGGCCATCGGGGAAATTCTCGGCCCCTTTGACTTGCCAGCGGATGCCGCAAAAAAACTTGGCGCCCCAGATCGCCAGACGCGGCCAACCTACGGTGAGCTTGTAGCGCCAATGCAGGGGCAATGGCGCCCAGATCAAGCATGCAAACGCATACGGTATGACCGTGACGATCAGGAACACCATGTACAACAGCGAGCGCAGCCAGGCCATGGTCAGGTTTCCTGCAGCAGCACATCGACGACGGCGGACAGATCAGCTGCCACACGCGTGCCGGGTGGCAGTTGGCCTTGTTGTGTCTTGGCACCGTTGCCTGTGAGCACGAGCCACGGTGTACAGCCCGCCGCCGCCGCCGCTTGCAGATCGCGTAACGAATCGCCGACAGCCGGTACACCGTTCAGTTCGGTATCGTAGCGGCGTGCAATGTCGTAGTACATGCCGGGCAAGGGTTTGCGGCACGAGCATCCGTCTTGAGGCCCATGCGGGCACAGGAAGATTGCATCGACCAAGCCGCCAGCCTGCGTTACTTCGCGATAGAGTTTGGCATGAATGGCGTTTAGCGTCGCGGTGTCAAACAAGCCGCGCGCCAGACCCGATTGATTGGTGGCGACAGCGACGGTGTAACCTGCTTGGGACAGGCGAGCAATTGCTGCCAGGCTGCCCGGCAGCGCAATCCATTCGTCGGGATTTTTGACAAAGGCGTCGCTGTCTTGGTTGATGACGCCGTCACGGTCGAGGATGATGAGTTTCACTGTGCCAGCCTGGAAATGTCAGCTACCTGATTCATCAGGCCGTGCAGCTGTGCGAGCAATGCCAAGCGATTGGCGCGCACGGCGGGATCGTCGGCCATCACCATGACGTCGGCAAAAAACGCATCGACAGGCTCGCGAGCCTGTGCCAACGTGCTGAGGCTGCCTGCGAAATCGCCAGCCAGCAACTGCGCCTCGGCCTGCGGACGCAAGGTGGCTACCGATGCAGCCAGGGCTTGTTCGGCGGGCTCGGCCAGACGGGCGGCATCCACCTCGCCGATCTCGCCTTCGGCTTTTTTCAGTAGATTGCCGATGCGCTTGTTGGCGGCGGCGAGACTGGCGGCCTCTGGCAATTGGCCAAAGTCCGTCACGGCGCGCACGCGTGCGGCGACCTGGTGCAGCGGTGGCGCCAGAGCGATGACGGCGTCAACCGCGTTACGATCGTATTCGCCGGCCAATTGGTTGCGATAGCGTTCGTAGATGAAGGTGCGCACCTCATCCAACGTGTCGGTGGGGATCTTGCCGGCAGGGAACGTGCTGGCGGCCAAAGACAGCAAGCCATTGAGTGAGAGCGGACCGTCGGCACTGGCAGCCAGCCAGCCGCCCGCTGTTAATTGCTCGAATGCGCTGATCAGGCCCAGTGCGGCGCGGCGAAGCCCAAACGGATCGCGCTCTCCGGTCGGGGCCAGCCCGATGCCCCAAATACCGATGAGCGTCTCGGCGCGCTCGGCGATAAAGAGAATCGCGGCAGTAATTGCCTCGGTGCCGACAGGCGCGTCCAGGCGGATGCGGTATTGATCGCGCAGCGCCCGAACCACGGCCTCGGGTTCGCCGTCGCCGGCCGCATAGTAAGCGCCCATGATGCCTTGCAGCTCGGGGAATTCGCCAACCATGTTGGTGCCCAGATCGGCCTTGGCCAGCAACGCGGCACGATCGGCAGCGGAGACGTCGCTGCCGAGTTGCTCGGCAACGCCTCGTGCGATAGCGCGCACGCGCTCGACCCGTTCAAGTTGGGTCCCTAGTTTGTTGTGATACACGATGCTGCCCAGTTGCTCGACTCGAGCCGCCAGAGGGATTTTGCGATCGGTATTAAAGAAGAACTGCGCGTCGGCCAAACGCGGACGCACCACGCGTTGATTGCCTTCGATGATATTGACCGGGTTATCGGTTTGCATGTTGCTGACGATCAGGAATCGATGCGTCAGCTTGCCGCTAGCTGGGTCAAACAGCGGGAAGTATTTTTGGTTCAACCGCATGGTCAGAATCAGGCATTCCTGCGGGACCTGCAGGAATTGTTCCTCGAACTGGCCCACGTAGACGGTGGGGTGTTCGACCAGGGCGGTGACCTCATCCAGCAGTGCGGCGACCTCGGGGTCGTCGCCCAGCGTCGCGGCCAGGCGGCTGGCGTGGGCTTGCAACTGCTGGTCGATGTCCGCGCGGCGTGTCTCGAACGACGCGACGACACGGCCTTGTTCGGCCAGTGTCGTTTCGTACGCATCGGCGTTGACGATTTTCAACTCGCCTTGTGACATGAAGCGGTGGCCCAGCGTGCTGCGGCCGGCATTCAGTCCCAGTGCGGACACGGGCACGATGTCGGTACCGTGCAGGGCGATAAGACCGTGCGCCGGACGGACGAATTTCACCGATGTGACGCCATCGGCCAACTGGTAACGCATGACTTTTGGGATGGGCAGGCCATCGATCGCGGCTTGCAGGCCCTCTTGCAGGCCATCGACGAGCGTTGCACCAGGGGCGGTGCCGCGTGCGATGAGATAGTCTTGTTTGCCATCGGACTCGCGCGATAAAGTCGCCGGATCGATGCTTTCCAGGCCTTTGGCAGCCAGCTTTTTAGTCAGCGCGGGCGTGGGTTTGCCGTCGGCATCCAGACCGACTTTTACAGGCATCAGCTTTTCTGCGTACTCCTGATCAGGTGCCTGATCCAGTACCTGTGATAAGCGTACTGCCAGGCGGCGTGGCGTGGCGAACGCTGTCACTTCGTTGGCATCGGCGAGCAGGCCATGTTTGGCCAGCGTGGCACGCACGCCTTCGGCGAAGGCCTGGCCGAGTTTTTGCAGGGCTTTGGGCGGAAGTTCTTCGGTCAGCAGTTCGACCAGCAGGGGACGGATATGGGTGGTCATTCTCAGGCAGCCTCCTCGGTGCGGCGGCCAGCCAGCATGGGAAAGCCCAGTCGTTCACGGGAATCGTAATAGGCCTGTGCGACAGCGCGCGACAGGTTGCGGATGCGGCCGATATAGGCGGCACGTTCGGTGACGCTGATGGCCCCGCGCGCGTCCAGCATGTTGAACGTGTGCGCGGCCTTGAGCGCGGCCTCGTATGCAGGCAGGGCCAGCGGCACGGCCATCAGGCGTTTGGCTTCGGCCTCATAGTCATTGAAATGGGCGAACAGCATGTCCGCCGACGAGTGCTCGAAATTGTAGGTGGATTGCTCGACCTCGTTTTGATGGAACACATCGCGGTACAACACGCGATTGCCGTTGGCTCCCTCGGTCCAGACCAGGTCGTAAACACTTTCCACGCCTTGCAGATACATGGCCAGACGTTCCAGGCCGTAGGTGATCTCACCGGTCGTGGGATTGCAGTCCAGGCCGCCGACCTGTTGGAAATACGTAAATTGTGTGACTTCCATACCGTTGAGCCAGACTTCCCAGCCCAGACCCCAGGCTCCGAGCGTGGGGTTTTCCCAGTCGTCTTCGACAAAGCGGATATCGTGCAGTGTCGGGTCGATGCCCAGTGCCTTCAGCGAGCCGATGTATAGATCCAGGATCTCGGGCGGCGCGGGTTTCAGGACGACCTGGTATTGGTAATAGTGCTGCAGGCGGTTAGGGTTTTCGCCATAGCGGCCGTCTTTGGGGCGGCGCGAGGGCTGTACGTAGGCGGCGCGCCAGGGCTCTGGCCCGATGGCGCGCAGGAACGTGGCCGTATGCGATGTGCCCGCGCCGACTTCCATGTCGTACGGTTGCAGCAGTGCGCAGCCTTGTTTGTCCCAGTAGTCCTGGAGCGTGAGAATGATTTGCTGAAAGGTGAGCATAAGATTCTTGGAATTCGGGTCGCTGGGCAACCTGGCCTGCGAGTACAGTCCGGCCCCATTTAGCGGGAAAGTCGGCCATTTTAACTGGCCCGGCTGTCGGGTGGGCAGGCGAGGGCGCACACGATCTATGTAACAACGCAACGAACAGGCTTCCTGGGCGATTTTTCTCCCGGTGATGCGCGGTGCAACGGGGCGGCCGGCAGGAGGACAATGAAGCGTGGGCGAAGCGGGCCTGGGCCGATGGTCGTATGATTCGGTATCTCCACAAGTCTTATAGATAACCGCGGGCCGAGTGCCCGCCCTGGGAGCTCTGCATGTCTGAATTGATCAAGGTCGAGGTCATCGACGGTATCCAAGTGATGACCGTCAATCGTCCCGAAGCCAAAAATGCCATCAACCTGGAGGCCGCGCAGGCCTTGGCCGCCGCGCTCGAGAGCCTGGACAGCCGTGATGACGTGCGCATCGGCATTTTGACCGGCGCGGGCGGGACGTTTTCATCTGGGATGGATCTGAAAGCCTTTGCTCAAAGCGGCCAGCGTCCGCTGGTGCCGGGTCGCGGGTTCGCCGGATTGAACGAGCGCCCACCGCGTAAGCCGCTGATCGCCGCCGTCGAGGGATACGCGCTGGCCGGCGGATGCGAAATGGCCTTGGCTGCCGATCTGATCGTCGCCGCCAACAATGCCAAATTCGGCCTGCCTGAGGTAAAACGCGGTCTGGTGGCGGGCTCGGGTGGCATGCTGCGTTTGCCGCGCCGGTTGCCCTATCACATCGCCATGGAGGTCATCCTGACCGGCGATATGCTCAGCGCCGAGCGCGCGCATGGCTACGGACTGGTCAACCGTCTGACTGAACCGGGTCAGGCGCTTGAGGGCGCATTGGCGTTGGCGCGCGTTATCGTCGAAAACGGCCCGCTGGCCGTGCAAACTGCCAAGAGCATCGTGGCGCAGGCGACCGATTGGGATCAAGAGGGTATGTTTGACCGCCAACGCCCGCTGATTGCCCATATTTTCACGTCGGCTGACGCTAAAGAAGGGGCCACCGCTTTCGCTGAAAAACGCAAACCCGTCTGGCAGGGTAAATAGGACCCGTGCCTATCCGGTCATAAAATAGCTTGTTGATTTGCGTGCGGTCCGCCTGTCGGGCCGCCTATTCCATTTTCCGTTGCTTTGTTAAACCGCCATGTCCACTTTGATCAAAGAAGACGACTTCGTACAGTCGATCGCTGATGGCATTCAGTTCATCAGCTATTACCACCCCGTTGACTATATCCGCCATCTGGCCCGTGCCTACGAGCGCGAGGAAAGCGCGGCTGCGCGCGATGCCATGGCGCAGATTTTGACGAATTCGCGCATGTGTGCCGAAGGCAAGCGTCCGCTGTGCCAGGACACCGGCATTGTGAATGTGTTCCTGAAAGTCGGGATGAACGTGCGTTTTGACACGCAGCGCACGCTGCAGGAATTGTGCGACGAAGGCGTGCGCCGTGGTTATACCAACCCCGACAATCCGCTGCGCGCCTCGGTGCTGGACGATCCGATTTTTGCCCGTAAAAACACGCGTGACAACACACCCTGTATTTTGCACGTCGAGCTTGTCCCGGGTGACAAGGTCGACGTGCAAATCGCTTCGAAGGGCGGTGGTTCCGAGAACAAATCCAAATTCGTCATGCTGAACCCCAGCGATTCGCTGGTGGACTGGGTGCTCAAGACCGTGCCGACGATGGGCGCCGGCTGGTGTCCTCCGGGCATGCTGGGTATTGGCGTTGGCGGCACGGCAGAAAAGGCCATGCTGATGGCCAAGCAATCGCTGATGGACGATATCGATATGTACGAACTGCTGGCCCGCGGCCCGCAGAACAAGCTCGAAGAGCTGCGTATCGAGTTGTACGAAAAGGTCAACGCGCTGGGTATCGGCGCACAGGGCCTGGGCGGCCTGACCACCGTGCTGGACGTCAAGATCAACACATTCCCCACGCACGCGGCCTCCAAGCCCGTTGCGATGATCCCGAACTGTGCGGCCACGCGCCACGCGCATTTTGAGCTGGATGGCTCCGGCCCTGCACGTCTGGATCCACCGTCCTTGTCGGAATGGCCCGAAGTCCACTGGGCGCCTGACTACAACAAGTCCAAGCAAGTCAACCTGGATACACTGACGCCGGCCGAAGTCGCCAGTTGGAAGCCCGGCCAGACGCTGTTGCTGTCGGGCAAGATGCTGACTGGCCGCGATGCAGCACACAAACGCATCCAGGATATGCTGGCCAAGGGCGAGCCGCTGCCGGTGGATTTCACGAATCGTGTCATCTACTACGTTGGCCCGGTGGACCCGGTGGGCGACGAGGTGGTTGGTCC
>Ga0182738_1006515_pt1 | contig 12088 bp, 9 predicted proteins | sample eDN5th30CBELigMG_FD_128876 | JGI IMG/M metagenome (GOLD analysis project Ga0182738, IMG submission 128876) | Enriched Miracle-Growth compost microbial communities from Emeryville, California, USA - eDNA 5th pass 30_C BE-Lig MG (version 2)... ...
GAACGGGTATAACAATCGGTGTGGGTGCTTCGGTGCCCATGCTTGTGTCCCTGGTGCTGAGTGTTGTGGTAAACCTCATTACCAGGGCACAAGCTCTATCTTTCAAGAGCAAAACGGCTTATAACCGGTTATCGGCTTGGTGGAGATCGGCGAGAAGTCTCTGATTTTTTGATTTGTTTTCATTGGCCATGGATGAGCAACTTAGCCTGCTATGCTTGAAATAGCATTGGATACGGCGAGCCTCACTCGATCATCTGCATGGTCCGCCGCATTTTGAAGTTGAGAGAGCACGGAGCTTGCTCTCGGACCGAGAAGTTCTAGGGTATAGGCGACGTTAAGAACCACGTCTGGAGACTCATCTGAGAGAGCTTTGCCCAACGGAGAAATGGCCTGACACAACATCGGAACCAACGCTTCTTCGTGAGCCATGTCATAGAGCGAATGAGCAGCCAACGCTCGAACTCTCCAGTAACTATCGCTTAATGCATTTGTGAATAAATTTATCGTATGCGAAGGATGTCCGATGTGACGCAATGCATCCACTGCTGCCCATCTCGATTCATTCTCTGGGCTGTGAAGTTCCCGCACCCAGTACTCGAAGGGTTTTCCATTCCATGTTGACTGTAAGATGTTCATGTCTTCACTGCTGTTGTTCAAGGCGTTGTGGACAGCCGCATCTCATGCACTCCTGCCGGTGCAACCCTAAGAGTATGGTCTCTTCGAGGAAGAAAAGTAGGCCGCCTGAGAAAATTTGCCCAAAATTGTGTTTATAGGGATTTTTGTAAGACTTTAGCCGACTGCAGTTACTTTGGCCGGTAGAGGAGGGAGTTGGCCCGTAGCGAGGTACGCGGTGAGGGCATCGACAATTGTTTTGAGCGGGGCATGACCACGTTGTTGGAGGGTCCGATACACGCTCATCAACACCGCTTGAGTATCGGCCCCACGTTCGCTCCGATTGCCGAAGCTGTTCTTGCGGATCATCACCGCGGGTCGGATCGCGCGTTCGGCGTGGTTATTGTCGAACGGTACGTCGGGTTCATCCAGGAACGTGAAGAGGTCATCGCGATGGCGGCGCAGTCGCTTGACCAACCGCTTGGCATCCTTGTCCTCCCACACCGTGGCGATCAACTCGTCCAGGCGGACCGTCAGACGCGTGCGTCGCGAGGTGTATTCCTCGGCAGGCACCTCGTCCCGTTTCTTCAGCCGGATCGCGTCGCCCAGCAGGCGGCGCAGTTTCTTCGCGAACCCGGGCCAGTTCGGCCCCGGGCGGCCGTACTTGTCCACCGTCTTCAATTCACGCAGCAAATGGACCAGGCAGGCCTGACGCCGCGCGCAGACGACCTTGTTGTAGGCCCCCCAGAAGTCCGTGACCAACGTGCCGTTGAACTCGTCCTTGAAGAACTCCGACAGCGCCGGGCTGCCCCGGCTCCGATCGATCATGAAGTAAGTCAGATCGGTCGTGGTGAAGCACCACAGCCAGTGAGTCTTGCCATTAACCCGCCAGCCGGTCTCGTCGCCGTGCAGGACGGCCGAACCCAACGCCTCGGCCTGGATCTGCAAATACCAGGCAAACAGGATCGCCTGGAGCCGATACCACATCTGAACCAGGCCACCGGGGCTCAGCTTCAACATCAAATGATGATTGAAGACGGCGACGACCTGGGAGAGGGTGTTGCCCAGCCCGTAGTGGAGCCAGGCCGAGAGCACCAAGGTCCGATTGCCGAGCGTGGCGCCGGGGAGGGCGTCGGTGACGACCGGCTCAACCGCCTTCTGACACCGTGGGCACCAGTCGCGATGGATCGTGTGCTCGGTGACCACCGGGGTGATCGCCTCGGGGATATCCTCGGTGAGGCGAGTCCGCGTCTGATTGGTTCGAGTCAACGGACCGTGGCATTCCGGGCAGGCTTCGAGGCGATGATCGACCCGACGGTCAATGGTCTCGGGCGTGGGACGTCGCGTCCCAGGATGTCCCTTCTCACGTCCGGGGCATTTGCGGCGTCGATCGGCCTTGGGCTTGAGGAAGGGGGGAATCATCGCCGAAGGGGTCGTCGGTGTGACGACGGGAGTCGTCGAAGTTTGGGCCTCACCCGCTCGTTGAGCCAAGCTCAAGAGTGCGAAGACGACGGCTTCCTCACCTTGACGATAGATCTCTCTCGCCTGCTGCTCAGTGAGCGCGGGTCCAAGAGGGACGAGAGTGGCAAGGGTTGGATCCGTCATGGTGTTGGCCCAAAAGTACCGAGCCAAGATCAATACGGAACGGAGGTTTCAAAAGCAAGGGAGTTGTCCCCTGCAGGCGGCTAAAACCTTACGGATTTTTGAGGTGTCTGGAGTGGTTTGAATCGTTTCGTCTCGAAGCGTGCTTTCGCGGATCGGAAAACAAGCCTTCATTCAAGCCGGGCTGGGTTTGTTGAGCACGTAGATCTTCTCACGCCCGCCCGGGATGAGAAAGGCGTGGCGCGTGTGGGCGGGGCGGTCGGCGAAGAGGGCGTCGAGCGAAGCTTCGTCGAAGCGCGAGGCCGGGGCGCCCAGGCCTGGGTTGGTTTGTCGGCTCGCCAGCGCGGCGAGCCAGGAGTGGGAGCTGGCCGCGAGGTTGCGGATCGGTTCGGCGACGATCAAGGCCTCGCGAGCGGCTCGTTCCAACTTTTCGATCAGGGGCCGTACGTTGGGCAGGAAGTGATACAGGCTCGCCTGAATGATCACGTAGTCGGCCTCGGGAAAGGTTTCGACTTGGGCGATGTCGCAGACGCGACCCGTTCCGCCGAGTCGCTCGACCCGAGCGATGAACCGGGGGTTGCAGTCCAGGCCATGGTAGCGCACCTCCTGGGCCCGGAGGTGGTGCTCGAAGAGAGTGCCGGGCCCACAACAGACGTCCAGCACGCTTGAGCCACGTGGAATCAGGCGAGCGACCGCGCTCGATCGGCTCCCATAATGCTTCCCGTACAAGGTACGCATCACAAGAGTGTAGATCCAGGCGTTGCGATAGACGAGACTGGTACTCATGGCGGGCCTGATTTGGCCTCGGTTCGAGGAGGCGCGGAAGGCGTTGGCGTGGAGTCGTCGCTTGGAGGTCCGCGGAGGACCTCGCGGACCGCGGCCTGGGGTTTGTGGCAAACCGCGATGTAGGTCCGACCCGCGTACTCCCCCACGATTCCGAGGAGAAACATTCGGACCGAGGCCGTGAGCAACTGAGCGACCATCAACGAAGCCCAACCCGCCAGCGCATTCTCGAAGTCGCCGGGATACAGGAGTCGGTAGGCGATCACATAAATGGCCAACCCTCCCCCCATCAAGCCGAACAGCAAGCCGCAGAAGATGACCAGTCGGATCGGTTTTACCGAGAACGCCGTGGCCAGACGCGCCCAAACCTTCAACGACTTCATGAAGGTGTAGTTGCCCCGGTCGGCATGCCTGGGATGATGCTTGACATCAATCTGGCTGATCCGCGAGGTGATCTGGAAGAGCAAGCCATCAATATAAGGGTCGGGGCCGCTGTACTGGCAGACCGCCTCGGCGATCTCCCGGCGCATGATCTTGTAAGGGGAAAGATAAATGCCCTTTGGTTTATCGATTACCCATTCGGCGAATTTTCCGTTGAACCAGCTTCCCGCGTTCTTCCAAAAATGCTGGTGCTTACGTCGAAAATTGGCGTAAACCACGTCCGAACGGTCCGCGATCAACCGAGCGTGGAGCGCGGGTAAATCCCGCGGGTTGTGTTGGAGGTCGTCGTCCATGATGGCGATGAATCGCCCCTTGGCGACACGGAGGCCCGTCATGATCGCGTTGTCTTGACCAAAGTTGCGTCTTAGGTCGATCCCAACGTACGCGGCGCGTTCCTGACAGAGCGACTCGATGATGTCCCAGGAACGGTCTGGTGAGCCGTCGTTGACGAGCACAACCTCGTAAGCCCAACCCAATTCCCCAAGCGCGGAGTCGATGGCGTCCGCCAACGCCCTGAGGCAACCCTCGCTCCGAAAGACCGGAACGACGATCGAGAGCTCCAGTGGGGGAACAAGAGCCGCCTCTTCGCTGGACCTCATTGAGGCCGATCCCTCCGCCATTCGTTGCGAGTGCAAGCCGCGGCCATGATGTTGACTAAGAAAGTGCATAAACACAACAATGAGCAAGCATTTGAAAGAGTGGGCATTTTTGAGATCTTATGTTCGCTCACAATCTGCCTCGCCTCATTGAGGCGCTGGGCTGCAACCGTGTTCCTTCAAAAAAGTGAAGAAAAAAAGAAAGTTGGGACAGGGGGCAAGGATTCGACGCCTAATTCTATAGGGCAATCCATGTCTATTGGCGATGTATGCTGCATATCAAATCTTGTTTTACCCCATGCGCGCCCCTTGTCAATAACGAATGCGCGCATGATTCCAGCTTTCAACATGCCCTGCGTGCAATGCGCTCAACCATGCGAGCAGCATGCCATCCCTGCATTTCGGACTAACTCGAGCAGAATATTGTATTGGCGAACATGAATGGACATGAAAAAGTTAGCGTTGGATTGGGTGCGTGATTGGCCTCGGACCCCTCTTGCTCAGCGACCGATTCTCCCGCGACAATTTAATCCGGGTAATATTGTTGACCTGGGATTTTGTCCGGGTAAAATAGGTGGGTCTTGAAGGGAATGGGTCGTAATGAGCAAGTGGAACGAGGAGGACGTGAGTGATGACAAGTCAGGGTTCGAGACGGTGCACGGCATTCGAGGGAACGCGGAAGGTTGCATCGGGGGAATTGGTTGAGGTGGCGCTTCGCGTCAAGGAAGTGGTTGATCGAGGGGAGGTCGGGCCGATTCTGGTCTTCGATGACCAGACCAGTGAGCAAGTCGAGCTGGATTTGCGTGGGACGGCCGAGGAGGTAGCCGCCCGGGTTGCTCCTGTTGAGGAAGCCAGTGCCAGGCGTGAGCGAGGCCCCGGCCGGCCCAAGCTGGGGGTGGTGGCGCGTGAAGTCACGTTACTGCCCCGGCACTGGGAATGGCTGAACGAGCAGCCTGGGGGGGCGTCGGTCGCCCTTCGGAAGTTGGTGGAGGAGGCCCGGAAAACGAGGCGAGGGGCCGACCGGTTGCGCGGAGCCCAGGAGTCGACGTACCGGTTCCTCTCGGCCATGGCGGGCAATCTTCCCGGATTTGAAGAGTCAGCCCGAGCACTGTTCGCGATTGATGAGACGCGATTCGAGGACTGTGCGCGAGACTGGCCCGAGGATGTGCGCCAGCACGCCTTGCACCTGATGCATTCCGTTCTCGAGGCGTCACGCGACCAACTCGCCGAGCAACACGCGGCAAGTTGATTGGCCCCGAATGAGGCGTCGGCTTCCACCGAAGAACGCCACGGTCCTTGCTGGAGAACGGTTTCAAGGCCAGAGGTTCTAACGCCTTATCCGCGAGATCATTGAGATGAGTGCGGGCTACTTCGTTGAAGATCGAAGCTCTCAGCCGTTTGAAAAAAATAGACGTGATGACGTGAGGATTCGGAAAAGGGATGCAGGTCTATCCGTCTTATCTTGAACCGATCCGGTGGGGGACTCGGGAGTGGCATTTCGCCGGGGTTATTGGCCTTGAAATAGGGAGAGAAACGCAGGTTCCTGAAGTAATACGGGAAGTTGCTTGCTTTCTCGGTGGCAAGGGGCTATTTAGTAGGATCGAAAGGCCGTGTCAAGGGGCCCTGGTCATTCCTTGGGAGGGTTTGTTACACTCACCTCGGGTAGTCTGTTCGACTGAGCGGCATTGCTAGCTCTGGACGATTCGGTCCTGACATCCTTGTCGACTTGTTTGCCTTTCGCCTTTTGCTGGGATTCAACGGAATCCTTGGTTCTTTTCGACCCTATAAGTCTGTTTTGCGGGTCGTGACGCCTTCGCCCGGGAGTTTGAGAGTGGCCAAGAAGCTGTACGTGGGCAACCTGTCCTACAATGTGAACGAGTCCGAGCTGGAGGCCTTGTTCTCCGAATTCGGCACCGTGCAGAGCGCACAGATTATCGTGGACCGTGAAACCAATCGTTCCAAGGGTTTCGGTTTCATCGAGATGGAGTCCGAGGAACAGGCCCAAGCCGCGATCGATGGCTTGAACGGGCAGGCGCACAATGGCCGTAACCTGACGATCAACGAGGCCAAGCCCCGCGAGCCGAGAAGCGGTGGCGGTGGCGGCTACGGTGGTGGCGGCGGCTACGGCGGTGGTGGCGGCTACGGCGGTGGCGGCGGCTACGGCGGTGGTGGCGGTCGCGGACGCTATTGAGCCACACCACGGTCCGTACCAGGCTTCAGCGGCATTGGTATGGACCCGGTCGTTGAGTTGAGTTCGTCAACGCTGTGTGGTTGATGACTCGCTTATCGCTCGCTCATTCGTTGGCGGATGATTCGGGATCCGGCGCATCCACCCTTACTTCTTGCCTGTCACGAGCAATGCTTGTTGTTCGCGATCGCAACGCGAAGTCATCGTGGAACCAGACCCTTTCTCTGGTGCGCTGAATCGACCGAAGCCCATAAGAATCAATAGATTTTGATCGACCGGCTTGGTTCCTGAATCATCAGGTTGAGCCGGTCGATTTTTTTTGGTGTGGTTTCGCGAAGATCGTCTTACCCATCCCTGATCACGTCAACGGCTTTCGCTTCGCTCTGCTCGCGCGATCGTTTGGGCGATGGTGCCCGCCAGACGCGCATTATTGAGGATGAGGGATTGGTTGGCCCGAAGGCTCTGGCCTTCCGTGGTCTGCTTGATGCGGTCGAGCAGGAATGGGGTAACCCCTTTCCCGGTGATCCGCTGGTTTTCCGCTGTCTCGAGCGCGGCGTTGAGCGCGTTGTCCATGGCGTGAGGATCGAGAGCATCTTCTCGGGGGACCGGCTGGGTCAAAACGAGTGCGGACGGGAGACCCAACTTCCGATGCGCGAGGACCAGGCGGGCTGCTTCCTCGGGCGTGTCGACCCGGGCCTCCAGCCGGAGCCCACTTGACCAGGTGACGAAGGCGGGGAGCTCGTCGGTTTGATACCCCACGACGGGTACGCCTCGGGTCTCGAGCGCGTCAAGGGTGGCGGGCACATCCAGGATCGACTTGACGCCAGAGCAAATCACCAAGGAGCCGTCGGCTCTGGCAAGCTCATCCAGGTCGGTGGAGATATCGAACGTGGTTGAGGCCCCCCGATGGACCCCACCCAGGCCTCCAGTGGCCATGACCCCGATTCCCAACCGGTGCGCCAGCCAGAGGGTGGCCGATACCGTGGTGGCGGCGTCGAGTTTCTGGCTCACCGCCAGCGAAAGGTCGCGGCGTCCCGCCTTCATGAACGATTGAGCGGAGGCCAGGTGCTCTAACTCGAGCGCGGTCAGGCCGACGCGAATCTTCCCGCCGAAGAGGGCGAACGTCGCGGGTGTTGCCCCCGCCTCCTGAACCGCTGTCTCCGCCCCCATCGCCGTTTCCAGGTTGACCGGCCAGGGAAGACCATGGGCCACAAGGGTGGATTCCAGCGCCACCACCGCCCGCCCTTCGGCTAACGCTTCGCTGACTTCCGGCGCGATCTGGAAAAAATCGTCCATTGTCTATCGCCTCCCGGTCCCGGCTCTTTTGAAAGATTTTCGACCATCGGCTGGTCTTCGATGAAATTTTTTGTATTGAAATATCGCGGTATGTTGTTGGGTTAATTGTGATCCTTGCATGAAGATCCTTGCTGATGGCGCGAGTGCCTTTCATCACAGGCCTGTGAAGTTAGGATGGAAGCCACAAGCTTTCGCAAGCATAGCTCACTGGCGGGCTGCCGCGCCAGCGATGCCGACTTCAGCCGGCCAAGGATACGATTCTTCAGGTTTGTGTGGGGCCAATCGCTTCCATCGTCAACCGACCTGACCTCATTTCCTCATTTCAGGCCCGGCCTGCCAGGACAGCGAACACCGGCGGTTCGCAAGGAAGCGGCGCCTTTTTGGAATGTCCCAGAACACCGAATCGACCGTATCCGTTTCGGTTGCATGCGAGATCACGGATTTTCACCGACTGATTCACGCATCGTCTGGTCCATGCTGGCATGGACGATTGTTCATGGAAGTGGTGTGGGACCACCAAAACTTCTGGTTTTGGGTGTGAAAACGAAACCAGCCCAGGTCGAGTTGCGTATAATAGGCCACGACTTGACCTGGGGGAGGACAGACGGCGAGACAATGCGAGTGATCCTGGATGTGCTTGAAGGCCCGCGACAGGGCCGTTCATTCGTCTTCGATCGGCACGACACCTTTATCGTGGGCCGTTCGCGGTTCGTGCATTGTCCCGTCCCCGAGGACACCGCCCTTTCGCGTGATCATTTCTTGATCGAAATCAACCCGCCTCGCTGTGAGATCAGGGACCTCGGCAGTACCAACGGCACCTTTGTGAATGAAAAGCGGATCGATCGGGCCAAGTTGAACTCGGGAGATCAGATTGTCGCGGGGCAAAGTGTGTTTCGGGTCCGGGTCGATGCGTTTTCACAGCGGACGAGCGTGGTGGAACCGGCGACGGAAAGCCGGATCTTGTCGGTCACGGCGGATCATTTGCCCAAATCGATCCAGTGCGCGAGTTGCGGGGTCGGCGCACCGGCTGGAATCGATGTCGCCAGCCACTCGTGTGATGTTCACGAGGAGTCGGTGGAGTGGCTCTGCGACCTCTGCCGCGCCGAATCGAGCTCACTACCGCAGCCTGTCCCCCATTTCACCACGCTGAGAGAGTTGGGGCGTGGGGCGATGGGGGTGGTTTACCAGGCGAAGCACAACCAGACAGGTAAGTTTGTCGCCTTGAAGCTTATCGTGCCCGAATCCGCCGCGGCGCGTTCGGCGGTCGATCGGTTCTTGCGCGAGATGTCGGTCATCAGCCAGCTCAAGCATCCCAATATCGTGGAATGGATTGAGCAAGGGATGACGCGCGGGCAGTTCTGGTTCGCGATGGAGTACGTCGCGGGCTCCAACCTGGAGGCCCTGGCCAACACCAGCCCCGGTCGTTACCCCATCGACCAGGCGTGCAGAATGGCGTGCCAGGTTCTCAAGGGGCTCGAGCAAGCGCATCGGCTCGGGTTCGTGCATCGCGATATTAAGCCTGAGAATATCTTGATCGGACGGCAGCCGGGAGGACTGGTGGCCAAGATCTCTGATTTTGGCCTGGCCAAGAGCTTCCGCGGCCTTGGGTTGTCTGGCCTGACCTTCTCGGGCGAGATGCGCGGGACCGTGCCGTTCATGCCGCCCGAGCAGATGCTCGACTTCAAGACGGTGCTCCCCTCGGGCGACCTCTACGCCAGCGCGGCGACGCTCTATTACTTGCTCACCAGCCAGTTCATTTACGACGAGGTGGCCGAAGGGGGAGACCTGATCCGCACTCTGCTGGAAGAGCCCCCCGTGCCGGTACGGAAACGAAGGGCGGAAATCCCTCCCGCCCTGGCGGCCGTGCTCCAAAAGTGTCTCGCTCGCGATCCGAACGACCGCTACCCCGATGCCCTCGCCATGCGGCGCGCCCTGCGCCCTTTCTGCTAATTCACGACAAAGCAGCCAAGGGGAGGCGGGGCGCTTCTCGGATCGACGTGAGGTCAATCGACGAGCTCCAGCACCACCAGAAGCGGCCGGTGGTCGGAGGCGACGGGTTCGTCAAGGACTCGGGTCTCGATCACCTTCCAGCGCTTCGCGGGGCGGACGAGGACGTAGTCGATCGCTCGGTCAGGCTTGTTGGCGGGGAAGGTCTTCAAGGGCTCCGCGTCGGTACGGGTCCAGTTTTCACCGAAGGCTTTCATGACGCGGCTATCTGGAAGCGAGTTCAGGTCGCCGGTCAGGATCGAGGGCGTGTCGGGCTGTTCCCTGGCCACCTCTTCGAGCTTCTTGACCGAGTCCATTCGCTCGGCGTCGGACGGGCGGTAGTCGATGTGAGTGGCCATGAAGCGAAACGTTGTCTTTTCGGAATTTGGGGCCGTGAGTTCAAGGACCAAGGCACCGCGCTGTTCTCCGACGTAGTGCGATGGGACATGCACGTTACGCCAGCGGACGATCGGCAGACGTGTCAGCACGGCGTTCCCGTAGTCACCCCCTTGATACACGATATTTCGTTCAAAAATGGATTTCATCCCGGTTCGCTTGCCAAGCTCCCCCGGTTCATCAACGCCCTTGGTTCGCTTGACGCCTCGATCAACCTCCTGAAGCGCCACGACGTCCGGATCGACTGATCGGATGATTTTGGCGATTCGCTCGAGGTCGAGCTTTCCGTCCATGCCCGCGCCGTGGTGGATGTTGTAAGTCAGGACGCGAATGCGCGTCGGCTCACTGGCGAGGCCTGGAGCCGCCACGGTGATCAGACCAGCCAGGCACGGCACGAACAACCAACCTCGGCGCATCATCAGACGATCCTCTAAGCTCAATAAAAGGGAGAACGGCATCCAAGAAGACCCCATTCCCAATCCGCCATCAAGCCACCGGTGGCAGAATTCTCTCCCCTGCCGCCGATCGCTTGACCTCGGCTCCTGCGTCTCCGACACTCGCCAAGGGATTGGCCGGTCCGTTTCGGAACGACTCACTCAGTTCCGGGCCGACCGCGTTACATAAGGCATCTCCGACCACTTCAATTACGGAACATCCGAGGGGCGGTCCTTGACCCGGCCGCGTAGCCCATGCACCGATCTTGCGCTGGATCCATTGGACTCTTCTTGAGTAGGGACCGCTGGCGGCTCTCGGATTTATCCCTGCTGATCGCCCCCCTCCTCTTCCTTCTTCCAGGACCGTGCCGGGTGTTCGCCCAGAACGATTCGGCACCTCGACCCAATATCGTGGTTGTGTTCGTGGATAACTTCGGTAACGGCGACCTCGGCTGCTTCGGTTCGACCCTGCACCGAACGCCGCACGTGGATCGGCTGGCGGCCGAGGGGCGAAAGTTTCAGAGCTTCTATGTCAGCAGTGGAGTTTGCACGCCCAGCCGCGCGAGCCTTATGACCGGGTGCTATCCTCGGCGAGTGAATATGCACATGAGTGCGATTGGCCGCCCGGTCTTGCAGCCGGTCGCGGCCAAGGGGTTGAACCCCGACGAGGAAACGATTGCCGAAGTTCTCAAGAAGGTAGGCTATGCCACCGCCTGTATTGGGAAGTGGCACCTTGGCGACCAGCCCCCTTTCTTGCCCACCCGTCAGGGGTTCGACGAATTCTTCGGTATCCCTTACAGCGACGACATGACCCGCGATAAACAGCCCGACCTCTGGCCGGAGCTCCCCTTGTTGCGCGGCGAGCGTGTGCTGGAAGCGCCGGTCGATCGTTCGCTCCTGGTGAAGCGCTGCACCGAGGAGGCGGTCTCGTTCATTGAACGGAACAAGGAACGCCCCTTCTTCCTGTACTTGCCGCACACGATGCCCGGCTCGACCCCCCATCCCTTCGCGAGCGAGGCGTTCCAGGGGCGGAGCAAGAACGGGGCGTATGGAGACTCGGTTGAGGAGCTGGACTGGTCGACCGGGCAAATCATGTCGGCCTTGAAGCGTTGTGGCGTGGATGACCGGACCCTGGTGGTTTGGACCTCCGATAACGGCGCTGTGCGCCGAAACCCGCCCCAGGGGAGCTGCGCTCCCTACAAGGGGTACGGGTACGACACTTCGGAAGGGGCGATGCGCATGCCCTGCGTGATGCGCTGGCCTGGGCGCATTCCGGCCGGGACGGTTTGCGACGAGGTCTGTTCGACCTTGGATCTGCTCCCCACGTTCGCCGCTCTGGCGAGCGCCCCGAGGGGCCAGGCTCCGATCGACGGCCGGGAGATTCGCCCTCTGCTGTTCGGCGAGCCCAGCGCCACTTCCCACTGGGACCGGACGGGGTTCATGTACTACCAGGTCGAGCAATTGCAGGCGGTCCGGTCCGGCCCCTGGAAGCTCTATCTCCCCTTGGAAAAGAAGTTCGTCAACCTCGCCAGGAAGGAGGCGAATGTTCCGGCCCAGCTCTTCGACGTGCGCAACGACCCAGGTGAGGAGCACGAAGTCTCGGCCAGGCATCCCGACGTGGTGGCGCACCTTCTCGCGCTGGCCGAGCAAGCTCGAGGGGAGCTTGGAGACGTGGAACGGGAAGGTCGAGGTCAGCGCCCCGCCGGTTTGGTGGAGCATCCGGTCCCGCTGACCAAACGGTGAAACGGACCCGA
>Ga0182738_1006516_pt1 | contig 12087 bp, 13 predicted proteins | sample eDN5th30CBELigMG_FD_128876 | JGI IMG/M metagenome (GOLD analysis project Ga0182738, IMG submission 128876) | Enriched Miracle-Growth compost microbial communities from Emeryville, California, USA - eDNA 5th pass 30_C BE-Lig MG (version 2)... ...
ACCTTCGAGGTCATCACCCAGCTCGGCACCGGCGAGGCGCTGGTCTCGACCCTCGAGGAGAAGGGCGTCCCCTCGGTCGTCCAGCGCACGCTGGTCCGTCCGCCGTCGTCGCGGATCGGCGCGATCAGTCCGGACGAGCGCGCGGCGGTGATCGCCGGCAGTCCGGTCGGCCACCTCTACGACACGCCGGTCGACCGCGACTCCGCCTTCGAGATGCTCAACCGGCGGGTGGAGAAGCGGCAGCCGGCGGACGTCGCCGAATCCCCGTCCGGAGGCGGCGGCGGAGGTAGCGGCGGGGGCGGCGGATTCGGGGGCATCCTCGGCGACATCTTCGGCACCGGCACCCCGCGCAACCGGCGTCTCTCGCCCGGCCAGCGCGCCGCGCGCGAGGCGACGCGGAGCGCCGCCACCGAGCTCGGCCGGGCCATCGCCGGCCCGAGCGGAGGCCGGATCCTCCGGAGCGTGCTGGGCGGCATCCTCTCGCGCTGACGGGGCGCGGCGGCGGGCGGGTTGGCGGTTGTCGGAGCGCAGGCGGAGGCCTATGTTCCCTTCCGTCTACGGTTTCCCCGGAACCCACGAGGCGTGGCGGTTACGCCCACGCCGGGCGACATTACGACCAAGGAGCTTGTCCAATGGCCTTCGAATTGCCATCCCTGCCTTACGCCTATGATGCTCTCCAGCCCTACATGTCCAAGGAGACGCTGGAATATCATCACGACAAGCACCATCAGGCCTACGTCACCAACGGCAACAAGCTGCTCGAGGGCTCGGGCCTCGAGGACAAGAGCCTCGAGGAGATCGTCAAGGCGAGCTACTCCAAGAACGCCGGTCTCTTCAACAACGCCGCGCAGCACTACAACCACATCCATTTCTGGAAGTGGATGAAGCCGAACGGCGGCGGCAACAAGATCCCCGGCGCGCTGGCCAAGGCGATCGACAGCGACCTCGGCGGCTACGACAAGTTCAAGGCCGATTTCGTCCAGGCGGCGACCGGCCAGTTCGGCTCGGGCTGGGCCTGGGTCGGGCTTCGCGACGGCAAGCTCGAGATCACCAAGACGCCCAACGGCGAGAACCCGCTGGTCCACGGCGGCCAGCCGATCCTCGGCGTCGACGTGTGGGAGCACTCCTACTACATCGACTACCGCAACCGGCGCCCCGACTACCTCAACGCCTGGGTCGACAGCCTGGTCAACTGGGACTACGTGCTCGAGATGTACGAGAAGGCGATGGGCGGCCGCTGAGCCGACCTTTCCGCCAGAGTTCCGGGCGCGACGGGCAACCGTCGCGCCCTTTTCCTTTGCCCTATCGCACGCCCTTCCGGCAGGGGTTGAAGTACTGGTAGCGGTCCCAGTCCGTCTGGGCCCAGTAGAGCCACGCCTTGCACGCGGCCTCGGTCCGGAAGCAGGGCGCCGCATGGTAGGATTCGAGCCGGTCGAACGGCCCGCGGCGCTGGCCGACGAATGACGTCTGCCACACGTTCTTCGCGCCGATCTCGGCCTTGAGGGCCCGGCAGGATTGCGGCTGGACGCGCGGCGGATTGGCCGCGTGGGCCGGGACCACCGGGGCGAGGGCGAGGGCGAGGAGGAGGGCGAGGGCGAAACGCATGCCGAAAACGTAGCGCGGCGCCGGAGCGGAGCCAATCCGCCGCAGAACCGTGGCGAACCCGCCCACGCTCCCGCACGCCGTCGTGGCCCGGCTTCCACCGGCCATCCTCGCCTTTCTTCTCGACCCGGCAGGTGATCGCTTGGATGCCCGGCGGGGGCGTCGCGGGGCGTGCCCGAAACGCTAGGCCTTTCCGGTCACCTTCAGCGCGAACGCCTGGGCGAACGCGGTCTCCTGGAGCCGGTCGAACCGTCCGGCGGCGCCGCCGTGCCCGGCGTCCATGTTTGTCTTGAGGAGGATCAGCGGATTGCCCGTGGCGTGGGCCCGGAGCTTCGCCACCCATTTCGCCGGCTCCCAGTAGGTCACCCGCGGATCGGTCAGCCCGGCCATGGCGAGGATCGCCGGGTACGCGCGGGCCGTGACGTTGTCGTAGGGCGAGTAGCCGAGGATGGTGCGGAAGTCGGCCTCGCTGACGATCGGGTTGCCCCATTCGGGCCATTCGGGTGGGGTGAGCGGCAGCGTGTCGTCGAGCATGGTGTCGAGCACGTCGACGAAGGGCACCTCGGCGACGAGACCGGCGAAAAGCTCCGGCGCCATGTTGGCGACCGCGCCGATCAGCAGGCCGCCCGCCGATCCGCCCCAGCCGACGATGCGGCCCTCCGAGGTATAGCCCTCCCGTGCGAGGTAGCGGCCCGCGGCGACGAAATCGGTGAAGGTGTTGACCTTCTTCTCCCGCCGCCCGTCGGCGTACCAGTGGAAGCCCTTGTCCTTGCCGCCGCGGACATGGGCGATGGCGTAGACGAAGCCGCGGTCGACCAGCGACAGCCGGTTGGTCGAGAAGGAGGCGGGGATGGTGATGCCGTAGGCCCCGTAGCCGTAGAGGAGCAGCGGCGCCGAGCCGTCGAGCGGGGTGTCCTTGCGGTAGAGGAGAGACACCGGCACGGTCGCCCCGTCCCCGGCCGGGGCGAAGACGCGGCGCGTGACGTAGTCGGCCGGGTCGTGTCCCGAGGGCACCTCGTCCTCCTTCCGCAGCACGCGCTCGCGCGTCGCCATGTCGTAGTCGTAGACCCGGCCCGGCGTGGTCATCGAGGAATAGGTGAAGCGGAGCGTGTCGGTGGCGAACTCGTAGCTGCCGAGCATGCCGAGCGAATACGCCTCCTCGTCGAAGGCGATGCCGTGCTCCTCGCCGGTGGCGATGCTGCGGACGACGATCCGGGGGAGGCCGCCCTCGCGCTCGAGCCGGACGAGCCAGTCGCGGAACGCGGCGTGCGACAGGATCAGGCGGCCGATGCGATGCGGGACGAGGTCCCGCCAGTGCTCGCGCCCCGGCGTCGCCACCGGCGCGGTGACGATCTTGAAGTCCTCCGAATCCCCCGCGTTGGTGAGGATGTAGAAAAGGCCGTTCGCCTCGTCGACCTCGTACTTCTCGGCCGGGCGGCGCGGTGCGACGAGGCGCGGGATCCCGGCCGGGTCGTCGGCCGGAAGGACGTAGGCCTCCGAGGTCTCGTGGTCGTGGCTGTCGATGATGAAGAACGCGTCCGACTGGGACTTGCCGACGCCGAGGAAGTAGGACGGGTCGCCGTCCGCGAACACCACGGCGTCCTCCGAGGCGTCGGTGCCGATCGTATGCCGGAAGATCTTCGCCGGCCGGTGGTTGGCGTCGAGCCACACGTAGAGGAGCGTCCGCGAATCCGCGGCCCAGACCGGCGCGCCGGAGGTGCCGGGGATGCGGTCGGGCAGGTCCTCGCCGGTGTCGAGGTCGCGGACGCGGATCTCGTAGAACTCGGAGCCCATTTCGTCATAGGCATAGGCGAGCAGCCGGTGGTCGGGGCTGTGGGCGCTGCCGCCGAGATGGAAATAGGCCTTGTCGCGGGCCATCGCGTCGGCGTCGAGGAGCACGGTTTCGGCCCCGCCGTCGCGCGGCGTGCGGACGAGCATCGGATGCTCGGCGCCGTGGGCGAAGCGGATGCCATAGGCATAGGGCCCGTCCGGTGCGGGGACGGAGGAATCGTCCTCCTTGATCCGCGCCCGCATCTCGGCGACCAGCGCCTCCCTGAGGGCGGCGACATCGGCCATCGCCCGGTCGGTATAGGCGTTCTCCTCCTCGAGATAGGCGCGGATATCGGGGCGGAGCACGGCTGGCTCGCGCATCACCTGCTGCCAGTTGTCGTCGCGGAGCCACCCGTAGTCGTCGGTGCGGGTGACGTCGAAATGGGTCGTGGCGACGGGGCGCTTCTCCGCCAGCGGGGCGGGAAGGGCGCCGCCGCCGGCACGGCCCTCGGCGGCATGGTCACGCAGTCGTTCGGTCATCTCGATCGGGCCTCTCGGTGCTCTGGTCCTCGCGGGGCATGCGCCGCGCCGCGACGAAATTCGGATCCCGCGCCGGCCGGACCGCGCGGGGGGCGGGTCGGGGCGCGACACGCATATGGTGTTAGCTGCTCGTCACCTCAACGACAACAGGACGTGACCGGGCCGCCGGCCGCTTTCGATTGATCCGGCGTTGCCGCCCTGTATGGTTTTCGTGAATCGAGACGGAGGAGGAATGCCGGTGCGGGTCGCGAGCCTTTCGTTTGCGCTCTACGCCTACTGGCTGCTGCTGTCGGGCCACTATTCGGCGTTCCTGCTGGGCGCGGGGGCGGTGGGCGCGGTCGTCGTCGCGCTTCTCGGCCGGGCCTTCGGCTATGCCGACAGGGAAGGCCACCCGGTCGAGCTGGTCGCCGCCGGCCTCCGCTACTGGCCGTGGCTCCTCGTCGAGATCGCGAAGTCCGCGCTCCAGGTCTCGCGCATCATCCTCACGCCCTCGTTGCCCATCTCGCCGGTGGTCGCCAAGGTCAAGGCCGGCCCGGACACCGCCGTCGGCATGGCGACCTACGCCAACTCGATCACCCTCACGCCCGGCACCATCACCATCGACGCCGACCGCCATCACCACTGGGTCATGGTCCATGCATTGACCCGGGACGGCGTCGCCGGCCTCGAGGGCGGGGACATGGATCGCCGCGTCACCCGCTTCGAGGACGCCGCGTGATGCTCGCCGGGGCGCTGATGGCGATCCTGGTGGCGGCGGCGCTGGTGCTGGTGCGGGCGCTGAAGGGGCCGACCATCTTCGACCGCCTGGTCGCGGCGAACTCGATCGGCAACGCGGCGATCGTCTTCCTCGCGGTGCTCGGCTTCGTCAACGGCCGGCCCGACTTCCTCGACATCGCGCTCGCCTATGCGCTCCTCAACATCATCGGCGTCTTCGCGGTCCTGAAGTTCTTCCGCTACGGCCCGCTCGGGGCGAGCGGCGAGGAAGGGGAAGGGCGATGAGCGCCGCGGACATCGCCCTGCTCGCCGGCAGCGCGATCGCGCTCCTCGGCAGCCTCTTCATGGTGATCGGCGCGATCGGGGTGCTGCGCATGCCCGACGTCTTCACCCGGCTCCATGCCGCCTCGGTCCTCGACACCTTCGGCGTGAGCCTGATCCTCCTCGGGCTGATCCTCGTCGGCGGGCTCACGCTGGTCAGCGTCAAGCTCGCCTTCCTCGCCGCGTTCCTCTTCCTCACCGGCCCGGTCGCCACCCATGCCGTGGCGCGCGCCGCCCTCGATGCCGGGGTGAGGCCGCGGGGGGCCGACGGCGCGCCGCTCGAGGCGCCGCATGCGGAATGGGAGGAGGCGCCATCCTAGTCTCCGTCGCCAACTTCGTGCTGCTCACCCTGCTCGCGGTCGTCTCGATGGCGGTCGTCCGGGTCCGCAACCTCTTCGCCATCGCGGTGCTCACCGGCATCTACTCGTTCCTCATGGCGACGGTGCTCCTGGTGCTCGACGCGCCCGACGTCGCCCTCACCGAGGCGGCGGTCGGCGCCGGCATCGGCATGGTGCTGATGGTCGGCGCGCTGTACCTCACCAGGACCGACGAGGCGCCGCCGGTGCATGGCGTGCTGCTGCCGCTGGTGGTGGCGGGCGGCACCGCGGCGGTGCTGGTCTTCGGGGCCAGCCAGACGCCGCCCTTCGGCGATCCGGGAAACCCCGTCCATGCCGCCGGGCCCGACTATCTCGCGCGGTCGGTTCCCGAAACGGGCATTCCGAACGTCGTCTCCTCGGTGCTCGCCAGCTATCGCGGCTTCGACACGCTCGGCGAGACCGTGGTGATCTTCACCGCCGGCATCGCCGTCCTGATGCTGCTGAAGCGCTCGCCCCGCCGGCGTGGCAAGGAATAGGGGCCGCGATGCGCCTCGACCTCATCCTCCGCGTCGCGACCAAGCTGATCCTGCCGTTCATGCTGATGTTCGCGCTCTATGTGCAGTTCCACGGCGACTACGGCGCCGGCGGCGGCTTCCAGGCCGGCGCGATCGCCGGCGCCGCCGTCATCCTCTACGCGCTGGTCTTCGGCCTCGCGCCGGCGCAGCGCATCGTGCCGGCGGTGCTGGTGGAGACGATGGTGCCGCTCGGCGTCCTCGTCTATGCCGGGGTCGGCGTCGCCGGGTGGCTCACCGGCGGCAACTTCCTCGAATACAATCGCCTCGCCCACGATCCGGTCCACGGCCAGGAATGGGGCGTGTTCCTCGTCGAGATCGGCGTGTTCGTCACGGTCAGCGCCACCATGGTCGCGATCTTCTACGCCTTCGCCGGCCGGGGCCGCGCGCCATGAACGAGATGGCCGGCGCGGTCGGCGCGTTCCTCGCGCACTACAACCAGTACATCACCGTCTTCCTCATGGTGGCGGGGCTGTACATCGTCATCGCCCGCGGCAACATGGTGAAGAAGCTGGTCGGCCTGTCGCTGTTCCAGACCTCGGTCTACCTGCTCTACATCTCGGCCGGGAAGGTGGCGGGGGGAACCGCACCCATCGTCGATCCCGACATCGCCGTCTATTCCCACCCGCTGCCGCACGTCCTCATCCTCACCGCGATCGTGGTGGGCGTCGCGACGCTCGCCCTGGGGCTGGCGCTGGTGGTGCGCATCAACGAGGCCTACGGCACGATCGAGGAGGACGAGATCTTCGCCCGCGGCGGCGAGGACCGCGAGGACGTATGACGGAGCACCTGCCGGCGCTCCAGGTCGTCCTGCCGCTGTTCGGTGCCCTCCTTGCGGCGCTGGTGCGCCGGCCCTCCGCGGCCTGGCTCGTGTCGCTCGCGGCATCCGTCGCGGCGTTCGCGGTATCGGCGGCGCTGCTCGCCCATGTCCTCGACGGCGGCGTGATCACCTACCGACTGGGCGGCTGGGACCCCGCGCTCGGGATCGAGTACCGCGTCGACATCCTCAACGCGATCGTCCTCGTCCTCGTCTCGGGGATCGCCGCGGTGTCGCTGCCCTATGCCCGGCTCTCGGTCGCCGCCGAGATCCCCGGCGACAGGATCGCTTGGTTCTACGCGATGTATCTCCTCGCGCTCGCCGGGCTGCTCGGCATCGCCATCACCAACGACGCGTTCAACGCCTTCGTCTTCCTCGAGGTGTCGTCGCTGTCGAGCTACGCGCTGATCGCCATGGGGCGCGCCCGCCGGGCGCTGGTCGCGAGCTACCAGTACCTGATCATGGGCACCATCGGCGCCACCTTCTACGTGATCGGCGTCGGCTTCCTCTACATGATGACCGGGACGCTGAACCTGACGCTGATCGCCGAGCGGATCGCGGAGGTGCAGTCGATCCGGCCGATCCTCGCCGGCATCGCCTTCATCCTGGTCGGGATCAGCCTCAAGCTGGCGCTGTTCCCGCTCCATGCCTGGCTGCCCAACGCCTATGCCTTCGCCCCCTCGGTGGCGACGGTGTTCCTCTCGGCGACCGCCACCAAGGTCGCGATCTACCTCTTCGTCCGCTACGTCTATTCGGTGTTCGGGGCGAGCCTGGTCTGGGTCGACCTGCCGCTCACGCCGATCCTCCTCGCGCTGTCGATCGCGGCGATCTTCGGGGCCGGCACGGTCGCGGTGTTCCAGTCGAACCTCAAGCGGATGTTCGCCTATTCGTCGGTGGCGCAGGTCGGCTACATCACGCTCGGCCTGTCGCTCGTCACCGTGCCCGGGGTTACCGGCGGCCTCGTCCACCTCCTCAACCACGCGCTGATCAAGGGCGCGATCTTCATGGGGCTGGGGGCGATCGTCTTCCGCACCGGGCGGATCGCGATCGACGACATCGCCGGCATCGGCCGCGTGATGCCGCTGACCACGGCGGCGATCGTGCTCGCCGGGCTCAGCCTCGTCGGCCTGCCGGGCACCGCCGGCTTCGTCTCGAAATGGTACCTGGTCGTCGCCGCGCTCGACCTCGGCTGGTGGTGGCTGGCGCTGCTGATCGTCCTCGGCAGCATGATCACCATCGCCTATGTCGGGCGGGTGGTGGAGGCGGCCTATTTCCGCGCGCCGGCCGAGGCGCTCGCCGGGGTGCGCGAGGCGCCGCTCCAGATGCTCGTCCCCACCTGGCTGCTTGCCGCCGCCACGGTGTGGTTCGGCATCGACACGCGCCTGACCGCCGGCCTTGCCGAGCGCGCCGCGACGATGCTGGTCGGGGGGCTGCGATGACCCCCGGCACGCTGATGCTCCTCGTGCTGCTCGTCCCCGCCGCGACCGCGCTGCTCGTGCCGCTTTTCGACGGGCGCCCCAACGTGCGCGAGGCGACGACGCTCCTCGGCGCGGTGCTCCTCTTCGCCGCGGTCCTCGGCCTCCTGCCCACGGTGCTCGAGGGCGGGACGCCGTCGCTGCCGGCATGGACGGTGGTTCCGGGGCTGTCGATCGCGTTTTCGCTCGAGCCGCTCGGCATGCTTTTCGCGACCGTCGCGTCTGGGCTCTGGATCGCGAACTCGGTCTATTCCATCGGCTACATGCGGGCCGAGGCGGCGCCGCGGCAGACGATGTTCTACGTCTGCTTCGCGCTCGCCATCGCCGCCACCATGGGCATCGCGCTCGCCGGCAACCTGTTCACGCTCTTCCTCTTCTACGAGCTCCTCAGCTTCACCACGTGGCCGCTCGTCACGCACCGGGCGACGCCGGAGGCGCGGGCCGCCGGGCGCCTCTACCTGATGATGCTGTTCGGCGCCTCGACGGTCCTGTTCCTGCCGGCCATCGCCTGGACGGGGATCGCCGCCGGTACGCTCGACTTCACGCCCGGCGGCATCCTCGGCGGGACGATGGGCGCGGCCGGGCTCGGCATCCTCCTCGCGCTGTTCGTCTTCGGCGCGGCCAAGGCGGCGGTGATGCCGCTCCATTTCTGGCTGCCCGCCGCGATGGTCGCGCCGACGCCGGTCTCGGCCCTCCTCCACGCCGTGGCGGTGGTAAAGGCGGGCGTCTTCACCATCCTCAAGGTCGTGGTCTACATCTTCGGTCTCGAGACGCTGGCCGCGACCGGGGCCGGGGACTGGCTGGTGGTCGTCGCGGGGATCACCATCGTCCTCGCCTCGCTGATCGCGCTCCGGCAGGACAATCTCAAGCGCCGGCTGGCCTATTCGACCGTCAGCCAGCTCTCCTACGTGGTCCTCGGCGCGGCGCTGTTCACGCCGCTCGCCGTGCTCGGCGCAGCGCTCCACATCGCGGCCCATGCCGTCTCCAAGATCACGCTGTTCTTCGCCGCCGGCTCGGTCCACGTCGGCGCCCATGTCGAGGACGTCAGCCGGATGGACGGGCTCGGCCGGAAGATGCCGTGGACGATGGGCGCGTTCAGCATCGGGGCCCTCTCGATGATCGGCATGCCCCCGACTGCCGGGTTCCTCGGCAAATGGTTCATCCTCGTCGCGGCGATGCAGGCCGGCCACTGGTTCGCGATCGGCGCGATCGTCCTGTCGACGGTCCTCAATGCTGGATATTTTCTGCCTATCCTCTACCGTGCCTATGCCCGGCAGGGGGAGGAAGGGAAGATCGACAGGGTCCGCGAATCGCCATGGCCGATGGTCACCGCGCTGGTGGCCACCGCGGCGCTGACCGTCCTTCTGTTCGCCTGGCCCGGCGTGCCGTTCGAGCTCGCCGGGATGCTGGCCGGCGGTGCCGCGCTCGAGGCAGGCGGCGCCGGCGATCTCGTCTTTCCCGCGGAGCCGCCGCAGTGAGCGGGCCGCGCCGGGCGGGGGGACGCATTGCCGCGGGCGCGCGGTCGCCAAAACGCCATCGTCATCGGCCGTTGATGTTCGCGGGTAACAAGGAGACATGAAGCGCGTGCGCCGAAATCGCCCGCCAAGGCCATGGAAACAGGCCCTGTACCTGTGGCTGGGGATCGCCCTGGTTCCGGTCGGGATCATCGTCGCGCCCCTGCCGGGGCCTGGCGGCATACCGATTCTCGCCGTGGCCGCGCTCCTCATCATCACCTCGAGCAAGCGCGCGGCGAGCTGGGTGCGCCTCCACCGCCGCCGGTGGGACTGGATGCACGAGATCCTGCTCAAGGGCGAGGGCTGGCTCGGCGGCGAGATGGGGCGGGCGCTCCGCCGTACCAACGGCCGCAAGAACACCGACGTCGCCAAGCCGCCGGCCTCGCGCAAGGAGCGGATCCTCGACATCCTGCTGTTCCCGGTCCACGTCGCCATCATCCTCACCCGCGCGGTGGCGAACCGGTTCGGCTGGAAACTGCCCGGCGATTCGCGGAAGGAGCGCGAGGCGGCGCGGATGCGGAAGCGCCTCCAGCATGAGAAGCGGCTCCGGCGGCGCGAGCGGAAGGCCGCCCGTGCCGCTGCGGCCGGGGACTCCGGCGAGGGCATGGCGGAGCCGGAGCCGGCGATGCTGCCGGCCGAATCGGCGCCCCCGGCCGGCGAGGCGGATACCGGGGCGGGTGCCGACACGCCTTCGAGCCATGCGGCGGCGCCCGATCCGGCCCGGCCCGCGGCGGACGTCGTCTGATCGGCGGGAGCCGAAACGGAGTGGCCATGCCGCGTTCGGCCGAGGGCGGGGGAGGGCAGCGACCGGGCCGGTCATACGGCCGGACGGCCGGCATCGCGCTCGCCGTCGTTGCCGCGGGCTCGCTCGCCGCGGACGTCTTCATCGCGCATCACGGCGCCCCCGGCATCGCCGGAACGGTGGGCTTCCATGCCTGGTTCGGCGTGGTGAGCTGCCTCGTCTTCGCGGCCGGTGCCTGGCTCCTCGGCATCGTCCTCGGCCGAACGGACGACTACTATGACCGCTAGCCTCGCGGGCATCGGCTATCTCCTCCTGCCCGGGCTGGTGATGATGGCCGGCGGCGCGGCGCTCCTCCTCCTCCGCGGCGCCCTCCGCGACGCGGCCGTCCTCGCGGTGCCGCTGGTCGTCCTGGTCCTCGTCTGGACCCTCCCGGACGGCGCCGGGGCGCCGCTCCGCTGGCTCGGCTACGATCTCGTGCCCTTCCGCTCCGACGCGCTGTCCCGCCTGTTCGGCAGCGCCTTCGCGCTCGCCGCGCTCGCGGCCGGGCTCTTCGGCCTCCGGCGGGAAAGCCGCCTCGAGACGCCGGTGGGCTACGTCTATGCCGGCGGGGCCGTGGGTGTCGCCTTCGCCGGCGATCTCCTGACGCTCTTCGCCTTCTGGGAGATGATGGCGCTCTGCGCCGCGGTGGTGGTCTGGCTCGGAGGCCCGCGCGCCCGCGGCGCGGGGCAGCGCTACATCGTCGTCCACGTCCTCGGCGGCATCCTGCTCCTTGGGGGGATCGCCGGGCAGGTGGCGGCCACCGGCTCGATCGCCTTCGATGCCGTGGCGCCCGGCACCCCGGCGGCGTGGCTGATGCTGCTCGGCGTCCTCGTCAACGTCGCGGCGTGGCCGCTCTCGGCGTGGCTGCCCGACGCCTATCCGGCCGCGAGCTGGTCCGGCACCGTCTTCCTCTCGGCCTTCACCACCAAGGCCGCGGTCCTCGTCCTCATCCGGGGCTTCGCGGGCACCGGCGCGCTGGTGCCCGTCGGCCTGGCGATGATCGTCTACGCCACGCTCTACGCCGCGCGCGAATCCGACATCCGGCGCCTCGTCGCCTATTCGCTCGTGGTGCAGCTCGGCTTCATGGTCACCGCCATCGGCGTCGGCTCCGACCTCGCGATCAACGGCGCCGCGGCGCACGCGGTGGCCGGCATCTTCTACCAGGCGCTCCTCTTCATGATCGCCGGGTCGGTGGTCGCCATGACCGGCCGGTCGGACTGCGGTGCCCTCGGCGGCCTGTGGCGGGCCATGCCGGTCACGACCGCCTGCGCCGTCGTCGGAGCCGCGGCGATCGCGGCGTTCCCGCTGACCTCGGGCTACGTCGCCAAGGGGATGATCAGCGATGCGGTGGCCGCGGCGGGCCTCCCGCTCGCCTGGCTGGTGGTGACCGCCGGGGCCGCGGCCGTCGTCCTCCATGCCGGGCTCCGGCTGCCGTGGTCGGTGTTCTTCGGGGCCGCGCGCGCCGGGCTGCCGGCAGGCGATCCGCCAGTGCCGATGCGCCTCGCGATGGGTTTCCTCGCCGTGATCACGATCGCGGCCGGCGTCTTCCCGGGGGCCTTCACCGGCCTCCTGCCGACCCCGGCGGCGGTCGAGCCCTATGCGGCGTCGCATGTCGTCGGCCAGGTCCAGCTCCTCGCCTTCGCGGCCCTCGGATTCGCGCTCGC
>Ga0182738_1006517_pt1 | contig 12087 bp, 9 predicted proteins | sample eDN5th30CBELigMG_FD_128876 | JGI IMG/M metagenome (GOLD analysis project Ga0182738, IMG submission 128876) | Enriched Miracle-Growth compost microbial communities from Emeryville, California, USA - eDNA 5th pass 30_C BE-Lig MG (version 2)... ...
AAGCGAAATCGAGCATAAAGTTGCCAGTCTTGACTTCAGAACCCTCACTCATGAGATTGATATTTTGATATTAAAATATTTATAAAAGTAGAGAGATCGGCTGGCATTTATAGCTGAAGTTCGCAAACAAAGATTTAACTGTTTTATGATTAAATCCTAACTGCAAAATGAGTGGCTTTATTTCGATTAATGCGTATCCACGGAATCCTTTTGATTTCTCATTCAATTTACAAAAGTTTATGACGCATGATTCAAGCATTTTCTTTTTTTCAACTTTTCGGTAGGGCAGCGCTCACTATGGTGTCTTCCTCCTCTCGGTTTTAGTTATCATATTGAATTTCGAACTGTCTTTGCCTCAAGTTTAAGCTATTTTTTCGAGAAGATCATATGTTGTCTGAATAGCTGATTAACAAAGAATTTTGGGGGCATTTGTGTGGGTGATAGAACTCCTGTTTTGAAAGGAGAGTGAAAATGAAACCTTGCATACACAGGATAAAGTTTTAGATGCCACTTGTGTGAAGAATATGATTTTTTTTGGAAGATAATTCTAGCTTTTGACATCTTGCTGAATAAAAAGTTGCCAAAAGGAATCTATGGAAACTAGGAAACTAGAGAGATTAAGTTTAGGAGTGACCAAGAAGAGTTTGAGGTTGAAACTCTCGATCTCAGAGAAAAATAATTTTCAATGTATATGAATGCAAATTCGAGAAGTCTCCAGATAAATTTTTTCGAGTTTTGAAGAAAAAAACAATCTGAGAACACCTACTCAAATGGGAAGAGGTAAACTATAACTTTTATTCAAAAAACTTTGATTTTATCGAATTCAAAAAAAAGAACTTGTGTGCCGAAGGCAAGATGGTTACTATAAATAGGTAATTTGAACTAATTTAAGAGAAGGTCTCAAGATTTGGAAAGTGAGTTTTGGGCTGAATCGAAAAACCTAAGGCCGAATACTGTTATTTTAAAGGCTCTGCTGCTAAAAAATTTGATAATTTTCTCGAAAATTTTAATGTGAATCTAACTGAAAATGAAAAGATTTGTTCGAGAAAGAGGTTGTTTGTGAAACTGATTTACTGCCAAAAAACCGAAAAGACGATTTGTCTGCGAATTCAAGAAAGCTTTTTCGTTATTTTTGAAGCCAAAACCGTGCAAAGAGATGAGAAGAATGACTTGAGTCAGATGACATGAAATTCAGAAGAATAGGCTCTTTTTCTAAAGGGAATGTTCTGAAAATTATTTTTAGGACTTTAGAATAACTCGAAATTTTCGAAGGGACTTGATTATCAAAGACTTTTCGAAAAAAGAAAAGAAAAAGTGAATAGGGTTCATATAAAACGTCAAAATTCCTCTTTAGAATCACAAGGACAGATCAAAGTGGGCCTTCTTATTTGCAGACAGGATGGGCACCTTATTCATCACAAAATAAAATTTAATTAAAATTAAGTTTGAATGCGTCAATGCTTCATTTGTTTTGTAGAATAAATCTTTGTATTATTCTCTTTAATTAAAACAATCTGAGTCACAGAAAATCACTTTTTCGCCAAAAAAATTTTAAATTATGGTTTCTCAAAAGATTTGTCAATTTTTGTTGTTTAGCAAATTATTCCTCAAATATTTGCCAAATTCAAATACCAAATCCGAACGGCGCTAATTTTTTCAAATCCGAATTAAAAGAATGAAACCATGGATCATTGTGTGGTGAAAAACAGTAAAGCTCTTGTTAAATAGGAAGGTCCTTCATCTCCAATGGGAAAGTTGTATTGCTGGGTTTATGGACTGGAATAAAGATACAGTGAATTTTTTTCGCCTAGAAATAATATATGAAATGGGATGAAGCAAAATTTTTAAAAGATTTTTTTGGATTTACTGAAAAAGAAGAAGGAAAAATTATTAAATAAAAATACAGAATTAACATATTGAAGCCTAAATAAAAATTAGATTAGAAGGAGAAGAAATGAATTTTTTGAGACCTGGAATAATGTTTGACTCGCTTTAAAGATCATCCCATTGTAGATTGTTTGCTCTTCACCAATATAAAGCCTAATAACTCACAGTTAATTTCTTTTGAGTTTTTCAAAAAAGGAGAACCAAGTTCCATTTGTTGAAGATTTGCCGTCCTTTCCATCTTTCAAGATCCATCCTATTTCAATTCATTATCAAATAACTATTCCAAAAACTACCATTTGATTGGGTATATTCAATTGAACATTGATATTTTGATAAAAGACTATCATCAATAAAAACATCACAATCCTCTTGTCGACCAACTCGAAGAGGGCGACCACCTGGTTGGACAGTACTTGGTAAGAGAATTAAAAAAAAAAACTATTTGTAACAATTACTGGACTTCTCCTTGGCATGGCCCACCAAAGAATTTAACTTGTAATAAAGGCCCATTTTGTGAATTTCTATCATTCTCTTGGGTATTGACTCGAATATGTGATGTTTCAAATTCATCTTCTTCAGTAAGGATGTTGATAATCATGAAAATCAAGCCCATATTAATGAGGTGGTTATCTTTGAGCACCTAAAGAGAGGTTAGACTTGCAGGAGAAAGAAATTTTATCGACGAGAGGAAAATCGAGTTTATAAAAGGTTCCAAAGCCAATTCCTAGATCTTTTATTTTATAGCAATTCTGAGGGATATTGTATTCAATTTTAAAGTGTCTGCCTCTGTGTTTTTTCGCAATTTCATCAGAAATTGCTGGAATGATGATGTCGTTTAAGATTTCTTTTTGCTTTTGAGATGATCGTTTAGAATTATTCCCTGAATATTTTTACTTTGATTTCTTTGCTGACTCTTTTATCACGCTTTTTACAACCAAAATAAGTGATTCCATCTTGAGCATTTCGAGAAGGTTCTTCCACCAATCCTTGTGCATTTAGAGTGAAGATTTTTCCTTTTTGCAACGAACTTGAGCTAATGACCTAAAAAGCAAGAGTTATTTCCTGCTTTTGAAATTGGAGATCAACTTTTAATTTGAGGGTGGGAGCATTATTGACAATTCTTGCTAATTCATTCAATTTTTGTAACTGGGGAACATTGTCACTTTCAAGGTAGCTGTTTATTTTTTTGGTTTCATTAGCTAATCGATAACTCATTGCTTTTCTTGATGAACTCAAAATCTCATCTTCATAGGTTTCATGATTCAAATTATCATTTAATAGGCCTACTTAGTAAGACTTGAGGAGGGAACGAGGCCTAACCTTTATATTTATTACGGAGTTTTGAAGATGGCATCACGTTTGACTAGGGAATAAAATTAAGATAAGTAGGATGCAAGTCATTACGCCTCCTTGGCGATGTTGTCTTTCCATTGGTTCAACATCGATTTCAGTCTGTAAATTTGGTTCTTGATTGGTACAGCAGCTACTCTGGAAAATGTGAGTCGAAAGTAGAGAGAGAGGAAACCTTGAAGTGTCTTTGACCCATGTAAAATATTCAAAAAACTTTTTTATTTTCAAAATTTAAACTTTCTAACGGATGGAAACTTCTTTTTCTGATCTTTACATTGTTTAAAGTCACGGGAAAATTCAATGTATGTAGTATTTTTTCAGAGAAAAATCAATTGAAATTCAAGAAAATTTTGAGAGAACAAAAAAAATTGGGAAAGAGAAAATAATGATTTCATTGAAGTTTTTTTGAAAGAGAAATTTTTTCTTTGAAGGCAAAAATTATTGATTATAGCCAATTTATAAAAAATATTATTTTTCGGGCTTGCCTAAAAATCGCCCACAAGCGCTGAAAAAATTCAAGAGACTTCTTCTTTTTACGAGCTTGAACCCAAGCCTCGCATGTTGTGATCACTGTTAAAGCTATGATTGGAGCTCTCTTTTTAAATTGCAAGAATTTGATGTCTCTTTCTAACTAATGAATAAAATCTATCTGAAAGAAAGAAGGACCTTTTTTTCGAATGCGGTTTAATACAATTTTAGATAAACTAAAATGTTCAATAAACTGAACCAGACGAGTTGATAAAAATTTTTAGAAAAGACCAATTTGAACCAATATACAAAAGCATATCATCATATGTTATATAAAATTTGTGGTTAATAGACCAGAGCTTTCAAATTTTCGTTTATAATTCTCCAAAATGCCTCTTTGGATGATTTATTTTATTATGAGGAAATCAAGAACAAGGCAAATATATTATAGAGAGAATTAGTTTGTGATCGTCAATAATTAAAAAAGATTAATTTTTAATGCAAGTCGCACTTAAGAGAATCGCTCAAGGATCCAAGGCCCTCTTGAGATCATCTTTGACTTCAAGACCTGTTGCTTCAATCAGTTATGTTGAAGGTAGAGAATACGATTGAAGGGTTAGTTTATTCATTTTTGCTAGATACCACTGGCTTGGAAGAAGATCAAGTTCAAGTCTATCAAACAGCCCTCGACTTTTCAAGAGAACACATTGCTCCTAATGCTGCACAATGGGATAGAGAAGGACACTTCCCTATTGATGTCATGAGACAAGCAGCTGCTTTGGGTTTTGGCGCTATTTATGCATCTTCAGAACATGGCGGCTCCGAAATGGGCAGACTTGAAGCTTCTCTTATCTTCGAAGCTCTTTCAACTGGTTGTGCTAGTACAGCTGCCTTTATGAGTATCCACAATATGTGCACCTGGATTATCGACACGTATGCTTCGAGACTTTTTCCCTCTATGGCCTAAATAGCAAAATTTAGATTCGGAAACGCAGATCAAAGAGCCAAGTGGGTTCCCCAAATGGTTGGCATGGATGTAAGAATTTAAAAAGAGTTATATTTCTAATTTTTCCAAGAAAATTGCCTCATACTGCTTGACTGAACCCAACAGTGGAAGTGATTCTGCCGCTATGCAAACCACCGCTAAAGAACAAGGAGATTATTATGTGTTGAACGGTTCTAAGTGCTTCATCAGTGGGGGCTCCGTGAGCGATTTCTATGTCGTCATGTGCAAGACAGGTATGGATAGGATAATTTTCGAGTTTTCTTAGTTCTCCAGGTGAAAAGGAAATTTCTTGCATTTTGGTCGAAAAGGGAACTCCCGGTTTAAGCTTCGGCAAATTAGAAGAAAAGATGGGGTGGAGAAACCAACCCACTTCAATGGTTATGTTCGAAGACTGCAAAGTCCCCAAAGAAAATCTTATTGGACCTAAGGGATCAGGCTTCAAGATCGCCATGCAAGGCTTAGATGGTGGAAGAATCAACATCGGTAACTTGGAGTTGGAGTTTTTTATCCTAAAATATGAATTAGCAAGTTGCAGTTTGGGAGGAGCTGCTTTTTGTCTTGATACTGCTAAGGAGTACGTCAAGAGCAGAAAGCAATTCGGAAAGCCCTTGTCTGATTTCCAAAATATCCAATTCAAGCTTGCTGACATGGCCACTGATTTAGTCGCTTCCAGACTCATTGTTAGAAATGCCGCTAGAATGATTGACTCTCAAGTAATTTCCGAGAAAAACTGAATTAACTCTCCTTCATAGCACCCTGAAAAAACCATCTTTTCTGCTATGGCAAAGAAATATGCTACTGACTCTTGCTTTGATGTAAACTATAAATTCTTTTGAGTGTGAAAAAATAATTTTCTTAAATTAGATTGTGAACTATGCGCTTCAAATGCATGGTGGTTATGGATATTTGAATGATTATCCTATTGAAAGATTCCTTAGAGATTTGAGGGTTCACCAAATTCTTGAAGGAACCAATGAAGTTATGAGACTCATTATTTCAAGAAGAATTCTTAAGGATTAATTAATGTTTAGACTTTTTGTATGCCAATAAATGAAAAGCACTTTATTTAAACTTTCGATAAGAACCTTTACTTGTCGTATAATTGTCATCTAATTCAAATCAAAATGAAAAAAAAATTCACGGCGAAAGTCGGAATACGTTAAATAATTTGAAAGAAATGAAGCGAAAATTATTTCTGGTAAAAAAGTAAGAATAATTTTGAACAAATTTAAAATAAAAACGACCAAATTAACAATAACAATGAAAGGCAATAAACTGAACACAGGAAAGAATCACAGTTTACCACATTTTACAAAAGAGATGGGGGCTTTGAAAGACTTGAATAAAACCAAGGATCTGAACATTTCGAAAGAAGAACAGGACTCAGCAGATCTACTTTCTAAAATATGCAATTTTAACAGCCTTGTTGGAAAAGGCATTCTACTTTGTTTACAGAAGCAGGCAAGCTTGGCACAAACTCTCTTTGATGTGCTTCAAGAATGTGGAATTCCAAAGGATAAACTTCGAATGAGTGGCCAAGATAAATTCCTGAGACCTAATAAAGGATCTTTTTCGGGCGTTGTTTCTCCTCGTCATGAGAGTGGAAATTTGTCAAGTTTAGCAAAACTGCAAGGATTCATTGATGAGATGGGTTTGTTATTGGGAAATTTTAGTCATGAGAAGGAAGAAAAGAAGATCAAGCCATTGGAGATTGAAATCAGTTTATTAGCAAGTCCAAGCGAACATCTAAATAAAAGTAAAGACTCTCAAAGAAGTCCAAAGCCAAGCTTTAGCAACAGATCGAATGATGTGAAACGATCAAGTATGCCTTTAGTAAATATTTCTTCTGCGGGAGAGAATTATAGCATGACGACAAGAAGGAAGGCCGAATCAAGTTTAAACTTTGTCAATGACCAAAGAGTTTTAACAGAAAATATGCAGATTATTAATTCAAACAGAGCTATACAATCTCAAACGCAAAACAAAATACTTCCAAAAAAGACCCAAGTTAAGTCTGAGATAAAGACAAAGAGTCAGGCATTGAAGCTAAATCTGAAGAATATCACTTCTCAGACATTTGCTGAGTCAAAGAGCAAAGCAACGTCAGCGAAAGTTGTTAATAATAATAAGGAGGCGACTGACTTTTTCTATCCTCCACATATTATTAAGGAATTACAGCAACAAAAGGAAAAGGAAAACAACAACCCATTGAAATCTATGAGGAGTACAGCAAGAGATTATAGCAGTTTTGATATGATTTCACCAAAACCAGTAACAAGTACCATTCCGAAAAAAGAGCTTTTTGATGAAAGTGTGCTGGAGCATCAAGATGAAAGAGACGATAGTTTGAATAGCTCAGAAAATCTCGTCAGCACTCCAGCTATCGATACAGACAGAATGTTCCGGACTCTGGATGCTCATGAAAATAGCTTGCTGCAAAGTCTGAATAATCTCAAGACAAGCACAATTCCATTGAAAGAAAAACGAACTCTAAAACGGCTTTTACAAGAAGAATATGGAGCAAAAGGAAATGAATTCCCTCGAAGTGATTTGGGACAGCTGTATGAAAAGAAGTATATCATCAGTGCTAAGTGGTGGAGATCTTGGAAGGAGTATGTCAACTTTGATTCACTCGATGATTCAACGAGTATATTTTTGATTTCTGAATATTAATTTAAACTCTTATCACAGGTATGATTAATGTTGAAGCATATCCAAGGCCTGGAAGGTTGATAAATAGAGGGTTGATTAAATACGATGTGATTGATGATTTGGATTTATTACCTGGAACTCTTGAGTTGAAAGATCACTTGCTAGAGCATCATGATTATGAAGCTGTTAGTCGAAAGGTTTTTGATTTGCTATGCAAGTGGTACGGATGTGACTTTGAGATCGCTCGTTGTTTGAAAGCTGATCCATTCAGAAACAATAGATTATATCTCGATCTCTATCCAGGTACAGATTTAGTGTAGTAGTTGTTGTTGTAATTTTCGAATAGAATTCATTGAGAAATCAGTAAAGACTACCAGGCTCAAAAGTTTAAGTCCACGGGTTGATTTTGCAGTTGAAAATGTTATAAGCAATATTATTAATACAAACCTTTCTGATTATCAAAAGAAAAAGTAACCCGTATGGATAATTTATAAATAAATTTGAATATTGTTGTTTTTATTATAATTTCATTTCAAAGCTTTTATTCAATTCAACATCAATTTTTATAAAAGAAGGGATGAAAATTTTGGTTGATCTTTTTGTCCAAAAAATGGAGTCTTCGTTTTTTAAATAATGAAGATCAATTATTGGGATTCGTTAGATATGTGGAAGCATGGAACGTTACGAATGAATTGGTGTGGTATATAATATGATGAAATTAAATAAATCAATGTTATTTATTTATAATGGGGCAGTTTTTTGTTTAAAGAGCGAAACCGGATTCTTCATAAACCTTGTGGACCTTCATGATAGCGTTGACGTAGGCAGCGATTCTGAAAGGAACATTGAGTCTCTTGGAGGTTCCAACAGTTTCTTCGACAGCAGCGCACATAACTTCTTCAAGACCGGAGTAGACGATATCGAGCTAGGAGAAGGGTTAAAAAGAATAAAAGAAGAGGATTTTACTTCAGAAGCACCTCTGAGTAATTTGGCTTCTTCAGCGTTAAGCTTGATTTCTTGGCCAGTCTTGTTGGCAATGACTTGCAAGAGGTTTTGCTTGGATTTTTCTTCCCACTAGAAAACTTGAGAAAAGGAAAAAAAGGAAATTATTTACTCTCTTGACGAGTCTACCGGGTCTCATATGGTCGAGGTTCTTCAACCATTCGAAGTAAGAGACGGTAACACCACCAGCGTTCAACAAGATATCGGGCAAGACGAGGATACCTCTCTTGGTGAGGATATCTTCGGCAGCGAGGGTAGTGGGTCCGTTAGCAGCTTCAGCCAAGACCTTGCATTGGAGCTTGCCAGCATTGAGCTTGTTGATGGACTTTTCGACGGCAGCAGGGATAGCGAAATCACAAGGCTTGTAGAAAGCGGAGTCATCCCTATAGCTCTCGCTTCCGGGGAAGTCAAGGAGGGTTCCTTTGTTTCTTCTGAATTCGAGGAGCTTATCGGGGTCAATACCATCGGGATTGTAGATAGATCCTTCGACATCGACGACACCGATCAATTTAGCACCCTGTTCAGTCATGAATTTACTGGCGAAGTAACCGACGTTACCGAAACCCTAGAAAGTTTTAAGGATTGGAAAAGAGAAAGTTTATTTACTTGGACGATGATGGTCTTTCCTTCGTAACCGTTGGAGGAGTCAATACCGTACTTCTTCATCAATTCAACATCCTTCAAGAATTCTCTGACACCGAAGAAGACACCGAGACCAGTAGATTCAACTCTACCTTTGATACCACCTTGACTCAAAGGCTTACCGGTGACGCAAGCAGTAGCGTTGATATCATTATGGCCGTAGAAGACGGTGTAGGTATCCTTCATCCAGGACATTTCTCTGGCACCAGTACCCATATCGGGGCCGGGGACATCGATGGCAGCACCGATGAAGTTCTTTCTGGCCAATTCCAAAGTGTATCTTCTGGTCAAATCTTCGAGTTCTCTGGCAGAGTACTTGGAGGGGTCGATCTTGATACCTCCCTTACCACCACCATAAGGAAGTTCGACGACGGCGCACTTCAAAGTCATCAAGCAAGAAAGAGCTTCGACTTCTTGAAGATCGATGTGTTCAGAGTATCTGGTACCACCCTTAACTGGGAGTCTGTGGTGCTTGTGTTGAGCTCTGTAAGCAGGGATGAATTCCATCTTACCGTTGTCTCTAACAAGAGGAAGACGAACCTTGAAGACGGCACTGCATTGCTTGTAGACTTCCAACTTGTCCTTGGGGATGTCGGTGAAGGTACCAGCAATATCGAAGTATTGGTGAACCATTTCTAAGAATCTGGGTTCTTCTTCGATCTTGGGAGCATCTTGGACGGTGGTGTTGGCAGTAGAGAATCTGAAACGAGCAACGTTGGCAGGAGCAGAGAAGAGTCTAGTGAATCTGGAGAGCATGATGAGACTATGCTTGAGTTTTTTCTTTTCTAATTTTATTTTAAATTATAAAAGATATGCTTGATTAAGTTCAAAAGGACGTGTTTAAATTTAAATAGTCTAATGAGTGATTAATAACAAGATTTGTTTTTAGTCACATTACAACTTCTCATTAAACCGTTAGACAAGATATGTGAAATTATAGCTTTCTTGCCCTCTATAATAAATTATTGTTTTGGAGTTTTTCGAACTTCATTCTTTTTGAAAAACTCGACAGTTTAGGGTTGAAAAATCTGTTTGTTGGAAAATTTTTTCGCCTGCATTTCGACAAGAATAATGAAACTTGTCTCAAGTACAAAAGAAAAAGATGAGTTTTGACCTCTTGGATAAAAACTGGTGAAAGAGTTTCAAGGACTCAGGCTCAAAAGCTGCAGAGGATAGCCAGTTTTAGGGTTTTGAGAGAGAGAATAAAGATCATATCCTCAAGAGGATTAAAACAGAAATTTGTTCGGTTCAACTCAAAAACAGAAGTTGTGGGAATAGAAAACTTGGATCAACAGAGAGTTTGGAGACTGAGATGCTTTCCTTGAAGAAAACAAAATAAACAACTCGGTAGATTAGAGAGGAATAATTTATTTCGAAGGAAGATATAGAGGAAAAGGGGTATCTATCTGGAAACGTGTTTATAAAACAGAAGTTATTCAACTATTAAGCAAGTTTTCTCGAAAGAAAGCGAGGAGTTGAAAGGAAAAGAGAAAAGAAGAATTTATCGAATTCAAATTGACTCTTTGAGGAGTTTAATTTTTATTTTTGCAAAATTAACGATCAATTTTCGAAGCTATTTCGGGTATGTAATTCTATTTTTAATATAAATCCTGTTTTTAAGAAATATTAATAAAGTATTACGTGTCTCACTTTTGATGAAAAAACTGCATGGATTAAAAGTTTGATCAGAATAAGATTCGAATTTGATTTTATTGTGTGTTAATTTTGCATTCGACTCCAAAGCTTGGTTCATGATCTGAACCTACTTTTTCAAAAGAAGATTTGTCTCATCCCCAATGACTGTTAGATTATGGAGAAATTTTACAGTTTAATTGACAACTGTCAATAAAAGATTTTCGAGAAGAAGAGCCTTTTTCTAAAACTGAGGTTTTCTTTCACCCATAAAAAGCTATTAATTGTGCTGAAAATTTGAGTTTTTAGAGCAAACCACGAATGGTCGATTTTCTTTTAAACTCTTTTCGATGAGTTGGAGAAAAAAGACACGTCTTTGTTTCTCAAAAGAATTCTTCCCCCTCAAGAATGAAATCCATATGAATTAGAGTGGTTCAGAAAGCAAGGTCGCTTCTCTCTGATGCCAAATCATCTTCAAGTTTGGGAGCAAGACAAGGCAAGGTGAAGATGGTGATACAGTGAAAATGGAATTTTTTTTGAAAGATTTGCATAAAAAATAAAATCGTGAATAAGATCTTCTTTAAATTATTTGTGGCTGTGGAAAAATGATTATACTGAAGGGTTTTTGTTCGGCTCATGACTACATTGAAAATTCGACTTGAGTCACGTTTTTTGAAAAGCATGAATTCGAATTGTAAATCCTTAAAATTGTCGAAAAACTCGCCATAGAAATTTAAGGAGTTGAGAATAATAAAACCAGTGAAGGTCTTTGAATTATCAGTAAAGATTTGTTTTATTTAAATCATACAATGGATGGGAAACCAGACGAAAGAAGCTTAGAAATAACTTGGGGGTGTTCAAAATGTTGAATTCTCCCTCCATCCTTCAACTGTTGCAAATTTCAGCCTTGTGGAGTCAAACTCATTAAAAATAAGGAAATGAAACTTGGAGTCTTGCCTACAAATTGACCAAGAGAAAAACCGTTGAGAGAAGATGTCCAAGAATGAGCAAGAGTGTCTATTTTTCATATGCATGGAGTTTGTTTTGAAAGAGAAAATTTTAAAAAATCAATGCAATTTTTTTGAACACAATAATTTATAATTTTTTTTTTCAGAAAATTTTAAATCACCAAAAAATCCAGAGATGGGATTTAGAGTCTTTTTTGAGAGTTTTGAGTCATTTTTACAAAATTCTGTCAAAGAAAATCTTTTTGGCACTCTAAATTCCAATTATTTCCTGGGTCATTCTGTTTTACTCATCTTAATATCTTTTCAAAATCCAAGTGTATTGTGCTTTTTTCATCAACACCTTCAGTCTTTTCTTTCGAGGAGAAAAATGTAAATCTTGAGCTTGAAATGAGTTTTTTTTTTGGAGAAGTGAAAAAAAAATTAATGAAAATTTCAAGTGGAATCCTAGTGAGAAAAAAAACCTTTTCTTTGAGTTGCTAT
>Ga0182738_1006518_pt1 | contig 12087 bp, 11 predicted proteins | sample eDN5th30CBELigMG_FD_128876 | JGI IMG/M metagenome (GOLD analysis project Ga0182738, IMG submission 128876) | Enriched Miracle-Growth compost microbial communities from Emeryville, California, USA - eDNA 5th pass 30_C BE-Lig MG (version 2)... ...
TTATTTGAGTCCTCAGACTCGGCAATCCATACAACATACATTATATGAACGCCTATTGGTATATATGAATTTCTATTTAATTACTAGAGACGTTAGGTCTCCCTTTATATTCCTTGAAAATGAAACAAAAATGGTTTAAATTTCTTTTGAAAGAAAGAACAATCTCATATTTTAACTGGGTTTTTTGAGCATTATGTTTGGAAAGATCAATAATCCCCTTTCAGAGATCTTTTCATTTGAGAAAAATGAATTTTGAAGGAGAGGAAAAGAAAGAGTTCATTTTCTTTTTTTTTTCAACAAGAATTACTTCAAACATCACTTTTTTGTCAAATAAAATACCCGAGAGAAGGAAGGAGAATTCTAAGCGATAGATTAACGCAATAATGTGAACTTTCAACAGGAAAATAACGTGTAAATAACTTAATTAAAACCTTGTTAGAATATAACTTCCATAACTTCTAAGAAAATCAGAGGTTATTTGACGAGAAATTCAACAGCGATAAACACTCCTAAACTATTGGTAAATTGACTGATGGCAAGAACAAACTCTCATGAAAATGTAAATATCGAGCAGATACTTCCTTCTTTGGAAATAAAAATTCCTCATCCACTTTCAATACATACTGCTCCGAATTCTCCAGTGAGACTTTCTCCCACGCATATGAATCTTGCAATCTCAAAGACGCCGGGATCTACTTCTCCAACAAGACTTCAGCTGCCTATTGCGTATAGAGCCCAAACTGAAGCCCTTGATAAAGACAAGGATGAGTTTGAAAGTCTCTTTTCAGACAGGATTCAGACGGACCCAGGTGATTTTGAGGACACTTCACAGCAGCAATTTAAACAGAAGAAACAAGGGTACTTAGATGTGAAGAGAAAAACTTCACTTCGAAGTCTGCAAAATCTGATTGATGATATTAAGAAAGCCAGTGGCAACCGATCATACAGTAGAAAATCCTTCTGGTGAATAGAGTTTTTATTGATAACTTTAGGTGCAACAAAGATTTCTAAAGCCCAGAAAGAAGTTTCAACGACCCCAAAGAAAGGAAATAAAGTCGTTGGCGAGAAAGGAAAGGATTCAAGAAAGAGACCGTTGAGTAGCAATGAGAGAATAAATAGTCGAAGTCGAAGCAGAGAAGAGCCAAACCGTGGAGGAGAGAAAAAAGTTATTAAAACAGCAGTCAAAGATTTAGAACTAGGTATGAATAATAGCTGAAGGGCTTATATTGACTTCTTAGATTTTGGTGATGGTGAAAGATCTAACATTGAAGGTGAAGGGCCAGATAATTTATTTGAAGAGTCAAGCGAAAGGGAGGTTCATTCATGCAAAAACTCGAGAGAAACTGGGCCAATTCGTTACAGCAAAATGTCTGAAGAAGATGCAGCTCTGATGTTCGAAATCAGGTATTTTTCTCAGGGACTTGGGCAAGGACTAAAGAATTGAAATAGGAGAAAAGAACTTTTGAACTTCTTAAAGAAACTTGGAGCAAACGCAACATTAATAAAGAAGAAACAATCTTATAGAAAACCTGGTATTCCAAAGCAAGGGAGTGTTTCAGGTACTATTGAATCTTTGATTTCTTCTCTCAATCTCAAAGGACAAATATCTGAAATGCGAAAGAATGAGATTGAGAGAGAATATCGAATGAGAGCAGTGAAAGAAACTTTAAAAGAAAGCTTGTCACCAACAACTTTCATCATTTACAACAACAATATCACAGAACAACCCATATGGAACGGGCCATCTGCTGCGAAAGTTCGAACTCCTTTGAGGGAAAGCAGTAAGAAGCAAACCGCCTCTTTGAAGAATGTGAACGAGTCTATTTCAGATGCAAAGAGAAGAAATTCTGTCAAAAGTTATAGAGAAAAAGATGAATCGAATCAAATGGTTTCAAGAAACCTTGAAGCGAGCTTTAACAAAATTGCTCAAGATTTGATCGAGGCATCAGAAAAGAAGCCCACAAGAAGGTCTAACAAAGGCAACGAAAGATTAGTTGGAAGTGTTGAAGAAAAAAGGGAAGCATATGAAAGTATAAAGATCGATCTAAAAAAAGAGCTTTTGAAAAAGAAGAAGAAAAAGAAGGTGGAAAAAGTTGAAGAAAAACCTGTGAATGCTGTAGTCGAAAAAGTAACTCCCAAAAAGCCGCCTGAAGAAGTTGATCCTCAAGCGTTACAACAAAAAAATAACATTTTGCAAGCCCAAGCTCAAGAGATTCAACAAAAGACTATGGTGAACCAAAAGTTGATTGAAAATATGAGGAAGAAGAACAAGGAAGTTCTTGGTGATATTGAAGAAATTGATATGCAAATCCAAAGGTAATCACTAAGAAATTAATGAAAACAGAGTATTTTACTTTGGTAGGATGGAGGAAGAGAGAAATCCAAGACAAAATAAACACAAGAGCAGGATGCAGAATAATCAAAAGGCTGTTGTGAAAAAGAAAGAAGAGTTACCACCACCGCCTCCACAAGAAGTTTATGAAGAATCTTTGGAAGGAAGCTACGCATATACAGCAAAAATGCGAAGAAGTAAATCAAGGCCACGATCAATGAATGTGGCTGGTTCTTTCTATTCTGAGGGTCTCAAACAACAAGAAAATAGTCAAAAGGAAGTCGGATCATCAGTGGTAAAAAACTAGAGTTGTTTTCTCTCAATCATGAAAGGCACGAACATGGAAGGAGAAGAATGTATCAATAACAAATCGTAGCAGAAGATGGGATGAAGTTGAAAGCAAAGAACGACAGGGAAGAGAAACGAACCAGGTAGATGTCTTTGTAGGTTTTGAATTCTCATGAAATTTAGAAACTCTTTGGTGATCATAAGCAGGTGCAGCAGAAATCTAACAATAATAATCCTCACCAAAAAGGAGATGAACGTAAAAGTGTTCAAAATAACTCTAATTCGAAATGGATCAATCCAAGAGAAGAAAAAAGTATTAATAGAGATACAAGAGCAACTCCAGCAAATGAGCCCAGTAACATGGTGGCAAAAGGAAAAAGGCATGGCGCAAGTACAAACATGAAGAGTCTTGATTTAGGAAGAGGAAAAGTGGAGGCACCAAAAGTCGATAATTATAAGAGTCCAAAAGAAATGAGAGAGTATTTGAGCCCGAATAATAGCAAGTTGAATGAGAAAGACATGAGAAAGAATAATTCATATACTCCAACTCCAACTTTGCAAAGCACACAGTCTCCCAGTTTGACCAATACAACATCACCAATCTCCGAATTATTCCCACAAAGTAAAAGCGTTGTATCCAATGAAAATGTCAAGAACAAGAAACAATCGGTCGAATCTATACTTGAAAATTCAAGGCAAAAAATGAAAAAGGAGCCAAATTGGGCGAGTTCAGTCATGAAGATGCAAACGAGAAAAAGTTCCGAAACAGAGACCCGACCCGAAAAGAGTGAGATGATGAAAAGAAATGAAAGATATAGCGCAGCTAATATTCACGAACATCCCAGATCTCCAACAAAGATTTCATTCTTTGATGAAGTCAAAAAGATTTTAAAGGAAGGAGGAGGAGCAAAAGATGAACGCAAGACGCCAACAAGTCTGCCAGATAAATCGAAAGACAACAAGCCTTTACAAAAAAGTGAAACTGCAAAGATCAAAAAAGAACCTTTGAATAAACCAAAGTTTGACTTTGCTCCCAGTATGGACATCCGATCAAAGATTTATCGAGACTCTCGCCCTTTAGATGAGATGACAAAAAGCGTGAAAATCCCAGTATCAGGTATGAATAAAAAGAGAGAAGAGCTGCTTGTATCTCCCAAAGATTTCATCAGCATTGACCGAAGAGACAGTCAATCTCAATCCACTACTCCTCTCAGTCTTGAGTTGCAAAATATTACAAATAACCATAAATATGAGTCTGTTACTGAAAGACCAGGTTTGAATTTTTGTTTTCTTCAAAAAGTTAAATTATTTTAGGCATTGGTGCATCGAAATCTCTTGAAAAAGGCATCAGAAATCGGATAAAAAATCTGGAGAGTGAGAATTTAAAAGATCAATTTAAATCTTTAAATAAAAATATAAAGAAGAAGAAAGCCGTCATCTAAGGAGCGAGACGAGTCTTCTTCAGACCAATATTTGTAGAAATTAGTTTTTTACAAATATTTGATTGATTTGATATCTTTTTGAATTTATCTTATCTTTTGTTTTTTAAAAGTTTGTAAACGGAAATTGAGGAAATTTTTTGTCTGATTCTTCAAATTACTATTTATTGGCCAACCTCCCGACGTATAAGTGAGTGAGTGTATTTGTTTCGTTTTGTTTCGTTATTTACTTATTTATCAATATCAATGTCAATATCAGTATCAGTTTTGAGATCATAAAAAATTCAAGTAAGTTGATAATTGGAGATAGCTATTTATTTATCAAAAGGGTGAAGGATAATTTTAGCCTCTTTAATTGGGAAGAATTTTTGAAATTAAACTCTAATATTAACAGTAATTTGAATTTTAGGATGCTTGATAAAGGCCTTCAAAGAAATCAAGAAAATATTGTTCTTGAGAAGAAGTCACTGTTTCCTGTTCAGATGGCGCAGAATCGTGACTTGCGTGTTGAGGAAAACCGTATTTTGCAAGAGACACAGCAGACAGTTCAATCGAATTTGATAAATTCCAGACCTCAAAGACTAAGTCAGGAGTATTCGAGTTCATCAGGTGTTCCAAGCCAATTTGAGAAGAGATCAAACGATTTTAAGCCTATCCTGAGAGAGGTGACTTCACCAACAGCATCTGCAGGAGCAAGCGATATTTCTTATCGAATAGTGAACGAAATTTTAAACGCTGAGAGTGACAAGAGATCTCAGATGAAGCTGAAAGTACCGACAAGAGTAGTAGAGCGAAAGAAGAGTCCTATGATTGGACATTCAGCAGTTGAGAATGCTCCAGAAACCCAACAAGTCAATATTTCAAAAGAAAGCAAGCCTGTATTTGAAGAAAATACAGAACTTAAGCATTTACAAGAGAAAATAGCAGAAGTCAATAAGCAACTCGAGGAAAGAAAGGGTATGCTTGAAAATTATAAATCAAGTCTGAGAAATGAGAGTATAGACTTGGAGTAACAATAAAATAACGTCTTAAAATTCAAATATCTTTTCTAGGCAGGCAGAGGAGAAACTAAAAAGTGAGCAATTAAAATTAAAGGAAAAGTTCCAAATTATAAATTCTGGGAAAGAACATACAAAAGGTACTATTATTATCTTTTGAGCTTATTAAACTCTTTCAATAATAGACAAGCAGAGATTCCATCAATCGAAAGAAAGATTAAAGCATTTGAAAGCTGAGTTACATCAAACTGAATCAGAGATTCATAAACTCAAAGAGGTCATCGAAAAGCAAGAAAGGGATAGGCTTGATATTAAACAGAGAATTTCAAGTGGCTTTGACCAACAGATTCAAGACTTTGAAGAAGCCATAATGTCAATTGAAGAACAAAAACTTGGAATTTACAACAAATTAAATGAAGCTGTTGCTGTTCATAACCAAGTAAGATTTGTTTTGTTTGGGGACAGTAAAGTAACGCAAAATGATAGAATCTTGAGCAAAAAGCGATGATGAAGGAGGATCTGAGTGGAAGATTATTGCAAAGAGCTGATTTGGTTGCTCAAAGAGAGGATTTAGAACAACTTGTTGAGGCTGTAAAAGCCAATAATAAGACTGCAATGGAATTTTACAAGATGGAAAGACTTTTAGATCAACAACTTTCTTCTGTTGTCGTCGAAATGCAAGAATTAGAGAAAGAAGCTCAAGTTATTCAATCAAATATTGAAGAGAACAAAGGCCATCATGATACACCTGAATGGGCAGAAATGTGCGAGATTGAGGCAATTTTTAATGAATATTTGGGACAGCTGGAGTTGCCTACACTTGAAATGTTTTACCAAGAAGTATTGGAGAATTATGGAAAATCTTTTAGAAGTGGAAATGAAATTGTGGATTACTTGAGAAATCTTTCTGAAGAGGGAGAAGAGAGCATCAGCGAACAAATTGAATTTAAGCGAAGGATACGCGAAGATATTTTGAATATGTGGAGAGACCAAGTCTTTCAACAAATTGAGAAAGTTGAAATAGACAAAGAAAGCGGAGAATTAGATAATGACGCAGTTTTCTTGGAAAGTCTGAAAAAATTTTTGGGAGATGAGAATGAACAAGAATTCATGACTTTATTCCAAACTTATCTTGAGAAAGTTCGAGAGCTCGGAATCGAAAAAGCCAGTCAAAATGAACCAGAAGAAGAGAAAGAGAAGTTGAAGGAGATCATGAATTTAATAAAGGAGAATGAAGCAACAAAAGCTGATTTAGAAGGTGAACTTGATGAGAAAAAGAAGGCCCTTGAAGAAATCTTCAAGAAGGAGGCCACTGAGGCTTTTGAAGGTTATCTGCAACAGCAAACCGAGAATTTTGAAAAGATAAGAGAGCAGTATGGCGAAGAAGCTTTGGAAAATATGAAGCAAGAAAACTTTAACGAATTTTTGGAGATTACAAAAGCAAATTTCAAGGACTCTATTGAACGATTTAGAAGTTTGCAAGAGGAGTTGAGATATTTTGAGCAAACAATCCAAAATAATACAAGTGAGGTGGACGAGAAACTCCTTCCAATCCTTCAGGGTTTGCTTCCTTCGATTGAAGAAGGTTCTGTTCTTGTTACAGCTTTAAAAAAGCAGCAAATGTTGCTCCTTGAAACTGAAGATGAAGTCACTGGGCAACTTGACTATATCTTAGAGCATAGAGACAGCAAGATCCTGCGTTCCCAAGAGGTAAAAATTGATTGGTTCCTTGAAGTAGTTACCTGAGTTAGAAATATAATGAAAGCATTGTTTATCCAACTGAAACGTTGAAAGAAGCAAGAAAACAATTAGAAAGCAAAGCAGAAGCCATTTTTGAAGAGATATCAAAGCTCGAAAATGAAATTATCGAAAACGATAAACTTTCATCTGGTCAGGTATTTGAGGAGAGAAAGATGCAAAATGAACTGAAGCAAATCGATAATGAGCTTTATGAACTTTACCACAAAAGAAGACCTCAATTAGGTGAGATGGAAAATAGTATCGCAACAATTGGTCAGCAGATCAGAGATATGAGCAAGTACTTGGAGCAGTTGGAAATGCAGAAACTCACTTTGGAACAACAACATATTGAGCAAAATTACTTGTATGATGAGGTTTCATATCAGAGTTCTGCACCTGTGTCGGCTATGTTGAACGAAAAGTCAATGACCAAGACGCTCAATTTGGATTTGAAGGATATTAAAGAATCTTTAAAATCTGCCAAAAATGAAGAAAACAAGCAAATCAAGAAACGAATGAAGAATTATTCTGATCAAAACTTGGATTTGTCTCCAATTGATCGCAGCTCCCCAAGTTCTGATGGCCAAGAAGATGAAAATCCTAAAAAGGACTTTGTGAGCGAATTTAATGACTTCGCTCCTCCTCCTGCTCAAGAAGGCGGATGGAATTGCACTTCTCCTTCTGGAGGTAAAGTGTTGACGGAAAGTCTTCAAAGATTAGCCGGCAAAACTCATGAAGAAATTTCAAGAAATGAGTCTTCATATTTCAAAAACTACCAGAAAAAGCTCGTTCAAAAACAGCATGAAAAGCCTGAAGCCGAGTCTTTAAGTCAGCAAACCTCACCTAAAGGATATTTCAATAAACCACCTCAACCTCAAAATTATGCCTCGGCATATAATCTGCCAAGATCTCAGTATGGGGGAGCGCAAGGGCAAAATCAAAGCTTGCAAGGTTCTCAGAATTCTAGGATGGATGAAAATATGAACATCTTTTCTCCAAAAACTCTCAGTTTGAATATCAATAGTTTAAAACCTCCAGGCTCAACTAAAGCAGTACCAAGACAACAACCTTCTGAAATGATTTATCAAAATATGGCCATTACCCATCAAGACAGACCAAGCCAGAACGAAAGAGAAGATGGTGATGAAAAGAATGCGCACAACAGGCAAAAGAAGTCGTTATCGGTCGAAACAAGCTTGCATTTGGATGATAATGATAACATTATTGTTGTGCCAAGGAGAATAGAGACTTCCACAGGAACAAAATATATTAGTGATAACTTTAGTTTTTCAAGAACAAATATCACAATTGAAGGCAATGAGCCTGTCTCACGAAAGGTGTACCACAATATGAATAATCCCAAAGGAATCCCTCGAAGAGATGACCATGAAAGACATCAAGGTGAAGAAGAGTTTACAAGATCAAAATCAAGTGGAGTGAGAACACAGCAAGGAGGAAGATTCAATATGAACTTGGAAGAAAGCGCTGGCAGGGGATATCTGAATATTGAAGACCTTGAAATCAGAAACACAAATATGGCAATCGGGGCATCTATGAGAAGCCCCAACTATGGAGCCAGATTCCAGGCAGGAAGAGATATGATTTTAATGGATATAAAGTCAAGAACGAGCGGTGGAAATCCTGATGCTGGGTTTTCCGAAACCCTCTTTTTTGAAACAGTAAGAGATTTTAAAAAATATAACCAATAATTTTATTAGATTGAGCCTTTGGTTCGAGGAAGCTTTATCTACAAGAAATTCACAAATTACCAATCTTTAAAGCGAACAGCATTTGATCCACTCCTGGGAGATATTAACCCTCCAGAGGCATGTGGGTACGGCGTTCGATCTATGAGACTGCATCCAAATTTAGATAGAATTGAAGTTCGACTCACTTCAAAGCCCGGAATCGAGCTTTCAATTCCTGTCGACCAGATCTTGAGACCCATCGTCCCTCAGATAACAATGGATATTTTGAGGGTGCAAAGAAAGATCATTGAGTCACATCATACTTCTGGTAATCCCGAGGATAAATTCCAAATGGCCGAGATTTTCGGGGATTTAAGCACAAAGGCACTGCTTGCTCAAAGAGGAGTCAATAATCTCAACAATGGGCTTGAAAGATACCTGACCTGCTCATATTATTCATTCTCTATTCTATTGGAAAAGAGTGGCAAAATTGAGTTTGTCGCTTCAAGCTATACTGTATTCAAAGAATGGATTCACGGAATAAATATGCTCCTCCGATATAAAAAGCACATCCCAAAATTGAGACAAAAAATCAAGAATTATAAGATGTAAAAGATATAAAAATAATGATTTTGACCAACCAGCCAAGACAATTATTCTTGAAAAGAGTTTAGTTGTTTTTGATATTCTTCGTTAATATGGGTTCGATTATATTATTAAATTGATATGTATGCTGAATAAAAAGTATTCATTTGAGATTAATTCCATTGTACTATCATGTAAAATACTTTTTCCTTAGGGGATTTGATAATTTGTTACATTTATCCATAGTATTAATTTAATTATTTTTGTTGAGAATGAATCGATTATTGAGGGGAAGAGTAAGCTGATCTTTCTCAACAGCATATAATTAACACTTTCAGTACGCAACAGAGAACAAGGAAGAGAGAGCAAAGAATCAAAATGACGTTAAAATTATTGAAGCAGCAATGAGGGGGATCGGCAAAGCATTGGAATCATATCATCCTCATTATCATGCACTAATGAATATAAATAAGGCACTTGGTCAAGATTTGAATAAATTTTATGAGAAGTTTCCTCATTTCAGAGAAGTTGGCGAGCATTTAATGCAAACTTTCGTGACCCAAAATCAGCAAATCGAATCACTTGTAATTAATGGGAATATTGAAAAATGAATTGTGTAGATGCAGAAGATTGTTTCTTTTAGAAGTCAGTTTAACTCGTGGTTTCTGAATTTCGATGTCATCAAAGTATGTCGTTTTCTTGTGAATAACAATCTGACAATTTCAGGAAGTTTGGAAGAAGTTTGACACAACAGAACAAAACTATTTGCATTACAGCGAGAAAATTGTCAAACTCAGAGAAAAAGCTGGCGCCAAACCGAATCAAAAAGATCAAGATCAAATCATTGGTGTATGGCAAAGAAATAGTTCACATATGTTATAATGAAGAAAATAGAATGAGAAGAAATTGAGTGAAGCAAAGAGTATTCATGAATCAGTTACAAATGAGTTGGCTCAACTTAATGACAAGATTTTGTATTTATCGTACACCGTTGTCAATTCATCAATCAGTGAAGTTTGGAACTTTTGTGAAGAATAAAACTCTCAATCCATTTTTAGTTTTTGGAAACCAAGACAACTTATTATGCAGAAATGAATGAAAGATATAGAGTTTATGATAATCTTTCTTCAAAATTGACTCAAATTGAGGTTATTTTCTTGATAAATAATAAATCTCAGAAGGTATTATAGAAAGATTATTTGGCGTCATTTGAAGAGCAAGCTCCAGGAACTGAAAAGCCAGCAATCGGAACAACCTCTTATAGAAATCAAATGTTACGGGCAAGACAAAATATGGTAACAAATTTGGTTGGAGGGGAGATATTAATCTCATCTTGTAAGATTTCTGATCCTGAAAGAGACAAAGTGAATCCTTTCCAAAGCTTAGAAGATGCTAATCGTCTCGAGTAATCTCCAAAATAAAGTTATTTGTTTGATAAACCTTTTTAGTGACATGTTTAATAATTACAAAAATTGTTATTCCGTGGAAGGTCCAGTTCAATCTTAATTATCATAAATAAATGCATATCTCTTTATCATTATTTATTTACAATACATTATAGATATAATCTAAAGAATCAATATCAATTGAATTCTAGAATTTTCTAACTCTTTCCTCAATAATATTGTAATCAGAGACAAATCAAATTTAGAAAAATACCCCAATCACGTTGATAAATGAGTGACCTTGAACAAGCTGAAAAATACAAGGCTCGAGGAAACGAGTACTTTTCTCAAAAGAAATATCACGAGGCTGCCCAATGCTTTACTAAAGCTATTGATATCAACACTGAGAACCATGTTTATTACTCAAATCGATCTGCATGTTATGCAAACCTTGAAGAATACGATAAAGCTTTGGTGGATGCACAGATTTGCGTTGATATAAACCCCGATTGGGCCAAAGGATACCTCCGTAGAGGTCTCGCTGAGTTTTATCTGGGAAAATACGAACAAGCAGAGGTCTCATACAAGAAAGGATTAGAAATCGAACCAAATAATGCACAAATTCTTGAAGGTTTGCAAAAAGTCAAAGAGAAGCTTGCAAGTAAACCTGCAGGAGGCGATAGGGAGAAGCTTTTACAGCAAGCTTTGGGCGAATTAATGAAAGATCCCGAAACAGCAGATTTTTTCAATGATCCGGAATTTACAAAGAAATTGGAGATTATCAAAAAGAACCCTCAGAAAGTGAGTGAATATATGGATGACCCAAAAATCAAAAAGGCCTTCGAAGTTCTCCAAAATAAATTTAAAGGAAAGGGACAAGGACAAGGAAAACAAGATAACCTCGCCAATGCTGAAGTTGAAAAGACGAAAGGCAACGAAGAGTATAAAAGCAAAAATTTTGAGAAAGCCATCCACCACTATGACAACGCCATCAAACTCAATCCAGACGAGCCTGCATACTATAACAATAGAGCCGCTGCTTACTTGGAATTAAAGAACGCTGACAAAGCAATTGAATCCTGCAACAAGGCAATTGAACTTTACAAATCTTCTGCTCATTCAGACCCTCCAAAGCTTGCTAAGGCCCTGGCAAGAAAAGCAAATGCTTATGTGTTGAAACATAATAAGACTGAAGCTCTTTCATTCTACAAGCAATCTTTGGCTCAACAAGACGACCCTTACATCAGAGAAGAGATTAGAAAATTAGAAAATCAATAAATAATTCCTGTAAATTTATATATATTTAAAGTAATAAAAATATCTTCCGCCATATCCTATCTGGGCACGGGATCGATATAGAGAAAAATGTAAAAACATCATTGCAACTTGCTCATGAGGCCTTTGGCCTGCTCAAAGAAATCCAGGGTAATTATAAATCAGAGGATAATTTGGATCGTAAGAACCTAAAATTAAATAAAATTAAAATTATTAAGAAATTTGATAAGATAAAACATTATTGGAATAATATTAACATCATAGTTAATATGATCTGGGAATAATCACAATTAAAAAAAAAAAAAAAAAAATATTTTCTAAATTTAAAATAAAATACACTAAAAAAAAAAACAAAAA
>Ga0182738_1006519_pt1 | contig 12083 bp, 11 predicted proteins | sample eDN5th30CBELigMG_FD_128876 | JGI IMG/M metagenome (GOLD analysis project Ga0182738, IMG submission 128876) | Enriched Miracle-Growth compost microbial communities from Emeryville, California, USA - eDNA 5th pass 30_C BE-Lig MG (version 2)... ...
GCCGAGAATGTATTGCTGTCTCATACCAACTGGGGTTAAGACGCCCCATTCATTTAAAGACCAAGAATCATCTTGAGGGCCAAGAGGACCTCTGGCTCCATGACGGAAAAGTTCAATAATTTGATCAGGTTTATCAGCGGCGAGGGTGATAAGGGCAAAGGAACCCAAGAGAAGGAAGATTGTAACAAAGTTTGATTTTGTCATCATAATAGGTTTATGCTTTTGAGAGCGATATAATAAATTTAATAAATGCAAAAGTAGAAATCAAGAAAAGTTGGAGAAAAGATTTAGATAATTAATTCTTTCATTCAGAATTTTTCAAATTCAATACACAATATAAACACCTTATAAACATTTATTTAGATTTAGAAGATGAGGAAGATCGTACCGGAACACTCAGTCTCGGCAAAATTTCTAAACTATGAGCCTTTGACTTTTGGTACAATTTCGCCATATAACACATGGTAAAAATAATAGTACAGAAAAACAGAAAAGAAATTCCAAAGCACAGCCACACATATAACACAAGATTTGACACATTATTATCCACAAACTCATTATAACTGCCCAGAAGTTCAGAAGCCTGAGTGTCTGAACCGAAGCAATTCATATCCAATAAATCTCCAAAATAACTCTCTGAGTTCGAAATTCGACTTCGATAAGCGTTCACAAACACTGTCAACAATGACAAAGCAAATACTTCTAGAACAATAAACCACACCAGAATCATCTTATACAAATTTTTCTTCTCCCAAATGAGCTCTCTAAGGGAGTTCTTCACCCACAATCTTCCACATAACAGATTCAGCAATGTCATCCCGATCAAGAAATGACAGATTAACGAGATAGAAGTCAACGCTGAAACTGCAAGCCTTAATTTAGAGCTATCAGTCCCAGAGTTTTCAAACTTATTCGTGTTCATATTCAAGCACAAATTTGTGGGTTTCACTTGGACTCTTTTTCTTCCAGCTAGGACCACGTTTATCTCGCTTATTCCTTCCTTATACCCAGGCAGTTTCAAGATCTTGTTCGTTATATTATTACCCTCCAGGAAATTCAATTGATTGTCTATTTCAATCTCAAAGCTCGCCTGGTCTATTCCGTACACCAAACATCCTTTTGGCTGGTCATTTATCGCCACATAAGGCTCGGAAACGGCAGGCTGGGAAGTCAAACTGAAACATGGAAGGCCTCCAACGCTTGCAGCGAGATCTATTAAAGGCTGTTCGCCTTGTTCTCTTTCAATATTTAAATAGTTGGAGGAGCCATAAGCAATAGCTTCGCTATTCAAAGAAACACTTCCAATTGAAAGACTCGTCACAGGACAGCTCAGAGAATTTTCCATGCAGATGCCTGGAGAACATTGTTTATAGTTTGTAGGGCATCCTCCACTAGCAAGAACATAATCAGAATTTCTCTGAGCTCGCTTTATGCACCATTGATACCCTTTCCAATAATATAGATCCTCTTTGTACAATGAATAATAATCAATCTGTTCATCTAAATCCTGCATTCCATCACACAAAGCTGGTACTAAAACGTCATCATCTAGCTTGTAACAACCTTGACGATTATCTGGCCATGTTCCTAATACGACAGGCTCGAAATTACTGGGACATTCTTCTGTTGTTTCTGTCAAAGTTATTTCGATAATTGGATCAGATTTGACATTAACAGCAAGATATTGAAGGGCTCCTGCCGTCGCATCCAGGTTATATCTATTATCTGTCAAATGAATCACGAGCAAAGCCAATAACAATCCGAGAACAGCTAGATAATACATGGAAAGGAATATACACAAGAGAACGGCTGGATATCTTCTGTGCTGATGTTTGTAAGGCTGTTGCTGGTTTCTCAAGGAGAAGGAAGATTGGCGAGGTCCCTTTGCTCTTTCGAGCTCGAAAGCAGGAATCTGAATAACTGTTTCCTTTTTTAAAGGCTTTCTTTCATCATCGTGATGTTGAATCTGTCTTCCTTCTTTTAAAACTTCATGTAAAGTTACTGGCTGATCTGTTGTTAAAGGGGCATTCTCTTCTGTGTGAAGTGTTCCTGTTTCAGGAGGCTGATCGCTTTTGACCTGACGTTCAAGAGAGATTTTGGGCAGATATGTAGATTTGGTCTCTTTTTCTCGTGTTTTTTGAATGGCCTCTTCAAGAGGAATCTCGGCAGGTTGGTCTGCGTGAAAAGATTCAGGGTCGTTTTCATCGCTGTGAAAGGAAGAGAGATCTGGACAGGAATTGACTTGGGAAGAAGGCTTGGGGACTTGTCCAGGAGCTTCATTTTTCTTTTCTGACATTTTTGTTAGGGAAATATGTGATAAGCAGAAGGAAGTTGGAGAAATTGATGCGGGATTAATAAGAATATGATAAACTTTGAGTGGAGAAGAGGAGCGGTGGCGTTTCTTTTTTAAAAAGGATTTCTAATTAGGGCAGCAGCAAGATTAAAAAAGTGAGATTTATTTTGGCGCTCTTAAAGAAACAAAGAAACTGATTGGAAAGTCTAAATTTATGATTTAACACTTGGTTAGTCTTTGTAGAATGGTAGCTTGCGTTAGTCAGAAAGAAGTTTGAATTTTAATTCACCTTTTATCAAGAGTAAACAAACGGAACCTCGTAGTGTTGATTAGGAAAGTACAAATTAACGCCTTTGCAATCTAGCCTTCTTTCAATTAGAACCTAAATATTTGGAGGTATGATCTCTTTTTTCTAGCTTGAAGAATGGGAAAGCCTAAGAGTCGAAAGATTTCTCGGTTTAAATAGAGATTTATGAAAAAATAGATTGGAAACAAAAAAGTAAAATTTATCAAAAGAAACTAAACCCTTGAGCCAAGTCCTTTACTCAATCAATACAAGCCTTTCATAAGCTTTGATAACTCAGCTCAGCACACTTCCTCCCAGTTGTCTTTTCATTCATTAACCAAATAAAATTAAAAATAAAGGGTATCGTGTCATTCGATTATAATTCCGCTATCCTTAACTTATAACCGCACTTTTCGATAAAATAAATTGTTCAATCTCATGAAGTGAACTTCCCTATATCAACCCCCCAAAACTCGGTAATATGCTTATTTTGCATAGATAGCACCCCAAAATCAACAAGTCTAATCAAGACAAAATAACAATTTCGTTTTGGAAATCTTCCAGTTCTACTCTTTCCTAATCTCATTTCCTCGCTACATCTTCGAAATAATTCCTTAGACCTCTCTCTCCTAAGAAAATCATTTGATTTTGAGTTTTTTCTTTTAATAATACTGTACGTTACGTAAATATATAGAAAACATATAGATCAAAAGGTTCCGTATTTATTGACTTCTTCTTTTGTCTTCTTCTATAATTTATAAACATAAGAAGACGTTTATTCACCAGAACCTTTGAATATTTCTTTCAATACTATTCAATTGTGTCTAGTTCATCTTGAGAGTTTTTCCTCCACCACGAACAACTCTTTCCAAAACACCGCCAGCAATCTGTCCGGCAACAATGGTGGTCAAGAAGAACAAAGCAATTTGAGGGAGATACACAGGAGAAACCAACAATCCAGATCCAGGGGTCAATCCACTGATTCCCAATCCGACACCAAACATAGCACCTCCCAACAATTGGAATGGAGTCACAGGACCAGCTTGAGGAGCATCTTCAACTTGTCCGCCAGGAGAGAACAAATTCAACAAGAAAGTGTTGGCCAAGACAGCGCCAAGAGCAACAAAAAGAAGGCCTGGGTTCCATCTGCTGTTAATGCTGAGGAAATCAAGGACTTGGTGTCTTCTACCGAAGCCAGCGGCCATCATGCCGAAACCGAGGAGGGAACCGATGCCGAAAGAGCGAAGAATGTCCTTAACGCTGGAGGTATCTTTGTAATTTTTAAAGAGGTTGATACCGAGGATAGCCAAGGGGATAAAGACAGAAAGTCTAAAGTCCAAATGCTCGTTAAATTTCTTGGTAATATTGACTCCTTGAAGGAGATGGTGGTCGCTTCTGAGAGTAGCAGTGATAGCGCCAAAAGCGAGGATCGTTCCGGTCATGATCATGGACTGCTTGTTGAATTTAGGAATGCCATAAAAAGCGAATTTGCTGAGGCCTCCTTGAGCAAATTTGGTTCCCAAACCAATCAAAAGACCAGCGATCATAAATTGAATAAGGCCAGTTCCTTTGAAGAAAAGCTTGTCACTTTCAAAAGGCTTGATTGTGGTGTTGGAAACCTCTTCAAAACCAAACAAAGAGACGATAAGGGAAGCAGCGAAAAGCATACCAGCAATAAAGCTTGATCTCCACTTGGATTCTGAATCAAGGGTCAACATGCTGTAAAGGCTGTTGCTTGGTTCAGTAACTCGCTTGCCAAAACGGTGGTTAAGGGCGATGGCGGAGCTGATCATGGCACCGCCAGCAATGTGAGGGAGAGTAGCTAAGATATCAATAGCCATTTAGGATGAATATAAAGTTTTAGAAAGTTTAATGATTATAAAAGGAAGGGAGAGGAGGGTTTATAAGAAGAGAGAGCAAAAAGAGAAATTTGGCTTTAGAAGGAAGTAAGAAAAAAAGGGAAGGTTTCGAGAAAGATCAAAGAGAATCTAGAAAAAGGAATTATTAGGAGTATAACCAATGGAAGAACTGTATCAGTGAGATAAAATTAACTTTTTGAACTTCTGAAGACCCCTTATTCTCAAAAGAAAAAAGCTCATTTTTTTCTTCCGGATTTTTTTTTGTAGGAAGAAGGCTCCAGTCTCCTCTAAAGAAAGCTCTTGCACGGATATTTTATAAGCAATATGAAAGATGGCCAGAAAACAACAAAAAATGTTTCAAAGAAGAGGATGTGAACTTTCGAAGAATAAAGTAAGAACATATTAAAAGGTTCGATTTTATTAAAAAGAAAAAAAATGCTTACTGAAATTTCGATTTATTTATTACCCTCAATTTTGGATCTCATACAGACAAACTTTTATAATTATTCTTCGAAATATATCTCTGACTGAATATCAGTTAAATCGAAAGAGAAATACGAGTCTATTACAAATCATAATCGATCTCTTTATTTCCATTATTAAAACATTTACGAATATTCATCAAAGAAATAAATTAGTTATTTCGTACTCGAACCCTCATCAAGTAATTCTCTTGTAAAAGCCTCTTGTTTGAGATTTTGATCAATTCACTTTCCTGATGCAATTCAAGAGATTGATCATTACTGATCAGGATTTTTCTCTTCTTTCAGATTGTTTGAACAGTTTTATGCGAACGATTATCAGGTTCAAGTCTTTTTGAGGTCAGGATTCAAGCTATCTGTATATTCAAAGTTTGATTCATTCAGACGAAAAACCAATAAGAAGCGAAGAGGACACAGATAATCTTTTTCTCTTAATGCTTTGAAAATAGGGAGTGCTGAATTAATAGATTTAATTATACTTTCTATTTTTAAAAGTTCACTCATCAAAATCCTGAATAATTCTGTTCCTTCCTCGGTCTCTGATTAATCTCTAAAAATCCCGACAGTAATTCTTACAGAGATATTCTCTCTATATTTTCATAATTTCTCTCCATTTCTCCTTCATCTCCATCCCCATGAAGGCCTATCTCTTTCAATCCTTAACTTTTCAATCCCGTCAAAAACATGTCAATATCACCTAATCAGATACTCTCAATTCAGCCCCCGAATCTTTCCTCCTTGCAGACAAATTTGTCTACAAAACAATACGATACGATACGCTTTCGATATTTCTTATATGAATTTTCTATTTTTATTAATCCAATATTATTAATCTAAAATTCTTTTTTACCCCAAAATGTTCAAAAGATTCCTCCGTCTTGGCAAACCAACCCTATCTGCCCTCTCCCACCGCACCCCCAAAGTCCCAATGATGTACTCTTTCCTTATCTTTTGCTTTATCTAACACTTTACAAGGAAGGCACTTCCAATAATGACTTTGAATACCTCTTACTTCCCACAAAGATTCTTCTCAGTATCAACAGATCCTCTCACAGAACACGAAAAAGAGATCCGTTTGCTTAATTACCTCAGCACTCGTATGCCAGCACCAACCAAAATTCGCAAAGTCGACAATAAAGAAGTATCCTAATCATCAACGAATTACGAGAATAACTTTATTAGTGGGAGAAAAAGGGATATTTGAGTCTCATGAAAGAATACTCACAAAATTTAGAGATCTATGAAGCTGAAGATGTCCCTGAAATTCCAGGAAAAAGCACTCCTTCGACTTCTTGGGTCAGATTCAAATTCCCTATTTCCACGAATCTCGAGATGAGAGACACTTTGCAAAGATTCTTTACTGGTCTTCGTATTGGAAAAATTGTAGAAATTATGGATTACGTTGCTGTCACTGCTGCTTATAAATACGGCAAACAAGAGCCTACTCAGAAAAAAGCACTCATGGTATCAAGTAGAATGGAACCCAAATAACATCCTATAGGCAACAGCATCAATGAATGATATGGAAATCTTTGAAAGCCAAATCGATTCTTCTAAAGATCTTTATCTTACAGTAACAAACCTCTCTTATTTTATCACAATAAATCTCCTCAAGGCATATGTTTGTTATGTTGGCAAAACATCAATGGAGATAAGAGTGGATGTTTCCCATTCAGAAGACCCCAAGGACCAAGTTGCTGCGGCCTACAGTATGTTTGTGTCAAGGGACGCAGAAGATTATTCAAAGACTTATTCTCTTCCTGATCTTTCTTTTGAGGGGGAAAATGATGAAGCTAAATGTTTATTAAGACAAGAATTAGGAAAGAAAAATAAGAAAAGAAGAATGGAATTTGCCGCTGTAACCCCTTCTTCAAAATATCTTCCCTAATTCACTAGAATTCTGCATTTAAAGTTCCTCCAAGTTCTGAAGAAAGTATCGAACTTCATGGTCTCTTTAGAAAAAGTCTCAGTACAAAGGTATTTTACCTCTTATTATTCCAGCTAAAGCCTTCCAAAGGGAGCAAAAGGATATACGCCAATAGACAAGACACAAAGAGAAAAGTTAATTTTAACACATGTTCAAGATAAGAATGTCCATGGAAAAGTCTTTGGAGGCTACGTTATGAAAGAGGCTCTTGAACTCGCCTGGTCTGTTGCATATTTAAATGGAGATGGAACCAACCCTTTCTATCTTCATATTGATGATGTTTCTTTCTTAAGACCGATTAATGTTGGCTCTATTGTGAATTTTAAAGGTAAAAACGGATTGATTTAGTTGGCTAAAAATCTCATAGCCTGTGTAGCGTATGTGAAGGATAGATTGATAAACGTGCAGGTTGTGGCTGATATATTGAAAAATAACCAGTAAGATAAAGGGAATAAGGGCTGGGATGTTGATAATTTTTAGGGAAGCGGAGCAAGAAGATGAAAGAGTCTTTGAGGTGCATGTGACTTTTACAGTTAAGGATCCAGTTACACCGGTGATACCTGTTAGTTATACTCATGGAATGCTCTACCTTGAAGGAAAAAGACGTGTTAATAACCTTTCACTGCTATGATTTTGTAGAAAGTGGTAAGATAAACTTATTTTTATTGAAAATTCTGCCATATGTATGTTCTTGATGATTATTCAAGAGGAGGAGGAGGAGGAGAGAGTAAGTCAAAATACCCAAGAAAGTTTTATGGTTTCGAACCATTATATTCAAAGTTATTTCGCATGAATTTATGGAGAATAAAAACGTAACAAATAGATGAACGATTATGAATATTTGATAAAATCAAGGTCGCCTTCCAACTATTCTCCTTCTGAATGTTAATATTAAATTGTTCAAATAACATTTACCTTGAATTTTACTTTGTCTTGTTCACATTTCGTTCATAGTATTGGCTGTAGCTCTTTCGAAACTTTGAATTTTCTGTTCATAAAAGGTAAAAGCTTCTTGATTCTCAGGGATGGAAACAAAATATGTTCTCTTGGCTAAAGCATAGGCTCTATTTTTTGCAGTTAGATCGGGAAGACTCAGAATCTTTTCAAGGAAATCGGCGTTGAGGAAAGAAATGGGCTCTTTGCAAAGGAACAGATCTGAATTCCAAACATTTGCGAAGTTTCTTCGAGACCTTCTGTGCTGAGAATAAGCTACCCTTTTCACAAGTGTCTTTTTCGTCGATATATCTTGAATGCCAAATTTCGTCTTTAGGCTCTCCATGATTCTCTCATAAATTTGCGGGAGGCTGTGTGTAAGGAGAATTTGACAAGTCTCGCACAATTCATTTGTCGTGTAAATATCTAAGTTCATTTGAGCAAGGTTTTTAGTTGTTAATGAATTTGTTGTAAGTGCATCTTGAACCTTATCTTCAATCAAGCCAATGATTGATTCTAACTTTTCAATGATGAATGCTAAAAGAGCTTTTTCTCCGTGGCCTTCATTTAAATTCATCTCGCTCAAAACTTTTTTCTCTTGAATTGCATAATGCAAAATTCGACTACACGTGAAGTCTCTAATGTACGCAGCACTCCACGACTTAGCTAATTTTGAATGGAAGAGTGAGCTGTTATTCTGATGAATTGGCACGCAAAGGTGGACCCCATTCTCAAATATTAAATTCAGATTTCCGATCACAATATTCTTGTGAATAATTTGGCGTTCGAGACTACCTTCAGGATCTTTTGACATTTTGGAGTTTTCTTGGTATAATGTGGTCAAATCTTGTACAAGTTGCCAATTTACTTTTTGCGGAGATTGGAAGAGAAAGGACTTCAAGTTTAATATTGATTCGAGGAGCATCTCAACTTTATCGGAAAAGTTTATGACATTGTCAGCCTTCTTTTTTTCATATTGCTTCTTTCTATCATTCGTGGCACTAGATTCTGATTTGAACTCTTCTCGGTTTCTTAAGACAGATTTTGGGAGAGAGGCCACGGTGGAGTCTTGATCTTGTAATTTATTCGACTTCGTTTCTGTGATTTCCTCAAAAGTTGGGTAATTCTCCTGATAACGTAATGCAAGGGCTTCCTCCACATCATCTGTTATGAATTTCAACCAGGTTTTGACATTAGCTTCGGTTTTTTTAAAGAATACTCCAAAAGATCCTAACTTCGTTGACTCTTTTAATTGGCCTTGGAAACGGCCAGTTAAGTAGGAATAAGCTCTTTGTTCATTATCATCTCCGATAATGTGAGCAATGTTTTTACCAAATAATCCAGCTAATTTGTTAATTTCGTCGATCATATTTGAAGCAAGCTCCTTATTTAGATTGATGCTTGAGTAATATTTTAAAGATCTTGAGAGCCAATAAAGGGACTTGAAGTTCTTTTTCCCCTCAATTTTGTCTATAAAAAGAGCCATAACTTTTCGAAGGGCTTGACAAACTGGATCCTGGTTGAGAAAAGGCTTCGGGTCATCCTTCATTTTGGACTTCAATAAATCTTCTAATTGCACCACTTCTCGATACGCTTCCTCATCTTCGCCAATACAAAGGAGTTTTAACAGTTCCCTTGCTGTAACACATTTCTTTTGAAGAATGCTCGGATCAACCTTGACAGAGGAAAGAGATTTATCCAGCTGTTTTATCTCCTCCAGCTTTAATAGAATTTCTTCCCAAGAATTTGGGTTGAATGCTTCAAACGGACAGCTATCCAAAATAATGCTAAAGAGATATTTATAGCTCAGCGAATCCGGCTCCTGGATTGTGTTAGGTTTTTGTATTTTAGCCTCATTGTATAGTCTATCTTTATACAAAAGGCCACTAAACGCAATCCGTATCATATCCTCATCACCCTCTGAAAGTGGGACCATCATTGGCGCGTCGACTTGGAGAGTTTTTAAATCAAATGTCTCCATTACTGCATCCTCTAATTCAAGACAATGAATAATTAAAAGAAAGAGTCCTTACTTTTATTGTCTATTCTTGATCTTGATTCTCCAAACTTCTCTGAACAGGTTCTTGATGAAGTTGAGGGTACGTTATAACTTTGGGAAAATGTTTCTTTTTTCCCTCTTTGGCCTTCGGAACCGGCCTTTTGGTAGTTTTTAATGGGTTTTGATAGACTCATCTCAATTACTCCACTTTTTAGACATTTATGATGTGAGTTTTCTGTCTCGAAATTTATAGTATGAGATAGAGGTGACCTCCAATAACCAGTCTCAAAGTCAAAATATTGGAGCTTCTCGTCTTCAGAGTCAAAATATTGAAGCTTCTCGTCTTCAAAGTCCATCTCTTGAAACAAAACTCCAGAATTACCTCTCACGTTTTGTAAATAAGGTTCCAATTGAAAATAGAGAGATCTCTTTCTGGGAAACACAACTGAGCTTTTTGTTACAGGGAAATTCATGAGGATCTCTTCGCTCTTGACAGTCTTCATACTTTTGCCAATGTAAAGCTAAACATTTAATATCCTATAATAAACTCCGAATTAACTTGGTTCTGGTATTTAAGCAAAGCGACTTCAGGTAATTAAGTTATGAGATAAAATTATTAACTTTATTCTCCCAAATAAAAAAAATTAGGGGTTTCGGACCAAAGATTCTCATTGTTAATCCATTCAATCGATAAATCAATAAATAAAGAGCAGAAACTCATCGAAACGGATTCTCCTAAGTCCCTATCTATTTCCCCTTCATTCCTGAACTTTTATCCAAACTCATCTTATATTTCAGGGGATTTTTCGTCCCTTTTGGGAAGGACTAGAAAATCTTCTCATGAATTTTTTTTAATTTGAACCTTATATTATGCCTCTTTGTATTTCTATGTAAAGAGTAGTTTACTTTCAGCAAAACGTTAAAATATTGATTTCATTTTGGATCTCAGTTTAATTTCACATTAAGAATATGATTCTAGATAAAATCTGTCATTGTGATGTTATGCAGTTTGATCTGCTTCTCACCGAAAACTGTTGAATTTCTTTTCAGCTCAGCTTTTAAATAAAATTGTGGCATGAACAAAACTCCTCAGATTTCTCTTTGATCTCTAGAATATCATTCGGAATAATTTTTTTGAAAATCATCCATTCTTCTCAAGTTAGAGGCTTCTCAAAAACGGTTTTTATTTTTGTCTGAAAATTGTGATTTCTCAAGAAATTCGAGAAAGACAAATCCTAAGGTCTGGTACTTATTTCAAGACAGTCCTTAGTAAAAAAATTTGGCACAAAAAATCCACTAATCACAACCAATTGACTAACCAATCAAAATTCACAAAGAAAAAACTTGATACCAGAGGAACACTAAACCGTTTTGCATCTCATTGCACTTATCTGTGCAAAACAGTTCAGTCTTGGAATCTATCTTGGAACTCTCTTTAATATAAGTCGCTTGTATAGATTGGGGAGGCATTCCGTGGAGGATGGCCATTAGAACATCTCTGGAAAGTACTTTCATTTTCTGAAAAATTTGAAAACTAAGCTAGCTTACTTGCTGTTTCATAGATCTCTCTCAAATCATCACATTAAAATCTTTTTGGGCATAGAAATTTAGCCATTTAACAAATAAGTTAAATTCTGCCAAAGAAAGATCTGTCCTGATTTTCTAAGGGAAAGAAAAGGAAATAGACAAGACTTGCTTTACATGATCTCCTTGTAATTTATCAAGCAAGTCACCAAACAAACAAAAATCTCACAGCTCTTTCTTTTTTTAGTTTAGTTGAAGAGATGGCCAATGTCAATCTTTTCACAAAACGTCTCTATCATTTTCCAGGGAAAATTTCTCGTTTTTTCGGGAAATTAATGAACTAGACACAATTATTCTGATCTCTTCCATCTCATTTTCGCTTAACAATTGGCCCTAATGACTCACCTAGATCAAGTAAGTCCAACACAAACCTTACCAATTCTCCCTCTAGTTTGGATTCACTTCATTTTTCTCAAAAACAGCAAACATCTCCATCATTATCAACTTTCTGAATCAATTTTCCAGACTCGTGACACAAAAGAAAAACTTTGAACTCTGATCTTTCTAGATTGAACTCCTGCACCTCTTACTTCGCAGAACCTTGAGTAATTCCTCTGAAGACCAAATTGAAGACATCTACATCTACAATAATTATGATCATAAATATCAATCCTCAACACAACAGATCAAAGATCTCGTTGCTCATATCAAAAGTAAATATGAAAACTTTCAGGCCATCAATCATGCATTTCAGTAAGCAATCCATCAAAACTCAACCTA
>Ga0182738_1006520_pt1 | contig 12083 bp, 9 predicted proteins | sample eDN5th30CBELigMG_FD_128876 | JGI IMG/M metagenome (GOLD analysis project Ga0182738, IMG submission 128876) | Enriched Miracle-Growth compost microbial communities from Emeryville, California, USA - eDNA 5th pass 30_C BE-Lig MG (version 2)... ...
CGAACCGCACCTGCGTCTGCTGTTCGTGGCGGTGGGACTACTCTTGCGGAATGTGTGGGTCTGGATCCACGACACATTCCTTTCAGAAGGGACCGGCAAAGACCGTGAGCTGCACTTGGAAAAACTTCGGTTCCGCCGGATGCTGGACTGGATCGCCATCACCGTCGTCGCCTTACTTCATGACGGATCACGACCTTGCGTCGAATAACAATGAACACACAAACTTGGAACTACTGTCACTTCTTTACTGAGGTGGTGTTTCGGACCAAGCCGCAGATGGCGCTGGAGCTGATCGAGCGAGCCTTGAGCAACGGAGTGCAGGTCTGTGCCTGGACGTTTGATGAACTCTACGTTCGCAACAGCCAGTTTCTGGATGGGCTGCAGGAGCGAAAGCAGGCGTATGTCGCGGAAATCCCCAGCAATACCTCTGTCTGGACGAAGAAACCGCAGGTGGTTCATCAGCCCTCTGCAGGAGGTTCTCGCAAGAGAATTCCACGCATCCCCCGCCCGCCAAAAGCGTCTCAGATGCGAAGCCGGTTGAAGCATTCCCGCCTGTTGCACCAGCAGTCGTGGCAGCGTTACCGCGTGAAAGACACACGCAAAGGCCCTGAAGTCTGGGAGATCAAATGGCTCAAGGTCTGGCGGAAGAGGGCAGACAAATTCCCCAGCACCCAGCAGACGTTGCTCATCGCCCGCAACGTCCACACCAGCAAAGTGAAGGCCCGATGAACACGGCTTCGCCAAGCTTTCATGGAAAAAGATTACCGAGCATACCGCCTGGGTCTGACGCTGCAATCACCACAGAAACAATTTGAAGAGATGTAGTGGAAAATCCACCCTTCCTCACCTTGCGCCGCAAGTACTTACGTCGACAACTGACGAACTTGGATTAGAGCAAGTTGTTCTGGCCTGAGCCCGCGCAGCGTGCATTTCGACTGGTGAAAGGCAATTTGCCGCGTGGCGGAACGCGGCCGATGCGGGAATAATGCGCTCTAACCGCCGTTGTCAAATTGGGATGCATCGTTTCTCCATAGTGGCATTGGGAAAAATAAAAAAATCTGATACTCAGAAGTACCAATTTCAGATTTCGCGCGCCATTGATAAATGGGAATAGGTGTTTTTCTTCTGAGACGATTGGTTTTGAAGAGGTTGCCAGTCTTCATGTTCGTCCAAGATCAATCTGGAATACGAGCAGGCAACGTCGAGCCGCCGGAGAAATATGAAGAATTTTTGGAAGTGTTCACCTCCGCACAGCTGCGCATCATGACTTATATCTGGTCGATGATTCAGGACCAAAACGCCCGTCAGGATGTGTACCAGGAAACGACGCTCGCCTTGTGGAAAAGTTTTCACACCTATCGACCGGACCAGGAATTTCAGAGTTGGGCATTGGGGGTGGCCAGGCATCAAGTGTTGCGCTACTGGCGAATGCGGGATCGTGATCGACTGGTGTTTGGAGAGCCCTTGCTGGCTGAGCTGGCCCAGGAAGGAGTGGAAATGGTCAACGAATACGAATCGCGTCAGGCTGCCTTGAACCACTGTCTGCAGCGGTTGCCTGCTCGGCAACGGGATCTGGTGCGCCAGTTTTACGGAGAGGGGAAATCCGCCAGCGATGTGGCAGAGCAGTGGGGAAGATCGGTGCATGCCGTTTATAAGTCGCTTAAGCTGCTGCGAAAAACGCTCCTGAAATGTGTTGAATTGCGATTCGCGGAGGAACAGGCGTGAAGCCCGCTGATCAGGATGCCCTGTTTGAACTCATCTCCGATCTGGCAGGCAAATACCTGGAAGGCTCGGCAAGATTGGAAGAAATCCAGCAGTTGGAAGAGCACCTCACAAACTCGCCGAATGCCAGAAAAATCTATCTGCAATATGCCCTGCTGCAGGCGCAGCTGTCCATTCTCAGCCAACCTCTGCCGACAAGATCCCTTTCAAAAAAGCCCGGCATGCGTGAGATGGATCGAGCTCGTACATTCGGTTCGACGAGGCAGAAGCGATTTTTATTGGGAATGGCCTCTGTTTTTGCTGTGTTGATGCTGGTTGTTCTCACTCGCTCGCCAAATCCCGGGCCACAGTCGCCAACGGGACCACAGTTACCAACGGGATTGGTGCAGGAACCGTTCCTGGAACAGGCAGCTGGTTCCTATTACGGCAATGTTGACCTTCCGGTTGCTACGGTCGCGACCTTCACGGAGGATTCTGCAATCAACGGGGGCGTCCCGGTGAACAAGATGTCAGCCCCGATGACGCTCAAGCTTTCCGACGGCATTGCCAGGTTCGCATCGACTCGTGGTGCGGATGTAGAAGTGAGTGGCCCAGCTTTGTTTGGCTTGGACTCGGCTGATGGCGGCGTTCTATATGGAGGATCTGTCAAGGCCCGGATGAGCTCCCCGAACGCGACTTACTCCGTCCAGGTTTCCAATCTCAAGGTGGTCGATCTGGGAACCGAGTTTCGCGTCACTGCTGTCGATGATGACCATGTTTTCGTCGAAGTGCTGGATGGCGAAGTGGAAATTCAGGGGCAACTTCGCTGCCCGCTTTACTATTGGGATTTTGAGTCCGCTGAAGACGGGTTTCCGGATGTGGTGACTCGAGAAACAAGTGCGATTGGGCCAATGGTGCAACGTGTTCCGGGAATTATTGGGCAAGGGGCTCTCGCCTTTGACAATCAAAAGGGAGCCTATCTGCAGATTCAGGGCGGCATGGGCAAAACCGTGGGCACGGGCAGATTCGCCTGCAGCAGCGGAATGACCGTGGAGGCGATGATCATTTCCAATTGGTCCGGGGCCTTTGAGGATTACGATGAAATTTTTCGAAAGGAAGATGGAAATCGCCGAGTGATTTTCAGCTTTCAGAATGATGATAATCGTATGAGTTATGCCAAGCCTCATTTAACAAACGGACGCTGCCTGGCATTCGGGCTGTTTCTGGAAGAGGACGGCTATACCGAGTTAGAAGTCCCCCTGGATGGCTTAAATGGACACCCCAGCTACGAAGAGATCACGAATGGTCTGCCGCATCATGTGGTGGCAACTTATAACAGCTTCTCCGGCCGAAAAGCGATCTATATCGACGGTCAGTTGCGGGTTGAGCATTTCTTTCCGAAGGGGAGGATGATCCTTTCGGGCGGACCGGTGCATGCCGTCATTGGAAACAAGGAACAATATAACGAACCGTTCAACGGCACCATCGATGAGGTGGCCTATTATGATTTCGCCCTGACGGAGATAGAAGTTTTACAGCATTATCAGAGAGCTATGGCCGGAAAGAATTATTTCAGTCTGACGCCGGAGCAGCTGCGGGCTCCCCTCTGGCAACCGATTACTCGGATGGTGCAGGGAGACAAAGCCTTGTTCAACCGGCATACCGCCATGCCCGTTCTGGAGCCATAGAAGGACTTTTGACAGCGATGAGACTCCTGGTCAGGGCGAAAGATGGCCGTGGTGAATCGACAATTTCCTGAAGAATTCCAGTTAAAGACATTTCACATAAAGACATTTCATACTTTCCTTTGTGTCGCTCATTTGTTTTCGAACTCACCGAGACTCCGTGGTAAAATTACAGTGCCACGGTTTGATTGATCGACATTAATTAAATTCGTTAGATTAGCACAGACATTTTGTTCTATGCTGTTCTCTGTACGACTTTGTCGTTTCTGCATTTCATAATTATCCAATTCACATGGCGTCATTCTGGCGCATGTTTTTTGTTTCAGTGCTGTTCTCAAAAAGGAATCTCTTCATGAATCCGTTGCACAATCGTATTTTGAGACGACATCGAGGTTTTACACTGATTGAATTGCTGGTGGTCATCGCCATTATTGCGGTGTTGATCGCGTTGTTGTTGCCGGCGGTACAGCAGGCCCGCGAGGCTGCCCGGCGCTCACAGTGCAAGAACAATCTGAAGCAGTGAGGGCTGGCGTTTCATAATTATCATGACACAGCCGGTTCATTGCCGTTTGCAGCTGTGTCTCTGCCGAGACATTCGTTTGTGCCGTCTTTGTGGCCCTATATCGATCAGGCGAATCTCTATAATAAGTGGGACTTTTCGCGACACTTTTATCTCTCGCCCAATACAGTGGAAAGCTCTCTGAGCAGTCCGATTGCGACCGCTGTTCCACTGTATTACTGCCCGAGCAATCCTGGAGCGAAGTATTGGACGGGTGACGTCTACTGGCGAGCCAAAATGAACTATCCGGTCAATTTTGCTGCAGCGGCGTCGGACTCCGCGCTTCAGGTCGATTCCAATGCACCTTTCGGGTTTAATAATGGGACAACAGCGCAGCCCTATAGTGCGAATTTTTCAGGCTTCACCGATGGAGTCAGTAATACCATGTTGATGTCTGAGATTATCACATCGAGTTCGACCGGGGAGTATGATGGGCGTGGAGATGTTCTGAACGACGATCTGAAGTTTTTCTCGTTTGGATATTCGACTCGGAATACGCCGAATTCAACTGCAGTTGATCGAACGGTTGCCTGCCCGGCGACCGGGAGTTCAATTCCCAATGCTCCCTGCTCGACCACAGGCCCTTATTCATCCGCAGCCAGGAGTTATCACACGGGGGGAGTGCAAGTGCTGATGGCGGATGGTGCGGTGCGATTTGTCAGCAACAATATCGCGCTCGTCACCTGGCAGTCCCTGGGCACAATGGGCGGCGGAGAGGTTGTTGGAGAATTCTAAAGGCTGATTCATTGAAAACGGCAGCTCTCGGAATGTTGCTGCCGCATCTTCAGTCTGTCGTTCCCAGTTCACAGTCGTCAGTTTTCAGTCAGGCAAGCGATTTTCCCAATGCCTTACGGCGGAACGAATTTCTACTGACAACTGAGAACAACTGTCAGTCTGTTCGTAGGAATATGGAGCAGCAGGATCGCGGTGCGCAAACAGATTGACTTGCAGAATCACAAACATTGCCGAATCAATGGAGTATAACTATGAGGAGAAACAAAATATGCAGCCTGTTCGTGTCACGGTCGGTTTGACTTGTGTCGGTTTACTGGGAACTCTGATCTGCTCTTGTAGCGGTCGATCGGGACCATCCATTCCAATGGCAGACGTCAGTGGAATGGTGACGCTGGATGAGATCCCTATTCCAAAGGGGGAGATCACATTTATTCCCACGGATGGCCAAACACCTACCGCGGGAACATCAATCCACGACGGCCAGTTTGCGCTCTGTGTTCCGAAAGGAGATTTCCGGGTCGAAATTTCCTCACCAGAAGTGACCGGGACACGTAAACTCTATGACACACCCGACAGTCCCACCCAGGACATCGTCGTAGAGGTTCTGCCTGAGATCTATAACAAAAAATCCTTATTGAGAGAGGTGATCGAAGCAGATCATTCAAATTTAAACTTCAACTTGAAAAAGAAACCGTAGCCCACACCCTGATAATGTTTCGGAATTTGGACCACGGAGGTCCCAGCGTGGCCCGATGGCAACTTCGTGCAATCCGTTTCGTGTGATCCGTGGTGAAATATTTGATCGTCTTCAAATCGACCAATACGAAGTGAATTCGTGATCGCCCGTTGTCCATTCCATAAACTGTCTTTTCCCTCGATAAAATGGTTCATTGCATGTCTCTTCCCCCACGACTTCTGATTGCCGTACTCGGGTTGATGAACTTCATCACTCCGCAGGTGTCGCTGGCGAATGATTTATTTCAAAAAGCAATTCGTCCTCTTTTCGAAAAGAACTGTCTGAGTTGTCACAATTCACAGGATTTGAAAGGCGGATTGTCTCTGGAGTCGTGGGCGCTGCTGCGCAAAGGCGGAGAAAGCGGTGAAGTGATTGTCCCCGGGAAAGCCGAGAGCAGCTACCTGCTGGATCTGATCACGTCAGTGAACGGCAAAGCAGAGATGCCCAAAGGAGCCTCGCCACTTTCCGCTGAAGAAATTGAAAGTGTACGAACCTGGATCGATCAGGGGGCCAACTGGCCGGAAAATCAGACGCTCGTGCCGGAGGTCTGGTGGTCGCTGCGGCCTTTAATGTTGCCGCAGATTCCGGATGGAAAAGACGTTAATGCGGGTGTGGAGAACGGCTTTATAGTCCGCACGCCTGTTGATGCCTTTATCTTGAAAGAGCTGGTTGCTCGCGGGCTGCAACCTTCTCCGGAAGCCGATAAACAAACATTGATCCGCCGTCTGTATTATGACCTGATCGGGCTGCCCCCCACGCCGGAGGAGACCGAGCGCTTTGTTCGAGACTCCAATCCGCAAGCCTATGAAATACTAGTGGATCAGTTGCTGGGATCGCCTCAATATGGCGAACGATGGGCGCGGCACTGGCTGGATGTGGTGAAATATGCGGATACGTGTGGATATGATAAAGACAAACTGCGTCGTAATGCCTGGCCGTATCGCGATTACGTGATTCGCTCTTTGAATGAAGACAAGCCTTACACTCGCTTTGTCCACGAGCAGGTGGCTGGCGATGTTCTTTTTCCCGGGGAACGGGACGGCATTCTGGGGCTGGGATTCATCGCTGCAGGACCGTGGGACCACATCGGTCATGCGGAAGTCTCCGAGGACAAGATCGACGGCAAAATTGCACGTTCGCTGGATCGGGACGACATGGTCGGTTCCACGCTCAATACGTTCTGCAGTGCAACAATTCAATGTGCGCGCTGTCATGACCATAAGTTTGATCCTTACACACAAGCACACTACTACGGTCTGCAGGCGGTGTTCGCCGCTGTGGATCGCGCAGATCGCCCTTATGACCTGGATCAAAAGACCGAGCAGCAACGGTTTGAACTCGAACGGTCGCTCAAGCAGCAGCAGGTGGAACTGGCTCGAGTTCAGAATGAAATGAAAAAGCGTGGAGGGAAGCAACTGGCACAACTCACAGCTCAGATTGAAGCGTTTCAACCTTCGCAAGAGCCTCAAAACAAGGCGCCGCAGTTCGGCTACCATAGCCTGGTCAGTAATCATGCCGATGAGCAGAAATGGGTGCAGATCGACCTGGGTGGTCCCCGGGATCTCAAGCGGATCGTGCTGCATGCCTGCCATGATGATTTTGCCGGAATAGGAGCAGGCTTTGGCTTTCCTGTGCGTTTTCACATCCAGGCAGCAGTGGATGCCAATGATTTCGAATCCGGCACACGAGCGACGATGCTGGTGGACCGCACCGATGTCGACTTCACCAACCCCGGTTTGATCGGAGTCGATTTTCCAGTCTCCGCTCAAGGGGTTCGGTATGTTCGCATCACGGCCACGCAACTGAGTCCCCGGTTGAATGACTTCATCTTCGCACTGGCGGAACTGCAGGTTTTTGATTCCTCCGGAGCAAACCTGGCGCTCCATTCTGAAGTGACAGCGAAAGATTCCATTGAACTGGCGGTTCGCTGGAGCACAAAGAATCTGACCGATGGCCTGTGGGCCATGTTGCAAAACGAAGATGAAGTTGAGCCTTATCTGGCCGCAGTCAAGCAACGAGATGAACTGCTGGATCAACTGCGCACGCCGGAAATCCGCCGCCAAATGGACGTATTGACACAAGCAGAGAAGTCGCTGCGAAAGCAACTGGCTGCGCTGCCCGCTTCGGGCCTGGTCTATGCGGCAGCAACTCATTTTCCATCACAAGGCACGTTTCACGCAACACAGGGCAAACCGCGAGAGGTCCGCATTCTGCATCGCGGGAACGTCCAGGACCCCCGGGAGATCGCGGTCCCGGGAGCAATTCCTGTGATTCCCGGCGTGCCTGTTGCGTTCGAGCTTCCCAGCGACCATTCCGAAGCGGACCGCAGGGCGGCGCTGGCATTGTGGATTACCCGGGCAGATCATCCGCTCACCTGGCGTTCCATCGTCAATCGGGTCTGGCAATTTCATTTTGGAGAAGGTCTGGCAGCCTCTCCGAACGACTTTGGGAAGATGGGACGACTTCCGACGCACCCGGAGTTGCTGGACTGGCTCGCGATTCAGTTTCGAGACGGAGGCCAGTCCTTCAAGCAGTTGCACCGGTTACTGGTGACCAGTTCTGTTTACCGGCAGTCCTCCGCGAATCATGAAGCAAATGCTGCGGTAGACGGTTCCAATCAGTATTTGTGGAGGATGAACCGGCGTCGGCTGGAGGCAGAAGAGATTCGTGATGCTATTCTCAGCGTGAGCGGATGCCTGGATCTGAAAATGGGCGGGCCTGGATATTTCCTGTTTTCTTTAGAGAAGGAAACGCACTCTCCGCATTTCGAATATCACCATTTCAATCCGGAAGACCCTGCTTCGCATCGCCGCAGTATCTATCGGTTTATCGTTCGCTCTCAACCCGACCCTTACATGACCACGCTGGACTGTGCGGACAGTTCGCAAAGCACTCCTCGAAGAACTGAAACAGTCACCGCCTTACAGGCGCTTGCAATGCTGAATAACAAATTCAATCTGGTGATGAGCAAAAAATTTGCAACCCGTTTAATGAAGGTTTCCGTCGACAAATCGCCGCAGGTGGACTTCGGTTTCGAACTGATCACCGGACGATTGCCTTCCGCTGAGGAGCATCGGCAACTTCAGGAATATGCTGATCGGTTTGGAATGGTGAATCTGTGTCGGCTGTTATTCAGCCTGAATGAGTTCGTGTATATCGACTGACAGTCGTTCTCTGCTATCCGTTTCCCATTTTGAATACGTGATTTCCGTGATAAAAATCCTCGCAAGATGCGAAAACTCAAAACGTTTGCAGTACAGGGGAAAATATGAATCTGACATCCTCAACACGGCGGCAGTTTCTTTACCAGAATGCTTGCGGCTTTGGCGGAGTGGCGCTTGCAGCCATGCTGGCACAGGATCATGCAACCGAGGCCGCGACCATGGACGGTGCATTGCCTGCACTGCATTTTCCTCCGCGTGCCAAGCGGGTGATTCAACTGTTCATGGCAGGGGCCGCCAGCCATATCGATCTCTGGGACCATAAGCCGATGCTCGAAAAGCATCATGGGGAAAAATCGAATTTCGGCGAAAAGGTAGAGACATTTCAGAATGGGCTGGGCCCCTGGATGAAATCGCCGTTTGCATTTCATCCCTATGGAGAATCCGGCAAGATGCTGAGTGATGCCGTCGCTTCGCTGGGGAATTGTGTGGACGACATTGCTTTCGTGCACAACATGATCAGCAAGACAGGTGTGCACAGCACAGCGACCTATCTGCAGGCGACCGGATTTCAACTCCCCGGTTTTCCCGGCATGGGAGCGTGGATCAGCTATGGGCTGGGTTCGTTGAACGAAAATCTCCCGACGTTTGTCGTGTTGCCAGATCATCGTGGCTTTGCGAGCAACGGTCCCAAAAACTGGGCGTCGGGGTTCCTCCCAGCCAGCTCGCAAGGCACGATCGTATATCCGCAGCGAGAGAATCCAATTGAAGACCTGTATGCCCATGCGGATTTCGTGTCGCAGAAAGGCGATGAAGCAGCTTTTGCACTGCTGAAGAGCTTGAACCGGCAGCACGAAGTCAATCATCCAGGCGATTCGCGATTAGAGGCAAGAATCCGTTCATATGAGCTCGCTGCGCATATGCAGTTGAGTGCTCCGGAAGCACTCGATTTGTCCGGAGAGCCGGAACATATTTTCAACATGTACGGCTTGAGCCGTCCGGGCGCAACGTATTCTTCGGAGATCAATGTGCCGGAAGAGACGGAATACTTCGGGCGTAAATGCCTGATCGCTCGCCGGTTGATTGAACGGGGAGTACGATTCGTTCAGATCTGGTCCGGAAACGATAATGGATTCCCGCGCCGTAACTGGGACAGCCATGAAAATGTGAGTAGAGATCACGGTGCGCTGGCGATGGGAATGGCGACCGGAACAGCGGCGCTCATTCAGGACTTGAAACAACGTGGGCTGCTGGACGATACGATCGTCCTCTGGACGACGGAATTCGGACGTATGCCATCCTCACAGGGGGGAAGCGGACGCGACCACAACCCATTCGTCTTCACGAACTGGATGTGCGGGGGTGGTATCAAAGGAGGACAGAGTTATGGTCCTTCCGATGAATGGGGCTATAAGCCGCTGGATCGCAACCAGCCGACGGAAGTATATGACATCCATGCGACGATCTTGCATCAATTGGGGATCGATCATGAAAAGCTGACGTTCCGGAGTGACGGGATCGATCGCCGCCTGACAGATGTGCACGGACACGTGATTTCCGACCTGATCGGCGGGTAAGATGCCAGGGAACGGAGGAGAGAGGACGGGGAAAACGCCCCTCTCAGACGATTTTCTGTCCATGGCCAACTGACCTGTCCTGGATGATTCAATCTGCCGTTTGGATTGTGGGCAGACTTGCGAGGAAGAGTCGGGACCAGACTGCTAGAGCTTTGACAAAACCTATCACCGAATGTGGGCTACCAGCTGAAGCTGGTAGGTTCGTGGTGGTGAGCTACAGACTGTCTTGGCCACTTTTCGACAATCGACTTGGAATCGGGCCCAAGACAAAGTCTATTTCATAAGAAGCCTTCAATTTGGAATTGAAGGCTTCCGAACGGTAGAACCGAAAGGTTTCGCCTGAAGGCGAGGGTTTTAGACCTGTCATTTATACACAAGTTCCTGCTGCATTTTCTGGAAGGCTTTCCAGGCGAGGGCGAAGTTGAGCATGCGGCGGAGGCCCAGCCAGATCGCTTGCGGACCGGGCGGTGGTTCATTTGGCCGGTTGTGATCGCCCCCAGTTCGGCTATAGCGCATTCTCCCCGCGCAGGCCACGTTCCGCCACGCGGCGAGCAATCTCACGCTGCGCGGGCCCAGGCCAGAGCAACTTGCTCCAATCCAATCCGTTTCAGATTCTTCCAGCGATCCGCGTGGAACATCTCCGTGTGAAGGGTGCTCCGCTGACGACCTCACAATGCCATCACTCCACTCAAAGCACCATCTCCCCCATCCTCGCAGACTATCCAGAATCGCGCAATCGCTCTGGGAGAGCGCGCAAACTCTGCCTTGAGCATATTTCATAATATGTTACTATTATTTTACTTACGACAAAATCTTGATGTCTCCGCTGAGGTTGCCACGAAGATGACGATTTTTGTGATTTATTGATTGACACAACAAGATCTGCCGATGTAGGATTGATGCGCCAACTGACATGTCAGTTGGTACATCAGGCATCAGTCACATTTTTGCATTAATGGGAAGTTCCCGATGGCATGGTCGAAAAGCGTCTCGTTTCCCCAAGACGCTGAGCCAACTCTGGCGGAACAGGCTTATCAGAAAATCCGTCGCCGCATCCTGGACACAACCTTCCAGCCAGGGGCAGTCATTTCTGAACGGCTTCTCTCCGAACACCTGAATATGGGGAAAGCTCCCATCCGGGCAGCACTGATTCGCCTGGCAGCGGATGGTTTCGTCACGATCGCATCCCGGCAGGGGATTGTCATCACCACTCAGTCGATCGAAGACATTCTGGAATTGTTCCAGGTGCGGCGCGCCCTGGAGTTGATGATCGTACAGGAGACTGCTGGGCGTCTCAATCCCGACCAGATCGATCAGTTACAACAGAATCTTGTGGACTATGGACGTATCGCCGAGACATCGGAACCTGTGGAATCCATTGATGTCGACTTCGAATTTCATCGTTTGCTGGCAGAGTTCCATGGCAATCGCCGCATGACACAAATACTGACGAACGTTTTTGATTCTCTTTATCGCGAAATTCGCAAGGCCCAGGTGAAACATCCCAATCGAATCTGGAGCAGCCAGGAGGAACATCATGAGATCGCAAAGGCCATCATTGAGGGGCAATCCCAGCTGGCGAGTGAACTGATGAAGTCCCATCTGCGGTTTGGGGAAGAGTTTCTGTTGTCCCGCGCCAGACACTGAAATTTCAAGACTGTGTTCATACGTATTTCGAGTCGATCTATTTGTATTCGTCGTGCATTATTGTCGTTCCAAATTCCGTCCGGGCTTGATGTAAGACCGGCAACGACGGGCTGTGATACCAGGGTGCATCATCAATTCAATCTGTGGTATAGCACTAAATGTCGATCGCTTCTTTCCATTTTTACCTGTCTCAAGGAGAATGTCATGTGGTGTGATTCTACTTCGGATCGAAGTCAAAAGAGGATCGGATTTACTCTTATTGAACTCTTGGTCGTAATCGCG
>Ga0182738_1006522_pt1 | contig 12082 bp, 10 predicted proteins | sample eDN5th30CBELigMG_FD_128876 | JGI IMG/M metagenome (GOLD analysis project Ga0182738, IMG submission 128876) | Enriched Miracle-Growth compost microbial communities from Emeryville, California, USA - eDNA 5th pass 30_C BE-Lig MG (version 2)... ...
ACAACAAGTTTTACGAATTTGATGAATGGGCTGAGGAAAAATTTGTCGGTGATTAAGGTTGAATATACGAAGAACCAGATAGATGCCAGGGTTTTGGCTGGGTTGTTTGGATATTTGTCGGATAATTTTTTGCTGAAAAGGTTAAGCATTACGTTTGATCAAAGACTTGCTGAGGCTTTTCTTGGCGTACAAGAAGTCACTATGGACTTTTACAAAGTTTATGGAGATAAGTAATTTTGAAATTTTTTATTTAATTGTTTTATTATTTCGTAATGAGATTTTTTATTGAAAAAGATTCAATAAGATGTATTATATAATTGAGAAAAAAGGAAAAAAATATGTTGAAATTTTTTGAAAAAAAAAATTCCCAGGAGAAATTAATCTCTGTGTGTGAGAACAAAATTTAATGATGATGATGATAAAGAATCTTATGAATGAATCTGATCGACCTTTGAAAAATCACGGGATCATTAAAAAAAGATTTAAAGTCTTACCATAAAAATTTAATTAAACAAAATGGTCAAGAAGTACGCTCGTGAACCCGCAGTCCCTGCTAAGGGTATTTACGTTTCCCCTTCGTTTCTAACCTCTTTTTCCAGCTGTCAAGGCCAGAGGATCTGACCTCAGAATCCATTTCAAGAACACCTTCGAAACTGGTAGAGCTGTCAAGGGAATGTACTTGAAGGCTGCCATCAAATACATGAAGGACGTCCTTGGCCACAAGAGATGTGTTCCTTTCACCAGATACAGAAACCACACCGGTAGAACCGCCCAAGCTAAGGAATTCGGTTTCACCCAAGGTACAGAAGAAACGAAAGGGGGAATATAGCTAAATGCGAATGAATAGGTAGATGGCCCGAAAAGTCCGTCAAGCTTATCTTGAGCTTGTTACAAAACATCCAAGCCAACGCTGCTGTAAGGTTTTATGGTGAAGATTCGCTAAAATCCGTGTTTAGGTCAAAGGACTCGAAGAAGACAAGTTGATCGTCTCCCACGTCCAAGTCAACAGAGCTCAAAAGGGCAGAAGAAGAACCTACAGAGCCCACGGTAGAATCGGACGTAAGGAATTCCAAAAATGAAAAAGATGAACTAATATCTCTTGATTAGCTTACCTTTCCTCAAACTGCCACATCGAAATCTTCGCCACCACCCAAGAAACCGACGTTAAGAAGGAAGCCAACAAGCAAGCCGTCCCCAAGCTTTCCAAGAAGCAAATCGCCAAGACCAGACTCAGAGCCGGTGAACACTAGATTAGGCTAAGGGAAAATAATAAAGTTTGTTTCTAAGGTTATATATATTTGTATTCATTAGTATCACGGGAGTATTCTTTGCTTTATCTATCCATACAAAAATGAACCAAGGACATATAACAGATCCACAGACAATATCTCCCTTCTCTAAAACTAAAAAAAAAACAAGTCTTTAATTTGTTTGTAGCTTTCACCTGATTAATTAATTCTCATTCACTCACTCGCTAATTAATTGATTGCTTCTTTGATTGAAATAGTACTCCTCTTGGGAGAATAGCGCCTCTCCTCCCCCTGAAATTTCACTCCCTCTAAGAATTTTAACACCTTCTCATCCGATGAAAATTTCTGATCTATTGGGACATGAGTAGGCTAGCGTTTTTCTCGATATATTGAGCGAGGCATTTTAAAGTTTTCTCATTTAAAAATGTTTGATGTAGGGAGATGAAATATCTTTCTTATTTGTTGATAAAGCTTGAGATGTTGACGTGATGATTTTTTCGAATAAAAATTGTTTGAAATTTTTGAGTAAAATTTTCTGGGGATTTTAAGAAGAATTCTTGGAGAAAAGAAACTGTCTGAAAATTTTTTTGAGAAGACGAGAGTCAAAGATATTCTGAGGAGAGTAAATATTCAAGGAGACTTTCGATTTTATCAAAGTAATGGTGAAGAAAATTTTCACCCGAGTTATTTTCCAGAAAAAACAAAATAACAATTTGAAAGAATCCATTCCTTGAAAAATGTTCCTTTGAGAATGACTAGATAAGAAAAAATCTTTCTTCGAGAAACCGTTGACAAATGTATGACCATTCAAGAGGCAAACAAAGATCAACTGGTTCCAATTCTCTTCATATTGTATCCAAAGACATCATGAAGAAAACTCCTACCTTCATACTTTTGAATGGTTACTTCTTGGATAATCCTTTGGGAAAGACTCTAAAAACATCAAGTCGAGCATTTCCTGTTCATGCTCTTGAGAAATATTTTCTTTTTGTTAGATTTCTTATCAATTTAGCGTCTTTTGGGTCTACTTGAATAAAAAAAATGAAGAGAAATGAGTCTTGAAAAGTGATTTTATGTTTTCTCTAAAAGTTTGAAATGTTTTGGAGAGTGTATCTTTTCTATGAAGCCCCAATTGGTTAATTATTTAATCATGAGAACCTCTAACAAGATTTTTCTTTGATAATCCAAACAATTACTACGATTGATTAATTAAAAATAAACACTCTACAGAATATTTCTTGCTCAACTCTCAACTTGAGAAAACCTCAGAGGTCATCAAACAAAAAAGCCGGCCTGTCCTGGAAAATGAGACTGGGAAGAGGAAATTCTTTCTGGATTCAACTGAAGGAAAAGAGTCAATAGAGGGTTCAAACCTAAGCTTGTTTTTTCGCTGTCAACCTTTAGAATGAGGGATGTACAATTGAAAAAAAAAAATAGAAATGAAGAAAATGACAAGATGAATCAAAAGATTCATGAACAGGACGGTAAGAGATTTGATTTTTAATCAAAAATTTTTTTTGAACGAGTCAAAAAATTTTGGGAAAATTTTCAGATTTTTTTTTTGTTAAAATATTTAAACAGAGGAAATCTATAAATTCATTTCCTTCACCAAAAAATTATTTTTGAAAAAACCCCATGTTTCTTTAAAAATCGATTCAGAATCTTGGTTTATCAAGCATATTTCAAATTTTTTAGCAGCTTTTTTTGTCCTCTGTAAAATTTATTTTTAAGCTAAGAAATCTGCCATAAAATAACAATTTTAGAGCTCCTCTATTTCTTTTCTCCTCGAAAACTTTCAATCCTTCTCCACTTCATCTAATTGAAGAATTACTTTTGTTGAAGACTATTTTCATAACAAAAGGAAAAAGTTTTCATGTTAGAACAGTTGAAAAGCAAAATTAAGAAAGATGCATATTTGAAATAAAACAAAGAAATTAAGTAAACAAACAAAATAAAGAGAGGGAATCTCACTATGAAAGGGATGGAATATATTTTCTCGAAAAGAACCTTCATTACTAAACATAAAAGCTAAGATCAATCCTGCCTCTCGTTTTTCCTTGCCGACTCAACTGAATTCCCGGTTTAAACAATAATTTCACTTTGATAGAAACTAAATAACAAATTTGCCTCCCTTTGTTCCCTCCTTGTGTTTTTAAATAGTCCAAAAGCTTATCAAAATAATGACAATTCGGTACATAATTGGTCCAATATTTTTCAATGAAAATTAATTAAATCAAGGGGAGAAAGATGGAAATGGCACGCCTGGAAGATACCCCTTTGAAAAGTCTTTTGATAGAGATCCACGATCTATTTTAAATCATCAAGAGAAAAAATTTTGAAAGTTCTCATTTCTTTGCTGAATCCAACATCGATATTTTTGAACTTTGGAGGATAAAATATTTATTCTGTCCCTTTGATACATTTTGACAACATTTGAGAAAAGAAAAAGACTCTTTCCTCTGATTTGGATTTTAATATTTCCAAATATTCAGCAAAGGGACCAATCACCTGAACCTGTATGCAAACTTTGGATTTTCTGATAAAAAATGAGAGGGATTGTCAAATAATATCCAGGATTGAAAAAAAATAAAAATTAAGGGTTTTTCTTTTGGCGGTTCATCCCTCGAAAGTTTGAGCCAATTTTCCCCCTTTTGTCTGATTTTATTTCTTCGTTATCATGCGGATTGATAGCTTTATTTTGGTCCATCTTCTCAAATACCCTGCTTTTCTGAATATCCAATTCATTCTAAAATTAATTGATTTATTCAGTATTCCTTGAAGCGGAACTTGGTCACAAAATTTCTATATGAGGGATTTTTCGGGATAGCTCAGAAGAATAAAAGGCTGAAAACACTCGGAGAGGAGTTCAGGTCATGATGCGAAAAATTTAGCCGGTCTAAAATAAACAAAAATGAGGAAGGGGTGGGGGTGGGGGTGGGGGACGATTAATAAGGTTAGTCAAAATTACTCGAGGTCTAAATTTGAATTTTGGGGGTTCTTTCAAACAAATAAACGAAAAAAGGATTAAATAGAAAGATTGTCCAGAACAAAATTTTTTGAGACTATTTTCAAGTTTTATCCTTCCATTAAATTCTCATCCAACTTCTATTTAAGAGAGAGACCAGTTTACTTTGAAAGATCTTGATGATTTGAAGGAAAAGTGTTTACATGCTCTATCTCGAAGAGGATTTAGTCTGAGTTTGTTCAAAGGAGATCTGAATTTAAACGTCACGGTGACTTTCAGAATCAATTTTATAGATTTATTCCTGTATTGTTTGGATGAAAATTTCACCTATTATATTGTTTTCCATCAGTTAATTTTGAATTTCAAAAAGAGAGAAAAATTAATATGAAAATTTGAATCAGCTCTCTGCTGATCCAGAAGGTGCATTTATGAATTCATAATGATATATGGTATGATTTATATAAATTTATAAAGTTATGCTATGTTTGTATAGACAATAAAGCGAAAGAGATGAGGTGACCCATCTTCAACAAGGAGCCATTATAAACATCCTGAAGACTGTTTATCAGAAAGCTCTGTTCAAAATAGGTGTCTGATTAAATACTCCTCTTTTATCATCATCAGTTAAATAAAAACATTTGATTGCCAACAATCGAGATAGATTATTTGAAAATTAGCTGAATTGGTTTGATAAACCATTTGAAATTGAATTATTTTCAAATTTCAAGAAACAAGGAAGTCTCGTTCTATTTTGAAAATTAGTTCTTTAAATAAACCTTTTCTTACTTGTTTCTACGTCTTTTACAAAGACAATCAGAGTCTAAGTTGCACCAAATCTCTACATGCTCCAAATCATTTTCATAAGAGTTCTCTCCTAAGGCTGAATTCAATTTTATATCCTCCCTTTTTGATGTTAAATACTGAAACTCTGTTGGAAATACCTGAGGCAATGGACAAAATGGCATCTGAGACCATACACGCAAAATCCATTTTCTTGAAATTGCGCACATAATTTACTTTTATAATTCGACGCAGTATGAATTTTTTCCTGCATTTGATCTTTGCCATGAGCAAAGGCGCAATTATCACCAAATTGACAACCGCCAGTTTCAGCCCAAAATTTACACATCTTTTCAAAAAAAGGAAGGTTAATTACGAATCAATAAGGATTTTATCGTACTTCAGTCTTGAACTTCTTTTTATAACTGACTTTTCTTAAACATTTCTTCTTCTTTTTTTCTTTAGTTTCCGAGGCTTTTTGAGCCAGATTTTCAGTCTTTGTTTGTTCGGGCGAAAAACAAGCTCCTGTAGTATGATCATCAGCTGAACCAGAAGAGAGTGATTCAGAGCTGCAAGACGTTGAAATCAAGGAAAAAATGACTTTATTTGTAAGGTTTAGAGGCTGCTTTCCATAAGAGTTCTGAGAAAGGTTTTCGGAAGAGGAATGAGAAGAGAGAGTAAGTTGGTCCTTTTTATTAAGAGAAAGGCTTGTTTTTGCCAAGTCTGAGGCTATATAATATTTCATAAGCGCTTGGGTGGGTTTTCCGAAGGCTTGATTGTCGTTGATCTCAGACATGAATTTCTATGGGGTGTGTAAGGATAAATGTGGAAGAGGAAGGGATTTTACATTCTGGAAGTCTCCGAAACCTTCTGAAGTATGATAGGAAAGCATAAAGATGGGGAAAGGGGATCGATGGAAGTTTAATTTTAGATATAATATAAATTACAAAAAATTTAAGTGAGTTGAAGAGTTTAAGAGAGTGTGCGTAAGAGATTAAAAGGATGATGTAATCATGCGAATCAAAATAATATGATTGGGGCTAAATTTGTTTGGAAATTAATTATCGGCGGTAATTTAGTTTTATTCCTTTTTAGAATCTTGTCCGCAAAATTGCTAGGTCACTTATTTTTAGATAAATAGAAGGAAAATTTTTTAACCTGAAAATTTTCTCTTTGATTGAAAGGCTTTTCTTTTCAAGATGAATTTGTTTTCTTATGTGAGATGGCGCTTCATTTTCAAATCTGAGAGGTTTTTGGTGATCAAGATCCTTGAGAGGATCTGAAATATCAGACTTAGATTAATAATCTTAGTTTCATGTGAGGAAAGTTAGCTGATTAGTGTTTTTAATCATAGAGTTGATCACAAAAAACTTTATTTATTGCCAGAATTAAAAACCTAAAATAAGTGGCTTTCTCTCAAATTCAAATTTTTATCCTCTTTGTCTTTTGAAAACGCCTCATTCCCTTCTGGGATATTTGTGTAGTGGTTTCATCTCCTATCTTTACTCATTTCAATCAATTAGTCTTTGATTTGAAAAGAATAAAGGTAAGCAAAAGCTCCGAAAATATAAAGGAAAAGGACTCATGGAGAAATTTTCAAGTCCTTCTTTGCCTTTTTTGACTTGGCTTTCAAGCGATTTTGTTGAAGAAGGACCTGGAAAGGTTGAGATTTCTAAAGGAAATAGGGAGAGGTGGAGAGAGATTTTGAAAGAAAGGATTTTTTCAGCGTTTGGAAAACAGAAGTGGTTGGATCCCTTGACTCCGTAGAAAAATTGAGAAATGAGTAATAATTAGCCTTTAGATTAATCTTACTTCTGCTTTATATGAAATCGGTTTTATTTAGGAAATTCAAAAGTTGCATTTTGGAGCCAAAACCTATTTGCGATATTGTCCAGCTTGACTTGATACAATCCAAAAGTCTATTTTCTTCCATAATCTGGCTCTGAAGGCCATTTCTCATCTGAGAGAAATTTGAGAGAGATTTTCAGGGTCAAACAAAGCTTTGAAAAAATGTGGATATTATCACATAAGGAGTTGGAACAAGAAAGAGCCAATATTTCTTTCAGAAAAGTGAATTGAGAGATTTTGGAGTCTCGGTTCTTCTTCAATGAAGATATCCTTCTAACTTGGAGGTGAATTCTTTGAGAAAAGTTTCAACCAAAAGACGGAGTCATACGGTATGAAAACTAAAAATTTAAATATCAAATTTAAAATTGACTGCTTCACTTTTCTTGAAAAAAGGACTCTCAGAAATAAAGCTTCCGAGAAGACTCCAAGTTATTGGAACTCAGAGAACGGTAAAAGTCTCATGATCTTTCAAAACAAAGCTCTTGTTTCTATTCTTGAAAGAGAGAAGCTACAGGAAGAAATAAAGATGGCCAGGTCAAAAGATCCCACCAGAAACTCATCATTGTTTAATATCCTTTCCACGAATTCAAATATTTTTGATGGCGCATCCGCTTGATAAATCTCTTGACTATTGTGCCGCCAGATTAACTCACATATTTCAAATTTTGTTCTGCCTTTATTTCAAACCTTTCAAAAAAGATAGAAAGAAGATCAATTCATCTAGAGATAAAGCATCCTAGGTTATGGTTTCAGGACTCCTTGAGGACCTTTTCTCTCGTTATGAAGGTGAGAAGTGCTTCTGGTGTGATATGAGAAAGGGGTTCGTTGAACTTTGAGACTACACATTTGAAGAAGGGTTCTCCTGAATAATCCTCTCAAGTCCATTATTTTTGGGAAGGAGTTATAAGAAAACAGTGAATCAGAAGAGCCAGAGGATTTTGAGACTGGAGTGAAGAAATAAATAGGGTAAAGGTGAACTCTACGGTGGTTTAACTATTGTCATGATTTCAAATTCAAAGGAGAAAAATATGATAAATAGGATTTTTGGGGCCAAAGGAATTTCTTCGTAATAAAGTGTATTATATTTTTAAATATTTCTGTATTTGAGTATGCGCAAGTAGGATGTTACGAGAAAAAGCCGGTAATTTTAGTTTTTTGGGAGAATATAATTAATTTGCTAATTTAATAAATTGAGCTAATTGATACGAACCATGAGAATTTAATTTCGTAAAAATACTATACTTTACCTCAAAAGTGATTTTTCTCCTTTCATTTGCCGTTGAATACTTTTTAACAGAAAACCTTGATCTCGCTTTTTTATAACAAAGCATGACCAAATCGTCATCAAAAGGTTCCGTTTCAACAAGGAGCAGCAGTTTTGGAAATGGCCTTCAGAATCTTGAGATTATAAGAGAAGAAAATTTAATGAGGACTGAGGATTGACTGGAGATGAAGAGGACAAGTTTGATCCCTTTTGCTTATAAAATAGCCTTATTTTTAATTTTAGCCTGAATTTCGAAATATTTATGGCTCGCCTTCATAGCATAATTCTATATTTCTGACACACCCAACTCCATTTTACCATTTTATTTACCTTTGGCTAAGATCAGCTGGCAAATAATAGATAAATTTTTCGATTTAGTTCAAGAGAAAAGTTCGTATTTTGGATTAAATAGACATATAAATGAATGTATATGAGTAAATTATATAATAGACGAATGGAAGATTGATTTATATATGAACCATAATAGAGTATGTTGGATAATTTATAGATAGAGTTTGAAAACAAATAAAGTAATTCTTGGGAAAGCAATAGACAATAGAGGGATGGAATAATCTGTTTTTGACATTTGGCAGTGATAGATATCCTTTTATCGTCGTGCCATGTCGAAAAATAGATGCCTTGATTAAATATCCACCTTCTATCATCCTTATATCAAGCTCTTCCCTCTTCATTGACATTATGACGATTATTAGGTCTTTCAAAATGAAAATGTTGTTATTGCCTCATAAAACATGGAAGTCTCATTCTATCACAATCTATTAGAGATCTCCTTCTCAAATTTCCTCTTACCGATTTCGACGTCTTTTACAATTACAATCGGAGTCTGAATTGCACCAAATTTCTACATATTCCAGATCATGTTCATAAGAATGCTCTCCAAGGGCTGTATTCAACTTAATATCTTCCCTTTTTCACATTAAGTAAGGAAACCTTCTTGTAAATACCTCAGACAATGGACAAAATGGCATCGAAGGCCATAATTACAAAATCCATTTTCATGATATTGTACACATTGTTTGCTCTTATAATTCGAGGCTGTATGAACTTTATCCCTGATTTGACTTTGACCATGAGCAAAGGCGCAGTTATCACCAAACTGACAACTGCCAGTTTCAGCCCAAAATTTACAAATCTTGAAAGGGAAAGTTAAGAAGGATAAGAGTCAAAGGGAGTACTTCAGTTTTAAATTTCTTTTTGTAGCTGACTCGAAGCACACACTTTCTCTTTTTCTTTGTGGCCTCAGGAGTTTTTAGTTGCTCGCTCTTAGGGCTCATGTTGGGACTGTTCTGGTTAAATATTGGGATTTCCTCAGCGGAATCAAGAGAAGTCATGGAATCTGAAGAACATGATGTTGAAGCAGAAAGGATTCTGCCTTGCTTTTCACATTGTAAAAGGTTCAGAGGTTTCTCAGAACTACAAAGAGGCTTTAATGTCAATTGGACAAAAACACTTACTTGAGGGTACATTGATCAAAAACAAAGAGTTTTCTGGCAACACTTGGTCGATTTGGAAGATTGTAATACATACAATGGTGTTCAGTTTGCTCTTCGTGGTTGCTCAAAAGGCTCTTTATAATTAAGATACAGAAAGAATGTCAAAGTCTTACGGTGTGAAAGTTGTCTGAAGTTTGAAGGGGTTGACAAGAAAGCATCCTCTTTGAGGAGGGGTTAATAGTTAGATTAATATTGAAGGAATAAAAATAGTTTTGATATGTATTACAATTTATAAGAAGCAAGTTCGTCTTTAAATAAGTTGGTTCCTAACAGATTTTTAGATAGTTATCTCTAAAAGCCAAAATTAATGAAGAGAAACTTAATCTTGGTCATCAATTTTATTTTCCTGAGATTTTGATAATTCTTAATTATGAAATTAATTTCTTTGGCTCAAAATGTGAAGCGAAAATTATATTTTTATGTGCGGATGCTTTAACTCTTTCTCTCTCTGCTAAAATTTCGTGAGAAAAATGCTTTGACCATCGTGTTAGATGAGAAACGACCCAAGTTTTTCAGAGGATTTGGTTTTAAATAGATCACAAAAAAGGATCTTTTTGAAGCGGTAAAATTTGGATATCGAAAATGTTCATAATAAATTTAATCTATAAATACTGAGATTTATAATTAATAAGGCAGCCCTCCCGAAATTAAACATTTATCCTTCTTAGAAACTCCAATAAGGAAAAATTTTATTGTTAGCTTCTCAAATAGGTTTCTTGTTTCCTAACTTTCCCCTTTTATCACCCAAAGGTCTTTTTCCTTGGCCTGCTCTTTATTTTCCTTGAAATCTAGAGGATCTTGAGATTATATAAGTTTATTTTAGCTCTTCTGCAAAACACTCAAAGAGCTGATTTCAATTATTTTAAAAATAGGTTCTTTATTATCAGAAGTTTTTGCTTTGGCTTTCAGGGGATCTGAAGCTTTCTCATCAAACCTAAAGAATGAGGACGATAAAGCAGCTGAGAGGATTTCTGTTTAAACTGAGTCTTTACCTGTTTTTTATCTTGAAAAATCTTATTATCAAGTGTCTCTTGGAAGAAAAATTAATGATTGAAAAGTATGCTGATCATGTTTGAAAATTTTTTCCAGAGCCATTTCGAAGTATAGGAGAGGCTTTGAAAAGGATCGGAGAGTAAATGAGGGGGCTTGAGAGGGGTCCTAGCGTTTACGGTTTGTCTCCCATCAGAATTTAAGAATTTTAACTAATTTAAGACTTTAGCGAACCAAATTAAAATTACATGTTGATGAAAAAAGGAGCTGGTCTTGAGGCAGTAAGTGCGAAGAGAAAGAAGGTAATAAGGCCTCAGATTGATATAAAAGCGATGTAGGGGTGTCTATGATGGGTTTTAAGGAATCTAGCTTGACTGAAAATATCTGGTAAGGCCATTTTTGAAATTTAAAAAGGTGGTTAGAGTTGAAATTTTTATTGTGGAATCGTTGGTGAATTTTAAAAATTAATGAAGGAAATTTCAATGTGAGGGGGGATCTGACAATTTAACTGATAAAAACTTCTAAAGAAAGATCGGAGAGGGCCAAATTATTAGTTTGAGAAGAGAAAGACTCAGGAGGGATCGAAAATGGAAGATTAGAAGAAAATTAGTGAGTTTCAAAGGGAGATAAAGGAGACTTGACCAGGGAAAAAATAAATTTATAAAGATTGAAGAACTGAAGGAGGAAGTCTGATCCGCGTCAAATATGATTTGGGAATAGTTTTGGCTTTGATAAAAATTAAAAAAAGAGGAGATTAAAAAATTAAAATTTGAATTTCAGCATTATCAAGTCTCAAAATTTATTTTTATTACTCGAAACTGCTAATAAAACGCGGGTCTCACAATTAACATAGGGAAAGCTAAATCATCTCAAATGCCTCTTGAATGAGCAATGCCTTGTCTTTTTCAATAATCTCAGGTCTAGATCAGCAGCGAAGAGTGATTGGAAACAAAATTTCTTTCACGGTCATTTTGTAAAAATTCAGATTATTTTTGTTAAGGTAAAATTTTATTAATTTCTTTGAGAAAACAGTTTCTAGAAAGTCGATGCTGGCTGAACTGGTTGAATTTTGAAGTTTTGCCAGATAACTAATTAAGCTTATGGATGCATCAATCGATTCTTCTGAGAATTGCGTCCCCTTTTCATCTGTCCTTTTCATCTGTTGAAAGATGTAGACTGTTCTGTTCTCCTTCATCAGAGACGCACATTAATTCGATCTCAAAGATGAAAAATATGTTAGATAACGTTCAGATGATCAAAAACAGTTTCTGGATAGTTCTTATTTCCCTTGAAGTTCTCAGGTATGGAACCAATATTATATTTCTTGTGATTTTTAAGTCGATTCTGAAATCTGAAATCGAAGAATATTGATTGATTCCTCAACAGGAACATGATTTTTCAAACATATTTTTTTGAGATGATGAAAGAGCTTTTTAGAAAAAGGTTCCCAGATTAGAAACGATTTTGAGAT
>Ga0182738_1006523_pt1 | contig 12076 bp, 11 predicted proteins | sample eDN5th30CBELigMG_FD_128876 | JGI IMG/M metagenome (GOLD analysis project Ga0182738, IMG submission 128876) | Enriched Miracle-Growth compost microbial communities from Emeryville, California, USA - eDNA 5th pass 30_C BE-Lig MG (version 2)... ...
CGGCCACAATTCCGACACTCGCCGATTTCATAAAGGGACAACCATGAACTTGGGGTGCGCATCCGCCATCCTCGACCACGTGCTTCGAGGACTCGCGCTGAACCGTCACCCAGGTTGGAACTTCCCGGGCAACTTCCTGCAGCTCTCGTTTGACGAGATCGAGCCGGGCCGCTCCACCTTGTCTCTGGCGACCGGGCCGCATACCTCTACAAGTGAAGACAGCCTCGAACTGGCCGCGATCGCCGTGCTGGCCGACACGGGCATGGCGGCGGCATTAAGAAAGCAGATGGGCCGGGCGGCACGCATGGCCACGGTGCAGATGTCGCTTTCGTTCACCGACGCCCCCGTCACAGGCCTGGTGGAAGCAATCTCCACGGCCGAGGGCCTCATTTCGGGGACAGCCGCCCCCCAGCTCTACACCCGCACCTCTATCCAAAGCGGTGGGCAGGTCTGCTGCACAGGAAGCGCCTCTTTTCTTTTCCTGGGCGAAAAGCCGGACCTGGCGGCGATGCGCATGGCGCGACGCGGCGCACCCGGGTTCGATGCCCCGCCTCTGGCGGCAGCCGAGCTGGACCACTCAGAAGCCGCGGTCCTGGAACGGGCCCGGCAAACGCTCGCAGCGGGGCCAGAAGACTTTCTGGCGCGTTTCTGGGGCATGGTCCCGCAAGCCGGCGTACACGCGGCTTCTTGCGAGCTGCAGAATGGCCTGCATGTCGGCAATCGCGTGGGCCACACCCAGGGCGGGATCGTGCTGGCCCTGGCGGCGCACACCTGCCGGGCGGCGGCAGGAGAAGAATGGGCCCTCGCGAGCATCAGCGGGTGGTATCTGGCGCCAGGCCGCGGGCCGGCGCTACGGGCGACCGCGGCGGTGATCCACCGTGGCAGCTCCACGGCGGCGTGCACGTGCGAGATCCGGGATGAAGAGGGGCGGCTGATCATGCATGCGGCCAGCAGCCATGTCCGTCGCGCCCAGGCCTAGGCCTAGGCCGCTTCCGCAAGGCGGCCGACGCCCGCACCGCCCCTGTAAACTGGCAAGCATTCAGAACACGCGGGATTCAGCACCATGGATGAACTCGGCCGAGTCAGGACTTTCCTTAAGGTTGTGGAAGCGGGCAGCTTTTCCGCGGCCGCACGTCACGAGTCGTCCGTTAGCTCAGTCGCCCGCCAGATCAAATCGCTGGAAGATGAAATCGGCGTGCGCTTGCTGAACAGAAATACGCGGGGTCTGTCGCTCACCGAGCCGGGCCGCATCTTCTACGAACGCGCCGTGCACATCTCTCAGGATCTCAACACCGCGAAACTGGAGGCGGCCTCGTTCAAAGACAGTGTCAAGGGCGTGCTGCGGGTATCGTTACGCATCACCGCCGGTGCCAGCATGATCGTTCCCGCCCTGCCCGCCTATCTGAAAAAATACCCCGAACTGACGGTCGACGTGACGTTGACCGACCAACGGGTCGACCTTATCGCCAACAATATCGACGTCGCCGTGTGGATCGGCGACCTGCCCGACCAGGACATCGTTTCGCGTAGGCTCAGCCCGAGCCGCAGGATTGCCTGCGCCTCGCCAGCGTACTTCGAGGCACAGGGTCTTCCGCAGGTTCCTGAAGATCTGTCCCGACACAACTGCATCCTGTTCAGCGTGCCTAACTATTACCCGGATTTCTGGGTATTCAAGAAAGGCAGTGGGCGCCAGAGTGTCCCGGTGAAGGGAAATCTGCGCACATCCAATGGATTGGCATTGCTCTCCGCCGCCCGGGCCGACCTGGGCATCATCGTCGTGCATGAATGGACAGTCCGGTCGGATCTGGCCGAGGGCCGGCTTGTCAGAATATTGGACGAATACGAAATTGAACCCACCCCCTCGGAAGCGCCGTTGCATGTGATCCTGCCCAGCACGACGGGCATGTCGCTGAAGGTGAGAAGCTTCGTGGATTTTCTGGTGGAACTTTTCAGTTGCGGCCAAGAGAGCGCCGCAGCCGCGAGTTCTGCAGGACGGGGGGACCGCTCATCCTGAGCGCACGACATCGAGAATGGCATCGTCCACCTCGATCCAGCCGCGCTTGCGGCCCTCGGTTATGTTTCTTGCACCGGAGCTGCCGGGCACTCGCACCGGCGGCCCGTCAGGATCCGGCCGGGAAACCTCGATGGCCGAGCGCATCGCGGCGATCTTCCTTTTGAAGTCGCCCAGCGGCATCAGAAGCTCGGGGTCGATGGCCATGAAGAAGTAGCCCCATTTTCCTGACTCACTGACGATAGGGTCGCTTCCGCCCAGGATACCCAGTGCTTGCACGATGACCGATAGCGCCGAGCCGCGCGGCCCGCCCCAGCTCAGGAACGCACCGGCCAAGGCCGCCGCCGGGTCCACTGTGGGGCGGCCCTCGGCATCGACGGCCTTGCCTTCCGGCAATGGCCGACCGGTCTGCTGGTGGTACAGGACGTCGCCCCACATGATTGCCGCAGAGGAAAAGTCAACGATCAAGGGCGCGTCGTCGGCGGGAAATGCAAACGCGATCGGATTGGTGCCAAGCAGCCTGTCGACTCCCCCGTGCGGGGCGACACGCGCGGTGGAGTTGGCGGCATGAATACCGATCAGGCCGGCATCCGTGGCGCGCTCCACGTAGTAGCGCAACATGCCGGAAAACCAGCTGTTGCTGACTCCGACAATTCCCACCCCCGACTTCTTCGCCAGTTCAATGGCTTTATCCATGCCAAGCACGGAGGTCACGTAGCCGTTGACGTTGGCGCCGTCGATGAAGGCGGATTTATCGGTTTCTCGAGTGGTGGTTATCTCGCCGCCCAGCCCGCGCGCTTCGAGGGTTTTCGCCAACGGAAGCAAGCGAGAGAACCCGGCGAAATCGTGACCCGCGTGAGTCGCGTAGATCAGGTGATCCGCCACGGCTCCGGCATGGGCCTGCGACATGCCGCGGCGCCCGAGAAAGGCAATGGCCAGCGCTCGCGCTTCATCGCACGGAATCCTGGTTTTCATACGGCCTAGCCTCCTGGTTGTTCTTATTTACGACCGGGCGATGCCGGCAAGGTCGACGATGCCCTTCCATTTCGCCGCTTCATCCGACATTTGCGCCGCCACTTCCTGATGGCCGACGACATCCGGGGAGATGATCTGGTTTCTGCAGAATGTTTTGAATGCGTCGGTCTGGGCGATTTCGGTGAACTCCCGGGAAAGCAGCTGAAGCACAGGCTCTGGCGTGCCTTTGGGCGCCACGAAATCAAGCCAAGAAGACATCTCATAGCCGGGCACCCCCGCTTCCGCGATGGTCGGAACATCCGGAAACTGCTCCCAGCGCTGCGCGCCCGACACGGCCAGCAGACGCAGCCTGCCGCTCTGGATCATGCCCAGGATGGCCGGGCCCGTCTGTATCGTGAAGGTAATGCGTCCGCCGGCGACGTCGGTCGTTGCCGTGGTGGTCGAGCTATAAGGAACGTGTTGCGCCTGCCCACCGCTCATGTGCGTGAAGCGCACACCGCTCAGGTGGGCGGTGCTGCCGATACCTTGCGACGAGTAGGTGATATCGGTGGCGGGGCCCCGCATGGCCTTGAGCAGGTCCCCGAGTGTCTGATAAGGCGAATCGTGCGCAACGACCAGCCCCAGCGCGACGCGAGCGACCCGGGCCACCGGGGTGAAATCGGTTTGGGCATTGAACGTTGCAGTGCCCTTGGAAAGCAGCGGCAACAAATACATGGGAATGCCCGCCAGCATCAAGGTATACCCGTCTGGCTGCGTCCGGGCCACGGCCGTGTAAGCAATCAGCCCGCCCGTTCCGGGCTTGTTCTCGGCGACGACCGGGGTATTCAGGCGTTTGGACAAGGGCTCGGTAAAGAACCGGGTGACCACATCGATCGAGGTTGCGGCCGAAGCCGGAACGACAATCTGGATTGGCCTGGACGGATACTGCTGTGCAAGGGTGGGCTTGGCCAGGCTCAACAGGGGTAGTGCGCCGGCCGACTTCAATAGGGCGCGTCGTGTGATCCTCATCATTTTCTCTCCTCATATTTTTCTTTCTAGTCGATACGTCAACCGTCTCAACCTGGATATTCTATGTTTGGGCAATGAGACGTCGGTACTGCATGAATGGGAAGGAGCTTTGCGCTATGCGGTACGGGCACCCTCCAGTTCGGAAGCGAAACTCTCGGGCAGGCCTAGCTGGAAGGTATTCAGGGTAAACGCCGCAAGACAGTAATAGCCAAGCAGCGAAACGAGCTCGACCAGGCCGCGCTCGCCCAGCACGGCCACCGCTTCCGCGTAGAGGGCGTCCGCCAGCGTTCCTTGTTCGAGCAGGCATTTCGAAACCCCGTACACCGCTCGCGCACGGCTGTCTTCGAACCGCGGCCCGATACGCGCCGCGATATCGGCAATGATTTGCGGATCGACACCGGCCTCGAGCGCGAATTTCTTGTGCGCCGTCCACTCAAGATGCGACGTCCAGTGCCGCGCGCATACCAATATTGCGAGTTCCGTCAGATGCGGATCCAGCGTAGTCTGGTATCTCAGCAACTCGCCCAAGTGTTGGTTGCGGCGCGCCAGCTCCGGATTGCGTAGCCACGCAATCATCGGGGTAGGGATCTTTCCGCGCTTGCCATTGATGGCTTCGCGGCAGGCTTCCTTCTGTTCGGACGTCATGCTCTCTTCACTGAGCACTGCAAGGCGCGGCACCATCCCGGTCTCCTGTAGAAACTAAAAAATAACGGCGCAAGGCCCACACAACACTGTCCGCCACACGGCCCTTGTCTTTAATCAGCGCGCCGCCGTCACGCCACCGTCAACCACAAGCTGAGTAGCCGTGATATAGGACGCTTCATCACTTGCCAGGAATACAACGGCGTGGGCGACATCCCAGGCATCGCCCATTCTGCCCATGGGCAGGCTGGCATTGCGCTTCGCAACCAGCTCTTCGGGCGAGATCTTCAACTGGCGTGCCAGGCGCGTCTGCACGAGCGGCGTGTTCATCACGCCGACCACGACGGAATTGACGCGTATGCCTTGCTTGACGTAGGCGATGGCCGTCGATCGGCTGAACGCCCCCAGGCCGGCCTTGGCGGTGGCATACGCCACATTCACCCGCCCGCCGACCTGATGGCTCATGTGGGCGATGCTGGAAATATTGACGATGGCCCCGCCGCTACCCTCGTGCTCGAACTGGTTCACCATGACCGGCAGCACATACTTGCATCCCAGGAAAGCGGTTTTCAAATTAAGAGCCATCTGCTGGTCCCATAGGCTTTCGTCCATGGACACCGGATCGCCGGGCGCGCTACCGCCGACGTTATTGACGAGAATATCGATGCGGCCATATTGCGTAACGCAACGCCGCACCGCCGCGTCCACCTCTGACGCCTGGGTCAGATCGCAGGTATGCGCCGACCAGGCGGCATGGCCTTCCACGTTCATGGCCGCCGTCGTGCCGCGCAGGGCCGCCTCGTCGCGATCCAGTCCAAAGACGGTCGCGCCTTGCCGCGCCATCAGGACGGCGGTGGCGCGACCGTTGCCCCAGCCCTCGCCGACGGAGCCAGCACCCGCCACGAAGGCGACCTTTCCCGTCAAATCCAGCATCGTGATCCCTTTTCAGTCAGACCTGTTGTCAATGAACCAGACCCAGCACATCGGCCTTGATCTGCAAGGCGATGAAATGGGAATAAATGCGGGCTTGCGATAAGCCACTGCCCATGAACCACAGTCCTGGCTGAGGGGTGGGGCGATACATGTTGTTGAGCTCCCCATCCGCGGCCAGGCCCCAGATCGGCCCGACACGTTCGGCAATCTCGTCGCCGAGCAGCTCGCGCACGACCTCTTGCTGGCTCTGATAACCGGTGGCCGCGACGACCAGGGCGGCTTGCTCGATGCGTCCGTCTTTCATCCGCACCCCCTCCGGCACGAAGCGGTCAATGTCCTCGTACTGGATCAGGTCGATTTCGCCCTCGGCGATCAGTTCCGAGCACCCACAGTTCAAGTAGTATCCGCTGTGGCTGCGGCGGACCTTGGTCTGATAACCGCCGCCATCCTCCCCAAGACTCGTCTTGAAACCGCGCGCGGCCAACGCGTCGAGCAATGGTTTGTCTACTTCCTGCATCCGGGCGGCGAGCATGCGCGCCCCACGCAGGAACAGCGGAAAGGAATGAGCGGTTGCGATCAGATCGCAATCCTGGGTGGGCAGGTTTTCTTCGTAGTAAAGAGCGTAGGCCAGAGTTGCCGCTTTGACGCTCACCACGGTCACCGCACCGCGCTGGATCATGGCCACGTCGGCGCCGTGCCCGTGCAGGTCCTGCGCGATATCGTGCCCGCTGGTGCCCGTGCCAATCACGATCGCGCGTTTTCCCTTCCAGGAAGCGCCGTCCGTGTAGTCATGGGTGTGTACCAGAGTTCCCTTGTAGTCCGCCAAGCCAGGAAAGTTGGGCATCTTGGGCGCACCAACGATGCCATTCGCAAACACCAGATGGCGGACCTTGAAAATGCGTTCCGTCCCGCCGGCACGCCGCACAATCGCCGACCATTCCCCGGTTCCGGCATCGTAGGTCGCCCCGGTGAAGGTAGCCTGCAGCCAGACATTGCATTCCATCGCCCACGCATAATGTTCCAGCCAGTTGGCCACCATGTCCTTGGGCAGGTACTTGGGCCACGATGGTGGAAACGGCATGAATGCCATCTGGTTGAGCGCGACCTGGTTGTGCAATGCCAAGGAGTGGTAGCGGTTTCTCCAGCTGTCTCCTACACGTGATTCCCGGTCGACGCACAAAGCGTCGACGCCGAGCAGGCGAAGATGTGCCGCCAGCGACAAACCGGATTGCCCGGCGCCGATAATCAGCACGACCGGATCTCGGTCGAGAAACGACTGCTCTTTTTCCCTGCGGTCGGCCCAGTTGTCGCCGCCAAAGGTGCGCGAATAAGCCGATCCGTCCGGCCGGCGCGCGCCAAGAGGCATTTCGTGGCCCTTGATTTCGTGGATCGATGTCATCATGATCCACGCTTTGCCAGGATCATCCACGGGTAGCCGCACAACACCATAGCAACGGCTGAAGAGGGTCTCGAACTGGAAGATCGCTTCGATGACATCCGTGCCAAGCCGGCGCACCCGTCGCGGCGGCGTGCGCCCATCCGCGAGCTTGAAGCCGGTGGGACGATAAGACTCGACACGCGACAGCAAGCCATCGACAATCGCGCGACGCCCTTCGTGCGGGGTAATGCTCCAGGTGAATCCCACCAGATCGCGCCAATGGCTGTCCTCGATGAACAGGTTTTCCAGCGCTTTTCTGTCGGCCTGCGCCAAGCCGCGCGCCAGGCGCTCGAGCCAGGCGACAACCACTTCGTCAAGCAGATCGGACTTGTCGGCATCTTGTGTAACCACAAGTGCATTCTCCATCTTCATTCCTCCGGCCTCAGCCACGTTCGCTCATTTCCGCGTGGTTTGAAATTCTATGGACGGAACGAGTCCGCACCCAGCCGTTGAATCGGGAAGGATCCTTGCTTAGAACGCAAAGCGATGGAAAACCATCAGGCCGCCGGGGCAGGTTCGTCCATTCCGAGCACGTCGGCGCCAAGGCGATAGCATCGCGCGGCGCTACGCCAGAACAGATCGTCTTTCTCGTGCGGGCTGGCGCCAGCACAAACACGTTTCATCGCATTCCAGCCGACCCCATAACTGAAAGTGCCCTTGTCCACGGGGAAATTGCTCTCGAACATGCACCGCGAGGTCCCGAATAGTTCTATCGCGGTCTCCAGCCAGGGGCGCCAGCCCCTGGCCAGCTGCCCGGACGAGGCGGGAAGCTCGCGCGCATCGAAGCCGAATCCGCACATGCGCATACCCAGCCCGCCCAGCTTCACCCGCGCATTCGGGCAGGCCGCCAGTTCGCGCATGCCGGACTCCCAGCGGCGGAACACCTCATTGCGCCTGCAGGCGTAAGGGCCGACGCCCAGGATGCCTCCGCAGTGGTTCAATATGATGGTGGTATCAGGAAAGTCCCGGGCCAGCGCGGCCAGGCGGGGCAACTGATGGAAAAATAACCATGCGTCGAAGCTCAGGCCCATGGGGGCAAGGCGCCGGAACCCTGCGCGGAACGCTGATGTCGCCATCATGTCTTCGCTCACCGCGTAGGCAGGATTCAAAAGGGACGGCTCCGCATCCCATGCGAGCGTATGCCGAACGCCCCGGAAACGTGCGGGCGCCGCGGCGATCTGCGCTTGCAGCACGTCCTGCACCGGATCGCCGATCATCAGGTCGGCCGCGCCGACGATGGCCGCGCACAGCTGAGTACGGCCATACAGGCCGCTTGCCGACATGGCGGCCACTCCATTGGCGAACTCCGTCTCGCCCACCGGCTTCATCGCTTCCGGCCCCGATGAGCGGTACATCGCACGGGCCTGCACATACACCGTCGCGCGTATGTCGTGACCGCTTTGAACATCGGCGAGCATGTCGGGCAAAAGATACCGCAAGCCCGGACGCTCATAGAGATGATGATGGGCATCGACGATGGCCTGCGCCGGGTCTATGGCCTCTTCGGAAAAAGTAGACAGCCAATCAGGCCGGATCGCCGCATGCGGAAGGTGGGAAGCCGTCGTCATCTTCGGATTCTAGGAAGAGGCATCCGCGCAGTCCACGCCGCCGGACGGCAAGCACCTTTGCTTTCATCGCCAAAGGCGTCGCGATGGTGCCTTGCCCGGGCACGCGCACAGCGGTGTCTGGCACCCTGACGGGAGCCAGACACCTGCCAAGATCAATACATATTGCGCTTGTAATCCTGCTGCAATCCCTTGCGCATGAGCCCCGGAATGGACACCATGCCCCGGGCGATCGCCGCGCCCAGTCCGCGCGTCTTGTTCAGGCGCACGTGCGCGGCGAAGATTTCGGCGGGGTCGATGTCGGCCGGCGGCTCGGCCGCCTGCCAGGGCCGGGCGCGCGCCAGCGCGGCGCTGTCGCGCAGCTCGATGGCCGGCGCGGCCAGGCTGGTAACCAGTTTCGGGGTCTTGTCCCGCACCGCGAAGGCCTGCCGCAGCGCGGGGTCGGCGCTGATGTGCGCGCTGCCCCGCGCCACCGCGATGCGCGTGCAGCCCGGCACGATCAGCAGGGCCGCCGCGCAGGGGCGCTGCAGGATGTTGCGCAGGCTGTCGGCGCGGCGGTTGCCCGGCCGGTCGGCGTAGCGGATGCCGCCCTCATAGGCCCGCGCCAGCCCGCCGGCGGGATCGCCCTTGGGGCTCAGGTCGGTGCGCAAGGCGGTGTCGGCCGTGGCCAGGGCCATGAAGCGGCTGGCGGCCAGGAAGGCGGCCGGGTCGTCGGGCGGGGCGGCGCCGTCGGGCCGCCAGAAGTCAGAGCGCAGCAGGGCCTTGGCGCAATGGGCATAGCATTCCTGCACGCCGACGACGACCTCGCCGCCCTGCTCGTCCAGCACCATGCCGTTGATGCGCAAGGTTTCGCCCAGGCCGGGAATCAGGAATAGAAAGCCCGCGCCGCGCCCGGCTTGCGCCTGCCGCGGGTCGTCGAACGCCGCGCGCGGCACCCGCAACTGGTCGGGCCGGGACGGCGACGCAAAGCCGGGCGTGCCGCCCGCCACCGTCGCGTCCACCTGCCGCGCGTCGCTGAAGGCGGCGAACGCCAGCGGCGACGCGGCCAGCCAGCGCAGCGCATGCGCGTCCAGGTGATCGATGACCTTCAGGTCGACCGCGGCCGGACGCGCGCCGGTCTGGGCCTCGAGGGCCTCGAGGGCCTCGACGGTATCGATTGCGCCATCCATGCATGCCTCCGGGTCCAGGTCCGGCCTATTTTATAAATGATTCTCATTAATGTACATACCTGGATGCCCAAAAGTTCAATACATGAAATTCCCGCGCCGCGAAGCCTTCCCTGCACGGGCATCGCAACACTATCGTGCCCTGACCTTGTCCTGCAAAGCACCCTGATGAACAGCACACCTTCGACATTGGCCCTGCCGCCGGGCTCTTGCGACAGCCATACCCATGTGTTTCTCGATCCGCGCGAGTATCCCTGGTCGCCGGCGCGCCGCTACACGCCGCCGCCGGCCTCGATCGACGCGCTGTGCCAGTGGCACGACGCGCTGGGCATCGAACGCGTGGTGATCGTGCAGCCCAGCGTCTACGCGGCCGACAACGCGGCCACGCTGCAGGCCTTGCGGGTGTTGGGCCGGCGGCGCGCGCGGGGCGTCGCGGTCATCGACGACGGCATGGCCGAGGCCGGACTGGACGCCATGCACGAACTGGGCGTGCGCGGCGTGCGCGTGAACCTGGAGATCGACCAGGCCAGCGATGCCGGCGCGGCCACGGCGCAGTTGCGCCGCACCGCCGCGCGGGTGGCGCGCCTGGGCTGGCACGTGCAGGTCTATGCCAACCTGCCCCTGCTGGCGGCCTGCGCCGACGTGCTGGCCGCCCTGCCCGTGCCCGTCGTGCTGGACCACTATGCCGGCGCGCACGCCGCCGGCGGCGTGCGGCAGCCCGGCTTGCAGGCGGTGCTGGCGCTGGTGAAGGGCGGCAATGCCTACGTGAAATTGTCGGCCCCTTATCGGCTGTCGCGGGCGCAGGATTTCAGCGACATGGAACCGCTGGCGCGCCTGTTCATGGACACGCGGGCAGACCGCATGGTGTGGGGCAGCGACTGGCCGCATCCGCAGCCCGGCACACGCCCCGACCCGCACGACATCAGCCCGCCTTTCGAAGTGGATTCGGGGCGCGTGCTCGATGCGCTGCGCGCGTGGGCGCCCGACGACGCGGTATTTCGCCGCATGCTGGTGGACAACCCGGCGCGTCTGTACGACTTCGACGGTTGAGGCCAGGCCCGCCATCCAGACAAAACACAAAAAGGAGACAAGCATGAACAAGAGACACTTCATTTCGGCCGCCGCGCTGGCCCTGGCCTGCGCCGCTTTCGGCGGCGCGCAGGCGCAGCCCACGACGATCAAGCTCGGCTGGCCCACTTCGGACAGCGCCACGGACCCGCTGGCCATGGGCGCGCGCGCGTTCAAGCAAGCCCTGGAGCGGCAGTCCAACGGGGCCATGCAGGTCCAGTTGTATCCGAACCGCCAGTTGGGCGATGACAAGCAGCTGGTAGAGGGCGTGCGCTTCGGCACGGTGGACGCGGCCGTGGTCACCAACGCGGTCACGGCGCAGACCGAGCCCGCCTTCGGCGTGCTGGACCTGCCCTTCCTGTTCGAAAGCGACGTCCATGTCCAGAAGGTGCTGGACGGGGCCGTGGGCGCCGAACTGGCCAAGCGCATGGCGGCCAAGGGCGTCGTGGTGCTGGGCTATTTCGAGGGCGGCTTCCGCAGCCTGATCAACAACAAGCACCCGGTGGCGCAGCCGGCCGACATGAGCGGCATCAAGGTGCGCGTGATGCAGAATCCGATCTACATCGACCTGGTCAATGACCTGGGCGGCGCGGCGGTGCCCATGGCCTGGGGCGAGACGATCACGGCGCTCCAGCAGGGCACGATCGAAGGGCTGGAATTGCCGATTGCGCTGATCGAGCCGCTTAAAGTCAGCGAATTCGCCAAGTACCTGTCGCTGACCAACCATACCTTCACGGCGTACGAACTGTTGATGGGCAAGCGCCTGCTGGACAGGTTGACGGAACAGCAGCAGGCCTGGGTGCGGGCCGCCGCAAAAGAGGCGGTGCTGGAGCAGCGCCAGGGCATGGCCGGCCAGACGCCGCGGGCGCTGGCCAGCCTGGAAAAGACCGAAATGAAGGTCAACCCCATCGCCGATGTCGCCGCGTTCCGCAAGGCCGTCGAGCCGATCTACGAAAAGGCCCGCAAGGCGGGACAGGGCGACTTGATCGACGCCGTGCAAGCCGCCGCGCCCGCCGCGAAATGAGGGCGGCCATGGAGGGGGTGGCGACGGCCACCCGGTGGGCCGTGCGCGCGCTCACCGTACTGATGCTGGCGTCGCTGGCGGTGCAGGTATTCATGCGGTCGGCGCTGAACGCCCCGCCGTCCTGGACCGAGGAAGTGGCGCTGCTGGCCTTCAGCTGGACCGCGTTGCTGGGCCTGGCCTACGGCGTGCGCGAGGGCATCCACGTGCGCATGGATATCCTGCTGGATGCGCTGCCGCCGATGCCGC
>Ga0182738_1006525_pt1 | contig 12075 bp, 11 predicted proteins | sample eDN5th30CBELigMG_FD_128876 | JGI IMG/M metagenome (GOLD analysis project Ga0182738, IMG submission 128876) | Enriched Miracle-Growth compost microbial communities from Emeryville, California, USA - eDNA 5th pass 30_C BE-Lig MG (version 2)... ...
TTAATAAACTTCGATCTGTTGAGCAACTTCAGAAACTCAGTCTCAATAATAAACTTTCTGTTCTGAATTTGAACGGAAATGAAGTTATCTGGGAGAAAGGATACAAAATAAAACTCAACCAAATTCTCCCGAATTTACGCACCCTGGATCCCTCTTACATCATCGATCACTCGAATTATAAATCATTTGAAGAGTACGCCTTTAACCTCAAGTGGACAAATCCAACCAAGAAGGATACTCACTCTGAAACTTTCAGTCAAATTTTTTCAGATGACAGTCTGTTATTAAGAAAAATACAATCTGATTTTAGTTTTCCTCAAACTGTTGCTATCTAAAAAAATCTGTGTTTGATCTTGTATTATATTTCATAGTATTTCGTATTTATCCTTCTTGTATTCTAAATCTAAAAATCTCAAGTCAGATACTTTTTCTGAGATTCTTTTGGAATTAAAAATTAAATTCTATAACAAGACCTCAGATTATTTTTATTTCAAAAGAGACAAATCTAATCAACCGAATGAAGTGGTTAATTCTTGGACTTGTTGGTATTGCGTCAATATCTCTTCTACGTATGGCCCTTGGCTCGTCAAAAAAGGATAATAAATTCGCTTCAAAGGGTAAAGGCAAAGGCAGAGGGAAATATCACAAGAAAGGAGGCTGGAAAAGCAAAAAAGATCAATTACAAAGATTTATAAACAGACATAAAAATAAAGAAATCTCAGACAATGAAGAGACTGAAACTGACGTTGATCCATCATCAGCTCCTCAGGCTGAAGTAAAGGAAGAAAAGGCAAAACCAGTTTTTCAGGGTCCCAAATTATACTCTTACTTCAAATGCATCTTGTGTGATAGAAGCTGGAAAAATGGAAACAGTTGTAGTGGCGAAGGCCAGCAGTGCGCGTCTTGCCAAATAAACGTTCTCCCCTGGAGGCAAGATGAAATTAAGCCTTGGAAAAAAAAGAAGAGAAATACTGATAAAGAACATTCCTTTCAAACATGCCCTAAATGTCAAGATCTCGGTAGGCCCTGTGGTCAGGGCCAAGATCCAAATGTGTTACTTGGTGGCATGATCAGCCTCAAATAAATCAATCAATCATTTGAAATATGTAGTGTATATTATTATATCATTTTTGTTATTTCATAGATAAGAAAGAGAATACTGTATTTTTGTCATAATTCTTTTCCTCAAATAATTTCACTATCCAACAACAAAAATGATAGCCTCAATTTCCACCATCATCTAAATTTTCTCCAAAAAATGAGGAATGATTTTCTTGATTGTAAGCAAAATTAAAAGTCGTTGATTTTTTATCAAGTATGTTAAAAGAATGAACTTTAGAGCTTCCATCCTAATCCTTCTTTTATTATGCTTTAATTCAACATTTGGGATCAAGATTGATCTTTCACCTCAAAACACCTGTCTTCAAGAGAGCCCCGAGTGTTTGAATGTTGAAGAGAATAGCCAACCTCCTGCTCCTGCTCATAATGTCTTGGGAGATTCTCATCAAACCATGAAACCAAAAATGCATCTGCAAGAAGTTTCAGCACCTCCTTCAAAAGCAAATACACTCAGTCAAACCATTAGAGGTTCTCATTTGCTGATTCAGAATTTGGAACGAATTATTAATGGAGAGAATGTTTCACCTCAATCTTTTGAAAGTCAAGATGATGTCGTTATTTTGCAAAATGAACTCATAAAGCTTCTTAAAACACTTGAATCCTCAGGTGAGAACCATTCACAACTTAAAAACACTCCACGAGGAGGAGATCCTCCCAAAGAGTCTAATGAATTAAAAGAAATCAACAAAAATCCTTCCGAAAAAAGCATGTCAGAAAAGGTCTTGGAAGAAATGATGTTATTAACAAAGCAGCTTGGTCAACAACAAGAGAAAAAACATCCAGCTCATCCATCCACTGAAGAATTACTTTATCAAACTTGGACATTAATGAACAAAAACCAAAATAATAATCAGAGGGAAAGATCGACAATTGGCCTAATTACAGACACCATATTCAACATCACCAAGTTATTTGTTGATGGATTTTTTAACAACATTGAAAAAATTGCTTTTATATTTTTCTTTGCAATGATTTTCAGCTTCCTGTGCTGTGTTGGATCTTTAGGCGTGCTCATATACCTTTTTAAAAGGTATCACATCCTATCTTTATGCCTCAATTTTATCTCTGATATCAATAATCGAATCATTCAACTCAGAAATTCTGTGTTTGATTATTACAATCAAGAAAGAGAGAAGCTGAATCAAAAGCAAAAGAAACTTAGAGAGCAAGGTCAAATGTATCTTACTGCATTGAAAGAAGGATACAAACGATTTGACGAAATCCACTCCAAGAAAAATCTTTCACAAAAAAATCATTTGAAAAAAATTAGAGAAGAGCCTCTGAAAAAATATAAGGAAGATGATCAAGAATGGATTGACTGTCCCGGTGGCAAGCCAAAAAGATCGAGAAAAATCATCAGCAGATCAGCTCTTCAAAAACAGAAATTGAAGAAAAGCACACAAGTGGAATATAGTGATGAGGAAGGCTCTGTAATTTCAAGTCAGATTTCACAGGACGAACAAGACTTTCATCAGTGCCCTTGCGGAAGGAAACTCTCAAATGATTATTCACTTGAACGAAATAGGAGGCAAATTTCTTTAAAGGCTAAAAGAGCTATTTTTTCAGAACTGACTGAGACTTCCTAATTCATTTGCTCCATCAACTTTTCTTTATTTAATTCAAATATGTTGATTTTTCATGGGAATTATTATTTATTTAAGATTGAATTAAGAAACCTTGTCTTCATCGAATTTTAGTCGGATTTTTGACATATTTTCGAAATTCTCAAACTCAAATTGGAAAAAGACACTTTTCAAAGTTTTAGAAAAGATCAAATTTGCAAAATGCCTGAATTTTTTAGATTTTTATTTTTTTCGGAAGAGAAAAACTTGCAAAAAATTTTTGCTGGAGAAAAGTAACTGAAAGTCGAGCTTTTAAAAAATTTTGGGATTTGACTTTCAAGTCCCAAAAAATGATGAAAAAGTTCTCTTTTTTTAATCTTGAGACATTCCAAAATTTTTTCCAAAAAACCTTTTTTCAATTCTTGCGACATTAATCTCAAGCTTCTCGATTTGTTTTTTTTGAAGATACAAAATTCAATATTGCAAAAAAAAGACAACTTTTGGGATATCTTTTTTGAAGATCATTTTATCAAGAATCAAAATGCAAATTTACTTTTCACGCAAGAAACTCATCATCACATTGAATTTGCTCCCACTGAATCATTAAATTAAAATTCTGCCTCCTCTCTGTCTAATTTTATTTCGAGTCTTCTGATCTATTCTTAAGCTCATTAGTTTTTATGGAATTCAAAGTTTAAGAAAATTAAAAAATTTTCCATGATTTTCAAGTTATTGTTCATCACAGTTCTTTGCCTAGTTTCCAGCTTTGCTTATGGGACCAGAGGCCTCTCCCAAAGCCCGAGTTTTGCAAATCAATTTGTTCAAAAGTGCGGTGCTCGATATCTCACTGAAAACTTGAGTTTGAAAACTTCATTTCTGGAAGAAGAGGCACGAGCGATTTCAGAAGAAAATGAAAAAGAGCTTCCTTCTGAAGGGACAAAAACAGGCTTTTTCGGAAGTCTTGCCTCATATGCCCAACGAGGTTTCGACTCTGCCAAGCAGAAACTCCAAAAACTTCCAAATGTACTGTCTCGACAAGCAAATGCGATCGGAACTAGAGCAAAAAACCTTTCAAATATGCTGACGAAAGAGGCTTCTAAGGCCAGCAAAAAAATTGGCCATCTTTCCCGGAAGGTTTCAGATGGAATCAGTGACTTGATGACAACCTCAAAAAAAGACGCTTCTTCTTCTAACGTCACAGAAATCGCTTTAACGCTCTTAGAAGTGAAAGAAACATCATTGAAAGAAAATATTCAAGAAAACAAAACTTTGAAAATTGAAAATACCACAACTCAAAGTCAGGTTATAATGGACCAACAACCTCCTCAAAACTCTGTTGACGTGACAACCGAGATTGATCAGAAAAAAGGGGTCTTTGAAAATCTCAAAAACTCGGTAAAGGGAATATCAAAAGCAACTTTTGCCAACATGAACAAAATTAAGAGAAAAATCAGCCAAACTCCTAATGAAATCATGAGCAAATTCCCCTCTGTTAAAGTGATTCCAAATTATATTTCAAATGCGATGGGAATAAAGAAATCCACCAGTATGCTCAATCATCTCAGCAAAAGACTGAAACAAATTCCTCAAAATATCACCAAGGCTCTGCAGGGAACAGCATTCTTTTTGAAAAATGCAGTTTCCTCCAACATCAATACAATTAGCGATAAAATTCAAGTAGTCCCAAGCACACTATCAACCTTCTACCAGAACTTTACAAGAAAAGTCAACGCTACCACACTCACTAAAACAAAAGACATGATTAGCAAGAGAGTTCAAGCTCTCCCAGACAAAGTAGGCAGAACTTTTGGTTACCTGGCCAACCAGACCAAAAAGGCCTCAAGCGCTTTTGGCACAAAATTCGCAAATTTAACAAACACCATCTCTGAAGGTTTTACCAAAATCAAGCAAAAAGTCAACACAACAACTGTTGCAAAAGCCATCAATATGTTTACCAGTAAAGTTGCCAATATTCCTGCGAAAATGGGGAAATCCTTCACCTTGGTTTATCAAAGCATAAAAAATAGAATATCATCATTAGTTACAAGCGGAGCCAAATTTGTGAAAGAAAAAATGCCCTCATTATCAGAAGGCGTTGAAAAGTTTGCTAGCATGGTCGGATCATGGTTTACATGGATGAAGGATGTAGTTGGAAAACTCGTATTTGGGACTTTCCGTCTGGTTTCAAAAGTTTGGGGTTTTGTCTCATCTCTTGGAGGCTACCTTTATTGGGGGCTTTTCGTTATTTTAGGAGCCATCTTCTTGTACATTATGTCTCAAGCACTCCCAATAATTACATTCGTGATTAAAATAATCCAAACACCATTGGAGATCTTGTCCTTGCTCATAAGCATAATAAGGAGTCTTCTACCAAAGAAAAGACAAAACAATGTGATACAAGAGAAGAAGAAACCTCAAGAAAAACCAAAGAAAAGCAAATCTTTAGATAACCAATATTATTATAGTTATTACAGATGTAGTGCTTGCAAAAAAGAGTGGGAATCTTCAAACACGACAGAGAATGAATCTCAAGCATGCATCAATGAAGATTGCATTCAAGCAGTCATCAAGCCTTATCATCAAATTCAATTATTATCTGAAAAAGAGAAACCTGGTTTTTCAGATAGACAAGTATTTTTCAGCTATTATAAATGCACAAGCTGTAAAGAGGAATGGGAAATTCCTAAAACTCTTGAAAATGAAGCTCAGAAGTGTAAAAATTCCGAATGCTCTAGGGAAGTTTTGCCTTACCATCAAATCCAATTACTCAATAATAATAATATTGAAAATCGATCGTAATATTTATGTAATATTCCTCTCTCAATTATATTGTCTGCTTGCTGTATGTACATTTATGAAAATCCCATCAAGAAAAAATTTTGTTGGGAAAACTTTAATTTCAAAATAATTCGGCTCTCAAGTTAATTTCCAATTTTTTTTCTTTCGGATACTCTGTGTGTGCTCAGATTTCAAATAAATTTAACTCTTTGTTTTTGCACATTTATAAACTACAAGACGTAGGAATCATGAGTTCATAATTTCTTTCCATAAAGTTATGCTCTCTTTGCTCCTTGATCGTCAAGTGGTCCATTTTCGCTTAGATAGTTTGCCATTTCGTGTTTAAACCCAAATAGAATCAATAGATCTTTGATTTATAATGACTCAATGGGGTTGGTATTCCCCCAAAAGAGGCCTTTGACAACCCTTAGGCAAGTCAAAGCGATCTGGGACTTTCTGGTTTGATTTTAGGTCCCAGGAAGGGAGTTTTTGGTGCAAGTGCTGAAAAGTTGCTCGATTTAAAGCTTATCAAGCTCACAATACATATAATTTTAACTTTTAAATGAGCAACTCTTCAAAGAATAGTTCAATGTCAAAATCTTCTTTGAACAATTCGAAAGAAAATAAGGAGTCAGCAAATTCAAATAAGCAGGAGTAGGGGATTTTTGCCTTTTTCTTTGTGCCTTGCCTCATTTTCTAATTTCTTCCTTTCGTTCTAACATTAAAAAAGGTTTGTTCCATTTCAAGGGATTTATGAAAATTATAACCCTCGAAATACGAGAATTGACGAGGAGCACTTTCAGGCCCAGGTCCCCAACATGATCAGTCAGCGATATTTGCCATAAATTTTGTAATTTTTTTAGGTAAAAGATCGAAAGCATATCCAAGATATAAGAAGCACCGAAATATTCAAGAGGTAATTGTTTAAATAAAATTTGGCTTCTTTTTCCCGATTTGTCCTGGCCCTAATGGCTTGTTTATTTTTTGCGAATTTTTCTTGTTCACCGTTCTAGCTGTTTGACCCAGAGAAAGTCGATAGAAAGAAACTTGATGAATACTTACAGTTTGCCAAATCTTTGACCCCCGAGACCAGCGGGCCAAACTCGGGAATGCTCATGTCCTACAATAACAGAATGGAGGAAAAGTCGCTCGAATTCTTGCATGATATGAATTATTCATTTACCAAAGCTAAATTTTACCTACTTTTCCCCACATTACTTAAATGGAACGAGTACAGTTCAGACACTCCGCTTGAAATTAGCGAAAAGGAGATGGAGGAGAAGATTGCCTTCTTTATTACGCAAATGCAGGAGACCAAAACCTCCCAGCAGGAAAAATGGAAGAATGAATTACAAGATCTTCTCTCGGCAAGAGTGCCCCTCCTCAAGTTGATGTCTTTTCTTGAACAGGGAAAGACCATGGGCGTCAAGAACGACATCCCAGACTTTCTCAAGGAGATGCTGAGCAAGACCGCCTCATTTTCAAAGGAAATTAAGCAAAAATTGCACCAAAAGCTCAAATTAGAGTCTTTGGAGCTTTTAAGGAAACAGTGCGAAGAGTATAAGATCATTTCCAATGAAATGATAGAGTTGGAGGAGGCTGTCGAAAGAAGCAAAAAATGGATCGAATCCGCCAGCCGACTGGGTGAAGGGCCCTACCTCATTAAAGATTTGGAGGTGGTGGTAAATGATTACAAGAACGTCCCCCTTGACCACGACTTGTTTAAAAAATATAAAAGAATCATAGATGGCGTCAAGGATCTGCTTGATAAACTTCCAAGCTTCACCAAGTCAAACAAAACAAGATACAACACTGCTCCTGACAAATTGCCCGTCAAAACGGCCCTTGAATATTCTGAACGAATCACAAGCTATTGTGTCGAAAGCGAAGAAGTAAGTGCGGGGTTTTTTGTGTCATAACGTACCTTTAGTTCAACGTTTTCCAAAAGACTTTGGAGCAGTCAATGGAAATTATAGAAAGTGTAAAAATGACTATGCAAGATGAAAGGATTCCAAAGACATCTGAAAGTGTTTTGAGTTTGTACAAAGAATTGGAGTCTTTGAGTATTATCGATCCACTCCAGTTTTGGCTGAAGAAATATGTGGAATATTTGATTATTGTCGAACGTATGTATAGAAATCTTCCTTTCAGAAACAAGATCGGCGAGATTGAAGACGATTTAAAGTCCTGCAAATCCAAAAATTTCATGACTCCCGAAGTGACCAGCATCAGACAAAAAGTCAATAAACTCAAGGAACTCTATTCAAAAGCAGAAGACTATCTCAAAGCGAAAAAATCCTTTAATGTCAAACAATTATTCCAAAATTATAAAACTGTCACCAACAGTATGCCTGAAGAAAATGCACTCCTAGAGTAGAGAAAAATTGTTATTTTAACTCATGATTTTCTTAGTTGTATTAAAACTGGCGAAGAATATCATATCGACAGAGGATTGCTTGATGATTTGAGAAGAATTAAGGGGCTCATTCAAGCTTGGAAATCAAAAATTAGAGAGAATTGGACTTTTGAAGAAATTGTAAAGGGAGTTTCTGAAGGCTTTGCTTTGGGTTTTAAGCATCCGGAGCTCGCAGGTCTCTTTGAAAGAGGCAAAAAGCTTTTAATCTGGACCATTCAAGCCATCAATTTGATTAAAAAGTACGAAAATGACTTTAAATCTAAAATACTCAACGAATCATACACAAATGATTTACTCCATATCATCAGCCGAAACATTATCAGCTTTGAAGATGACTACAAGCAAGTAGTCTTTTTAACCACCGAAAAGCCCGCAGAGTCACAAAGCAGCTTGGAACTCGAAAAGCTCTTGCAACTCAAGGAAAGATGCGAATCTTGGAGCCATCGCGCTACTGAAGAGCTCCAAAAGAAAAGAGATTACGATCCAGAAATTATCAGACAATTGATTGAAGAATCAACCACTATTCCCTCCGATCTGTAGGATATTACTTTGTCTGTCACTCACCCCTAATTTTAAACTTTAGAAAACTTAAAAACCAATTGATTGAAGTCAATTCTTTTGTGCAATGGATCAACAAGGTCAAAGAAGCCCTCTATGAGACAAGTGAGAATCAACCCTTTATCGAAAAACTTGCTGAAAAGAATATTGGGGAGCTGGATAACAACCTCGATGCAGTTCAAGATTTCTACGAACAAGATGTCATCAAATTCTTGGTAACCCACAAAAAGATGATTCATGAATTGCTCGAAACTATCGCTTCTCCTGATGGCAGAGTGAAAGTCGAAACAAACGACGTGAACTACCTCAACAGGCTCCTTGAAGAAGAACAAAACATCAAATTGCCCGAAGAAGATCGGGAATTAGTGAACCAACTTCAGCAAAAAATTGAAACCATCCAAGATTGGACATCAAACTACCAAAAGCTTCGCGGCATTGGCCAAAAGAAGAAGGGTGGCGCTCGAGGTGGCCGGGGACGCAAAAGAGGTCATAAAAATCAAGCGGCCAAGAAAGAAGATCCCGAAAAAATGAAGGTCGAGACTGCAAGTGAAGCAGGACCTATGGAAATAGAGTCTGAAAAACCCCCTACCACCGCTGATCAGGCCGAGGAAGGTGAAGAGCACCAAGAAAAAATTGAAGCACTTGCCCAAAGTGAAGTTAAAAGCGAAGCAAGTTCAGCTTTAAATCAACCCAAGGCTGAGGCAGTCGAATCAGAAAAAATGGAGATTCTCACAATTCCTGACGAAAAGAAAGAGGAGCAAACAGAAGAAGCTGTTGTTCAAGCTGAAAAAGACAAGTTGGGAACTTTATTCAACAAAGACTCTGACAACTTTTGCTACTTTTTCAAATTGCCTCTCCTCATCTCAACTTTCCATCAAGGTTTAATTGTCCATGCCCCCATTGAAGAGCTCAAAGCCTTGAAGCAATATCTCCAAGAAATCTATGATTTTATTGAAGATGCCAATATTTATTCATCCAGAAAATTGGAACTTGATGATCTTGAACAGCTCATAAGCACCGGAAATAAATTAAAGCTCTATGTACTTTTTTATTCTGAGACACTTTCATTAATTGTTTCCCCTAGTTGATTGAAATTGAGAAATGTCAGAAGCTTTATAAATGGGGATGTAGTTGGCTTGAAGTTGCAAATCAAGTTCTCGCAACTATCCCTTTTACAAAGCAAGTGTTCAAGAAATCTGATGAGGGTGAAACGCATGAAGAAAGGCCTGTTGTTGCCAAGAATGTTGACCTTTCACAATATTACATTACTTTTGATGAAGATAAATTCACATTTTTACTGACAAGAGCCGATCATGGTTTCATTGACCAAGATGATGAAAGCCAAACTCAAGATCAAGATTCAACTGCAAAACCCGAAACTCCCCAAAAAAGAATTTCCAAAAGAGAAAAGAAGATCAATAGAAAATTCCAAGAATCAGGCTTTGCTGTTTTCAGTCCCGAAGCTGCAGTCGAAGAAAAAAATCCACGCAAGCCCTCTACTTCTCTTTTAGGCAAAAGACCCAATAGAAGAAAGAGTTCAGTCCAACTGCCTGCAACTGAAAAGAAAAAGAAACCCACTCCAAAAGAACCCATCCCTCCAACTGATCCTTCAGCTGCAGCTGCTCTCAAAGAAGAAGACCCCGATGAACATTATTGCATCTGCAGGTAATGATACTGAGAATGAGTCAAATAGTTTAAACCATTTTATAGAAAAGGACATGATGGCCTTGCCTATATGATTGCTTGTGATAAGTGCGGTGAATGGTTCCATGGAGAATGTATTGGTCTTCCAAAGTCTATGGTATGGGGATTTATTCATTGAGCAGATTTATCTAAAATTTTTTCCATAGTGGCAAAAGAATATTGATTTTAGTTGCTTCGCATGCGTTGCAAGATATCATAGTGATCCACCAGTTGAACTACCTGACTTTGTGTGGAATAGAACAAATCCTATGGAATTACAGCAATTTTTGAATATTGTCCAAGAAGGAAGAATGATTCCATTGAAAATACCTGAAATTGATGAAATGATTGATCTTGAAAATAAAGTCAAGAGTTTTATTCACAGATCTGGACTTGAAGTGCAAAAAGGAGCCCAACTTGAACATATCCAAAATCTCTTGGAATTGGTAATTTTTTAGAATTTGATCGTTGATAACCTCATTTTAAATAGTCAACTATTGATAAAGTCTTGAAAGAGTTTGAAAAGGCTCAAGTTGCTCGAGAAAAATATATCAAAACTTTATATTTGGAATCATTGGGATATCCTGTCAAACTTAAGCTTGCAGATGAATTAATCGCTATTTTACAAAAAAGAGATCTGGCCACCGAAATCATCAAGGTATTAAAGGATCTCATTATTTCTAACCTGATAAAAAGCAGCTCTTGAATGGAAAGCAAAACTCTTCAAAAGCAATGAAAAAAATACTCGTTAAAAATTACAGTTATATCAATATTGACCGCGATCCTGAACTTAAAGCTCTCTATGAAAAACTCAAGGTATCAATGATTGCTATTTGAAAAAAAATCTCATTTTGATTTTTAGACTCGATACGAATTGACCTCAAAAATTGCAGAGAAGCTTAACCAGCTGATCCAACAAAAAGGAGAACCAGAAGAATTTGGTCAATACCTTCAATTCATAGACGAAAATAACATCCAAGTCGAAAAGGTACTACTGACTTTAAAGAAGAACTTTCAATAAGATTCTATTTTAGTTGGAAGCTTACAAACAGATTTATGAAGATTTTCATGTTTGGGAAAATAATGTGCGATATGCTATCCAAAATAAACTTGACAAAGAGGTGAGATCCTTTCTTTTGATATTTCCTAACCTTTACCAAGACAATGACATCACTTCAGAGGGATTATATTGCTTTATCATTTAAATCAAATCTGATTGGAGTTTTGAATGATATTATCAGTGAGGCTGAAGAATGGCAGAAAAAGGCCTTGAATTTCATGAATGAAGGAGTTAATTCAGGCATCGATGAAACTGAGCTTCTCGAAGAAGGCCACAGATTGCGCTGCAAAACACCATTTGTAAGATTTTTTTTGGAAATACTTTTTTCTAAAGAATCTTGTAAGGTCGATTATCTTGAAACCAGGAGACAACAGCAACAACAATGGTTAGTAAATCCCTACGGAATGCAAAATCCCAATCAAGGAGGATCGAATAATAACAATCATTTCGGGTTTTAAAGAATCATATCAAATCTGTATAATAATCTAAATCTATAATTCAGCGTGTATTTTGTTTGTCAAAGAGTTTTCTGTTATCTTTCATTTCAAGAGAAACTTCATATCATTCATTTTCTGTCTCAAAAAATTGCATACTCAAAATCTAAAAACTTTTCGTCCGTGAAAAATTGAAACAACTGAAGGGGAGACAATTTGTCCAGACAATGCCAAAAAAATTTTTTGAGACAAAAGAATCAGGAAAATTCTTGAGATCACTTTTTTTTTTTCAATTTTTCTTTCCAAAAGGCCAATGTGAGAATTTCCCACTAAACGATAAATTTTTCAATCTTTCTTCGTAATTTTTTATTTTAATCTCGAAGAGGAAAATTCAGAAGCCATATTTTCTGAATCAGAAAAAAAATTCATCTTTGAATGCTTTCTTTCTCAAAGCAAGGCTGAAAA